>Ga0082335_1000873_pt1 | contig 70185 bp, 66 predicted proteins | sample Subgrocontami58m_FD_72375 | JGI IMG/M metagenome (GOLD analysis project Ga0082335, IMG submission 72375) | Subsurface groundwater microbial communities from S. Glens Falls, New York, USA - GMW37 contaminated, 5.8 m (SPADES assembly) (version 2) ... | reverse complement strand
CCCCTGGACGTGCACTATGAGAATCTCCAACAGGAGCTGCGCCGCACCTTCGAAACGCTGGGGCTTGCGGCGTGAACGCGTTTGACCAACATGTTGGTGTTAGGCGTCCGGTAAGAGGCTAACGCAACTTCGTGAAATGGGTACGCAGCGCGGTTATCGCGGATATTGTCTGCAGGATTCAACTACGAGCTTGGGCTCCCGGCGTACCTCGTAATCGGGGTTAGGAAGTCTCTTGCCATGCTTGAGAATCACACGAAAGTCGGAACGGATCGGATTCGAAAAAGCGGGACGTGTAGAAGGACGTGTCGCGAGGGACGTCGCGCGGTAAGGAATTAGGCTGATATCTTCAAACCTTCTGCCGCTCTCTGAAGCGGTCGGTCCAGGGTCCACAGCGCGCAACCGGAGATCAAGGCCGAGGCAAGGAGGTGCAGATCTATCCAACCGAGACCACGGCCATAGAGGCGGGCTGAGTCCAAGAGGTGCAGTACCTCATGGTGCTCCGCCAATCGGGATTCGGGCACTGCTGCCAGAAGACCCAAGAGCTGCCCACGCTTCCGGAGGTTCCCACAAGCCAGCTCACCAATTACAAATTGGTGACAGAGCACCAGGTCATCGTGGAGAAGCGCCTGGAGGCGTGCACTTCCGGCCCGCAGATGTTCGACCCAGACCGAGGTGTCTACCAGGATCACGCTGCTTTCCTGGAACGCCGCCGGCGGATAGGCAGCAGACTTTTTTCGGTGCCGCCCAGTTCGGCCAGGCGACGGGCGCTCTCCCGAGCGATCAGAGCCTCTAGCCCGAGCCGGACAAGGGCGGTCTTCTCCTCTACGCCTGCGAGCTTGGCGGCCTTGCGGAGCAACGTATCATCGATATTCAGCGTCGTTCTCATATGCATGAATATGCATCAAGTCAGCATACATGTCAAGCGAGCCTTTCGCACTGGTACCGGACACCCATTTGGGGCTAACTGCTTGGAAGGGGACGTCGCGGTCCTGCCGATCGGGCAAGGGGGTTGTGGAGGCTTCATTGATCGGGGGAAGGAAAAACCCTTGGGAAAAACCGCTTCGTGTGTTACTCTCCACCCATTCCGCAACGGACGCCGAACGATTCAGGCCCTGAAGCGGGACGAACAGAATAGGGCAGGTCCTTCGGCCTGAACGGCGGCCTCTCCGGCGATCCCTCCGTTAATCCCCCTCACTCAACCCAGCCGGATACACCAGCGGTCACACCCGATCCCTGCGCGGGCATCGTGTGCCCGCGGAAAGCACAGGGATACGTATGTCGTTTGCAGAACTCGGACTCCACACAGAACTGTTGCAGGCCACCCAGCGGATGGGATTCGAGCATCCCACACCAATTCAGCGGGCGGCGATCCCGCCCCTCATGCAGGGGCGGGACGTCCTGGCCACCGCCGTGACGGGCAGCGGGAAGACCGCCGCGTTCCTCCTGCCGATCCTCCACCACCTGCTGGGGAAGCGCCGGGGGACCACCCGGGCGCTGGTCGTGGCCCCCACCCGGGAGCTGGCCGCCCAGATCGCGGAACACCTCCGCGACCTGGCGGGGCAGACCGGCCTCACGGGCGCGGCGGTGACCGGCGGCGTCGCCATGGGGCCGCAGGCGCAGGCGTTTCGGAGGGGTGTGGATGTCCTCATCGCCACGCCCGGCCGCCTCCTCGATCACTTCCAGTACCCGTACGCGCGGCTCGACGGCCTCGAGTATCTGGTGCTGGACGAGGCGGACCGGATGCTCGACATGGGGTTCCTGCCGGACATCCGCCGCGTCCTCCAGCATCTACCCACGAAGCGGCGGACGCTCCTGTTCTCGGCGACGCTGCCGGCGCCCATCGTGGAGCTGGCGGGCGACCTGCTGGAGAATCCCGTGGCCCTGAACATCGAGCGGAAATCCGCTCCCGCGGTTGGCATCACTCACGCGGTCTATCCGGTCCCGCACGAGCTGAAATCGCATCTCCTGCTGGCGCTCCTGCGGCAGGGCCCGCCCCGGAGCGTCCTGGCCTTCACGCGGACCAAGCACCGGGCCAATCGCCTGGCCGACTTCCTGGAGCGGCACGGCATCGTCTGCGCCCGCATCCATGGCAACCGCAGCCAGGCGCAGCGGACGGAGGCGCTGGCGGGCTTCAAGCAAGGGCGCATCCGCATCCTCGTCGCCACGGACATCGCGGCCCGCGGCATTGATGTCGAGGCGCTGGGGCTGGTCGTGAACTTCGACGTTCCGCAGGTCCCGGAGGACTACATCCACCGGGTCGGGCGCACGGCCCGGATGGAGGCGACGGGCGACGCCTATACCTTTGTCTCGCCGGACGAGGAGGGGGGCCTCCGCGCCATCGAGCGGCACATGGGAAAGCGCTTGCCGCGCCACACGGTCGCCGGGTTCGACTACGCAAAGCGGCCCGCGGAACGGCTGGAGGTCCCGCTGGCAGAGCGCATCGCCGCTCTCCGCGCGCGGAAGGCGAAGGAGCGGGCCCGGGCGACGGCGAACACCGAGCGCCGCGCCATGCAACGGACCCTGGCGGATCCCGTCGGAAACTGGACAGCCAGGGGCAATCCCTCGGGCACCGCGCCGAGGCGCCCGGCGAAGCCTGCGCCAGGCGTGAACCGTGCAGAGGCCGTGCTGGCCTGGGTTCGCCAGACCGCGGGGCGGCCCGACAACGGTCCCGGGGGAGGACGCAGTCGCCGACCCTAGCCCAACCTCCGCAGTTTACAAAAATCAATACCATAAAAATCGGTACCGGACACCAATTTGATGCGATGGGCTGAGGGCCTATCCCAAGATATCAAGTCATCCGCAGCATGCGCCGTGCCGGAAATCTTGGGATAGGCTCTGAATGCGATGGAAGGACGGGCCTACGATGCCGGACGACAAAGCTCTGCGTGATGACGTGCTGCTCCTGCTGCGCGGCGGCAGGGCACATGTCAGCTTCGAGAAGGCAGTAGCCAACCTGCCCGAAGACCTCAGGGGGAAGAAGCCGCGCCGGGCGCCATATACGCCGTGGCAGCAACTGGAGCACATGCGGATCGCCCAGTGGGACATCCTCGAGTACATCCGCAATCCGCAGCATATCTCTCCGGAGTGGCCGGAGGGGTACTGGCCAGGGGAGGCGGCGCCCCCGGCGCGGAATGCCTGGGCCAAGAGCGTGAAGGCCTTCCAAGTGGACCGTCAGGCGCTGCAGGACCTTGCGGCCGATCCTTCCACGGACCTGCTGGCGCGGGTCCCTCACGATCCAAAGGGCCCTACGATTTTGCATGAGATGCTCCTGGTGGCCGACCACAACGCCTATCACCTGGGGCAGTTGATCGTCCTGAGGAGGCTCTTGGGCGCGTGGCGGGAGTAGGTCCTTCACGTCCCTCCCGGCCTCCATAATCCGGTGCTCCGGCCGTGCCCCTCGCCTGATGTTGAGCCATCCCCAGCACGCCCCCGGGCCTTCCGCGCCTTAGGTCGCCTCCTCGCCCGTCTCGCCCGTGGGTGAACCGTCATCCCCGAGTCCGCCCTCTGCCTGCCGCTTACAACAGGGCCCCCGAGAAGGTGGTGGTGGGCAGGGGGTAAGCTGGACAGTCGGAATCGCACAGGATTGGCAAACCATCCCCTGTCGACCCGCTGTCTTTGGGCGGACCCACGCGCTGGGCGAGGGCGCGGGCGCCGAGGGAGAGGTAGCGGACCTCGGTCATTTCAAGCCGCTCGGCCAGGGGCCAGGCGAAGGTGGAGAGGTGGGACTCGTGGAAGCGCTCGGCGGCCTTCGCCGTGACCTCGGCCACACACTCGGCCCCATCTTGACAACCCTGGGGAGGTAGCATAGAGTCCGCGTTTGACGAAACCGCCCAGCCCTCGGGAAGGCAGGGATGTTCATGGCTTGGGCCGTGGGAGAGCCCGTGGATGCCCTCGCTGGCCATGCCGATGGCCGCTGAGGGCATTCGTGTTTCAGGTGCCCTCTCGTCACGCTCCGGAAGGCCTGATGTGGAGTCAGGGATGGAAAAGCGATTGCTCATCACCGGCGCCGGCACCGGCGCAAGCAATAATCTGATCCGAAGCTTGCGGGCAGGAGATCCCTCGCTCTTCCTCGTCGGCTGCCATGATGATCGGTTTGTCCTCAAGATGTCCTCGGCGGACAGAAATTACCTGATGCCTGCCGTCAGCCGACCCGGCTTTGCCGCTGCCCTGCGGCGGATCATCGAGACCGAGAAGATCGACCTCCTGATTCCCAATAGCGACCCGGATGTCAGGGTGATCTCCCGGCTTCGAGGAAAGATTCCCTGTCGCCTGTTTCTCCCGCGAAAGGCGACGATCGAGCTGTGCCAGGATAAATACAATCTGAACGTTTCCCTCCGATCCCGAGGCCTTCCCGTCCCCGTCACGTATCCCGTGACCGATCCGAAGAAGATCGGCAGCCTCTTTCGTCGGCTGCCGGCTCGATCTCGCGTCTGGTGTCGTATGCGCACGGGGTACGGTGCCATGGGAGCGATCCCGGTCAAGAGTCCAGAAGAGGCTCAGAACTGGATCCGGTGCTGGAAGGATATCCGCGGCGTTCCCGCCACGGCCTTCATCCTCTCGGAATACCTCCCAGGCCGGGACTTCGCTTGCCAGAGCCTCTGGAACGAAGGGAAGCTCATCTTGGTGAAGACCTGTGAGCGCCTGTCCTATTTCACGCCGGCCAGCCAGCCCAGCGTGGTCTCCTCGGTCGCCGCTCTCGCCAAGACCGTTTTCGAGCCACAGGTCGTCGAGGTATGCACGAAGGCCGTACGGGCGCTAGAGAAAAAGGCGACGGGCGTCTTCAGCCTCGATCTGAAGGAGAATGCCAGCGGCGTGCCGTGCATTACGGAGATCAACGTCGGCCGCCTCTCCTCGGGGACAAACCTTCTCGATCTGATCGGCAAGCATAATATGGCTGTCACCTATGTCCGTTTGGCGCTGGGTGACCCCGTGGATATCAGGGAAGAGTATGACGTGGCCGAGGGCTATTACATGCTGCGCGATCTCGACGCGCTCCCCGGCATTTTTCACGCCGAAGAATTCTTCCACGGGATTGATGAAGTGGGGAGGTAGAGTCGTACTGGGCGATTAACTGAAAGGAGGTGCTGCCATGGCAATGCGCCCGCCGAAACCGAGGGAGGTTTACAGAATGATCATCGAGGTCAAGGGTCCGAAACGGCAAAAGGCGTTCGACGAATTCAAAGCGCAAATCAAGGAGATCGCTCGGAAACACGGGGCCAGGATCGCGAAGCGAGAGCACGTGATTGCTCCAAAAAAGGGCCATAAGTAACTTCTTGAGTGGGGAAGCCTGCGGTTTCCGCAGGGGGTGGCAGCTGCATCGGAGGACCGCTCTCGCATGGAAAAGGATTTCGCCGAGGACTTCCACCGCATTGAGATCAGCGGGGAAATGGATCGCCACGCTGTCGAGACCCTCCAACTGGAGATCCAGCGCCTGGCCAAGCGCTCCGGGTGGGACGTCAAGGACTTCCGAATCGAGAAGGTGGAGGACGACTCTTCAGCGTAACGCATTCAGTTCCGCCTGGCCCTTTTCCAGCCAGAACCGTATGTCCATCTCGCGGAACAGCGCGGTGGCGGTGGCGAGGTGTTTCTCCGCGCCCGGGCGGTTTCCTGTCCGCCGATGCAGCTTGCCCAGGCCCAAGTGGCAATGGGCCAGGAGCGGGCGCATCCCGAGTGCGTCCGCCAGCTCCACGGCCTGACGGTAATAGGCTTCGGCTTTGTGGGCGTCCAGGGGGATACTGTGCGCGGCGACCTCGGCGATGAGGCGGAGCGCGTACGCCTCGTGTCCGCGCTCTTTCTGCTCACGGGAGAGTTCGAGGGCACGTCCGGCAAGCGGAACCGCGTCATCCGTCCGATTGGCCAGCAGATAACCCTCGGCTAGCCGGGCGACAAAGATCGAACGGCTCGTCATCAGCTTCATTGAGGCGGCTTGCTCCACAGCCTGCTCCAGAAGGGGGATTGCTTCGGCAAGGCGCCCCGAAAGAGCATAGGCAAGCCCCAAGGACGAGGCGGTCACGGGGAACAAGAGCGGGAGGCTCCAGACGCGGTAGAGTTCCAGGCCGCGTTCGAACATGCGGATGGCCTGTTGGAGTTCCCCTTTAAGAAGCGCGAGAGTCCCCACACCAAAACACGCGAACATGAGGCTATAGGGCTCATCTACCATCTCGGCGATCCGGAGACCTTCTTCTCCGTGGATGATTCCCTCAGCGAATTCTCCCAACTCGGCCAGGCAGCACACCAGATTGGAGTGCGAGAACACGGACGGAAGGCCGGCCAGGCCAAAGCGTTCACGGATCAGATCGCCTTGCAAGGACTCTACGTTCTTTCTGAGGATCTCAATCGACCGGCGGTAGTCGCCCCGTTCGCGGTAGATCGGGCCAAGATGCGTAAACGTCGCAACCTGGAGTGGGAAATCCGAGACGGCTTGAGCCATGGCAATGGCGCGCTGGGCCGACTCGATGGCGCGGTCCGGGTCGCCCATCATGCGGAAATATTGGGTCAGATAGGAGAAAACCCACCCAAGCCGCCGCTGCTCGCCAAGGACCTCGGCGAGGTTTCTGGCCTCTTGGAGGTGCTCGTGCATCCGCCAGGGTTCTCCGAGCGGCCAAAGCGAATTGCGAAGGTCGAACCGAAGATCGATGGCCAGCTCGAGTGTCTCGCGACTCTCTGGAAGATGCTTGAGGGTATCCAGCGCCTGCTCAAAGCACGGTACCGCCTCCCGGTACGCGGAGCATGCGGCCGCCTTGGCGCCGGCCTGACGGAGATAGGCGAGGGCCTTGCCCCACACCTCGCCCCGGAAGGCGTGGTAGGCGAGCCGATCGACCTGTTCGGCCAGGCGGTCGGGATAGAGGCGTTCGATGGCGTCCAGGATGCGAGCGTGGAGGGCGCGCCGCCGCTCCTGGAGGAGGCTTTGGTAGGCCACCTCGTGGGTGAGGGCATGCTTGAAGGTATATTCGAGGTCGGGAAAGAGGCTCGTCTCGTACAGGAACTCCGCGGTCTGAAGGTGAGCGAGGCCGCGGCTCAGGTCTTCCTCAGGTAGCTCCGCGATGGCTTCGAGCAGGTCGAATGGCACATCCTTGCCGATGACGGAAGCCGACTGGAGGAGGCGCTTCTCCTCTGGGGGGAGCCGGTCGATCCGGGCCGCGAGGACCGCCTGGACCGTAGCCGGCACCTGAATGCTCGGGAGGGCCTTGGCCAAGCGATAAGCCCCCCGCTCCCCCACCAGCATCTGGGTTTCCACCAAAGTCCGGACGCTTTCCTCCAGGAAGAAGGGATTCCCTTCTGTCCATTTGATCAAGCGCGGCTTGAGCGGCTGAAGGTCGGGGTCGTCTCCCACGAGAGCCTGGAGGAGTTCTTCAGCGCTCTCGGGCGCCAACGGGTCGAGCCGGAGCTGGGTATAGTAGGTCCGGCTCCCCCAGGCGTGCTGGTACTCCGGTCGGTAGTTCACCAGCAGGAGGAGCCGCGCGGCCGGGAGGCTCTCGATCAGTCCATCCAGGAGGGCCTGGGTCTCAGAGTCGATCCAGTGGAGGTCCTCGAAGACCAGGCAGAGGGGCTGGACCTGACTTTCCCTGAGGAAGAGGCGCTTAACGGCGTCCAGGGTCCGCTGACGGCGGTGGCGCGGATCCAGAACCTCCCACTGGGGGTCTTCGACCGGCACGTCTAGGAGCGCAAGGAAGGCGGGCAGGGTCGGCCTGAGGGCTTCATCCAAGGTGAGGAGCTTGCCGGTGACCTTCTCACGGACGTCCCGCGGATCGTCCCGGTCATGGATTTTGAAGTACGGCTTGAGGAGGTCAATGACGGGAAGATAGGGGGTCGCCTTGCCGTAGGATACGGAGCTGCTCTCCAGGATGAGCCAGCCCTGAGCCCAATGGGAATGAGTGAACTCCCAGAGAAGGCGAGACTTGCCCACCCCAGGCTCCCCGACGAGCGCCACGACCTGACCGTGACCCGCGCGGACCCGCTCCAGGGCCTGGCGCAACTGATCCAGCTCGGCATCGCGGCCCACGAATCGAGTGAGTCCCCGGGCCGCGGCAGCCTGGAAGCGAGACCGGATCGCTCCCCCTCCGATGACCTCGTATACCTCCACCGGCTGGCTCAACCCCTTCACGCGGATCGGGCCGAGCGGCTTGACCTGGACATATCCCTCCGCCAATCGCAGAGTGTTCAGAGAAACCAGGATGGAGCCTGGTAACGCCGCCTGTTCCATGCGAGCGGCGAGATGCGTGGTTTGCCCGACCGCCGTGTAGTCCATGTGGAGGTCGTTCCCGATTGACCGGACGACAACCTCCCCCGAGTTCACGCCAACCCGGACGTGGATGGGAACGCCGGCAGCCCGGCGGATCTCCTCACCGTACCGTTTCACCGACCCCTGCATGCGCAAGGCGGCATAGCACGCCCGCACGGCATGATCCTCATGGGCGAGCGGCGCCCCGAAGAGTGCCATGATCCCGTCGCCCATCACCTGGTTGACCGTTCCCTCGTACCGGTGGACGGCCTCCATCATGCACTCCAAGACCGGGTCGAGGAGCTTCCGCGCTTCCTCCGGGTCGCGGTCAGCCAGCAATTCCATGGATCCCTTCAGGTCAGCGAAAAGCACCGTGACGTGCTTGCGCTCGCCTTCCAGGGAGTTCTTGGAGGTAAGGATCTTCTGGGCAAGGTGGCTGGGGGTGTAGGTCTCGGGTGAGACAAACCGGGATTGTCTGGTGGACTCGGTGCCCACCCGCTCTCCGCACTGGAAGCAGAATTTGGCCTCCGTTGGCAGCTCGGTGCCACACCTGAGGCACGTCAGGGCGAGGTGGACGCCACAGTCCAGACAGAATTTCGCCTGCGGCGGGTTGTGCTTCTGGCACCGGGGGCATTGCATGCCAGCATTCCTCTCAGGTCAGCCGGCAGAGGAGGGAACCTTCGGAGCAATCACGGGAGGGACGGCAGGTCATGCTACCGCTGTGATCGTCTAGTGGCTACAGGCATCCGGGCACGAACGCCCTCGCCAGCCATCGAGATGGCCAACGAGAGCAGCCATAGGTTGTGGGAGAACCGGATCCAACGCCACGGCTCCTCCCCTGAGGGCTGGACGGTTAGGGCCGATAGGCCTGACAGCATCTTGCCCTTGGGGACGCGGGGCCCGCGAGCCGACGAGCAGCTCCCCACGCCTCCAGGCCATCCCGAGTGCTGGGAGCATGTCTCGGGGTGGCAACTGTTGTCAAGGGGAATCCCGGCGGTCGGCACTACACGGGGGCAGGCGACGAGCGAATGCAGGGTGCTCTGGTTGGTCCCCTCCGTGGCGTCGCGTGGCCCCATGCGCTTAGCCGATGAAGCCTGCTTCCACCGCGATGTGGTCAGAGGCCTCCTCGAGGTAGAGACCCTCGCCCGCCTCCTCGGGAGGCACGCTGGAGATGGGCGTTTATCTCGAACCCGTTTCCCAAGAGGCTCGGAAGGTGGGAACTGGTTCTGGAAGGCCTGAGAGCCTCTGCGGGAAGTTAGGATACTCCGGGCCGATGGCGATTAGCTTGCCAGGAGCTTCTCGATCCGATACTCGAGCCCGGATTTGATCTCTTCGACCTGTTCCGGCGCCCCGTCTATCCGGTCCACCAGTTTCCCGTCCTTCCCGATGAAGAGAGTGGTCGGCGTCGCGTCCACGCCGTACAGGGTGCCGATCTTCCCGTCCGCGTCGCGCCCCACCGGGAACGGCAGGCGGTACTGGCCCACGAACTTCTTCGCCGGCCCCTCACTGTCCCAGGTCACGTTGACGCTCAGGAATGCCAGGCCCTTCTCGCGGTACTTCTCGTACACCAGCGCCAGAACGGGAGCCTCCCGTTGACAGTGGGGTCAGCTGGAGTGCCAGAAGTTCACCAGGACCGGCTTTCCCTTCAAGCTGGCGAGCGACACGCTCTGCCCGTTGAGAAGCCGGAGGGTGAAATCGGGCGCCGGCCGCCCGATGCGCGCAATGGCGGCTGCGCCCGGTGCGGCCTTGGTCCCGGTCTGCATCATGACGATCGCGATGATCACGCCGATGAGCGCCGCCGAGCCGCCGACCCAGGCCCAGGTGGTCCACCGCGACTTCGCCTTTTGGTTTTCTTTCCCCGATGGTGCCCGTACCAGCCGACGCTTTCCCATGAAGACTCCTTTCTTCTGATAGCTGTCAGCGGTCAGCAGTCAGCTTTCGGCTTGTCGATGAACCATAAAATATACCGCCAGAAGCGGCTCCGATTCCCTGACGCCATAGACCCGATCCCCATCCCATCTGGGTCCGAGGCCGATGGCTGAGGGCTGAAGGCTGACGGCTCACGTATTTGTACAAGGGGATGGGCTTGGGTGCAAGTGTTTCCGGAGGGTGGTATGGGCAGAGGGGCAGGGGAGCAGCGGGGCAGAGGTGAAGACAAATCAGAGGAAAAATCGCTTGACCCGGTGTTGGGCTTTGATTACCGTGTGGCGCAAAACCCGGAATCAATGCAACCGCAGATGAACGCAAATAACCGCAGATGGGCCTATCGGGGGGTAACAGAAAAGCGTTCTTCTTGGAGGAGGAAGTCATACGTCGGTATCGAAGGTGGCTGGTTGGACCTGTCGCCGTTGGCCTGGGAATCCTCCTGGCTATTTCGGGGGCGGAGGCTCAGCAGAAGGCCGTCAACCTGACCTGGACCGCGGGGCCGGTCGGCGACGGGTGGTACCTGATCGCCGGCGGGATTCCGCTGCTTCCCGGAGCCGAGAAGTACTCCCGGCAGAAGGGTTATCTGAGGTAGCTGCAGGAAGACGGCGAGAGAGATGCGACGGTGCCCGCCCCGTTCTGTCCGGGGGCGGGCGTTTTCACGAGAGGTTCGACCCGGAACCACTGGGCGAGGCGCGATAGCCGATGCGGAAGCTCTCGGGGGCAGTCGGGTGGGCGGTGGTCCTCTATGTCTGCGCCGCGTCGCTGTCCCACCTCTACATCGCCGGATACGGCTCGCTGGAGCCGCGGCTGATGCGCGCGGTCCACCTGTTCCTGCTCCTGTCCCTGACGTCCCTCCTCTACCCGGCCACGCGAGGCTCCCCGCAAGATCGGTCGAGCTTCCTAGATTCCCTGGCTGCCGGCGGCACATTCGCCTGGGCCCGGAGTCCACGGTCCGCGTCATGATCACGGTGACGGCGGGCATCCTGACTGACGGGGAGCGCATGCTGGTCTGCCAGCGGCGAGCCAGGGGCCGGTTCCCCCTGAAGTGGGAATTCCCGGGCGGCAAGGTGGAGGACGGCGAGTCGCCCGAGGCCTGCCTGCGCCGCGAATTGCGCGAGGAGCTGGCGATCGAGGCCGAGGTGGGGCCGGAGATCTACCGGACCGAACAACGGTACCCGAACGGCTTTGCCGTCCGGCTGCTGTTCTTTCAAGTTTCGCGCTATGGGGGGACGCCGACGAATCGGGCCTTCGAGCGGATCGAGTGGGTGCGGCGGGCCGACCTTCCCGCCTACGACTTCCTGGAGGCGGATCGGGAGTTGGTGGACCGGATCGTCAGAGGCGAGATCAGCCCAAGCAATTAACCGCCAAGGCGCCAAGGGCTACATGAACCTCCCCCGAGTGCCTTGAGGTCTTGGTGATGGGGCCCGTTGTCGATGGGGAAGAGCCGACCATACCGATTGCGGCTGGATAATGCGAAGATCAAGGCGTTTCAGATCCGCCTGCTCGCGTGGTTCCGGCGGAACGGCCGGGAGCTTCCCTGGCGACGGACCCGAGACCCCTACAAGATCCTGGTTTCGGAGGTGATGCTCCAGCAGACGCAGGTCGAGCGGGTCCGGGACTACTACGACCGATTCCTGCAGGAGTATCCGACGGTCCAGGACCTGGCGGCGGCCCGCCCGGCGCGCGTGCGGGAATCCTGGGAGGGGCTGGGGTATTACGCACGGGCCCGGAACCTCCACGCGGCGGCGCGGACCATCGAGAGGCGGTACGGAGGGAAGTTCCCGCGGCGCCTGGAGGAGGTGCTGGCCCTGCCCGGGGTGGGCCGGTACACGGCGGGGGCCGTGGTCAGCTTCGCCTACGGGGAGCCGGCGCCGATCCTGGACACCAATGTTCGGCGCGTGCTGAGCCGGGTATTCGTCAGGCGCCGGGCCGCCAGCCGGGCCGGGGAGGAGCGGCGGCTCTGGGCTCTGGCGGAGGCGGTAATTCCGGCCGGGAAGGCCTGGGCGTTCAACCAGGCACTCATGGATTTCGGGGCGACGGTCTGTACCGCCCGCAATCCCCATTGCCCTACGTGCCCCATGCGGCGGCTCTGCGCCTACTACGCCGGGACCGCATCCTCCGAATCCTGAGCCGCGACTCTTTCCACGGGCGCTACCTGCCCCTTCCCCCCGGGTGATTCCGGGCCCCTCCCTGCCAGCAAGTCTCCCACCGGGATTGCTTTTTCCCACACGGCGTCGAATCCCTCCAAGAGATCCCTGGCGAAAGTCCGATCCCGGATCAGCAGCGACGCGACCCGCACCCCCCGGGCCAAGGGATGGTCGATCCCCAGGATGATCACCTCATCGTCCACCACGTGAAAGGGGGTCAGGCGGGCCCGGATCGCCCGCGCCTCGCGCCGGGGCACCGGGATAGCGGGTTGCTGGAGGAAGGGGAGAAGAGCGACCTCGGCCCCAGGCGGAAGGCTGAAAAGGTACCGGTGGTGGATGTTCCGGGCCTCGTCGTGGCGGTCAATGATCTTCCGGATGTCGAATCGCTGGCGGAGCTTCATTCGCTGGACGATCTCGACGCAGGTGGGGGAGAGCAGGGATGCCGTCGCGCGCTCCGAACGGGCGAGATGCACCACGTGGCGCTTGATGTGGTTCTCCTCCCCGAGTTCCACGCTGGCAAAGGCGGCCCGGCTGCGGGATTCCCCCATCACCTGTTGGAGCCGCTTCTCCAATTCCGGGAGGGCCGCCTCGAAGCGATGTTGTTCGGACCGCTTGAACTCCAGGATCCGTTCCAAGGCCTCGCTCAGGGGGGTGGCCAGGAACAGCTTGGGGCGGGTCCGCTGGATCTGGACCAGGCCGCAGTCCTGGAGACGCTCCATGGCCGCGTAGATCTTGCTGCTCGGCACCCCGGAACGGGCGCAGATGTCGTTGGCGGCCGCGGTCCCCTGGGACAAGAGGGCGAGATAGGCGTTAATCTCGTAGGTTCCGAGGCCGATGTCCTCCAGGAGCGAGACGTCCTTTGCTCCGATTTGCATATGTAAGTCCTTAAAATCATTAGTATATATTTACTACCCAAAAAAGTAGTTGATTTCTATCACCTCACAGGATAGTTGTCAAGGCCTGTGCAGTCCCGTTCGATCCACCGCCTGCAAGATTGCCGATAAAGGAGGACAGCCATGACCCCGAAAGAGTTCGTTGAATATGCGGAATCCATATACCGGCCAACGGCAAAGCTGATCTCCCTGGCGCCCGCCAGCAAGCTGGACTGGAAGCCGGGCAAGGGGGATTACATGAACCTCGGCCAGCTCTTGCATCACCTGTCCACCTGTCCGGGGGCGTTCGTGGCGGCGGTCAACAACGCCTTTCCGCCGTCGGACGCCTTCCAGAAGTTTGTCCAGGAGGACCTGAAGAACACGAAGACACCCGAGGTCGCGGTCCGCGAGGCCTCACGTGGCTGGGATGAGGCCAAGGCGGCCCTGACCGGGGTCAGCTCGGCGGAGTTCCAGGCACGTATGGTAGCCGTGCCGTGGGGGCCGCCCATGCCGCTCTGGCGGACCTGCCTGGGCATGGCAGAGCACTGGGTGAACCACAAGTACCAGCTCTTCTTCTACCTGAAGCTGCTGGGTCAAGCGGTGAATACTATGACCTTGTATGCGGGGATGTGAAACGTGGCGTGAATCGTGAAGCGTGAAACGTGAAGGGGGAGAAGCAAAGCAAACAAGTGCGAATCAGTCGGCAGAAAGTCGCTGGAGGGACTCAGTTAGGCCCTCAGGCGGGCTGGCAGATGCGACATGGGCCGTAGCCGCTGGCCCGGGCATCGTCCGGCGAGAAGAAATTGACCCGGTTCCCCTCCTGGATACGCCGCTCTGCGTGGCAGCCCCGCTGGCAGAAGAATCGGGTGGTGATGCAGCCCACGTACGGGGTCTTCCGCCTTTCCAGGTCGAGCAGGCTCTCCTTCTTCACCAGGCCGAAGGAATAGCCGCCCAGGCTCCCATCCGTCCTCACCACGCGGTGGCAGGGAATGATGAGGGGGACGGGGTTTCCCGCCATGGCGCTGCCCACGGCCCGGGCCGCGTCCGGATTCCCCAGGCGCTCGGCGATCCACTTGTAGCTGCGCACCTCTCCGTAGGGGATCCGCGCCGCGACTTCCAGCGCCGATCGCTCGAACGGCAAGACCTCCGAGAGATCCACCGGGACGCTGAAGAAGGTCCGTTCACCGGCCAGGTACTCCGCCAGCTCCTTCCGGGCGTGGTCCAGGAGCTTTCCGATTCGCCCGGCCTCGCGGAGGGGGGACGGCGCCTTCTCGCCCCGGCGCAGGAACACCCGGGTGATCCCGGCCGGGGAGGCCGCCAGGCCCAGCCGCTCCAGGGTGAGGGCCGGCTTCTCTGCGTCGAGCCGAAGGTCAAGCTGTTCCATGATTCGCCTCGCAAGGTGGGACGGCGCGGTCGGCGGCGAGAAGGCTGCCTGGAGCCAGGCCTCGCTACCGAGACCCAGTCCCGCCACCCACCCTTGGGTCGTTCGCCGGTCCCGTCGCTTCCTCACGCTCCGTCCACCCCTCGTGCCCGCAAGGCCCTCCGCAGGGCCAATCGGCCGCGCCGCAGGTGCGTCTTGACCGTGTTCACGGAGATTCCGCGGATCGTCCCGATCTCCTGGTAGCTGCGACCGTCCGCGTAGTACAGTGTGAGGACGATCCGCGCCTCCATCGGGACCGTGGCCAGGGCCGCGTGCAGGAGCCGGTCCCGTTCCGCCAGCTCCAGGCTGTGGTCGGGTCCCCGGACCAACGGCTCGTCCTTCTCCTGCAGCTCGAGCATGGGACGGCGATGGCGCAGCTCGTCCACGCAGGTGTTGGTCAGAATGCGGTAGAACCAGGTGGACACGCGCCACCTCGGTTGGTACTGCGCCCGTGCCTCGTAGAGCCGGAGGAAGGCCTGCTGGACGGCATCCTCCGCGTCCTGGCGCCTGCCCAAGAGGCGCAGCGCCACGGCGAAGGCGCGGCGCTGATACCGCTCCACCAGCGCCGCAAAGGCGTCCCGCTTGCCCGTCTGGATCTGTCGAAACAGCGCTTCATCGCTCTGCTGGCTCTGGGGCACTGGCGGCCTCGTGGCATCCGGGGGACCGGCGGAGTATAGACCGGGCCACGATCGCCTGGCAACCGGTTGATGGCTCGCTCTGCACGCCCATCTTCCCCGTCCCGGGCTCAGCGGCCCATCAGTTCCAGGATCTCCCGCAGCCCCCACGCCAAACCCTGAATGGATGCCGGGAGCGCCGCGGACGCGGCCAGGGCCACAGCCACCGTTCCCAGAACACTGCCTGCCCGCCGCCAGCTCCACCCCCTCCAGTCCGTGGCGAGGACCGCCCGTTCCTCCCCCGGGCTGGCCGTGCGGCTCCCGCCCGTGAGAGCCAGGTCCCGCGCCCTCTCGTGAGCTCGATCGCGAACCACCCGCTCGGCGTAATACCCCTCGAGCATCTTCCCCTCCCCGTAATTTGCGCCGCCTGGTGCCTTACAGACTCCTCTTCCACTGCTGCTCGGGACCGGCCCCTTCGGCGGAACACTTACTGCCCATCATTGGGCCCCCTAGATCCATCACTGGGGTATACGCGGAGAGGCCGGAAAGGGGTGAAAGGAATCTGCGGTTCACCGCGAACACGAAGATGCAGCAAGGCGGATGAATTCGAAGGCTGCCCCACATCCCGTTGAGGCCACGGAAGTTCTCTGATATAAGTCCCCCGCCTGACCTGTATTTTTGCCGTGTGCAAATCCACCCGTCTCCGATTGCTGTGACGGTTCCCTGGGCAGGTCGAGTGCCCTCTACCTTGAATCCCGTGTAATCCAGGTCAGGTGAGGACCGGCCGCGATGCCGGCAAACGGGGAGTGTTCGCGTCGTCGGGGCGGCATCGGCGGCACAGGTGGGCCCGGGCTTCAATTTCAGGCCGTAGCGGACGGCACAGGCACAGACGGTCGGCACGGTCCGGGGAGGGGCGAGGTTGCGTGGTTCACCCCTTCCCCGGATCCGTGCGGGACCTTCGATCTTCACCAATCCTCAATCGCAAATCACCAATCACAAATCACGGTGAGGTCCTACTTGAACAGGGAGAATTCGATCTCCTTGGCGGTGATGAATTCCAGCAGGACTGGGATGCCCTCCTGGGTTTTCCGAATCCCCCGTCTAATGGCGGGGATGATCTCGCCAGGCTGCGTCACCCGCTCTCCGTACCCGCCGAAGGCCCGGGCCATCTCGGCGTAGTTTCCGGAGATGTCCGTGCTGCGGTACTTCTCGGTCGCCACCTGCATGACCGGCAGCTCCATGGCCATGGAGAAGTTGTTCAGCAGGACGGACAGAATGGGGATGCGTTCGCGGACGGCGGTCTCGAAGTCCATGCCGGTGAACCCGATGGCCGCATCGCCCCAGACGTTGACGCAGAGCTTCTCCGGAGCGACCAGCTTGGCGCCCATCATCAGCCCCAGCCCGTACCCGAGCTGCGTGGTCTTGCCCCACCCGAGGTAGGTCAACGGCGCCACGGTCTCCCAGAACGGCGAGAGCTGGTCGCGCGGGCTCCCCGCATCGTGCGTGATGATGGTGTTGGCCCGGTCCACCGTGTGCAGCAGGTCCCAGATGACGCGGTACGGGGAGAGGGGCACCTCGTCCGAGGTGAGCTTCGGCATCCACGCCGCCAGCCACTCCGCCTTGACGGTCTTGATCTCCCGGATGACCTCGCTCTGTTTCCCGCGAGGACCTCCGCCGAGACGCTCCTTCACCTCGGTGACGAGGGCCTCGAGGGTGAGCCCGGCGTCTCCGATCAGCGCGTGGTCGGCGGGCACGCTCTTGTTGAGGTCGACGGCATCCAGCGTGGCGTGGACAATGAGCTTGCCTTGAGGGATGGGGACGGCGAAGTTGCTGGTCGCGAAGCTGCAGCCGATGCCGAAGATGACGTCCGCGTTCTGCAGGAAGGCATGCACGGTCTTCGGAACGGAGCGCCCGCCGGATCCGAGCGAGAGCGGATGGTCTTCCGGAAAGGCGCTCTTCCCCTGGAGGCTCGTCGCGACGGGCGCCTCCAGCAGCTCCGCCAGCTCGCGCAGGGGCTGCCAGGCGCGGGCATAGTGGACCCCCTGACCGGCGTAGATGACGGGCCGCCGCGCCTCCGTGAGGACCCGGGCCACCTCGGTGACCGCCCGGGGATCCGGCCCTGTCCGCGTCCCGAACGTGGGCCGATAGACCAGGGGCTCCGGCACCTCCTCGGGGAAGACGTCGGTCGGGATCTCCACCAGGGCGGGGCGCGGGCGGCCGTTCCGGACCTGCGTGAACGCCCGGCGCAGGGCATCCGGGACGGCATCGGCGCAGGTGACCTGCTCCGCCCACTTGGTGATGTTCCGGTAGTTCAGGAAGGCATTGAAGTACGGGGGGAGGTTGGTGAGCCGACGCGGGTAGCCGGCCGCCAGAACGACGATCGGGACCGACTCGCCGTAGGCCTGGGCGACCCCACCAAAGGAGTTCTCGGCCCCGGGGCCGTGCTGCATGGCGAACACGCCGATCCGCCGACCCGAGGACAGCCGGCTCACCGCGTCCGCCATGTGCAGCCCGGTCCGTTCCTGGCGGACGATGATGGTCCGGATGTCCGCCTGGGCCGCCGCCTCGATGACGGGATTGACGGGGTACCCGATGAGGAACTCAACCCCTTCGCGCTTCAGGATCTCGGCAACTGCGGCGGCAGCTTTCATGTGCCCTCTCCCTTCTCGTCATCAGTCGCGGCGCTGGCCCTGGGGGCGGTCCAACCCTGCCCGCAGGGGAGCCTTTGCCTCGCCGGTCACTTCTCTCTATCCCCTCTCCTCACGTCGTCTCGTATCGCTCCAAGCCCGCTCCCGGCCGGCGGCGTCGAAACCAGGGAAGCAAGGGAGCCGCGAGGAGGGCGATGGCAATGAACAGAAGGGTACCAGAAATCGGCTGCGAGAAGAAGATGAGAAAGCCTCGAGTTGTCGCAACACCTGACGATCCCGCCGGTTCTGGAAGGGTGCAGGCAGAATCATCCGATGGAGATCACCAGGTTTGGCCCTTCCAGCAAAGCCGTCGTTTCCCTTTGGAACATGCCTGGGATCCGACTATAATCCCGACACTTCCAATCGGAGGATCCATGGAACACTCGATGGTCGGGCCCGGCGGACCGTTCCATTCGAGGAGAATCGGGGATCAGCGAATTCGGGTATTCGGCAACCCTTCACTGTGAGGATCATATGGATCTCGGCCTGAAAGGAAAGGTTGAACCTGCTCAGCACGATCCGCCTGGTGCGCGAGGTCCTGCCTCACATGCGAAAGGTCGGTGGCGGCGTGATCATCAACCTCCAGTCCACCTCGGTCAAGGTGCCGCTGGACAACCTGATCCTGTCGAACACCATCCGCTCCGGGGTCATCGGGCTGGCCAAGTCCCTCTCCCTGGAGCTGGCCAAGGACGGGATCCGGGTGAACAATGTCCTCCCGGGGGCCATCATGACGGACCGCTTGCGCCAGATGACCGCCGCGCGGGCGCAGAAGTTGGGGAAGACCTTCGAGGAGATGCAGCGCGCCCGGGAGGCCGAGATTCCCCTCGGCCGCATCGGGGACCCGGAGGACGTGGCGAACATGATCGTCTTCCTGGCCTCGGATCGCGCCCGGTACGTCACCGGCGTCACGGTGCAGGTGGACGGAGGGTTGGTCCGAAGCATTCTGTAGGCCGCGCCCCTGCTCTTCGGGCGCATCACCCACGGCCGCGCCTTCCCCGTGCTCGCGTTTCGTGGTATGCTCTGCGGCGGTTGATTGCATCAATCGAACACCCGGAAAGTCCTCCTGCATGAGCGCCGTCATCCAGATTCCGATCTTTCCGCTGCCGGACGTGGTGCTGTTTCCCCACACCCTCCTGCCGCTACATATCTTTGAGCCGCGCTACCGGCAGATGATCCGCGACTGCCTGGCCGGCGACAAGCGCCTCGCCATGGCGCTCCTGCGCCCGGGGTGGGAAAGCGACTACTACGGGCGGCCGCCGGTCCACCCCATCGCCGGGGCGGGCGAGATCATCCAGCACGAAGAACTCCCCGACGGCCGGTTCAACATCCTGCTCCGCGGGACGATGCGCATCGGCATCACGGCGGAAGTGCCGGTGGACAAACCCTACCGGATGGCCCGCGCCCGACCGCTGCCGGACCGGTATCCCGATGGGGATCCCCAACTGCTGGCGGACCGGATCGAACGTCTCAAGGTGTTCTACCTGCGGATCCTGTCCGAGGTGCAGAAGGGCCGGGGCGAGATCGCGAAGATCTTCAGCGGGGTGAAGGATCCCGGGATCATCGTGGACCGGATCGCCGGCGCGGCCATCGCGGACGCCGAGACGCGCCAGCAGGTGCTGGAGGCGGTGGAGGTTGCCACGCGCCTGACCCTGGTCCAGGATCACCTCGTGGCCGTCCTGGCCCACCTCTCCGACCGCAACGCGCCGGCGGAACGCGCCAGCGGCCGCCAGAACTGACCGACCCATCCCCCGATCATCCCCGAGCGACCGGCTTCCCGCGCGGGAGCAGGAGCGGCCGTGGCAATTGCGAGGAAGGGGAAACCCGCCCACCGGATCTACTGCGCGGGACCCCTGTTCAACCGGCCCGAGCAGGGGGAGATGACGGAGATCGCCCGTACCCTGGAGGGCGCCGGGTTCTCCGCGTTCCTCCCGCACCGGGACACCTTTATCTTCGCCGATGTCCACCGGGAGTTCCTGCGGGGTGGGTACGAGCCGGCCGAGGCGACCCGGATGATCCAGCAGGCCATCTTCTGGCTGGACACCCACGAGGTCGTGTCCGCCTGCCAGGGGCTGGTCCTGAACATGAACGGGCGCGTTCCCGACGAGGGGGCGGTGTCGGAGGCCGCCATGGCCTGGATGGCCGGGAAGCCCATCGTGCTCTACAAGGCGGACAGCCGGAGCCTGATCCAGGGGAGTGACAACCCGCTGGTCCTGGGCCTCGGGAGCTTCGCGAGGGTATCCACCATTCCCGAGATCGCCTACGCCTTCACCCAGGTCTTCCGGACCTGGCGTCCGGGCAAGAGCCTGGTGCTGCCCCAGGCCGTCAGGTCCGCCGTCGAGGCCGGCCGCCGCCTGTCCAGACTTCTGACCACCTGCAAGTCCCCGGCCGATCTCGTCCCCATCATCGTCTCCCTCACCCGCCAGGCAACCCGCAGTTCCGGTCGGTGACCCACCTTCGCGGATGAGGCGGAGACCGTTCCCTCCGACTGTCAGGGTCGGGCCTCCGTACCTCCGTATTCGGTTCCGGGAGTTACGTACCGTCTGGCCCCAAACAAGACGGCCCGGTCGGGAGGAATCCGGACCGGATCGCTCTGTCCCGGAAAGTTTTGCTTGACACCTGCGTTAGCAAGATGGTAGCCGTACGAAACATTCGTTTCGACAACGCTGAATCATGAAACGCACATTGCAGCGCTTACGCCACCAGCAGGACGGGCCAGGCGTCCCGGCCGTCCTCCAACGGGGCCTCGCCCACGTGGCCGAACGCCTGACGGGAAGCCATCGCCGCCTGGCCGAGTTCATGGCCCGTGCGTACCAGGACGTGGCTTTCCTGAGCGCGGCCGAGGTGGGGCGGCGGACCGGGGTGAGCCCCGCGACGGTGGTGCGATTTGCACGCATCCTGGGGTTCAAGGGATACCCGGAACTCCAGGAGAGACTGCAGGCCGCCATGAAGGCCGAGGTGAGCGGCCTTCAGCGCCTCCACAAGACCGCGGCCCGCATCGCCGGTGAACGTTGGGTCCTGGCGGAGGTGGTGGAGATGGATATCCGGAACCTTCAGGAAACTCTCCACCGCGTGGCAGAGGGGACCTTCAAGGAGGCGGTGCAACTCCTGGCCACGGCGCCTGCGGTGCACATTATTGGGCTGAGAAGTTCCCAGGCCCTCGCCTTGTACCTGGCCTATTTTCTCGGCATGATCCGCGGCAACGTGCGCTGCGTCCAGCCGGGCTTCGGGAACCTCCCCGAGCAGCTCGTGGACGTCCGCCCCGGCGACGCAGTCGTGGGGATCACCTTCCGCAGCTATACGCGAGAGACCCTGGAGATCCTCGGGACCCTCGGCCAGGCCCGCCCCCGCCTCATCGTGATCACCGACAGCCCGGTGTTCCCGCTGGCGGGCAGGGCGGATGTGGTTCTGACTGTCGCCACCGAGCACCCCTCGTTCCTGGAGTCCTCGGTCCCGGCCCTGGCCCTCATCAATGCCCTCATCAGTGCGGTGGCATCCGCCGGACGCCCCGCGACGCTGGAGCGGCTGCGTCGCCATCAGGGGCTCTGGGACTCTCTGCGGACCTACTGGGTGGATCGGGCCAACCGCGATGAGGAACTCATGACCCCCGCGGGGATGCTCCGGCGTGGCAGGCGACCGATAGCGCCGGGGCGGAGCCGACGACGGTCCTGATTTGTGTCGCGGCGTGCCCAGGCCTCTGGGGCGCCCGAGGGAGATGGGATGTTCAACCCGGATTATCTGCCCTACCACGCTGGCTTTGCGACGTTCCTTCGCTCCCCCGTGGCGGCGGTGGAGGATTTACGCCCGGGGATGGTGGCGGTGCTGGGCGTCCCACAGGACTTCACCTGTGGCTCGCGGCCGGGGACCCGCTTCGGCCCCCGGGGGATCCGGGAGTCGTCCCTGCATCTCAACTACTACATCCAGACCTCGCCGACCCGCGAGATGGTTCACGTCATCACCGGGGAGCGGATCCGGGTCCCGAAGGACCGCCGCCTGGTTGACCTGGGGGATGTGGTGCTGTACCCGACGGAGCCGGCACGGTCCGGGACGTCGGTGTCGGAGTCTGTCACGACCGTGCTGGACGCCGGCGCCTTCCCCGTGATCCTGGGAGGCGATCATTACATCACCTATCCGGCCTTCGTCGGCTTCCGCGACGCCCTGGTGAAGCAGGGGAAGCATCGGCTCGGCTACATCCAGCTCGACGCCCATCTGGATCTCGCGGAGGAGAATCCCCTGTTCGGCACGTTCTCCCACGGGGCCAATGCCCGCCACATCAGCCGGCTCCCGGAGGTGGATCCGCGCAACATGGTCTGGGTGGGGACCCGCGGGTTCACCCGGGTGGAGCAGTGGGATTTCGTCAAGCAATCGGGGGCCACGGCCTTCACCATGGAATCCGTGCGGCACGAGGGGATCGGCCCCGTCGTGGAGCGGGCGCTGGAGATCGCCGGGCGGAACACCGACGCCGTTTACCTCAGCGTGGACATTGACGTGGTGGACGTGATCTATGCCCCGGGGACGGGGGCCCTGGCCTTTGGCGGGATCACGCCGGCGGACCTGTTCGCGGCCATGGAGATCCTGCGCGGGGGGCCCATCGGGGCGTTCGACCTGGTGGAGGTCACGCCGGCCCTGGATCCCACCGGGGTCACCGAGCGCATGGCCGCCAATGCGATCCTGACGTTCCTCACCCCCAGGATCTACGAGCACTAGGTCGCACCCGGAAGGAGCGTGTGGATGAGCCGCTACAAGGTCAATCTCCCCTCGGTGGGCATCGCCTCATTCTGCAAGTCGCCGATCTGTGAAGACCTGGACCGGGTGGAGGCCGAGGTCGCCGTGCTGGGCATCCCCTACGATGCCGGCATCGGCTACCGCCCGGGGACCCGCTTCGGCCCGCGGGACATCCGGCAGTACTCGACCCGGTACAGCGCCTGGGGGGCCATGCAGAAGTCCGGCTACTGGGACATCAACACGAAGCAGCGGCGCCTGAGCGACGTCCGAATCGTAGACTGCGGCGACGTGGATATCGCCTACTACGACCTGGACCAGAACTTCACCACCATCACGGAGAACGTGCGGACCCTGCTCCGCCATGGGGCCCTCCCGGTCCTCCTGGGCGGCGACCACTCGGTCACCTTCCCCATCGTTCGTGCCTTTGACGAGGTCGGCCCCATCGGCCTCGTCCAGATTGACGCCCACCTGGACTACATAGACGAGGTGTGCGGGGTCCGCTACGCCAATGGCAGCCCTATCCGTCGCGCAGCGGAGCTGCCCTTCGTCCGGGAGATCGTCCAGCTCGCCATCCGGGACATCCGCTCCCGGGAGGAGAACTACAATGACTCGGTGGCGCGGGGAAATCTGGTCGTGACCCGGGACGAGATCCGGCGCCACGGCGTGGGCGCCATCCTGGAGCGGGTGCCGCGCATACCGCGTCTCTACGTGACCATTGATATTGATGCCCTGGACCCTTCGGTGGCGCCGGGGACCGGCTCGCCCACGGTGGACGGGCTCCTCTATCACGAGCTGCGCGCCATCCTCCAGGGCCTGGCCGCCAAGGGCAAGGTGGTGGGCTTTGACTTGGTGGAAGTGAATCCCCTGGTGGATCCGACGGGCCAGACGTCGCTTCTGGCCACGACGGCGATCCTGGAGTTCCTCGGGGCGATCTTCAGCCAGCCCCGCTAACGCGACCCGGGCGCCTGCCCGGGTCTGCGGGAGGGAGGTCTGTCATGGGACGTGGACATCGGTGGTGGAACGTGTTGCTTGTGCTGGCCATCCTGCCTGTCGTGGCCCTGGCAGTGGAACCGGCGGAAGCCGGGACGGCCAAGGCGGGCGGCACCCTGAAGGTGGCGGTCCCGGCCAACCTGAATACGCTCGATCCGGCCAAGCACAAGATCGGGGAGGAGTACATCTACAGCTTCCTGGTCTTCAATGCGCTGACGCTGATCGATCGGGACATGAGCCTGAAACCGGACCTGGCGGAGAAATGGGAGAGCAGCAAGGACTTGCGGACCTGGACCTTCTACCTGCGCAAGGGGGTGAAGTTTCACCACGGGCGGGAGTTGGATGCGGACGACGTGATCGCCAGCTTCAAGCGGATCCTGGACAAGGAGACCGGCTCCCCGGCACGGGTGAACCTGCAGGTGATCGAGAGCATGGAGGCGGTGGACAAGCATACCGTGAGATTCCGCCTGACCATCCCCTACTCCGGCTTCGCCGAGGTGCTGGGGGAACGGCAGGCCAAGATCCTCCCCCGGGACAAGATGGACACCCTGACCACGCAGCCGATCGGCACGGGCCCGTACAAGTTCAAGGAGTTCCTGCCGGGCGATCACCTGACGGTCGTCAAGAATCCGGACTACTACGAGAAGGGGGTGCCGGCCCTGGACGAGGTGATCTTCCGGATCATTCCGGAGAGCGCCGCGGCGACCACGGCCCTGCAGGCGGGGGACGTGCACCTGGTCTGGTCAGTGCCCTTGGAGGCCATTGACCAGCTGAAGGGGAACCCGGCCCTGGTGGTGGATTCCGTCCCCACCTCCACCTGGGACGTGGTGGTCATGCGGAACGACCAGCCGCCTTTCAACAAGCTGGAAGTCCGCCAGGCCCTGTTCATGATCGCGGACAAGGCCGAGCTGGTGAAGGCCGCCCTGTTCGGCCACGGGACCCCAACCCACAGCCCCATTCCGCCGAGTCACGCCTACTTCAACAAGAGCGTTCCCTTCCAGAAGCCCGACGTGGTGGCGGCGAAGCAGCTCCTGGCCAAGGCCGGCTACCCTAACGGGTTGGAGGTCAAGCTCTACATCCCCGAGGGACGCCCGACCCGGGAGCGGCTCGGGATCGCGCTGAAGGAGATGGCCCGGCCCATCGGGGTGAACATCGAGCTCCAGCGCGTTCCCTGGGACAAGTTCGTGGCGGATATCGAGGGCAAGGCGGCCTTCCACACCGATGGGTTCTTCAGCCGTCCCACCGTGGACACGTCCCTGTACCCGTGGTACCACTCCACGGGCTCCTGGAACGCGCTCACCTGGCACTACAGCAACCCCAAGGTGGACCAGATCCTGGACGAGGCCCGGAAGACGGCCTCGGAGCGGGATCGGAAGCGGCTCTACGAGGAATTCCAAAAGCTCGTGGCCACGGAGGGGCCGGGCATCGTGCCCTACGTCCTGAACCACGTGAACGCCTACCGCAAGGAGGTCAAGGGCTTCCGGTCCAGCCCGATGATGTGGCTGGATCTGCGGCGGGTGACGCTCGAGAAGTAATCCCACTGCTCCCACCAGGCCTCCTGGCCCCGGGGATCGGGGCCAGGAGGCTGAGCCGGTTCCATGCTGGCCTACGTCGCCAAGCGACTGTCCTACATCGTCTTCATCCTGGTCCTGATCTCCATCCTGATCTTCGCCATCACGCAGGTCTTGCCGGGGAACGTGGCCAGGATGATCCTGGACCAGTATGCCACGGAGGAAAGCCTTCGGGCCCTGGAGAAGAAGCTCGGCCTCAACGACCCACTGCCCGTCCAGTACTGGCGGTGGGCCTCGACATTGCTCGGGGGTAGCCTGGGCACCTCGCTCATCATGGAGCGGCCCATCGCTCCGCTGCTCTGGACCGCCCTGGAGCGCTCGGCGAACCTCGCCATCCTGTCCCTGATCTCCGTCACCATCGTGGGGATCGGCCTGGGGGTCCTGGCGGCCGTCTGGCACAACCGGCTCGCCGACCATGCCATCTCCGTCTTCACCTTCCTCGGGATCTCGGTCCCGGAGTTCTTCTGGGGGATCGTCCTGATGCTGGTGTTCTCGCGATATCTCGGATGGCTCCCCGCGTCCGGCTACGCGCCCATGAGCGAGGGGATAGGGAAATGGCTGTCGCACCTCCTGGTGCCGGCGGCCACGCTGACCTTCACCCTGATCGCCCACGTCTCCCGCCTCACCCGGTCGAGCATGCTGGAGGTCCTCCAGAGCCCCTATGTCCGGGCGGCCCGGGCCAAGGGCCTGCCCGAGCGGGTGGTGTTGATTCGCCACGCGCTCCGGAACGGTTTGCTGCCCACCATCACCGTCCTGGCGCTGGACCTGGGCTGGCTCATCGGGGGGATCGTGGTGGTGGAGACGATCTTTGCGTTCCCGGGGTTCGGCCGGCTCTTGATCTTTGCGATCCAGCGCCGTGACCTGCCCCTGATCCAGGCCAGCATCCTGGTCGTCACGGCCGTCTACTGCCTGGCGAACCTAGTGGCGGACCTCTTGTATGCCTACTTCGACCCGCGAATCCGGTATGGCCGCGCCAGCCGCTGACCTTCCTGTTCGGTCCGGACGGCGGGTGCCGTCGTCCCTCGTCTGGGGCGCAGGGATCGTCATCACGGTGCTCGTGGTGGCCTCCCTCGCCCCGCTCCTGGCCCCCTACCGGTACGACGCCATCCACCTGGCGGACCGATTGAAACCGCCGAGCCGGACCTATCTCCTGGGGACCGACGAGTTCGGCCGCGACGTCCTCAGCCGGACCCTGATGGGGGCGCGGCTCTCGCTCTTCGCGGGGTTCCTCGCCACGGCGGTCAGCCTTGCCCTGGGCGTCCCGTTAGGGCTGGTCGCCGGGTATGCCCGGGGGCGGCTGGATGAGTTCATCATGCGGGCCATGGACGTGGTGATGTCGTTCCCGCCCATCCTGCTGGGTCTCCTGATCCTGGCGGTCACCCCACCCACCATCTGGAAGACCGCCGTGACGGTGGGACTCGTCTACGTCCCGGCGCTGATGCGGATCACTCGCAGCGTGACGTTAGGCCTGGCGCAGGAGGAATTCATCCAGGCGGCGCGGGCCCGCGGGGAGCGCCCGCTCTACATCCTGGCGGCGGAGATCCTGCCCAACGCCTGGCCGCCCATCATCGTCGAGGGAAGCCTGCGCATCACCTTCGCCATTCTGCTGGGGGCCGCGCTGAGCTTCCTGGGGATGGGGGCGCAGCCTCCCAGCTCGGACTGGGGCCTGATGATCAGCGAGGCCAGGCCCTTCGTGGATGGCGCCCCGTGGATTGCCCTGGCACCCGGGCTGGCGATGTGCCTCACCGTGGTCGGGGTGAACCTGCTGGGCGACGGCCTGCGGGAGGTGCTGGATCCGCGCATCGCGAAACGGGGACGGGAATGACGGGCTCTCCTCTCCTGGACGTCGAGGGTCTCACCGTCCAGTACGAGACAGGCCGGGGCCCGGTCGTAGTGCTGGAGGAGGTCTCCCTCCGGGTGCGGGAGGGGCAGTCCCTCGGCCTGGTGGGGGAGTCCGGGTCGGGGAAGAGCACCCTGGCCCTGGCCATCCTCGGCCTTCTGCCCCCGGGCGGGCGGATCCGCGACGGAAGGATTCGGTTCCGGGATCAGGACCTGGGAACGCTGTCGAAGGAGGAAATGCGAATCCTGCGAGGCGACCGGATCGGGATGGTGTTCCAAGACCCCCTGAGCGCGCTCAACCCCGCCCTTCCCCTCGGGCTGCAGGTGGCAGAGCCGCTGATCTACCACAAAGGAATGACGCGCCAGGCAGCGTGGCGCGAGGCGGAGGCGCTCCTGGCCAAGGTGGGCATCCCCCGGCCCGCCGAATTCGCCCGCGCCTATCCCCACCAGCTCAGCGGGGGGATGCAGCAGCGGGGCCTCATCGCCGCAGCGCTGGCCTGTCGGCCGGATCTGGTGATCCTGGACGAGCCAACGACGGCGCTGGACGTCACCATCGAGGCTCAGATCCTGGACCTGCTGGAAGACCTGCGCCGGAGCGACCGGTTGAGCCTGCTCTTCATCAGCCACAATCTGGGCGTGGTGTACCGGATCTGCGACGAGGTGTGCATCCTGTACGCTGGCCGGGTCCTGGAGTACGGGCCGACGCAAGAGGTCTTCGCGCGGCCGAGGCACCCCTATACGAAGGGACTGCTGGCCTCACTGCCCCGGCTGACCGGGCGCGCCCGCGAGGCGCGGCTGACCCCGATCCCCGGGAGCTTCCCGGACCTCGCGGCCCCGCCACCCGGCTGCATCTTCCACCCGCGCTGCCCCTTCGTGGATCCGCGGTGCATGCAGGAAGTCCAACGCCTGACGACCGACCGCGATGGACGCCTGGTTCGCTGCTGCAAGGCAGAGGCGGTGGCGGACCTGCCGTGGCCGGCGCCGGCCGCCCGGGAAACCCCCAGGGCGGTCGCCCCGCCGGGAGACCCGTTGGTCCGCGTGACGGATCTCCGGAAGGAGTTCCGACTGGGTGGCTTCTGGTCAAGCCTGCGCATGCAGCCGGAAGCCGGACGCCTGCTGCCATTCACCTGGCGGCCATCCCAAGTCCGCGCCGTCGACGGGGTCTCCTTCACCATCGCGCCCGGGGAAGTCCTGGGCCTGGTGGGGGAGAGCGGGTGCGGAAAATCCACCCTGGGTCGCTGCCTCGTCCGCCTGATGGACGCGAGCGACGGGCGCATCGTCATCGCCGGGCGCGATGTGACGACCGCGACGGAACGCGACCTGCGCCCGGCGCGGCGGATCGCCCAGATCATCTTTCAGAATCCCGACTCGTCCCTGAACCCCCGCAAGACCGTCGGGCAGATCGTGGGCCGGCCCCTCACGGTGTTCGGCCTGGCCAGCGGGGCCGAGCGGGAGCGCCGCGTGGGAGAATTGCTGGAGATGGTCCGGCTGCCCCGGTTCTACGCCAGCCGGTATCCCCACCAGTTGAGCGGGGGGGAGAAACAGCGCGTCGGGATCGCCCGGGCCCTGGCGACCGCGCCCAGGTTCATCGTGTGCGACGAGCCGGTGACGGCCCTGGACGTCTCGGTCCAGGCGGCGATTCTCAACCTCCTGGCGGACCTGCGCGATTCCCTGGGGCTGGCCTATCTCTTCATCGCCCACGACCTCTCCGTGGTCGCGCACATCGCGGATCGCGTAGCCGTAATGTACCGCGGGGCCTTCTGCGAGGTGGGGCGGGTGGACGAGATCCTGCACCCGCCCTACCACCCGTACACGCAGTCCCTCCTCTCCGCCATCCCGGTTCCAGGCGCGGGAGCGGCCGAGCGGCAACGCATCCGCCTGCGCGGGGATCCGGGGACGGGGGGTGAGCCGATCCGGGGCTGCCGGTTTCACCCCCGCTGCCCAAGGAAGATCGGGGCCATCTGCGAGGAGGTCCCGCCGCCGGTGCTGGAGATCGCCCCGGGCCACCAGATCGCCTGTCACCTCCCTGTGGAGGAGCTGAAGGCCATGGAGCCGGCCGTCGTGGTGGCCGGCTGACCGGGATCGGACGCGAGGGGAGACTCACGGCGAGATTCCGCCGGGAAAGGCAAGGAGGACTCACGCATGTCCGCATCATTCAAATACATCGTCCCACCTGAGATGATCCGCCGGTCACACCGGGAAGACCGCTACGAGAAGCGGGTGAACAACTGGATTCAACCCTGGGACGGCGTGGAGCCGTTCGACGCCGGCCTGCTCATGGTGCCGTTCTCCAAGGCGTCGCAGCGGCCCGACTCTGGAGCGGCGGGCGGTCCCAACGCCGTTCGGCAGGCGTTCCTGTCCAACACGACCTATAGCCCCGACTTCGACGTGGACCTCATGCCGCTCCGCGTGCGGGACATCGGGGACGTGCGCATGCACATGACCGACGTGCTCCAGTGCCACAGCAACATCGAGCACGCGGTGGTCGAGCTGTACAGCGCGGCCCAGGACTTCCTGCTGATCACCGTGGGTGGCGACCATTCCATCACCTGTCCCCTGGTGAACGGCTACTGCCGCAGCCACCCGAAGGAGCGGGTGGGGATCGTGCATTTCGACGCCCACAACGACGTGCGGAACTTCGAGGACGGGGGACCCACCAACGGCACGCCGTTCCGGGGGATCCTGGAGGGTCCCAGCGGGGTTCAGGGGCGCAACCTGGTCCAGGTGGGTATCCACGGGTTCATGAACTCCTCGTACTACAAACGCTACTGCGAGGAGCAGGGGGTCACGGTCATCACGGCGCGCCAGATCCGGCGCCGGGGCATCGAAGAGGTGATGCGGGAGGCCATCCGGATCGCCGGGGACGGGACGGATGTCATCTACGTCAGCGTGGACATCGATGTCCTCAGCCTGCCGTACGCCTTCGGGACGGGGGCCGCCAGCCCCGAGGGGATGGAGCCCTGGGACCTCCTGGAAGGCGTGTTCGCCCTGGGCCAGGATCCCAGGGTCCGGGCCCTGGACCTGGTGTGCATCGATCCGCTCCGGGATTTCCGCGACGCCACCCCCAAGATGGGCGCGAGCATCATCCTCACCTTCCTGGGTGGCTACCTCCTCCGCAAGACCGGGACCCGAGGCTACTAGGCCGGCGGCCAGGGGCGTGGACAGCCAAGCGCGTCGGCGAGACCTCTGGATCCTGTTCGGCGCGTTGTTCCTGTTCCACGCGGCCGCCGGCGTGGCCTCGCCCCTGCTGCCGCGGCTGCGGCAGGCCCTGGGCGCCTCGTATCTCCAGATCGGGTGGGTCAATGCCGCCTTCGGCGTGAGCCGGCTGCTGACGGACGTCCCGGCCGGATGGCTCCTTCGGCGGCGGGCGCCGAACCTCCTGGTGTTCCTCGGGATGGGGATCGTCGGCTGCGGGAATCTACTGGCAGCCTTCGCCGGGTCCGTGCACGGGGTCATCGCCGGTCGGGCGGTGGCCGGCTTCGGCTATAGTGCCGCGGTCATCGGCACCCTCACCCTGCTGGCCGCCCTGGCGGGTGACACCAGTCGCGCGCGGGTCTTCTCCCTCTACGAGTTTCTCATTGTGGCCGGCCTGGCGGTCAGCACTGCGATTGCCGGCTTCGCTGCGGAATGGGTGGGCTGGCGGGCTGGGTTTGGGCTCGGGAGCCTGCTGGCGGTGCTGGGCCTCATCGCGGCCGCGGTGTCTCTGGGTCGGGGAAGGCCCATGGGCGGGATGCCGCCCCCGCCGGACCCGGAGAGGTCTCCCCGGATTGTTCTTCCTGGGACCCGGGGGCGGACGTGGTCGATCGGCCTGGTGCTGTTGCTGTCCTTCATCCTCTCCTATGCGTGGACCGGGCTCTTCTACACCCTGTACCCGCTGTATGGAGGCGAGCACCTGGGCCTGGGGACGGGAGTCGTGGGAGTGGCGATGTCCACCGGCTATGTGGCGGATCTGGCGCTTCTGTTTCCGTACGGCTGGTTGGCAGACCGCTACGGTCGCGTACCGATTTTGCTGGCAGGTGTCCTCCTGATCGCGATCACCGCCTTCGCCTTGCCGCTCAGCGGATCCAACCTGACGTATATTGCTGTCGGTCTCCTGATCGGCATGGGCTTCGCGTGCTGGGGGCTGCCTCCTGCGCTGCTGACCGACTGGGTCTCCCCCGGATCCCGAGGCGTGATCCTGGGCCTGTACCGGTTCATGGTGGACCTCGGCTTCATTCTGGGTCCCTTGAGCGTAAGTGTGGCGCTGGAGGGGGGTGGCTTCCGGATTGCCGCGTGGATGGTGGCGGGTCTGACCGGGGCAAGCGCCCTGGCCTTCTTCGGCCTGCGAAAGCGTCCCGCTCTTGCGCTCCAGGAGGCTCAGGCCGACGTCGGCGAACGGGGTCGGGCGTAGTGCCAAGATCGGGAAGCTCCTGAGGTGTTGTCTCCGGCAGCAACTGCGACCGACCCACGGAATCAGGCGACCACGGCGTGACCCGCGAGCGATTCCCCAGCCGCAGCGGGCTCACAGGATGTCCCCGGCGGGGGGAGGCATGAGGAGTGGGGTCCGGAACTTCGGCGATTAGGCTCCTTCGACTTTCCGGATATCCCTGATGTTCTTCAGGATCCCCTCCATGTCGCGGACCCGTTCCCCGATCTTCTCCACGAGCGGGTAGATGTCTTCATGGGATTTCACCGATCGCAAGAGGTCCTCGACGTGCACCGAGATGGAGACGAGGGGCCGCTCCATCTCATAGGTCGCCGAGTTTACCGTTTCGGCGACAGCTGCCCGCCGCTCCTTTGCCACCAGTTCCTCCTGGAGCCTCTTCACCTGTCCCAGGAGCTCCCCGAGGTAGCGATTCTTCTCTTCTAACTCTCGGGCTTTTTCGAGAAGGGCTCGCTCGGAGTCGCGGAGCCGCCTCCGCTCGCCGAGGAACTGGGAGATCGTCGCGGAGATCAAGCTGAAGCTAATCAGTCGGGCCAAGGCCCGCCAGTAGGGGTAGACCAGCGTCGCGCTGCCCGGAGTCGAGAGGACGTCAGCCACGAGGTAGAGGAAGGCCGCCAGCGCGGAGAACACCAGGCAGATCCCTGGGGGCTCGAAGAAGGCGATGGGGAGAAGGACAAGGATATAGAACGGGGCTGAGGCTATCTCCGGTCCCGTGATGTAGTCGAGCCAGCCCGCGAAGAGAAGGAGGAGCACGCCTCCCACCCTCCGGAGACCAGGGGAGCTGGCCAATTTCTCTTCCAACGCTTTCACTGATGCCACGCGTCAACCTCCTGATGAGCAGAAGTTTCCTGTCACCGTAGGCCAACCCCTGAGTGTTGTCAAGGTGCCGTTGGCGTGTTCCCCCCGCCAGCGAGCCCCTCACCCGGCAGAGACGGGGCCGTCTCCCGGTCACCGCGCCGGGAGGTCGGAGGTCTCGCCTCCCACCGTTGCGTGTCCCTAAGAGTCACAACCGAGATGGAATATTCCCAGCCTGCAAGGAAGGGTGTGTAATGAGATCGGGGGGGCTGGTTCAGGATGGATCATTGCCCGTTCGCTCTGCCGCACGGCGGACCTGTTCTGCCTGATGTGCTTCCTCCTGGAGGGCATTGAAGCAGGCGTAACAGATGGGCCCCTTCTCCGTCACCATCTTCTGGTGCTCGAGCATGGGCCCCAGGTCGCGATGGCATTTCCAGCAGCTCGGCACAGGTGCTCCGCTCATTCTCAGGCTGGACAATTTCTGCCGCGATGGGTGGGACGAGGCGCAATCATGAGGTAGGCGCTCAGAGGAGCAGCCGCCCGGTCCCCAGGCCGCCGCCCGGCGTGAGCTTTTCCAGGGCCTTCTCGAGGGCGGCTTGTTGTTGCGGCGTGACGCCGACGAAGGTCAGGCCGCTCTCGTACCGGAGGAGCCGTCCTCCATCCGGGGTGGGTTCGTTGCCGATGACGGTGCTGCGGATGATACGGGCGGACAGGACCAGGGATCCGATTGCCGTCGGGAGTTCGAAGGCGCAGGAGGATCCCGGGCGCAGGGGGCTGAGGTGCTCGATGCGCGCCCCAGTGAGGCTGAGGTCGAGGATGCGGACGTCCAGGATCGCGCGCGCCCGGCCCCCGAGGCGCCCCGCGACGACGACCCGGGTCGCCTTGCGCCGCTCTGGAATGTCGGCCATGGCTCAGCTCCCCCCTCGCGATGGTAGCCTCATCGCCGTCCCCACCGATGGCCCGGCCAGGAATATCCGGTGCCGGCATCAGGCTGCACCAGAATGCCGGATGGGCTGCCTCAAGTTCGGACGCTGGCAGGACCCAGCAAGGATGCTGTTCCACGGCCGGCCCGGCATGATCGCGCCGTGGTGCGGATCAGCTTCCCGGAGTCACCGCGGGGACGACCCGCGCGCCTCCCGCGTGCCCCGCATCCCCGATCCCTAGGTGTCCCTGACCCACTTGTGGTCCGGGTCATCGTAGAGCGTGTAGTTGCGCGGTTCCCCGGCCAGCACCCAGAGGTAATACAGGGAATAGCCGGGGGCTGCGGCGGTCGGGTGGTACCCGAATGGGAGCTTGGTCAGGCTGTTGTCCCGGATGACGTAGGCCTGGTCCAGTTTCCGCTCCGGGCTATAGACCCGCTGGAATCCGAAGCCCTGGGGCGGGTTGATCTTGAAGAAGTACACCTCTTCCATCCTGGTCTCATCCGGTGGGGCCATCCGGTCGTGCTTGTGGGGCGGATAGCTCGACCACTTGCCGGGCAGGTTGAAGGTCTCGCCGACGAGCAGGCGCTTCGAGGGAAAATTGAAATCAATGATGTCGTGAACCTGCCGCTCGAAGGTGTCCTTGCCCCGGAGGTTGACCTTCACCTTCTCGGGACCGATGAGGCGCGGCTCTCCCGCCAGGTCGCTGGGGGCCCGGGCGACGGCCGCCTCCAGGCCGCCGACCGCCTCCACCTTGAACTTCAGGCCGGGCGGGATGTGGACGGCGGTGGCACGGCCGGCAAAGACGTTGGCCCGGCTGCCGATGGAGGAGAAGCTGGTTTCGCCCGCCGTCACGTTGGCCAGACCGCCGAGGAGGACGACGCACACCTCCTGCCCATTGCTGCTGCCGCGGTACTTGCCGCCGGGGGGCAGGCGCAGGATCCCCAGCTCGATGAATTCGATGCCATCCTTGCCGGGCTTCACCAGTGCCGTGTACCCGTCCTTGGGCGTGTACTGCTTGAAGAGGTTCATGGGGAAGAGTCCTCCCTGGACGAAGGGATCATGATTCGGGAATGCCATCCGAAAGAACGTAAAGAACGTATCACCGGTCCCATTGGCTGTCAATGCGCGAGGAGCGAGTTGCCCGCGGTGTGGGACTTGCACGGTTCACGGGGGGCGCTCTCCACCCGAGTCGGAGGAGGGGGATCGGATGGGTTGCACGACGCGCCAATTTCGCTTGACACTCAATGCAAAGCTATGGTACGCGAGCAGGGGCGAAGAGAGAGGCGGATCTTCCACCGGTGGGAGGGTGAAGGAGGGAGGCACAATGGTGAAGGACGACGCGTACTACGCATCACGGCGGCAGTTCCTGCAAACGCTGGCGGCGACGGGGGCCTTCGCGGCGGCCGACCTGGCCTGGTGGGAGGACCCGTTCCTGGGTCCCCGGCGGGCCCGCGCAGCCGCCTCCACCGTCCGGTTCCAGTTCAGCGTCCCCGAGCCCCTGCGCATCTCGCTGGTCGAGTCGCTCGTCGAGCGGTTCAACAAGTCGCAGTCAGACGTCGAGGTGAAGGTCGAATTCGTGCCGCAGGCCCAGGCGCGGCAGAAGCTCATCACCGCCATCGCCGCTGGAATCCCGCCGGATTGCTGCCAGATCTGGGACAACTGGGTCGGCGAGTTCGACGGCATGAACGCGCTGGAGGACCTCACGGCACGGATCAAGGAGTGGACGCATTACAAGGATACCGTGCTCGTCGCCTGGCAGACGGTGACGGTAAAGGGAAAGCTCCTCTCGTTCCCGTGGGCCGTCACCAACGATGCGATCTTCATCCGAACGGATCGGGCCAAGGAGTACGGCCTCAAGATCCCGGGCCCGGACTGGACGTGGGACGACTTCCTGACGCTGGCCAAGGGCTACACCAAGCCGGACAAGAACCAGTATGGCTTCGGAATGCGCGGGGCGGGGACCTGGGCCGTTCTGTATGCCACTGAGTTTCTCTATTCGAATGGCGCCCAGGTCCTGAAGGATGGCAAGGTCGTCATCAACTCGCCGGAGTCCGTCCAGGCCTTCGAGTGGTACATTGACCTGATCCGGAAGCACAAGATCACGCCGCCCAGCGTGGCCACCGACGGGTACCGCCAGATCGTCGAGGGCTTCGGCCGCGGCGTGACCAGCATGTACCTCCACAACTCCGGCTCGGTAGAAGAGCAGAAGAAGTTCGTGGGCGAGCCGAACTTCGCCACCCTGCCCCTCCCGCTCGGCCCGGCCAAGAAGCGCGCCTCGTTCTACTTCTCCGAGACCCTCACCATGTTCAAGGCCGCCAAGAACAAGGAAGGGGCCTGGAAGTTCATGACCTGGCTGATGGACGACGAGCCGAACTACCAGTACTGCTCGACCCTCGGGCTCCTGCCCTCGCGTCAGACGCTGGCCGACCGGCCGCACTACAAGCACCCGGGCTACCAGGGCTTCGTCAAGTCCTTCCCCTTCTCGATCGTGAGCCCGTATCTCGCCTACGCGGGGTGGGGTGGCAAGCTCGACTCGGAAGGGGTGCCCCTATTCCAGCAGGCCATGGTCGGCAAGATCTCCCCGAAGGAGTGCCTGGACAAGTTCGCCGAGGTCCTGACCAAGAACATGATGTAAGGCAGGACCGTCTCGGTTGTTCCCCGGCCCCGGGGATCCCTGCCACGGCGGGGACCCCCGGGGCCGTTTGTTGCCACCCCGCACGTTGCCGGAGATCCTGTGGGGAATCAGGACGCAACCATCGCCGTGCCTCCTCCGCGGGCCCTCCTGTCCCGGGCGGCGCACCGTTCCACCTGGGCCCGGCTGTTCAAAAGAGAGAAAGAGTCCTTGACAGTTGGCTTTGATGGAAGGTACGTTCCGCCCGCCTTGCTCAACCTTCCCGAAGGCTGGGCCGCCTTGGGAGTTGGGAGGGCGCCGCAGTTGCACCTCAAGAGCCTTGCCTCTTGCCTGGATCAAGCCGTTTCGACGCTCGAACGAAAGCTGCTGATATGGCAGCCGAAATGACCACGCTGCGGAATCAGTCAAAGTAGGCTGGCCAACTATGGGGTCGATATCGCAGGGCCTGGCCGAGTGGGCGGCGGGTCTCGACTTCGCTTCCGTCCCGGCCGATATCGCCGCGGTCACGAAGTTGCGTATCCTCGACGTGATCGGAGTCTGCGTCTCGGGACGTAGGAGCGCGGTAGGGGCCGGCATAGAGAAGGCGGCACGCGAATTCTCCGCGCGGTCGGCGGGGCCGGCGTTCGCTCCGGCGGGAGCAACCTCGTTCCCGCTGTTCAATGCCTTTGCGAACGGTACACTGGCGGCTGCTCTCGATTACGACGATACTCACAACAGCACGCTGATTCATCCATCGAGCCCGGCAACCTGCGCCGTACTGGGGCTCGCCGCTGATCGGCCGGTAGCGGGACGTGACCTGATCGTTTCCGTTGCCGCCGGCGTAGAGGCTTGCTGTCGGATCGGCCTGGCGGCGCCGGGCGAGTTTCACCGACGAGGAATGCATCCGACCGGCGTTCTGGGAGTCTTTGCGTCGGCTGTTGCCACGGCCCGGTTCCTTGGACTCGATCCGGTAAGAATGCGACACGGCATCGGGATTGCCGCGAGTTTTGGTGCGGGAATTATGCAGGCGTGGCTTGATGGGACGGACGCTCGATTCTGTCACACGGGATTTGCGGCGTCCTCGGGAATGCTGGCGGCGCAGCTGGCCGCAGCGGGGGTCACGGGACCCGTGGAAAGCATCGAAGGAAGGTTTGGAATCTTTCGGACGCACTTGCAGGGTGAGGCGGCGTTAGACCTATCGGTCATCTGCGATGGGATCGGACAGCGGTGGGAGTCGCGCAACGTTTCCTTCAAGCCTTATCCGACGGCCCATGTGACTCATTCCTTCATCGATGCCGCACTTCATCTCCGTCGAGCTGAGACACTCAAGATTGATGAAATCGTCAGCATCGTTTGTCCCGTTGCCGAGTACATGATTACTTTGGTTTGTGAGCCGGCCGAAGAGAAGAGAACTCCGCGCACTGCCAGCTCGGCACGCGTGAGTTTGCCGCACATCATTGCCGAGGTCCTGGTCTTCGGCGAGATCGGTCCGCGCAGCTTTTCGGAAGAGCGCAGGTCAGATCCACGCGTACGCGCGTTGGCGGAACGCATCGATTACCGAACCGATCCCGACGCGCCGGGCCGTGGGACGTACAAGGGATGGGTTCAGATCCGACTTCGAGACGGAAGGGTACTGGAACGGATCGAGGAGTACAATCTCGGCAGTCCGCAGAGGCCGCTCGACGCAGCGGCGTTGCGCGAGAAATTCCGGGGCAACGTGGAAGACGCGATCGGCGCGGGCGATGCCGAGCGAATCGCCGACGCGATTCTCTCCCTGGATCGGCAGGACAACGTCTTGCCCACCATGAAGCTCCTGTCGGCGTTGAACGATACGAGAAGAGGGGCGTGAGAAATGACCTATCGGCCACTGAAAGCGGACATCGGCATCGCGGGAAAATGCGCTCTTGTAACTGGGTCGACCAGTGGGATCGGGCATGCAACGGCGCGGGCTCTTGCTGGGCAAGGCTGCCACGTCATGCTTCACGGCCTCGCCGACCCCACGGAGGGCGAACAAATGCGACAGAGTCTCGCCGACGAGTGTCGGGTAAAGGTCGGCTTCAACGGCGCCGACATCTCGGACGTCGGGCAAATTGAAGAATTGGTCCGGGCGACCGAACGAGAACTTGGACCGATCGAAATCCTCGTGAACAATGCCGCGGCGCGCAATGCCTACGCGATCGAAGAGCTTCCGGTGGATCGATGGAACTATGCCGTTGCGGTCAACCTCTCCGCGCAGTTCCACCTGATTCGCCTAACCCTTCCAGCCATGAGAGGCCGACAATGGGGTCGAATCGTCAACATTGCCTCGAAGTGGGGTCTCACGGGGACCGTGAATCGCAGCGACTACGTGGCGACGAAGCATGGGGTCGTCGGGCTGACGCGGGCGGTGGCACTTGAAGCGCTCCCATTTCGCGTTACGTGCAATGCGATCTGTCCCGGATTGACGCTGACGCCACATGTCGAACGTCAGATAAAGGAGCGGATGGACAAGAGCGGAAAGAGCTACGAGGAGACAGTCAAAGAATACCTTGGCCAACGGCAGCCCTCCGGACGCATCGTGCGGCCAGAGCAGATTGCCGACTTGATTGTTTTCCTCTGCAGTGAGGCGGCGAGCGAGATGACAGGGAGTCCGATCAGTATCGACGGTGGGTGGTATGCGATGTAGCAAGGTACTGACTCGAACCACCGCAGCCATGGCAGCAGATGACCTGAGTGAGCCAACTGAGCCTCGTCCACGAGAAGGCGAAGGAGGTAGGCCAAATGAAGGATGACGCTTCCTACGCATCCCGACGACAGTTCCTCCGCACACTGGCTGCAAGCGGCGCGATCGCAGTTTCCGATCTTGCGTGGTGGGAGGAACCATTCCTCTCGCCCCGGAAGGCCCACGCCGCGACGACGGTTCGCTTCGAGTTCTACATCAATGAGCCGGCGCGGTACGCGGTGGTGCAGTCGTTGGTCGAGCGCTTCAACAAATCCCAATCGGACGTGGAGGTCAAGGTCGAATTCGTGCCCCAGACCCAGGCGCATCAGAAGCTCATCACGGCGGTGAGCGCGAAGAACCCGCCGGACTGCTGTCAGATGTGGGACCAGTGGCTCGGCGAGTTCGTTGTTTTGGATGCGCTGGAGGACCTCACGGAGCGGATCAAGGCATGGAAATTTTACCGCAGCACGGTGCCCGCGGCCTGGCAAGCCGTCACCGTGAAGGATAAGATCGTCTCCTTCCCCCTGTCCATCACCACCGAGGGCATCTACATTCGAACGGACCGGGTGAAAGAGTACGGCCTCAAGATGCCCACGCCCGACTGGACTTGGGACGACTTCCTGGCCCTGGCCAAAGGCTTGACCAAACCGGAGAAGAACCAGTACGGCTTCGGCATGCGCGGCGCGGGCAAGTGGGCCGTCTCGTACGCCACGGAGTTGATGTACGGCAACGGGGCTCAGGTCCTGAAGGACGGCAAGGTCGCCATCAACTCACCCGAGGCCGTGTCCGCCTTCGAGTGGTACATCGACCTGTTCCGGAAATGGAAGGTGACCCCTCCGAGCGCGCCCACCGACGGCTTCCGACAGATCGTCGAGGGCTTCGCCCGGGGTATCACCAGCATGTACATGCACAACTCGGGCTCGGTGGAGGAGCAGAAGAAGTCCACGGGCGAACAGAAGTTCGCCACACTCCCCATCCCGATCGGTCCGGCCAAGAAGCGCGCCGCCTTCTATTTCTGCGAGACCCTGACCATTTTCAAGGCCAGCAAGAACAAGGAGGGAGCTTGGAAGTTCCTGACGTGGATGATGGAGGACGAGCAACACTACCAGTTTTGCAAGGTAGCCGGCAATCTGCCGACCCGACCATCCCTGTCCGAGCGACCGCCGTTCACCGAGGCCCCCTACTCGGGCTTCGTCAAGTCGTATCCCTTCGCCATCGTGAGCCCGTACCTGGCCTATGCTGGGTGGGGCGGCAAGTTGGACTCGGAAGCGCCGCCCCTCTTACAGCAGGCGATAGTCGGCCAGATCTCGCCGAAGGAGTGCCTGGACAGGTGGGCCGATATTCTGACGAAGAATATGGTATAGGGAACGACGAGGGCGGCCCGGCAAGAAACTCCGGGCTGCCCTCGCAGCTTGGGGAGGCCATCAGGTGAATCGCGACGCAGCCCTCGCCACCGCCGCCCCGCGGGCCCTCCTTTCCCACGCCACGCGGGAGACGCTGGCCAACTATGCCTACCTGTTGCCCGCGGCCGTCTGCCTGGGCGGCACGGTTTTCTTTCCCATCCTCAAGGCCATCCACATGAGCCTGTACCAGAACGTCCTGATCCGCCCCCAGGACTACCGGTTCATCGGGCTCGGCAACTACGTCCGGATGGTCCAGGATCCGGTCTTCTGGCTCACGCTGAAAAACTCCTTCACCTGGGTTTTCTGGTCGGTCAGCCTCCAGTTCCTGTGCGGGTTCCTGGTGGCGCTGCTGCTCAACGGACAATTTAAGGGACGCGCGGTCTTCCGCACGATCAGTCTGCTGCCCTGGATCATCCCGGGCGTCGTCGTGGGCCTCATCTGGGAGTACATCTACCAGCCGAACTACGGCCCCCTCAACGACTTGCTGCGGCGGGCGGGCTGGATGCGGGAGCCGGTCGCCTGGCTCAGCGACGTGAACCTCGTTATGCCTGCCATCATCTTCACCAACATCTGGCGCGGCATCCCGTTCTTCACCATCATGATCCTGGCCGGCCTGCAGGCCATCCCCGAGGAGATCTACGAGGCGGCCACGGTGGACGGGGCTGGCGTAATCCAGCGGTTCTGGTCGGTCACGCTCCCGATGCTCCGGCCCATCATCGTGGTGGCGACGGCGACCCGGATCATCTGGACGTTCAACTACGCGGACCTCATTTTCGTCATGACGGGCGGCGGCCCGGCGAACGCCACGCAAATCACGTCCACCTATACGCTGATGCAGGCGTACTCGGACCTGGACTGGGGCTACGCGGCGAGCCTCTCCGTCATCCTCCTGGTAATCATGCTGACGTTCACTGCCCTGTACCTGAAATTGACGAAGGGCGTGGAGTCGGTGGCGGGATGAAAACACGCGGGCTGGGGGATCCTCTGGAGCGGTTTCTCGGCGGCCCCGTTCTCTGGGGCGGGCTGGTGCTGGCCACGCTGTTCGCCCTGGGGCCGTTCGTGTGGGTCTTCCTGGCCTCCATCAAGACCCGGACGGAGCTGTACGCGATGCCCATCCAGTACCTCCCCACCCACCCCACGTTTCAGAACTACGTAGAGGCCTGGACCTCGCGCCTCACGCCTTTCAGCCGCTTCTTCGCCAACAGCCTCTGGGTCTCGTCGGTCACCATGGTGGCCACAATCGTGATCTCCACGCTGGCCGGCTACGCCCTGGCGCGGTTCCGGTTCGTCGGGAAGAACACCTTGATGCTGGTGTTTTTGGCCACCCAGATGTTCCCGGCCGTGCTGCTCATCGCCCCGCTCCTGTCCCAGTGGCACGCCCTGGGCCTGATTGATACCTACCAGGCGCTGATCTACTCGAACTTCTCGTTCACCGTGCCGTTCACGGTCTGGATGCTGGTCGGGTATTTCGAGAGCATCCCGCGGGAGCTGGAGGAGAGCGCGATGATCGACGGTTCCGGCCGGTTCGGTGCCCTCCTCCGGATCATCGTCCCGCTGGCCGCCCCGGGCATCGCGGCCACCGCCATCTTCGCCTTTGTCTCCTCGTGGAGCGAGTTGCTGTTCGCCACGACCTTCACCTCGCAGACCGAGATGCGGACACTCTCGGCCGGCCTCCTGTACATGGTGGGCCAGTACGAGATCCAGTGGGGCCAGCTCGGCGCGGGCGTCATGATCAGCACCGTCCCCGTGGCCATCCTCTTCATCTTCCTCCAGAAGCACCTCATCCGGGGCCTCACGGCCGGCGCCCTCAAGGGCTGAAGGGGAAAACGTGAAACGGAAGAAGAACGGTGAGACCACTCTCCCGGCAGCCCCGCGCCGTGGGGCTCGCCATCGGGGCGCCCTTCCTGGTGTACCACCTCCTAGTGCGGCGGCGATTCAAGTTTGGCACGCACCGCCGCTGTCTGACTGTCCGGATCGCCGGGGAAGGGAACGCGCATGGGAATGACCATCGCGGAGAAGGTGATGGCGCGGGCCTCCGGCAAGGAGGTCGTCCATCCCGGTCAGTACGTGGACGCGAGGATCGATCGCATCATTGCGGACGAGGAGTTCTACCGCATCCACACGGCTGCGGAGGCCGCCGGGATTGCGGGCGGGCTCCCCGACATCTGGGACCGGGATCGCTTCCACCTGATCCTGGAGCACTTCCAGCCAGCCCTGAACGTCACCCAGGCCCTCCGTCAGCAGAAGATGCGCGAGGTGGCGAAGCGGTACGGGCTGACGCACTTCCGGGATGCCGTGTGCGGTGTCATCCACCGCATCGCCATCGAGGACTATGTGCTCCCCGGCGAATTGGCCCTCGGGAGCGACTCGCACAGCGTTGCGTGGGGTGCCGTCAACTGCGTCGGAACCGGAATGGGAGAACACGAGCTGGCCTATGCACTCGTCTACGGGACGCTCTGGTTTAAAGTGCCGGAGACCATCAAGGTGGTCTTGAGCGGGCGGCTGCATGCGGCCCTCTCGGGTAAGGATGTCGCCCTCTATCTCGCCGGACAGCACACCACCGCGTTCGCGCTGTACAAAGCCATCGAGTTCACCGGGCCGGGAGCATCCGCGCTGTCGATAGACGGCCGGATCTCCCTGGCCGCGCATGCCGTGGAACTGGGCGCGAAGTTCGGCCTCTTCGGGTACGACGACACGACGGCGGGCTTCCTGGCGGATCGAACGGCCATGCTGCACCAGAAACACTTGGTGCAGCCGGTAGCGCCTGACCCGGACGCCGTCTACTGCCAGGAGGTTCGGGTGGACCTGGACGGGCTCGAGCCTCAGGTCGCCCGCCCGCACAATTTTGACAATGTGGTGCCAGTCAGCCGGACCGCCGGCATTCCCATCCACCAAGCGCAGGTCGGCTCGTGTGCGAACGGCAACCTCGAAGACATCGCGACGGTGGTCCGGGTGGTCAAGGGCAAGCGGGTGGCCCAGGGCGTGCGGCTCCTTGTCCAGCCCGCCTCCTGGGCGGTCTACCGCGCCAGCCTGGAGCGCGGGTTTATCGGCGACCTGCTCGATGCCGGAGCGCAAGTCCTGTCGCCCGGCTGCCATCTGTGTATAGGGATGCAGGGGGCGCTCGCCGGCGGGGACGTGTGCATCACCTCGACCACGCGAAACTTCCGCGGGCGCATGGGGAGCGCGGACGCCCAGATCTACCTCGCCAGTCCTGCTACGGTCGCGGCCTCGGCGTTGGCCGGGGTGATCGCCGACCCCCGGGAGATCGTATGATTCACGCGCAGCGATCCAGGGTGCTCGTCGGACGGGTCTGGAAGTTCGGCGACAACATCGATACCGATGTCATCACGCCGGCCGATACGACGTGCTTCGGTTTGGGGGACGCGGAAGAGATCCGGATCCTCAAAGAGAACGCTTTCCGATCCATCCGCCCCGGCTTCTACAAGCTGGTGAGGCCGGGCGACATGCTCGTCGCCGGACGTAACTTCGGACTCGGCTCGCATCGCGAGCCCGCCAACACGGCGCTCGTCAGCCTGGGGTTCTCGGTCGTGATCGCCGAATCGATCGCGAGGCTCTTCTTCCGGAACTCGGTCGCGATCGGCTTCCACGCGATCCAGGTCCCCGGAATCACCACCATGGTGGAGGAAGGGGACGAACTGAAGATCGACTTAGAGCGGTGGCGGCTGCAGAACCTCACGAACGGGAAAGAGACGGCGATCGAGCCCTACAGTGAACTGGTGCAGCGGATCATCCAGTCGGGCGGCATCGTTGAAGTGCTGAAGGCGCGGATCGAGGCCGATCGGAAGCATGGGAAGTTCGCGACGTGAATCTGACGGTTCACGGGACGGCGGCGCACGGACCAGCGAAGGTGGAGTCATGCTCTCTGCAGCGATCCTACTGGCTGGGGACGTTGCCAGTTACGACAACTTACCTACTGCCAGCAACGGGAAACGCAACTGCTCAGGAGGCAGTAAATGTGCCCGTCGCACGGGCAGTCCTGCTTCCTACGGCTCCGGGTTGAGGATCCCGAGCTGCGCTCCGGCGAGCTTCTCCATCTCCCGCGCCACCACGGTCTGGTCCAGCCTGCCTCCCCCGGCTGCGCGTGCGGCGGTGTCGTGGAGAAGGGGAGGTCGGAGAGAAGGGGACGTTGCATTATAGGTACAATTGCTCCATCGACGTCCCCAGTTTATCATCCTAGTCCAAGCGCGCACCTTAGGGCGTGGGCAGAGGATAGCCGAATATGACTTGTAATGCAACGTCCCCTTCTGTGCGTCCCTTCTGTGTCTGGATGATCAGCACCGTCCCCGTGGCCATCCTCTTCACCTTCCTCCAGAAGCACCTCATCCGGGGCCTCACGGCCGGCGCCCTCAGGGGCTAGGACCCTCCGTTCGACCTCCCTGCGATCTCTTGCTTCGGAGTTATCCCACAAGGTGAACAGGATGAGTGAGAGGGTGGCGCCGGGGGGCGGGATCGGGTATACTTCAGCGGTCTGAGCGATACGCGGACTCATTCTTCGCGCAGAGGAGTGCGATGGGGAAAGCGAGCAAGACCCTGACACAGGAGCAGATAGAGCAGATCGTGGCCAGCAGCCGGCCGGAGCGGCTGTCGGATCCGTCGAAGCACCCGATCTCCGGCGATCATTCCGCGCACGTGGTCCAGCTCGCCGCGTGGGGCCACCCGACGCTGGCGGCAGACCACCTGTTGTTTCCGGAGATCACCGGCGCCCTGCCGGGGGTCCTCGCGGGCGTGATCCGGCAGCTCAACATCCGTTTCGTGCAGGCCCGGCTGCGGGCCGGTGATCCCGAGGCGGAGGCTACCCGGAAGGTCCGGGACTGCCAGTTCGCCTACGAGGCGCTGCTGGAGATGGTGTTGAACTTCTCCGGACTGGAAAGCCGCTGGCTGGACGCCGAGGAGCGGCGCGAGGCGATCCGCAGCATCCAGGCCGCGCTGGCGGAGTGGGAGGCGGCGGAGGCAACCGAGGGCCGGATCTCCGTGGCGGCCGCAGTGGTGCGGCAGCTTCTCAATCGAATGAAGCTGGTGCAGAAGGGCGGCAGCATGGTCGCCGAGACGGCGGCCCGGATCGGGGAAGCCCTGGACTTCGGCAAACCGGTCCTCCTGGAATTCCTGCGGAAGGCCCAGGCCGAGATCGAGGGAAACATCTACTCCCGCCTAATCCGCGAGGGCCGCTGCCGGTTCGGCAACGACTATGCCCTGGGGCTCCGCTGGCTTAGGCACCTGGGATTCGAGCAGGTCTCGACCAACCCGGTGCTGGCGGCCCGCGCCTACCAGGACGATCCCACGCTGAGCGAGATCTTCCGGGCAGACGTCCGGTCGCACCGGAAATTCCGCGAGTGGGCCAGGGACCCGCAGAAGCACGGCGACGAGATTGCGCTCTACGCGACGCTGCTGGCGCTGTGGGACAACCTGCACGTGTACCGGCCGATCTTCTTCACCCTGGCGGAGTCCTCGGGCGGCGGCGTGGTCTCGTTCCAGTTGAATCCCAACATCGCCCACCTGGTGGAGGAGAGCATCCAGGACGTCTTCGCGGCCTTCGCCGAGGCGACCGAGGACCTCCGGGTCTACGACGACTACCTGCTGGCGGGATACCGCGCGACCCGCGAGCGGGCCCGGCCCAACATGGTGATCAAAGTAGCGGCCAGCTCCTCGGCGGCGCGGGAGATCGCCCGGACGATCAACACCTTCGGCTTCGGTTCGAACATCACGGTGATCTACAGCGTCGGCCAGGAGGTCACCATGATCCTGGAGGAGATGGCCGGCATGGCGGGCGCCCTGCGGAAGGGCATCCGGCCCACGCAGCTCTACATGACCAACATGGGCGGCCGCCTGGAGAGCCATCTCCGGGAGGTGAAGCTGGAAGAGCTGTTCGCGCGGCTCAAGCAGAAGGTGGGCGAGGCCAAGGCGCTCACGCGCGTGAACCAGCTCGCCGCGGCCAACGGGACCACGGCCAAGGTGGACCAGGCCAAGGGGTACGCGGCCAAGGTCGTGGCCGCCACCCGGTTCGCCACGCAGCGGACGATCGACGCCAACGTGATCACGGCGCTCCAGGATGTGACATCCGAGGAAGAACTCAAGGCCTGGGAGGACGCCATCGGCAAGTCCGGCACGCTGGTGGCGCGCCGCGTCTGGAGCATTTTCTTCCCCGAAGGCAACCGGGAGAAGTGGCAGGCCTACCTGGGCCGGAAGTTCCAGCTCAGCCGGGAGCAGGCCCGCCTGATCCTGGACCGCGTCTACTACCTGCCGGCGTCCAAGCGGAAGCCGCAGGATACCTACTGGACGCTGACGGGGAAGAACATGGTCCACACGGAGTTCCCGGACCACCAGGAGAACGTCCGGCGCATGGCCGAGAGCGAGGGATTCATGGCGTCGGACCACTTCGACTCCATCACCGCGCAGTTCCCGGCGGAAGTCCTGGAGCGGCTCAACGCGATGCCGGACTTCCGGAAGAGCTACGAGGTGAACGCCGAGATCGCCCAGGTCCTCCGCGAGGCCGGCATCGCCGGCGACTTCGGGACGGGCGGCCTCACCCCGGCGCAGTGGCCGGAATACGGCCCCGTCCAGAAGACCTCGGCCGAATTTAAGGCGGCCTACGACAAGTTCCGGGACGACATGCTGGGGCTGTTCAAGGCGGCCGCTAAACCACCCCGAACATCCAAACGGCAGGCAAGAACACCATCCAGAAACCGCAGAATTCGTAGATGACGCAGATTGTTCTGGAGGGATTCCCAGGATGAAATCTGTGAAATCTGCGCAATCTGTGGTTGAGTAGGATCTGACCTGCGGAAGCCCCCTCGGGCATGTCCCGAAGGGGCTTCGTGATTGTGGGAGCTTGACTGGGGGAAGGCCGATGATGCTTTCGAAATACAGCATGGGAATTGGCGACCGGTTCGCCCGGCAGGGCGTGGCGCAGCTCAGGGCCTTTGTCCAGGCCAAGGGCTTGGGGATGGAAATCTCGCCGGTCTGGAACAAGTCGAACCGGGAGCATCTGATCGTCCATACGCATCCCGACAGCGTGCGCGCCGAGGCCGACGCCGCGGTGAAGACGCTCGGCTGGAAAGGGCCGTATCACGTGGATGCCGACCACATCGGCCTCAAGACCGTGGATGCGTTCATCTCCGCCAGCGATTTCTTCACGCTCGACGTGGCGGATTTCGTCGGGCAGGCGGCCCCGGACGCCGAGATCCAGGACTTCGTGGCGCGGCACCGACGGTATGCGACCGCCCTGAAGATTCCGGGGATCGACCGGGCGCTGGCCATCTCCACGCAGGACATGGCTGACATCGCCAGGAAGTACCTTTTGGCGGTCCGGGAGGCCGGAGCCATCTACCGCCATATCGAAGCGGCCAAGGGCCGCGACCGGTTCATCACCGAGGTCTCAGTAGACGAGACGGACAAGCCCCAGACGCCCATCGAACTGTTCTTCATTCTTGCCGCAGTCGCGGACCAGAAGATTCCGGCGCAGACGATCGCGCCGAAGTTCACCGGCCGGTTCAACAAGGGTGTGGATTACGTCGGCGATGTGGCCCAATTCGAGAAAGAGTTCAACGAGGACCTGGCGGTGATCGCGTTCGCGATCCGGGAATTCGGCCTGGCCGCCAACCTCAAGCTCAGCGTCCATTCGGGCAGCGACAAATTCTCGATCTACGGCCCCATTGCCCGCGCCGTGCGGAAGCACGACGCCGGGTTGCATCTCAAGACGGCCGGCACCACATGGCTGGAAGAAGTTGCCGGGCTGGCGGTGGCGGGTGGCGACGCGCTCAACCTGGCGCAGGAGATCTACGAAAAAGCGTATGACCGGTTAGAGGATCTATGCAAGCCGTACGCCGCAGTGATTGACATTGATCGGGCCAAGTTGCCGGACCCCAAGACGGTCCGCGGCTGGCCGGGTGCGGAGTTCGCGGCGGTGCTGCGCCACGACCAGAAGAACCCGGCCTACAACCGCCACTTCCGCCAGTTGGTCCACGTGGGGTTCAAGGTGGCCGCGGAAATGGTGCCGGTGTACCTGCAGGCGCTGGAGGCAAACGCCAAGGTGATTGGCCAGTTGGTAACGGAGAACCTCCTAGAGAAGCACATCAAGCCGGTCTTCGTGCAGGAGTAGCCATCAGCCAGCAGCCGTCAGGCAGAACAGAGAGAGCGGCCCAGGTGGGCCGCTCTTCTGCTTTACGTTCTCGCTGACGGCAATTCCTACGGCAGCAGCCGTGGGTCCTTCCCGCGCTCGGCCGCCATCACCGCCTGCGCCCCGGTCACATCGGCCCGGTCGTGGACCAGGGCCGCCACCGCCGCGGCCATGGCGCGCGGGTCGTCGGCACCGGGGAAGATCACGTTGCGGCCGATCAGGGCGCCCCGGATGGTGGGCCCCGCCTGCATGGCCGCCTGGAGGTCCTGCAGGACCGGGACGGGATCCCCGGTCACCTCGCCGCCCAGGATCAGGATGGGGAGCGTGGTCGCCCGGGCGACCGTCTCGAGCCCCTTGCACGAGGGAATCTTGAGCCAGGTGTTCAGCGACGAGGCCCCCATGGCCGAGGCGATGCTCACCATCCCGGCCAGGTCCGCCACCGTTCGCTGCACGACGTACTTTCCCCGCACGCGCTTCACGGGTAGCGGCTCCAAGAAGGCCGTGAGGTCGGCGCGGACGCACTGGCTCACCGCGTCGGCGCAGGCCAGGATGGTGCGGCCCGAGGCGGGGTCGGTCGGATCCAGGCGGAACATGAACTTGGCCCCGTCCATGCGCAGGGCCTGCATCCGCTCCGATGTGAAGGCGGTGAAGGTGTCCTCCATCTCGAACGCGGTCCCGCGCAGGCCTCCCCGGTTCATGCAGCCCACCAGCAGGCGATCGTCCAGCAGGCTGGATCCGCCCCGCTCCTTGATCAGCCGGGTCAGGATGAAGAGGTCCTCGATGAGATCCGGCGTGCCCATGATCCCGTCAATCCCTGGACTGGTCAGGACGCGGAGGATGCGGGCGAGGTAGGCATGCCGATCCGCCATGCCCAGGGGGTCGTCCTTCACGTTCAGGACGTTCCGCCCCGGGTGGTCGGCGGCCAGGATCACCAGGTTCCCGTCCGGCGCCGGCACGGAGCGGCGCTTGCGGCGCTCGGCCTCCTCCTGCACGATGGCAGGCCGCTCGATCCGCACGTCGGTGATGGCCGCGTACAGGTCGAGGGGGAGGAAGGCGGCGGGATCGAAAGGCCTCGGAACGTTCTTGCGGGCAGGCATGGGATTACTCCTTCCGGTACAGCAGGTCAGGGGGCATGCAGACGCGGGAAGAGGGGGATCAGGGCCTGGTACACATCCTCGAACAGGGCGCGTCGCCCCTCGTAGAACTCAACCGCTTCAGGATCCGGTGCGACCGTCTGCTGGATCGGGTTCCATTCTCGCGCAGTGGTATCCAGGTCGTCAATCAGATCCACCGCGCGGGCAGCCAGCAGCGCGGCTCCCAGCGAGGCGGCCTCGGTGTAGCGGGGACGTAGGATCGGCACGGCCAGGATGTCCGCCTTGATCTGGATCCAGAGATCGGACCGGGCGCCGCCGCCCATCGCCACCACCTCGCCGGGCCCCAGGGCCAGGGCCCGGAGCCCTTCCAGGCACGCCCGGGCCTCGTAGCCCACCCCCTCCATGATGGCGCGGGCGATGTCGCCCCGGGTGTGGCCGAGGCTGAGGCCCAGGAACAGGCCCCGGGCGTCGGGGTTCCAGCGCACCGAGCGCGCGCCCATGAAGAACGGGGCCGCCAGGAGGTTCCGCGCTCCCCGGGGACTGGCGGCGGCCTCGCGCTCCAGGGTGGCCATGCCTTCCGGCGGGAGGTCGAGGAGTTCGCGGAACCACCGCATCACGGACGCGGAGGTGGTGATGCCCAGCTCCAGGAGCCACCGACCGGGCGCCGCGTGGATCGAGCAGGGCGCTCGTCCCAGATCCTCGGGGAGCCGATCAATGGTCATGGAGATGTTGCTGGCCGTCCCGGTCGAGTCCATCACCCGGTGGCCGAAGACGCCGCCGCCTACCCCCTCGCAGGCTCGATCCCCGGCGCCCAGGGAAACCGGGATGCCCTCCGGAATCCCCAGCGCCTTCGCGGCCGGCCGCGCAAGGCGATAGGGCGCCTCGTCGGACCGGTGGATCGGGGGGAACTGGTCCTGGCGAACCCCCACGCGCCGGAAGATGTCCGGCCACCAGACGTGGCGGCGGAGGTCGAACATCATGGTGCGCGAGGCCAGCGTGTAGTCGGTGACCTCGGCGCCCGTCAGGCGGTAGTAGACGTAGTCCCGGGTCTGGAAGAACCGCGCCGCCTGATCCAGAAGCTCGGGTTGGTGCTCGCGCAGCCACAGCAGCTTGCAGGCGGTGTAGTTGGGGTCGGGGGGCAGCCCCGTGTGGTGGTGGAGGAAGGAGACGCCGAACTCCTCGCCCAGGCGCACCGCCTGATCCCGGCAGCGGCGGTCCATCCAGATGATGCAGGGGGCCAGCGGCGTCCCGTCCCGGCCCATGAGCACGACCCCCTCCCGCTGGGAGGAGAGCCCGAGGACGGCGATATCGCCTGGATCACAGGTCGCCAGGCACCGCTTGGCCGCCGCCACCGAGGCGCGCCACCAGTCCTCGGGATTCTGCTCGGCCCAGTCCGGCTGCGGATGGTGGGTGGGATAGCCCTCGTCGGCCGAGGCCAGCAACGTCCCGCGCGCGTCCCACAAACAGACCTTGCAGGCGCTGGTCCCGATGTCGAACGTGAGGATGGTCTCACGAAGCATTGAGAGCCTAGAGTCGAGAGCCTAGAGCCTCGAGCCAAGAGGACGCCACAGACCCGGGTCTCCGACTGAGGCGCTCGGCTCTCGGCTCGCGACTCTCAGCTCTCTCGCTAGGGTTTCACCAGGATTTTGAGGCCCTTGCCCTCGCGCAGGCTGTGGATGGCCTCCTTGGCCTGGCTCAGGTGGAACTCCACGCCCAGGAGGGGGCGCAGGTGGAGCCGAGTGAGCCACCGGACGGCCCGGGCGAAGGTATACGGGCGCATGTAGGAGGCCTTGATGGTGAGTTCCTTCTCGAATAGCAGGTACGGGCTGATGGAGGCAGAGAGGGCCGGGTCGGCCACGCCCACCTCCTGGACCGTGCCCCGCTTCTGAACCAGCTCCACCGCTTGCTCGAGCAGGCGCGGGTGCCCGACGCAGTCGAAGACCACCTCTGGCCCGTGGCTGCCCAGCTTGTCCTTCACGACGCCGGCGAGATCCTCGGTCTTCGGGTCCACCGTGAGGAAGCCCATCTCCTTGGCGACGCTCCGCCGGTGCGCCATGGGCTCCGAGACCATCACCTGGACCGCGCCGGAGTGCGCCGCCAGGGACGCGGTGAGGAGGCCGACGGCGCCTCCGCCCAGGACCAGCACGTTGCAGCCGGATGGCAGCGCCGCCATGTCCACCGCGCGCAGGCAGCAGGCCAACGGCTCCGCCAGGGTGCCGACGTCCAGGGAGACCCCCTCGGGCAGCTTGTGCACGAGCCGGTCGCTCACGCAGGTGTACTCCGACAGGCCGCCCGGGTGGATGAACCGGTTGAGGCACATGTTCTCCTTCGCCTCGCGGCAGAAGAAGCACTTCCCGCAGCAGAGCCCCGGCTCCACCGCCACCGCGTCTCCTTCCTTCACGTGGGTCACGGCCTTCCCGACGGCCACCACGGTCCCGGTGTACTCGTGGCCGATCACCCGCGGCGGGTCGTACACCGGGAATTTTCCCTCGAGGATGTGGACATCGGTGCCGCAGATCCCGCACGCGTGCACCTTCACCACCACCTCGTCGTCAGCCGGCGTGGGCATGGGGCGCTCTTCGATTCGCAGGTCTTCGATTCCGTGCCAAACGGCTGAGATCATGACATCCTCCTGATGAGTTCGACGCGCCACGCGTCAGGCGGGCAAAGTGTGCCCGGACGCCGCCTCGAACGGGAAAGACCGCGCCGCCCCTGGAATGCCGGAGCGGCCGCCCGGGCGAGTACCCTTCGGGGCCAGAACCGCATTCGGGCATGAGTATATCCCGCGCCTCCCGGCGCTGCAACAGGCGGCCTATCGGCGCGTTGGAACGTTTACACGTTCAAACCCTGCAACGTTCAAGGTCAGTTCAGTTGCAGTCCGCCGCAGACGTTGTAGGTCTGGCCGGTAATATAACTGGCCTCGTCGGAGGCCAGGAACGTGTACAGGTTGGCCACATCCTCGGGGGTCTCGATCCGCCCGAGGGGGATGGCCTCGACGCGGGTTCGCTTCATCTCCCCGGGTGGTTTCCCCGCCAGCGTCCCCCACTCTCGATCGATCTTCACCCACATGTCCGTGTCCACGATGCCCGGGGCCACGGCGTTGACCCGGATCCCGTGCGGGGCCAGCGCCAGAGCGGCGCTCTGCGTGATGGCCACCACGGCGAATTTCGACGCGCAGTAATCCACGAGCATGGGCCGGCCGACCCGCCCCGAGATGGACGAGGCGTTCAGGATGACCCCGGTCTTCCGCTTGACCATCTCGCGGGCGACGGCCTGGAGGCAGAAAAACACCGCCTTGGCGTTGACGTCCATGGTCCGATCCCATTCCGCCTCCGTGAGTTCCAAGAGGTCCCGGACGATGACGATCCCGGCGTTGTTGACCAGGATGTCGATCTTCCCGAATTCTCGCACGGCCGTCTCCACCATCCTGTGGATGTCGGCCATGCGGGTGACGTCCATCTGCATGGGGACGCCCTTCCGGCCGAGGACCTGGATCTCTTTGGCGGCGGCCTGGCTGCTCGCCAGGTCCAGGTCGGGCACCAGGACGTCCGCCCCCTCCCGGGCGAATCGGAGGGCGGTGGCCTTCCCGATGCCGCGGCCGGCGCCGGTGACGATGGCAGACTTTCCAACGAGTCGCATGGACTCCTCCATGGCTAACGAGTGCGGCTGGCGGCGGGCCCAGGTGTCAGGCGGGAGATTGCGTTGCGGCAACCGCGTGGCTCCGAGAGACCGTCACCCCAGCGTTCACCCCTTCAGGGCTCCGAAGGTGAGGCCCCGGACGATATGCTTCTGAATGAACAGGGACAAGATCAACACCGGCAGTGTAATGATGGTGGCCGCCGCCGTGAGACCGCCCCAGTTGATCTCCTCGTAGGACATAAAGTTGTAGACCGCGATGGGCAGGGTGCGCGTCTTGAAGCCGGCGATGATCAGCGAGAACAGGAAGTTGTTCCAGGAGAAGATGAAGCTGAGGATAGCCGTGGCCACGATGCCCGGCTTCACCAGGGGCAAGGCCACCCGCAGGAAGGCCGAGAAGTTGGAGCAACCGTCAATCCGGGCGGCATCGATCAGCTCGGCCGGCACATCCTCGAAGAATCCGATCATCACCCACAGGACCAGCGGCAACGCCACGATCAGATGGGTCAGGATCAGGGCGATGTAGGTGTCGATCATCTTCATCTTGGTGAACAGGATAAACCAGGGGATCAGGTAGCCGATGCCCGGTGCTATGCGGGCCGTGAGGATCGCCAGGGCAATCCCGGTCCGCTTGAATCGGGCGATGGCGTAGGATCCCGGAAGGCCCAGGACCAGGGCCAGGCCGGTGGAGCCGGCGGCGACCACCAGGCTGTTCCAGGTGAAAGTGAAGAACGGGTTCTTGACGAAGACCTCCCGGTAATTGTTCAGCGTGGGCGGGAAGATCCAGACGGGCGGGAAGGCGGTATTCTGGACCTGGGTCTTCAGCGACGACAGGAACATCCAGGCCAGCGGGAACAGGAACGGAATCAGGATCACCGCCAGGAGGATGTAGGTCCAGGGGCTCTCGCCCGATCGCCCGGATGCGCGCATGCCGTCACTCTCAATGAAAAACTGACAACCGACAACTGACAACCGACAACCGCTCAACCGAAGATCTCGTTGGCCGGTTGTCCGTTGTCAGTTTGAAATTTTCCATCGCCGCAGGCGGCAGCCTACCAGGCGCCCCTGCGGACCTTGATCAGGATCAGGCTCACCCCCAGGACCAGCGCGAACAGGATCACCAGGAGCGAGCTGGCGTACCCGATGTGGAAATAGAAGAGGCCCACCTGGAAGGTGTAGACGTTGAGGGTCTCGGAGGCGAATCCCGGGCCGCCGGCGGTCATGACGTAGATGATGTCGAAGGTCTTCAGGCAATCGATGGAGCGGAAGAGCAGGGCGACCATGATCGTCGGCCGCAGGAGCGGCAGGGTGATCCGCCAGAACATCTGAGCCGGCGTGGCGCCGTCGATCAGGGCGGACTCGTACGGCTCCAGGGGGAGCGTGGCCAGGCCGGCCAGGGTGATCAGGGTGATGAGCGGCGTCCACTCCCAGGTGTCCACCGCGGCCAGGGCGGGGATCACAAACCGGACGTCGCTCACCCATTTGTAGGGTCCCAGGCCGACCAGGCCCACCAGGTAGTTCATGACCCCCAGGGTGGGGTTGTACATCATCATCCAGACCAGGGCGATGGCGACGGGCGTGGCCACCATGGGCAAGAGGAAGATGGACCGGAAGAACCCCTTCCCCCGGAAGGGCCGGTTGAGCAGCAGGGCCAGGGAAACCCCCAGGACGACCTGGAGGGCGGTGGCCAGCGCCGTGAAGTACAGGGTCAGCCAGATGGCATTGCGGAAGCGTTCGTCCTGGGTGAAGGCCCGCTTGAAGTTCTGGAGGCCGATGAACTCCGGCGCCGTCAGGCTGCTGGCGAACCAGGAGTGCAGGCTCATGTAGACGGTGTAGAAGACCGGGAAGACCATGAGGACGAACACGACCACGGCAGCCGGCAGGGTGAAGACCAGGACCGGATGGGTTTCGACGAAGAGCGACCACGCGGAGGCGGGCCTTCCCGGGGTTACCCACGCCGATATGTGTCCAGTGCGGCTCTCGTCTGCCATGGCGGGCGGCATGAAAAGGGAGGAGGCCCTCGCGGGCCTCCTCCCTCGTCGTGTGCGGGAGATTCGGCGCGTCTATTTCTTCTCGGTCTCGGCCATGATCCGCTTCATGTCGGCGGCCGCCTTGTTGGCTGCGGCCCGGACGTCGCCGCCCTGGATGGAGGTCACGATGGCGGCGCCGACGGCATCCCGCACCTCGGCCACGGCCACCACGGGCGGGTTCCAGAAGGGCGTCCCAACCTTCGAGCCCAGCATCAGGGACTCCCCCAGGTCCGAGGGGACCTTGGCCTTGCCTTTGGGATCCTTCCACACGGACTCGCGGGCGCCCAGGACGCCTCGCTCGCTCTGGACCTTGAGGACTTGGTCCTTGTTGGTCGCCCACTGCATGAACAGCCAGGCGGCCTTCTGGTTCTTGCTGGTCTTGGGCATGGCCAGGCCCCAGACGGCCACCGTGGAGCCGTATTGGCCCTTGGGCCCGCGCGGGAACAGGGCGTAGCCCACCTTCCCCACAACCTTGGACTTCTGCGGGTCCTCGATCACCGGGAACAGCGAGTTGGCGTCAGTGTACATGGCCGCCTTGCCCTGGGAGAAGATGGACGAGGCCTCGTACCAGTGGTTGTTCTCCGAGCCGGGCGGGCCATACAGGCGGAGGAGGCGGCCCCACAGGTCAATGGCCTTGATCGCCTCTTCGCTGTTGATGGCCGGCTCGCGGGCGGGCGTCAGCCACGTGCCCCCCATGGCGTAGAGCATCCCGGCGAACATGGAGGTGGCGGCGGCCCGCTTGCCCCGGGCGACGATGCCGAAGCCGGGCTGCCCGTCGTCCGTCATGGGCTTGCCGTTCAAGGCCTTGGCGGCCGCCTCCAGCTCGTCCAGGGTGGTCGGGACCTTCACGTTGTACTTCTGGAAGATGTCCTTCCGGTACATGAGGGCCACGTTCTCCACCTGGATCGGCGGCCCCACCAGCTTCCCCTCGACCACCATGGCTTCCCGCGTCTTGTCCAGGAAGTCGTTCCAGTCGTATTCGGGGGCCGTGAGGGAGGGGTCCTTCAGGAACTCATCCACGGGCTGCAGCCAGCCCGCTCGCATGTACTTCAGCCCTTCCTGGGCCGGCATGCTCATGAACACGTCAATGCTGCTGGCACCGGAGGTGAGCTCGACCAGGGTCTTGGCCCGGAACTGGTCCTCGGGGTATACCTCGCTGATGAGCTTGATCCCCGTCAGGGCCTCGAAGTCCTTCAGGTGCGGCTCGATCCCCTGCTGCCAGGGATGCTTGTTGAGCAGGACGCGCAATTGCGTCCCCTTGAACTGCTGCCAGTTGAACTGGGCGGCCTGCGCCGTTGAAACGAGGGCCAGGCCCGCGATCAGGAGTAGGGCCAACAACGTTCGTGTGATCCTCATGGGACATCCTCCTTCCTGCTGGGAAACACCGGATAAATTAGAGCGGGCTGACCGGAGGTGGCAGCGCGGATCCGGACAGCAGTATAGCTAGCACATTTCCCCGGGCGGATTCAAGGCGAAAGGTGGGAGCAACCCGGGTTGTCCGGATGATGGAGGGAAGACCCCTCGCGAGCGGCCTACGAGGGGCCCGGTTGTCCGGACCGGACCGGGGCCGGGTGGCTCTCGCGACCTTCGGTCGTGTTGAGGATCTCCGTCAGCCGGCGGGCCGCGGCGTCCGCGGCCGCCCGAACGTCTTCACCCCGGATGGCGGCTTCGATGGCCTTGCCCACCGCCTCGCGCGCCGCGGTCACGGCGACCAGCGGCGGCGCCCAGTCCGGCGTGCCGATGTGCCCGGCCTCCTGGAAGGACCGCGCCAGGTCCGCGGGGATCTCACCGCGGGCGGATCGGTCCCGCCAGGCCGACTGGCGCCCCACCAGGACGCCGGCCACGAGTGCGCGCCGAACCATCTCCGGGCTGCTGGCCCACTGCAGGAACAGCCAGGCGGCTTTCGGATTCGCGCTCTGCCTGGCGATGGCCAGGCCCCGCACGGCAATGGTGGTGCCGGAGCCCCCGGGGCCGGAGGGGAAGAGGGCGTATCCGACCTTCCCCGCGACGCGGGAGGTGGCGGTCTGCTCGATGATGGGATAGATCGAGCTGCCTTCGATATACATGGCCGCCCCGCCCTCCAGGAAGAGCGCCGAGGCCTCCTGCCAGCCGAAGTCCGAGACGTTGGGCGGGGCGTAGCTGCCGAGGAGGCGGCCCAGCCGCTCCAGCGCGGCGAGGCCCTGCGACCCGTTGATCGTGGGTCGGCGGCCTGCATCCAGCCAGGTTCCTCCCATGGCGTGCAGGACGGCGGCGTAGAGCGAGGTGGCGGCCGTGCCGTTGCCTCGACTGACGAGGCCGACGCCGGGCATCCCGTTGGTGGCCATGGGTTTCTTGTGCAGGAGGCGCGCGGCCGCTTCCAGCTCGTCCAATGTCTTGGGAACGGCGATCTGATACTGCGTGAACAGATCCTTCCGGTACAGCAGCGCCAGGTGTTCGGCCATCACCGGGGGACCCAGGATGGCACCCTCGACCTCCATGGCCGCGCGCGTCTGCGGGAGGAAATCTTCCCAGTGGTAGTCCGGGGCGGTGAGGGTCCGGTCCCGCAGGTAGTCGTTCACCGGCTGGATGCCGCCGGCGCGGAGAAACCGCATCCCGTCGAGGCCCGGCACCGTCATGAACACGTCCACCTGCCCCGGCTGCCCGAGCCCCGTCTCCAGGACGTCCCACAGCTCGTTCTGAGGGTACACCTCCGTGGTGAGCCTGATCCCCGTGAGTTCCTCGAACTCGGGGATGTGGGGGCCGATGATCTGCTGCCAGTGACTCTGGCTCAGCAGAACGCGGAGCGTCGTTCCCTCGAACTGCCGCCAGTTGAAAGGCGGTGAGGCGCTGGTCCCGGACCGCGGCCCGAAACACCCTGCCAGGAGCAACCACGAGCCCAAGGCGGCCCCGATGACCGCCATGAGGTCCCGCCAGGATCGTCGCATGCAGATCTCTCCAAAAATCGGGGACGTTCCATTGAAGTATTGATTAACGGTTCAACCCGTCGTTCGCGTTCCGGGGAGGGCAAGGCCCAACTTCCCTGCGACCTCCAGCACCACTCGTTGAATTGGGCGGCTCCGCTGCATATCCGTCTCGCCCTTCCGGAGGGCGATTGAGGCCGCCGATTGGTGAATCCCAAAGACGGAAGCAATTCGGCTGATAGGGATGCCGGTCCACACATGTGCGAGGTAAATCGCAGCATTCCGGAACGAGGCCCTGGCGCGTTGTCGCGATCTGGTGAGAGACGCCGTGGATGAAAGACCGAATGCTTTCGCCAGGACGGGAAGGATCTCATCCAGATCGGGCGGCCGAGCTCCAACTGCCCGGGGCCGCCGGCCGAAGTGGAGGCGCTCAACTTTCTCTACGAATCGTTCCGATCCGACGAACTGCCCTCCCAGGACCTTCCAATCACCTCGAAGTCGCCCCATTCGGATCGCCTCGCGGACATATGCACTGTAGGCACGTGCCGCACGAGAGCGACTGGTGCCGAGCTGCGCCAATGCCGTGGCGGGGCTGCTCATGAGGGGCTCCGCGGCTCGTCCAATAAATTCTGGATAGCTGCTCCAGGGATAACGCTCCGGTCGATCCACCAAACCAGCCCGGACGGGATTGAGGTGAATATACCGGGTAAGCTCGAGGAGGTAAGCGTCCTTCTCTACGAGGTGGCTCTTGTACCGGCCCTGAAATACGCGGCCCACGCGGCCATGACGTCTGTTGAAGCCCATGGTGTAGGCTGTGTTCAGGCCGCGCATGAACTCGCTCAGCGGGCGGGACGGCGTTTCGACCAAAAGATGAGTGTGGTTCGGCATGAGAACATAAGCATGGATCACAGTGTTCCAGCGGTCCCGATAGTCGCGGAGAAGTCGAAGATACCGTTCCCGGTCCGAATCGTCCCGGAAGATGCGCTCGCGGTTGTTGCCACGACAGATGACGTGGTACACGCCGCCGGGAAACTGAACCCGTGGACCGCGGGGCATACGAATCCTCCAAGCTGGGGCGAAGCTATCCTGTTCAGGGGTGAGATGTCAATGTCACCTTCATTAATACTTCAATGGAACGTCCCTGATTTGGGGCTCGGGCGGAGTTATGTCTTCGGGGTGCCGGGGCGGCGGCGGAGGGCGGCCAGGGGGTAGGAGGTGCCGCGCCACTGCACGCTCCCGCGATGAAGCGCGAGAAAGGTCGAGCGGGCGATGGCGTAGATCAAAACGGCCACGGCCAGCGGGTGGAAGAGTGCCGGCCAGGCGGGCAGGCGAGCTTGGCGCGCGTGAGCCGCCTGGATCCCGATCACGGCCAGCGCCGCCACGGCCCAGAGGCCCGATGCCGGGCCAAAGGCGGCACCGAGGAACGGGACGATCCCCAGGATCGCCAGAGCCAGGCAGGTCGCGACCGCCCGGCCGAGCGAATACTCCACGCCGGCGAAAGCGTTCTTCTCCAGGCCGGAGATTACGCCGGAGAGACCGACCTGCCACCTCACGGAGAGCAGGTCCTCACCCCGCACGACGGCCTGGCGCAGGCCGTGGTGCTTCACCAGCCGTCCGAGTTCGAGGTCATCCACGACGGCGTTCGCCAGGGCGCGGTGCGTCCCCATGGCCTCGTACGCCGAGCGCCGGATCAGGTTGAAGGCCCCGATGCCGATACTGGCGCGGGAGCGTGGATCGCTGACCCGCCAGGGCCGCAGGGCCAGGGCGAAGAGCAGGCTGAAGCAGCTCACGAGGACGTTCTCCCAGAAGCCCACGGTCTCGACCCGGGGGATGACGACCAAGTGATCCACCCGGTTTGCGTCTGCCCAGGCGATGGCGGCTTCCAGGCACTGGGGGTGGAAGATGACATCGGCGTCGGTGAAGAGGAACCATTCCCCCCGTGCCCTTCGGCTGCCGGAATAAAGCGCGTGCGTCTTGCCCAGCCAGCCCTCGGGCAGGCTGTCCAGGTGGATGACCGTGAGGCGCGAGTGAATGCGCTTCAGCGACTCCAGGACGGCGCCGGTGTCGTCGGTGGAGCGATCATTCAGGGCGATGACCTCCAGGTCGGGGTAGGTCTGGCCAACCAGGGACGCGATGGAACACGGCAGCACCCGCGCCTCGTTCCGGGCGGGCACGATCACCGAGACCGCAGGACGCACTCTCCGCCCACGGGGGATCGTAAGCCGCGACAAGCGCCGGGTCCCCCGGAGGGTGATCCAGCCTGCGACGAGCCAGAAGATCAGAATTGCACTTGCGCCGAGCCTCATACAAGTGATGAACATATCATGACAAAATGACCAATGACAAACCACTAATGACCAATGACCAATGGGAGAAATGAAGCGGGTTCTCGGCACCTTGGGCGAATTGGTCATTGGTAATTGGTCATTGGTCATTCGCCGAGTCGGAAATCTCCTTGCGTACTCTCCGGGAGCGATGGTAGCATCTCCAAATGTTGAATACATGGCGCATTGGCGCGTCCAAGGTTGCAGGGGATGGGAGGTCCTGAGGGACCGCCTCGGGAGCCGGAAGACGATCGGGACCTGGTGGAACGGGCAAGGCGGGGGGACCGGGAGGCCTTCGCCACGCTGGTCCGGCGCCACCAGGATCGGGCGTTCAATCTCGCGTTTCAGGTGGTCCGGAACCGCGAAGACGCCCTCGACATCTCGCAGGAGGCCTTCGCCAGAGCCTACACCTCGCTTCCGGCGTTCAAGGGTGAGGCGAGCTTCACCACCTGGCTGCACCGCATCGTGGTCAACCTGGCCATCGACAACCTCCGGCGGACGCGCCGAAGCGGCACCACTGCCTACGATGACACCCGAGCCGCCCCGGAGGGCGGGGATGCCGAGCCCGCCGCCCTTGAGGACCCCGCAACGGTTCTGGAGACTAAGCAGGTCCGGGCCCTGCTCGCCCGCGGGATCGCCCAACTCCCCCCGGCGCAGCGCGCGGTCCTGGTCCTCCGGGAGATCGAGGGGCTGAGCTACGAAGAAATTTCCCGGGTTGTCGGGTGTACCCTCGGGACCGTGATGTCCCGCCTCTTCTACGCCCGGCGGAAGCTGCAGCAGGTCCTGAGGGAACACTTCAGCGACCTCAGGTGATATGATGACGACAATGCATTGGTTCCACAGGGCCATGGGCAGGGGCCGACGGCTGGCGGCCTTTGCGGCGGCTGAGTTGCCACCCGCCGATCGCGCCCGTGTGGAGGCCGACCTCCTCGCCTGTCCCGCCTGCCGGCGGGAAGTCGAGGCGTATCGGCTGGTGAGTGGCACGCTCCGCACGTCCGAACGCGCTGCCCTCGCCCCGGATCAGGCCGCAACCTTCTGGTCCGGAGTGGAGCGCCGAATCCAGCGCGGGTCTGATGCGGCACCGACCCGGCCGGAGCGCCCCGCCCTACGCGAGCTGTTCTGGGATCATCCCCGGTTGAGCCTGGCCTCGGCGATTGCTGCGGTGGTCCTCGTCCTGGGTCTCACGCTGGGGCAAATGGGGGTGTGGACCGCCCACCCGCCAGCCGGGTCCAACGGGGTGGAGGTGGTTTCGGTCGAGGCTGGCCAGGACGCCTCGGTCATGGTCTTCCAGGCGCCGGGCAGCGCGCTGAAGGTCATCTGGGTGTTCGAGAAACCTTCCTCGTAACCTCAGCAGGAGGTGACCGGGTGCGGCATCCGCTGCGGGGGACGTGGCTCACACTTCTCTTCATTCCCCTGGTTGTCCTGGGTATCACCCCCTCCAGAATTGCAGCCCAGGCGACGGTTTCCCTCCGGGTCCAGGTGATCTACGCGGCAAACGAGCCGGGCGGCGTGGACAGCCGGCTGGGAGGCCTGGCCGTGGATCTCCAGCGGACGTTCCGCTACTCGATGTACCAGCTTCTGGATGCCCCCCAGGGGTCGGTGGCGCTGAACCAGGGCTGGCGGGCGGGCCTGCCGGGTGACCGCTGGCTGGAGATCGTTCCCACGGCAATCCAGGCGGGACAGAACAGCCTGACGGTCCGCGTCCTTTCTCCCGGCGGTCAGGCGCTGGTGAACACCGCGGTCCGCCTGCGACGCGGCGCCACCGTGCTCGTCGGGGGCCCGACCCACCAGAAGGGTGTCCTCATCATCGGGATAACCGTCCCGCAATAATGCGGGACGGTGGGGCATCACCGCCGGCTAGCGCCGACTATGGGGAATCACCGAGGGCTAACACTGGCCGTGGCGTCGGCTGACCCCAGCGCGTGAACTCTGGCCTCGTCCATTCCTCCCGTCTTTCGGTTGAAGAAAATCTCGAGAGCGTCGTCGAAGTAGGCGAACGCATGCAAAAAGCCATCAGCCATCGGCCATCAGCGTTCAGCACTCGGCTGACAGCTGATGGCTGATAGCTTTCCCTTACTACCCGTCTCCTCCCGTGATCTATACCCCGCCCATGGTTGAGTACCGGACGTGGATCCCGGGCCACTCCGAGGACCGCTGGGTTCCCGCAACCGAGCGGCAGCGCGTGTGGGTGGAGGGCCACCACGAGAACGGATGGTGGGTCCCCGGCCACTGGGAGGAGCGGGTGCGAGGCGGCGGGTAGTGGACGCGGGTGTGGGTTGAAGGGTATTGGCGGTAGCAGGCTGCTGAAAAACGCCCATCTGCTGCGTCAGGCCCTCGTCGTGGCACTGCGACGTACCCAACGATGTACGCCTCGTGCCGCGACTTCACGCCTTCCTTGCACCTGGGACTTTTTGAGCAGCCTGGGTAGCAGAGTGTGCTTCGGCACCCGCTAAGACGTTACCCGCGGACCCGGTAATGAGAGCCCGACGCGCCAGACGACCCCGAGGGCAAGAATCACTCCGGGCGTTTGCCTGAGCGCCCGGGGTGATCTGTTTCGAGTCCCGCCGCCCCTGCCCACCCTCGACGTGAGATTTCGGAAAATTGCTTGCGCCCCCTCCCGATTGCGGCTATACATAATCACTCGCATTGCCGTTGTTTCCGAGAGGTTGGCAGCACGCGCGGGCTGGTTGCCAGAACCCGCAGGAATCCAGATGGACAGCGCAATCGGGATCGCCATCACTTCGTTTCTCGTCGGCCTCTCGGGTGCCATGATGCCCGGGCCGGTCCTGACGGTCACGATCGGCGAGACGGCCGCGCGCCTGCGCGGCGAGGTCCCGGGCGGAAGCACCCGGGCACGCACCCGAGGCGCCCTGGCGGGGCCGCTCATCGTCCTGGGCCACGGCATCCTGGAGGTCCTCCTCGTGCTGGGCGTGGCGCTGGGCCTGGGCAGGCTCCTGGTCCTGGGGCCCGTGATCGGCACGATCGCCCTCGTGGGTGGCGCGGTCCTGCTCTGGATGGCCTGGAGAATGTTGCGCAGCGTGCGAAGCCTGTCGCTCCAGGGCACGACTGTAGCGGAAGGCCGCCGGCACCCGGTCCTGGCCGGCATCCTGACGACGCTGTGCAACCCCTACTGGATCATCTGGTGGGCCACCATCGGCCTGAGCTACATCGCGCTCTCGCTGCGGCTGGGCCCGATCGGTCTCATTTCCTTCTACGTCGGCCACATCCTCTCGGACCTGGCATGGTACGGCTCGGTCAGCCTGACGCTGGCCCTGGGCCACCGATTGCTCACCGACCGGACGTATCGCGGGCTGGTGACCGCCTGCGCCGTCCTGCTGCTGGGATTCGGCCTGTACTTCGGCTACGCCGGTGTCCGCTACCTCTTGGCCTGATCCGGTGAGCACGAACGACGGGATCGAACGTCCCGCGCCGGTCCGCGGCATCCTCTTCGACATGGATGGCGTGGTGGTCCAGCAGCGGCTCGATTTCCTTGCGATCAAGCAGGAGATCTTCGGGACCACCCATGGCTTCATCCTGGAGCGGATGGATGCGCTAACCCCGCCCGAGCGGGCGCGGGCCGAGACGATCCTGGAACGGCACGAAACCGTCGCGGCCGCGCAGGCGGAACCCATGGACGGGATCCTCCCGTTCCTGGCCTGGATGGAGGCGCATAGCCTCCGGCGGGGCTTGGTGACCCGGAACAGCCGGAGGAGCGTGAAGGTGGTCCTGGCCCGGCTTGGCCTCCGGTTCGACGCAATTGTCACGCGGGAGGATGCGCCGCCCAAACCGGCGCCGGAGCCGGTGTGGCTGGCCTGCCGCCAGATGGGCCTGCCGCCCTCGGCGGTGCTGTTCGTCGGCGATTACGAGTTCGACATGCTGGCCGGGCGCCGGGCGGGGGTGCGCACGGTCCTCCTGCGAAACCCCGCGATGCAATCGTCCGAGCACGCGGACCTCGGTGTGGATTCGCTGGGCGAGTTGCGCGGGGCGCTCGAGCGCGAGTACGGGGTGGTCCCACCGCAGCAGACGGATTGACTCGGAAACCGATCCTGACGGAGGGTGAGACATGGCGGAGCGGGAGATGATCCGGCGGTCCGAGATCGCCGGGACGACAGCCTGGCTGGAGCAACGCGCCGTCACGGCGACCATCGGGATCGCGGCCTTCGTGGTCATGACGGCCCTGGGGGCACACGTGCGGATCCCGCTGCCGTTCACGCCGGTTCCCATCACGCTCCAGACGTTCTTCGTGCACCTGGCCGGGGCCACGCTGGGCCCCGCTCTCGGCCCCCTGAGCCAGGCCGCCTATCTCCTGGTGGGTGTCGCCGGTCTCCCGGTCTTCGCCGGCGGCGGGAGCGGGCTGGCCTACCTGCTCCAGGGCGCCACGACCGGCTACCTGATCGGCTTCGTCGTGGCCACGGCCCTCGTCGGATGGCTCATCCGGCGGCGCGAGGATCCCGGCATCCTATGGATCCTGGTCAGCATGGCGGCCGGGAGCTTCGTGGTCTATGCCTGCGGCGTCTCCTGGCTGGCGTGGAGTCTCAACCTCTCCCCCGCCACCGCGCTGGCGAAGGGTATGCTGCCGTTCCTGGCGGGAGACGTGGTGAAGACCTGCGCGGCCGCCGGCCTCTTCCGAAGCTATCGGCGCCGCGCCCGGAACGTGTTCCCTTAGGAGGCGACAGAGGGGACACGACAGATCCCCTCTCCGTCAGACTCCCCCATGGCCCGAACACGCGTGACCCGGCGGATTCCCGAGTGGGTGATCGGCTTGGCCATCACCCTCGTGGTCCTGGTCACGGCCTGGATTCGGCCCGCCTTCCTCGAGGGCATCGAGTATCAGCTCTTCGACCTCCGCCTCAAGTGGTTCGGCTCGCGTGCGCCCGCCCAGAACATCGCCATCGTGGCCATTGACGAGGAATCCATCACCAAGCTGGGGCGCTGGCCCTGGCCGCGCTCCCGGATGGCGGCCCTGGTGGATCTGCTGGCGGCCAAGGGAGCCAGGGTCATCGGCCTGGGCCTGATCCTGTCGGAGCCGGAAGAGCAGAGCGGTCTCACGGCCCTTCAGACGGTCGAGGAGAAGTTCCAGGCCCTGGGGAGCGTGAAGGGCGGGACGGAGTTCCTGCAGTCGCTCCGGGACCTCCGGACGTCCCTGGACAATGACGCCAAGCTGGTGGTGGCGGTGCAGAAGGCCGGCATGGTCCTGCTGCCCGGATTCGCCAGCCTGGAAGGCGCCGCGCGGGGCGAGCCGTCCGCGGGCAAGGTTGCGGGCGTGCCGGAGTTCGCGGCCAGGAGCGCCCTCACCAACCTGGCCATCGCGGCGGATCAGGCGCAGGCGGCCGCGCCGCACGCCCTGGAGATGACCTGGCCGCTGCCGGCCCTGGGCGAGGCGGCGGTCGGGATCGGCCACATCAACCGCCTGCCCGATGCCGACGGCATCAGCCGGTGGGAGCCCCTCCTCGTGGAGTACCGGGACCAGTACTTCCCGCACTTCGCCCTGGCGGTGGCGGCTCGGGCCATGGGAATCCCGCGAGAGCGAATCCGCGTTGCCTTCGGCGATGGGATCACCCTGGGCACCACTCACATTCCCACCGACGGTCGGATGCGCCTCCTCCTCAACTACTACGGCGGCCCCAAGACCTTCCCCCACTATTCCGCCTTTGACGTCCTCAACGACAAGATCGCGGCCCCGGCGTTCCAGGGGAAGATCGTCCTGGTGGGCGCTACCGCGCCGGGCATCGGCGACGTGGAGCCGACGCCGTTCGCCCCGGTCTTCCCCGGGGTGGAAAAGCACGCCAACCTCATCGCCAACATCCAGGAGGGGCGGTTCCTCACGCGCCCGGCCTGGGCCGACCTCACCGAGCTGGCCGCGGTCCTGATCCTGGGCCTGGTCACCTCGCTCCTCCTGCCCCGGCTAGGCGCGGGGCTCGGCTCGGTCCTGGGTGCCGTCCTCTTCGCCGGGGTGGTGGTGGCCGGCCTCGCCGTCTTCGCGACGCGTGGGATCTGGCTGAGCATTGCCACCCCCGCCCTCCTGGTGGCGCTGAACTACGTGGCCATCACCTCGCGCCGGTTCCTGGGGGTGGAGCGCGAGAAGGAGATCGTCGAGGAGGAGAGCGGCGAGGCCAACAAGCTGCTGGGGCTCACCTTCCAGGGGAAGGGAATGCTGGACCTGGCCTGGGAGAAGTTCGCCCGCATCCCTGCGGACGAGGAGATGAAGGGGGTTCTGTACAACCTGGCACTGGATTTCGAGCGGAAGCGGCAGCCGGCCAAGGCCCTCACGGTGTACGAGCGAATCGCCTCGGTGGACAAGGCCTTCCGGGATGTGGCGGAGCGCATGACCAAGGTGCAGGCGGCCGCCACGAGCCCGACCCTGGCAGGCGTGGGCGGGCCGCGGCGCGGCGAGTCCACCGCCATCCTGGAGGGGGTCGAGCGGCCGACGCTGGGCCGCTACGAGCTGGTCGAGGAGCTGGGCCGGGGCGCCATGGGGATCGTGTACAAGGGGCTGGATCCCAAGATCAACCGAACGGTGGCCATCAAAACGGTCCACTTCGACGATGTGGAAGAGGCCCTCCTCCCCGAGGTGAAGGAGCGCTTCTTCCGGGAGGCCCAGGCCGCCGGCGGTCTGAACCATCCCAACATCCTGACCATCTATGACAGCGGCGAAGAGATGGACGTGGCGTGGATCGCCATGGAGTTCCTCTCGGGGAAGGACCTGGAGCGCTTCGGTACGAAGGGGAACCTGCTGCCCTGGTCCAAGGTGCTGGAGATCTGCGCCAAGGTGGCGGACGCCCTGGAGTACGCCCACAAGCACGGCGTCGTCCACCGGGACATCAAGCCCGCCAACATCATGCTGCTGGAGAACGGCGAGGTGAAGGTGACCGACTTCGGCATCGCCCGGGTCGTCTCCTCGTCCCAGACCAAGACCGGCGTGGTTATGGGGTCCCCCAGCTACATGGCGCCGGAGCAGATCGCCGGCAAGAAGGTGGACGGGCGCTCGGACCTGTTCTCGCTGGGGGTGGTGCTGTACGAGCTGTTCGCGGGGGAGCGACCGTTCCAGGGCGACTCCATCGCCACCATCATGTTCCAGATCACGAGCAGCCCGCCGCCGCCCCTGGCCAACTTCGTCCCCCGGATCCCGCCCATCTTCCAGAAGCTGGTCGAGAAGGCCCTGGCCAAGGACCCGGCCCAGCGCTTCCAGACTGGGGAAGAGGTCGCGAAGACGCTGCGCGCCCTGAAGGATCGGCTGGACAAGGCCGTGGCTCAGGCGGGCACGGCCGCTCAGCCCCCCGCGGCCCCGTTGGCCCCGCGGGTGGGGGCAGCGGGCGGCGGGGCCACGCAGCAGATGACGGCCCCCCCGGGTCCGGCGGAGGAATAGCGGACCATGGAGTATGTTGCGGCCGCCAGGACCGACGTCGGACGCAAGCGGCAGGGCAACGAGGACAGCTTCTGCGTCGAGCCGGAACTGGGTCTGTATGTCGTCGCCGACGGCATGGGGGGCCACGCCGCGGGAGAGGTGGCCAGCCGCCTGGGCGTGGAGACGATCCGGGAGTGGATGGCGAAGTACCTGGGCGGCGCGGACGTCGCCCTGGTGGGACCGCCGATGGCCACGTGTTCCCGCCAGGCCAACTTCCTGTTGAGCAGCATCCGCCTGGCGAACCGGGTCATCTTCGACGCCGCCCAAGGCCGGCGCGAGTATGCCGGCATGGGGACCACGGTAGTGTCGGTCCTGGCCGTGGACGATCACGTGGCGCTGGCCCACGTCGGGGACAGCCGGATCTATCGCATCCGGGAGGATGGGATCACCCAGCTTTCCCGGGATCACTCGCTGGTCCAGCAGCAGGTGGAGAACGGCATCATTTCGCCCGAGGAGGCCCACGCCTCGCAGTACCGCCACCTGATCACGCGCGCGCTGGGGCTCAAGGAATCGGTGGAGGTGGACCTCGTAGAGCAGCCGGCCCTGCCGGGCGACCTCCTGCTGCTGTGCTCCGACGGCCTCTCGGACCTGCTGGAGGACGAGGAGATGCTGGCCATCGTCCAGGAGCAGGGCGGGGACCTGGAGAAGGCGTGCCAGTGCCTGGTGGACCGCGCGAACTACAAGGGGGGCGACGACAACATCACCGCCCTCCTGATCCAGGCGCGGCCGGGCCACGGGAGCCGCAGCCAGTCCCAGGGCATGCTGGGCCGGCTCAAGGAGATGCTCGGGCGGAGACCGGAGCGCCGAGCGCCGAGCGCCGAGAAATGATGGGGCGGCGGTGAAGCTGGTGCTGAGCTTCCAGGGGGTGCTGGTCCGGGAGTACGCGCTGGACCGGCCGGTCCTCACCGTCGGCCGGCACCAGGAGAACGACATCGTGATTGACCACATGGGGGTCTCGGGGACACACGCCCGCGTGACGGTGGATGGCCAGTCGGTCATCCTGACCGACCTCCAGAGCACGAACGGGACCTACGTGAACGGCCGCCGGGTGACGGAGGTGGAACTCCGCCCCAACGACTGGATCTCGATCGGGAAGCACATTCTGACGTTCAAGGCCGGCGCGCGCTGAGACGGCCCGCCCCGGCAGGGGTGGCCCGGCCACCCGGACGCAAGGAGGCACGATGCCCAGTCCCAGGTTCCCAGCGAGGGCGACGCTCCTGGATGCGAAGGTCTGTCCACTGGTAAAGTTCGACCCGCTCTTCGCCAAGATCACCCAGGAACGCCAGATCGCCGACGGCTACTTCCTGCAGGCCCACCCGGAGGAAGCCACGTTCCTCTTCGTGGTGAATGGGTCCCCGTACGGAGCGGGCCGGCTGGCGGGAAATGCGTGCAGCTTCCTCGAGATCCACGAGTTCTTCGCGGCGTACTCGCGGCATCCCGAGTCGCCCCTCTCCTTCTTCGTGGCGGACAAGCGGCTGCTGCTGGGCATGATGGTCCTGTTCCGGCACCGCCCCGCGCTGCAATTCACGACGGACCTGGTGGACATGCAGGAGGTCCTGAACAAGCTGGCGGCGCGCGGCGCCGACGCCATCCTGGGCACCCGGTCGGGGGAGGAGTGGGCGATCACCATCTGCACCAAGGGCAAACCGGTGGCCAACTACTTCCCGCCCTCGGGGGCCGAGGTTCTGAAGGAGCCGACGCCCGAAGAGCAGCTCCTGGTGTATGTGTTCACGCGGGCGCAGGGCGGGGTGAGCGTGGACGTGTACGAGGAGACGCGGGTGGCGCCGGCGGGCGACGCGTCCCTCATCACACGCGAAACGCGCGGGCGTCTGAGCGAGGTGTTCCTCACGGTCGCCTTCAGGGTCGCAGAGGAGGAGGCCGCCCCGCGCCTGGAGCTGGAGGCGGCGCCCGCGGCAGTGGCGCCACTTGCGGCGGCGCCGGCCGCCTCCGCGGAGGTGGAGGAGGTCTTCGTTGTGTCCACGGAGACGGCCCCCACCCCGGAGGTCCCGCCGGAACCGGCGCCGCCCCCCGCCCCGCCGGCCATGAAGGGGCCGATCCCCGAATTCCACCTCTTCGTGGGGGAGAAACCACTGGGGACCTTCTCGCTGGGCAAGGGAGAGCTGACGATCGGACGGAACCCGGGGAACGACATCCTGATTGACAACGTGGGCGTGTCGCGGCGCCATGCCGTGATCCGATGGAGCGGCGACTGCGCCGTCGTCGAGGACCTGGGAAGTGCCAATGGCACCTTCGTCAACGGGGAGAAGATCACGAGCCACGAATTACGCGACGGGGACGAGATCGTGGTGTTGAAACACAAGCTGGTCTACCGCTTCCCCAAGGAGGCGGCTGTCCCCAAGGTCGAGGCGCCTGTTGACGCGGGCCAGAAGACCATGTACATCGACGCGGCCGCTATCGCCCAGGCGGCGGGGAAGGCGTCCATACGACCAGAGGCCGCCACGCCCAAGCTCCGTCCGTGCCTCATCCTGCCGGATCTGAAGAAGCTCGCCCTGGAGGACGAGGAGATCACGCTGGGCACCGGTGCAGACTGCAAGATTCAGCTCTCCGGCATGTTCGTGGCCAAGCTCCACGCCAAGATCATTCCCGAGGGGGAGGGGCAGTTCAAGATCGTCCACGTCGCGGGCCTGGCCGGCACCCGGGTCAACGGGACGAAGATCTCCGAGCACATCCTGAAGCACGGGGACGAGATCGAGATCGGCAAGCAGAAGCTGCTCTTCCGCCTCGAACGCTGAACTTCGGGGGCTAGGGATTGGGGGTTAGGGGCTAGGGGGCAAAT
>Ga0082335_1000872_pt1 | contig 70282 bp, 69 predicted proteins | sample Subgrocontami58m_FD_72375 | JGI IMG/M metagenome (GOLD analysis project Ga0082335, IMG submission 72375) | Subsurface groundwater microbial communities from S. Glens Falls, New York, USA - GMW37 contaminated, 5.8 m (SPADES assembly) (version 2) ... | reverse complement strand
ATGCGTCGCGGCCCAGAAGGCCAGCACCGTTGCCGTCAGCGAGACCAGGACCGATAGAACCACGAGCCCGACGAGGCGCTTCATTTGCGCGACCTCCTGCGCATGCCCGCGCAACCCGCACCACTCAATCGCACTCTGGCCAGGCTGCCAAGTGCCGACCGTCACGGACCGACCCTGCGCCATCAGGTCATAGTGTCGGTGGAGTAACGCCCTCGTCGCCGTCGTTCGAGCTGGCCGGCGGAGCTGTCGGGGGAAGCCGTCCCGATTGCTGCTGGCGCACCGATGGCCTGGAAGGGTCAGACGCCAGTCTGGCTGCTGTGTCGAGACTTCGCGGCCCTGGAGCGCCCAGACGCGATAGCCGCGACCCTACCTCGGCTGCTGCACGAGCCGCGTCAGGAGCCGAAGCCGACTCCGCTCGGCGGGCGCGATCTGGGTGATCCGGATCCCGCGCGTCGCGGCCTCGAGCCGGAGCAGGGTGGTGCCGGTCGCGATCGCGTGCCGGTGCCCGCGTAGCCGCTCCCACGCCGCCAGGGCGCCGATGGCCCCGAGATCGGAGCGCGTCCTGATCCCGACGTCGCGAAGCGAGGCGGCGAGGGCAGAGCCGATGTTCACGGCCAGCTCGATGTCGTCGTCGCGGTCGGAGCGCCGTTGGCGTCTCGCCGTCTGTGACGGCGCACCTGCCGCTGGCGGAGCGCCATTGGCCCCGGGGCCGGCGACGCGGGTCGCGAGGCCAGGCCGCCCGAGCCGGTAGCCCTGGGCCAGCGGAACGCCGAGCTCTCGGACCTGACGAACCTCGGCCTCGGTCTCGACGCCCTCGGCCACCAGGATCGCACCGGTCCGGGCGGCGAAGTGGACGAGGCCCGCGACGAGCGCCTGGCGGGCCAGGTCGCGGTCGACTCGCCGAACGATCGCGCGGTCGAGCTTCACGTAGTCCGGCCGGAGCTCGAGGATGTGCCGGAGGCTCGCGAACCCGGCCCCGGCGTCGTCGACCGCGAGGCGGACGTTCGGTCCCAACCGTTCGAGCGCCGCCCGGAGGGCCGGGTAGTCGGTGATCGCGACGTGCTCGGTCAGCTCGAGCACGACCTGCCGAGCCGAACCGGCGATGATCGGCGCGAGCGGCTCGCCCGCGAGGACGAGCTCGGGTGACACGTTGATGTTCAGCCAGGCCGGTTCCGGCAGCGCCCCGGCCGCGGCGAAGATCGCCTCGAGCGTCGCCGACTCGAGCTCGAGCGCCAGCCCACAGCGGTGGGCCTCGGCGAAGATCTGGTCCGGCTGTGACCCGTCGGCGAACCGGGTGAGCGCCTCATAGCCGACCACGGTCCGAGTCTCGAGCTCGACGATCGGCTGGAAGACCGGGAGGAACCCACGGTCGGCGATGATCGCCGCGATCCGGGCCCTCCTGACCGACCGCGAGCTGCGCGAGCGGAGCTGCGGGCCGAGGAGGGCACCGGCGAGCGTCGCGCATTCGACGAGCGCGGGCAGGCGCTCGGCCAGAGCGAGCGCGCCATCGTCGCTCGCGCTGACGACGAGGAGACCGATGACGTCGCCGTCGCTCCGGATGGGCACGTAGGCGAGGACCTTGACGTTCTGGTCGCGGCCGATCGCGGCATAGGGGTGGTCGGGCGCTGGGGCCCATTCCTCGATCCAGGGGCCACGCCCGGCGCGCTCCCGAAGGTAGGCACTTCGGTCCAGGGGCAGGTTCCCGGGCAGGACGATGGCGCGGCAGTCTGCGTCGATCGCCGCCAGGGGCGCGACGTCGCCCCCAGGCTCCAGGCTGAACAGCCCAACGGTGCCGACTCCCGACAGCCCGAGCAATGCCAGTGCGATTGCCTCGGCCGTCACCTCGGCCGTCGCACCCGAGCGCATCGCGCCAAGGGCGGCGGCAACGGATGCTCGCTCGCGCAGATACTCGTCGAGCCGCGTCTCGAGCGCCCGCTGGCTGGTGGTGTCGCGGCTGACCGACACGCCCCCGACGATCACGCCGGCACAATCCCGGATCGGGGCCACGCGGGCGTCGGTGTGCGCGAGCGTCCCATCGGGTCGCCGATGCACGAATTCGCCGGCCCACACCTCACCGCGGCGAAGCGTCGCCCAGAGGGCCTCGATCGATGCCGTCGGCTGCTCCGCGGCGGGAAGGCGGTGCACATTCGTGCCGAGGACGTCGCTTCGGTGCCGGCCGGTGCTCCGTTCGAAGGCGGGATTGACGTAGAGGATCGTGCCGTCGAGATCCACGACGATTACCGCGTCCGCAGCGTGCTCGATCGCGACCGTCAGCCAGGTCGGATCGACGCCGCTTGCGACCATCGCAACGTCGTGGATCGAGCTCACAGGCTCGGCGACCCGTGGCCGTGTTCTGATCCGGGACGCGGGCCGTCGGCCGAGACTCACCGGGACGCCCTGTGGCGCGGCGGTTGCGGCCCGACGCTCGATCGTACGGGCGGTGTGAGCGGGCACGGCTCTGGGCTGCTGGGTCATTTTGAAGTCGGTACACTCCCACTTGACCTTGGAGGCCGACCATAGTCCTGCCAGCTGGCACCGGCACATGGGTCCATTGGACTAGCGCGCTTGGCGATAGTCCTGCACAGATTCCGTGTTTGCGGCGGGGTGGTGCGCGATGGCCGGTCCTCGGCCAACGATGTGTCGGGTTCGATGGCGGTCGCCGGTCCGGACCGCCGGACGATCGTCGGGACCCCCGCCTGGCCGGTCATGCCGTAATTGTGGGGCTGTCGGGAAGCAGGCGCCGCGGTCGCGCCAGCTTGGACACGATCCACCCATAGTGTCGTCGCGCCCCGGCCGCGTCCTTCTCCCGATCGGGCGAGGCCAGAAACAGCGCGGCGTGTCGCGCCGCGGCACTCGTTATCGCCCTCGCCCGCCTGACGAGATTCGCGAAACCTGGCTCCGCGAACGAATGGGCGCCCGGGTCAGGGAGGAGCAGATCCGGGACCCGTCGCGACCCCTCCCCCCATCCCGACCCCGCTTGGCGCGCTCGTTGCATGGGCCGCAGGCCGCGATCCAGCCAGCCGACGGGTCTCCATCGATGATATGGGCCGCCACCCAGTCGCCATCTGGTCGGAGGATCCGGCCGCAGCCGTAACCGCAGGGGGCCGGGAGGGTCGCTCGCAGGGCGGCCCGGGCTCGCTGGTGCCCGATGCCGTAGCCACGCTGCGACGTCGTGCGGCGATGGAGGGCACAGCGCCCTCGGTCTACTGCCCGGTTCGGGCAACGCGGTTCGAGGCAAGCTGGAAGCGGAGCCGTGGGCATCAGCCGGCCTGCCGCATGAGCCTGCCGGGTTCGGGGCCATCGCGGCCCGGGACACGGGTCGGGACCGTCACGGGCCGCGCCGGAGCCAGGCTTCGAGCGGATCGTCGTCGGCCACCCCCATGACGCCCGTGAGGCCTGTGCGGGCGGACGGTGTGAGACCCAGTTCGCGGGCGAAGGCCCGGAGCAGGATCGCGTTGTCCCGGACGATCTGGTGGAGCGGGTTCTTCACCAGCTCGCCGCTCCGGGCGCCGCGCACGAGGGGGCCTGAGGCCTCGAGGGTCCGGGCCGCCTGGACGTAGCGGACGACGGCCTCGCAGTACGTTCGGAGGGCATCGGCATCGACCGCCGTGAGCACGCCCGTGGCCCCGAAGTCGCGGATCACCCGGCGCCACACGCGCTTCGCCTCGTCACTCATGTCGGCGGGCATTCGCGGTTGGCCGCCGGGCTTGGGCTCATTGCGGTTCAGGCGGGCAGAGCGCGTCTCGCCGTGGAGGACCTTGAGCTTCGTCGGCATCGGTGCCGGACCGCGGCTACCCACGGTGGTCCGCCGTCAAATGTGGGTAACTCGCCTTGCATTCATGGCCGATGCGAGCCATGTTGTGGGCATGACCACGAAGACCCAGCAGGAACTCCAGGCGGCGCTCGAGGCGCAGGGCTTCGAGGTCCTCGGGGGCAAGGGCGGCTTCTGGCTCCGGGGCCACGGCCACGTCACCACCGCCGGGGCTCGCCGGATGACCGGCGTCGCCGCCGAGCCGCGGATCCGCCGCCCGCGGATCGCCTACGGCGACTACGCGCAGCTCATCGCATTCGTCAATCGAAAGGGACGCTGAACCATGACGACCAAGACCGAAACCGCCGCTCAGGCCTACGCGCGCAACCTGAAGACCGCTCGCGAACTCGCTGACCGGATCGCCGACCACCTCGCCGAGCTGGAGCTCGGGAACGATCGGCCCGCCGGCCTGCACTGGGGCCACGTCGGCGACATGGCCGAGACGGTCAAGCGCATCCGCTCCGCCTCCGACCTGATGTTCGGCGAGGGTGACGACGCCCCCGAGGCCGAGTAGATGCTGACGCTCACCGAGGGTGCCCCGAGAGGCGCCACCGGAATGACGATGACGACGGACAAGGCCAGCGAGCTGCGCGACGAGCTCGACGACGTGCGCGAAGCGTGGCGCGAGTGGACCGAGCAGTGGGAGGCGTTCGGGCGGACCCTCCGCCACGGTGGCTACAACACCTACCGCCTCGACGCCTACGGGGTCGGGACCGGGTCCGACGAGGGCGGCGGCCGGTCGATGGAGGGCTGGCTCGCGGAGATCGAGAGCGACCTGATCGAGGAGAGCGCGCCGCCCACCTGCTCCGGCGGAGCCGAGGGCTGGTGCGCCATCCACGACGCCGCGTGGCTGTCCGGCGAGCGACGATGCGAGGGATGGGAGGCGTAGACCGTGCTGACCCTCACCGAGGCCGCCGACCAGCTCGGGTTGGCGGCTTCGACGCTTCGACATCAGGTGCAGGCCGGCCGTCTTCGGGCGCGCCTGGTCGGCAAGACCTACGTCGTCTCGGAGCGCGAGGTCGAACGCTACCGACGCGAGCATCTCGGGAAGCCTGGCCGCCCTACCCATCGATCCGCTCCGCCGCCCGACCGGTGAAGGCCTGCCAGCGCTCGATGATCACCTGGGCGTAGCGGGGGTCGATCTCCACCCCCATGCAGCGCCGGCCCAGGGTCTCGGCGGCGATGAGCGTGGTGCCCGATCCGAGGAACGGGTCGTAGACCGCCTCTCCCGCCGCGAGGTGATTGCGGATCGGGATCTCGGAGAGGACGACCGGCTTCTGCGCCGGGTGGTCGTACTTCTCCTCGGTGCTCCCGCCCATGATCATCTTCGGGCTGGGTGCCCGCCAGACCGTGCTCTGGTCGCGGTCGCCGTGGAAGAGATTGGGGACGCCCGGCTTGCGGATCACCCAGCAGGGCTCGTGGCCCCAGTGATACCAGGACCGCCCCATCGCGAAGAGGCCCTTGTCCCAGATCACCTGGGCGACGATCTCGAAGCCGATCCGCTGGAGTCCTTCCGCCACTTCCGCGGCGTGGACCCCCGCGTGCCAGACGTAGCCGACCTGTAGGCTCGGGACGAGGGCGAACGCCTCCGACCAGTCCACCCGGGTGTCGCCCGACAGCGTGGTGTTGCGGTGACCCTTCGTCCGCATGTACGGCTTCTCGGCCGGCCCCAGATCGTTGTAGATGCCGTCCCGCCACGTCGGGTCGAGGCTCACCCCGTACGGCGGGTCGGTCGAGAGGAGCCTCGGCGCCGCCCCGTCGAGCAGGCGGGCCACGTCGTCGGGGTTCGTGGCATCGCCGGCCAAGAGGCGATGGTCGCCGAGCAGCCAGAGATCGCCCGCCTTGACGTAGGGCTCCTCGGATGGCTCGGGCACGTCGTCGGGGTCGGTCCGCCCCGCCTTCACGCCGGCCAGGTCACCGAGGAGCGCCTGGAGCCCGGCGTCGTCCACGGTGATGTCCGCCAGGAGGGCGCGCAGCTTCTCGTCGTCCCGCCCAGCCATCGCGCTGATCGGGTCGAGGGTCGCGAGGACGAGCGCCTCCTCCTCGGGGTCGAGGTCGACGTAGAGGACTGGCACGGTCGCCTCGCCGCGGGTGAGTGCGAGCGCCACGCGGGCGTGACCATCGACGACGAAGCCGGAGCGCCGGTTCACGAGGACCTGCTGGACCCAGCCCACCTGGTCGAGCGCCCCGGCGAGGGCGTCCTGCTGCGCCTTCGGATGGATGCGCCAGTTCGCCGGGTTGGCGAGGAGCTGATCCGGCGCCTCCTCGCCGGACCCGGTGATCCGATTGCGCCAGGCCGCGGTCGGGGCCGTGGCGGTCTTCGCGGTCATGCGGCGACCTCGCATCTTCGGCCTTGACTTCCATCGCGATCGGAGTGAGTGATGGCGATGCACCCGCCAGATGGGCGGCGAACGAGGAGGAGAACATGAAGGCTCAGTCGAGCGAAATGGCCGCCGTGATGAGGGCGCAGGACGCGATCGAAACCTCGAAGGCGGGCACCCCGGAACGGCAGGAGGCCGTCGAGCACATGACGGCCCTCCAGAGGATCCTCGCCAAGCGCAACCGGGCCTTTTACCGGCTCGCGGAAGGGGACTGAACCATGAACGTCTCCACAGACCTGCGCCGATGCATCGGCTCGGCGAAGTTCGGGATCGAGGCGCACGAGGCGCCGGTCGGCGACTTCCCGGCCCAGCCCAGTCAGAAGGACGGCCTGGGCCGGATGTGCAAGGCCCACTGGACCGAGTACACGCGGGCGCTGCGCCGCGCGTCGGCCAAGCCGAAGGGCGCGCCCGCATCGGTCGTTGAGGTCTATCGAGCGAAGGCCGACAAGGCGACCGTGCAGTCGCAGGCAGCCGCCAGGGTCGCGACGAACCGCGCGGCTCGGGTGGCCGCCGCCAAGCCGGCCAAGAAGCCGGAGCCGATCCGGACGAGGCCGGCGCGGGGACGCAAGACGGAGGGCGAGCAGATCGTCGAGGAGGCCGACGCGGCCATCGCCCGCGAGGCGACCAACGTCGCGGAGCCCATCGTCGAGTAGACCTCCGCGCAGCCGCATCGAGGGCCCTGGGCGCAAGTCCGGGGCCCTTTCTCGTGGGGTGGCGTCAGTGGCCATGCGCTCACTCATCGCGGCACGTGGGCCAACCGTGGCGCCCGTGGGCCAACCGTGGCGCCCGTGGGCGAACATCTGTGCAGGGGCGCACTGATATTTTTCGCGAAACTCGGCCGCGTGCGCACAAAGGGAAGGCGCGGTCCTTGAGCGTGCGGAAGCCACGTGTGGGTACCCCCCCCGGTCCCGCGAACCGTCACCCTCGAGGCGAGGAGAACGCGCGACCGAAGGGGGTTCACACATGCTCCCACACCTCCGCCGGCCGGATCAGCCTGCCGTTCTGCCTCAGCGCCCGCTCGATCGTGGTCGACGTGCTCGACATCATCGACGTCCTCGACGAGCCCGTAGAACCGGAGCGGCTCGGCCCACAGTTCGCTCCCGTCGGGATAGTCCCGGCCGTTCGCTCCCTCCACCGTCGTGCTGTAGATGACCCACTCGCCGGGGGACGCGGCGACAATGCTGGTGATCCTGGTGCTCATCGTTTGGCCTCCGGGCGTGTTCGGTTGTTCGGTTCGTGAGCGTGAGCCTTGTTCGGTTCGTGCGGGTTCGGTTCGTTGTTCGGTTCACGCTCCGGACGTGTTCGGTTCGTTGTTCGGTTGGAGCACGCCGGCGTGTTCGGCTCGCCGAACCGAACACCGGCTCCCGGCCTAGGGACGGCGTTTGTTCGGTTCGTCATCGAACGGCCCACGTTCGCGGGCGTCCTGAGGTCGATTGCTCAAACCGCCGCGGGTACCGCTTGAGAGTCACCCGGAGCGCATCCTCGGAGACGACTTGTCCGGTGTCTTCCTTGATCGCCGCCACGAGCTTGGAGAGCGTCAGCGGCTCGTCCGCCAGGGCATCGGCGGCCAGGTCGGCAACGGATCGCCGCGATGGTCGGTCGGTCGTGACTTCGATCGTCCCGTCGGCGAAGAAGCTGAACGTGATGAACCGGGCCGGACTCGTCGGCCGAGCGTTGGCCTTCTTGTTGCGGAGCTCCAGGGAGACAACGTGCGGCCCGAACCGAATCTCGTCGGGGTCCGGCATCTCGTCCGGGTTGTCGCCGAGCCGCTCGAGGGCCCACGTCTCACGAGCCAGGTTGTGGACGAACACGGACCCGAACGGTCGATCCGGGAACTTGCCAGAGTCGCCCCGAACGTGCGCGATGGTCGTGCTCGGTAGGCCGATCGTCGCCAGCCCCGAGAAGTACTCGCGGGCCGCCGCCTCACCGCCCATCGTGTCGCCGTTGGAGGTCGCCACGGAGTAGGAGTCGACGACGAGGTACGTGACGCCGAGCCGGTCGGCATCCTCCCGGACGAGCGCCGCAACGGTCGCCAGTGCGCCGGTCGGAGCGGTCCAGTCAGCCCCGAACGGAGCGCGGTAGTGGACCCGCGACAGCTCCTCATCAGTCAGCCCCAAGCCGCGGAGCCTCGAGCCCCACTCGCGCTCGTGGCCCTCGAAGTCGACGATCATGACCACGTGCCCGGTGGCGACGAGTTGACAGACGAGCCAGCACGCGATCAGACCCTTGCCGGTTCCGCCGCGGGCATAGATCACGGTCGGCCCCTCGGGGGTCAGGAAGGGGTCGACCAGCTGTGCAGGTGGCGTCCCATGCCGAAGGTCGAGTGCCGTCCGGGTGCCTATCGATGCGGGCACGGTCTCTCCGACGAGATCGTCGTCGCCGAGCTGCGAGGTCCCGCTAATCGTGATCGGCGGCGTCCACGAGGGGCCGCGCGGCTTGCCGCCGATATCAGCCGCAATGTCGGCGAGCTCGCCTCGCGTCCACGGCCGCGCCGGGTCCGAGGGGTAGATTCGGCCATCGGCCAGCCGGGCGAGCAGTGCCGTCGCGATGTCGCTGGACACGGCACCGGCGAATCGGAGGCGGCCGGCGAACGAGAGGATCTCGTCACGCGTCGTGAGCAGCTCGGGCGCATCATCCGCGTGGCCGTTCGTGAGCTTCGAGGGCTGGCCGGAACGGGCGAGGTCGAGCGGCATCGTCGCGATCGGCTGGCCGGGGTGCACGTCCTGGTAAGGGCGACCATCAGGGCGGACCGAGCCGGGACCGGCCGCCCAGTTCTTCGCTCCATGGAGCTTGCGCACGGTGAAGCCGTGCCACGTCGCCCCGGGCATGGGCGCCTCGTCGGGCCAGACGAACCAAGCGTGCGCCCCGCCGGATGGCGTGGACGTGACCTTCGTCTTCGGGATTGGCTCGATCCGCTTCCATCGCTCCTGCCACGGCTCCTGCCCCGGCTGGAGCCCGGCCCGCCCATCATCGAGGTCGATGACGACGAGGCGCCGCGGGTCGTCGCGCGGCTGGGTCAGCCCGTAGTACGGCACCTTGCGGAGCTCGGCCTCGAGCATCCCGACGTCCCAGCGCTTCGTCTGCCAGCCGGCGTAGGCCGGGACCTTCGTGTCGGCCACCTGCTTCGCCGGGAACGCCAGGAGGCCTATCGCGAGGTGGGCCTCGATCTGCGGCATCGCGACGGCGATCTGTTCGGGGGTCACAGCGCCGCCTCCGGCCCCAGGGCGGCGATCGCAGCGCCGATCCGGTTCAGGCGGTCGATGACCGCCTGCCGTGCGATCTGCCAGCGTTCATCGTGCGCACCCGTCCAGCCCGCCTCGAACTCTCCGAGCGGATCGGCGCTCACGAGGCGCGCTCGATCTCATGCCAGCGCCCGCGTCGGCCGCAGCAGTTGGCGAGGACGTCACCGTTGCGGAGGATCTCGGCCGCGCGGTACTCACCCCAGCCCCGACAGCCCCACGGGCAGGCGATCCGCTCGCCGCAGCCCCAGGGATGGGCGACGGATCGGCTAAGCTGGGCGCGGATGTTCGCTGCGGGCACGACGGACCTCCCTGGCCGCCCCGGGACGCTGATCGTCCGGGGCGGCCGCCTGCTGTCCGGCCATCTCATCGAGCCAGGCGCGCAGCGTCGGCGCATGGAGCCGGACGCTCCCGCCGATCTGGACCGCGCCGGGGATCTCGCCGCGGCCGATGAGGTCGTAGATTTTCGACCTCGACACTGCCATGAGCCGCGCGGCCTCGATCGGCCGGAGGAGGATCGGCTCGGCGGGGCGCAGCAGCAGTGCTTCGCTCATCGTTCGGCCGCCAGGCGATCGAGCAGCTCGATGTAAGCCTCGAGCGTCGCGCCGCGTGGCGTCCGCTGGCCGAGCTCCCAGCGTGTGAGCGCCGGCCGGGATATGCCCAGAACGCCGGCGACCGCCTCCTGCGAGAGCCCCGCCCGTTGACGGAGCAGGCGACGGAGCGCGGGCGGGGGAAGGTCCCGGCTCCGCCGCGACTTACTCAGCAGTGCGTCGAGGTCGGGTGCGAATGTAGCCATCGGCGATAGTGAGACACACCATCGGCACTATTGACAAGCACGGTCGCACGCGCGTTCGGACGATAGTGGGCCGCTCTATTGCCAGACTGTCACCAAACTGGTACGGTGCACCTCGTGACGAAGTGGATGGCCGTCTACGAGGTCGATCCGGCTGGACCGCGCATCAGCTCCATCCGAGTGCGACCTGCAAGCATCGAGCTGGTGGACGAGTGGGTAGTGAGTTGGCCTGTTGGCATCGTCGGAATCCCGAGTCCAGGGTGGACGGCCAGGGTAGAGGTCTTCCAGGACCTCGGAACGTCAGGCGAACTCACAACCCGCCAGACCCGACGCATGCAGCCGGGCCACGCGATCAGGATGGCCATGGAGCAGCTCTACGACCTCAAAGGTGCGCCCGCGTGGACCGAGCTACTCGGTGAGGAGTGGCGCGCGGTCATTGAGCGGGCGACTACTGGCGATCGACTCTCTCGAATGAGCGCCCTGGCGGGAACGGCAGCGCGCTACGTCGCGGCGATCGACGCAGGCAACCGCACACCAGTGGCGTCGGTGGCCGAGCAGCTCGGCCTCAAGCAGCCGCAGGTCCGCGACCGTCTCTACAAAGCCCGCCAGCTCGGGCTGCTGGAACCGCGGGAGGCTGGGCGCGGCCGCGCCCGCGGTTCGCTCACTGACGCCGCGATCAAACTACTCAGGGAGGAGGACTCCGAATGACCCGATCGACCGGCGGCATGGTCCGCCAGCACCCGGCCCGCGGCCTCTGGGAGGCCCGCTACACCGGCGCCGACGGCAAGCGCCACAGCCTGTACGCGAAGACCCGCCGCGAGGTCCAGGAACGGCTACGGGCCGCGCTTACGGACGCGGATCACGGGATCCGGCCCATCGGGAACCGGACCACCGTCGCGGCGTACCTTGACGACTGGCTGGCCTCGTCGGTTCGGCTCCGAGTCCGGCCGCGGACGGCCGACAGCTACGCGGAGACGGTCGAGCGGTACATCAAGCCGGCCATCGGACGGCAACCGCTCGCGAAGCTCACGCCGGAGCACGTCGCCCGGATGCTGGCCGACCTGACGGTCCGCGAGACGAAACGCGGTCGCTTGTCGCCCACGACGATCCGCTACGCCTACACCGTCCTGCGCATCGCCCTCGGCCGCGCGTTGAAATCCGGCAAGGTGCTACGCAACGTCGCCACGCTGGTCGACCCGCCGGCGAAGTCGACGCCGGAGATGCACCCGCCGACGGTAGAGCAGGTTTCCCAGCTCCTGGCCGCGACGTGGGACGATCGGATGGGGCCGCTCTACGTCCTGGCTGCGACGAGCGGGTTACGGCAGGGTGAGACGCTCGCCCTGCGCTGGTCTGACGTTGACCTCGAAGCGGCTACGGTGACGGTCCGGCATACCCTCGAGCGCGGCACGCGTGCGCTCGCGGAGCCCAAGACCGACCGCGCCCGCCGAACTGTCCATATCTCGGGCTCGACGGTGGCCGTTCTCCGCGAGCATCGCCGGGGTCAGCTTGTGGAGCGCCTGGCAGCCGGCCCTCGCTGGCGCGATGCCGAGCTCGTCTTCACCACCCGCGACGGCGGTCCGCTCCACGCCAGGAACGTCCTGGCCGCCTACCATGCGGCGCTCGAGGGCGCCGGTCTGCCGCGGTTCCGGTGGCACGACCTGCGCCATTGGTGGGCCACGGCCCAGCTCGAGGCCGGCGAGGACCTCTTCATCGTCTCTCGGGCGCTCGGCCACGCCGACATCACGACGACGGCGAACATCTACGCCCACCTGACCCCGGCGATGCTGCGGCGGTCGGCCGACCGGATGGACGCGATCCTGGGCCGTCGGGAGACGAGTCGCGGATCCTTATAGTGGTACGGCGGGTGGTACGGGCCGGAATCGAGAGGCCTCCGGAGTAGTCTAGGAGGCCTCTTTCGTGCTCAGAATGTTGGCTGGCGAGGAAGGATTCGAACCTTCAATCCCCTGATCCAGAGTCAGGTGCCTTACCGTTTGGCCACTCGCCAGCGATCGCGCCGTCGCGGCGCGGGGCGCATGATATCGCACTGAACTCATTCTCCCACCGACCGCCACCCGTCGAGAGACCACGTGCCAGTGATCCCCGAGAGCTTCCGCGCCTATGTCGTCGACCGCAAGGACGACCGTTTCGAGCGCGGGCTGCGCACCCTGACGCCCGCCGACCTGCCCGAAGGGGACGTCGAGGTCCGCGTGGCCTGGTCGTCCGTGAACTACAAGGACGGCCTCGCGGCGACGGCCGACGGCAAGGTCGCTCGCGCGTATCCGCTCGTGCCCGGGATCGACCTTGCCGGAAACGTCATCCGGTCCTCCCATCCGGCGTTCGTCCCCGGCGCCGAGGTCATCGCCCACGGTTACGACCTCGGGGTGAGCCGGCACGGCGGCTACGCCGAGTACGCCCGCCTGCCGTCCCAGTGGACAGTCCCGCTGCCACCCGGCCTCTCGGCGCGCGATGCGATGGCCATCGGCACGGCCGGGTTCACGGCGGCGATGTCGGTAGCGGAGCTCGAGGCTCGTGGCCTGGAGCCCGCGAACGGACCCGTCCTGGTGACGGGCGCGACAGGCGGCGTGGGGAGCACGGCGATCGCGATCCTCGCCGATCTCGGCTACGAGGTCTGGGCCGTCACCGGGAAGCCGGACGAGCGGGCCTGGCTGGGGACCCTGGGTGCCGTGGGGTTCCTGTCCCGGGAGGAGGTGGCCGCCGAGGGCAAGCCCATGGAGCCCGAGCGCTGGGCGGGCGCCGTGGACTCCGTGGGCGCGGCCACGCTGCCGTACATCCTGCGAACGCTCCGGCGTGGCGGAGCCGTGGCGGCCTGCGGCAACGCTTCCGGGCCGGCGCTCGCCACGACCGTGTTCCCGTTCATCCTCCGGGGCACGGCGCTCCTCGGGATGGACTCCGCCTACCTCGCGATCGCGAAGCGCCGCCGCCTATGGGAGCGCCTCGCGACGGATCTCCGACCTCGCGCCCTGGCCGAGCGGGCGACCGAGGTCACGCTCGACACGCTGGAGCCGGCGCTGGATGCCATTCGCGCCGCCGAGGCCCGCGGCCGCTGGATCGTGCGGGTCGGGGGTTGATGGGTTCCGCCGGGTCGTACGTCAAACATCGGCTGTCGAGCCTCATCGGGCACGCCAGCGACAGCAGAGGAGGACCGCTCATGGTGATCGACGTCCTGCGCCAGATGGGGGAGCGCCGTCCCGTCCACCACGCTGTCGGCAAGCCGCTGCGCGACGCCGTCTCGGCGAGCCTGACGCGATGACCGCCATCTCGAGGCTGAACGGGGTTGATGCTGAGGCGTTGCGGGCGTATCGAGCAGAGGTCGAACGGGATTCCAGCCGGGCCGAACGCAACCCGACCGTCATCGCGCGATGGGCGGGCGCGGAGGCATCGACGGTCACCTCGCTGGCCGACGGCGCCACGGTCTCCATCGGCGGCCCCGGTCAGCTGAATCCGATGCGGATGGTCCTCGCCGCGCTCGCGGCGTGCGGCGTGGACCTCATCGTGAATCGCGCGGCGCTCCTGGGCGTCGCGATCGAGCACCTGGAGGTCGAAGCGAGCGGGCACTTCAACGTGCGCCGCTATCTCGGTCTCGATGCGCCACACGGCCCCGGCTACGACACGGTCGCCTGCACGATCCGCCTGCGTACCCGAGCCGCGACGCCCGCACAGCTAGACGAGCTGCGACGCGCATGTGAGGGCGCGTCCCCGGTCGGGGATACCCTCCGCCGGAATGTGGACCTGAGCATCACGTTCGACGCCGAGTGAGCTGAGGCCGGTCCGGCCTTGGTGTCAGTCCAGCTCGCCGCGGAGTTGTGCGAGCGCGCGGTCGAGCGGTTCGGCCGAGGATTCCTCGTCGAACGGCATCGAGGCGATGGCGGCCTCGCGGTCGAGCTCACCGGCGTGCAGCCTGCGGGCCACCGCGGCCACGGCGCGGAACGCTTCGAGCTGGCGCTCGACGAACGATCGATCGCCGGCCGCACCGTGGCCGGGCACCACCGGCCCGCTGACCAGCGGCAGCAATCGCTCGATCGTGGCCGGCCAGTCGATCGGGTAGCCGTCGCCGAAGTGCGGGGTTGCACCCTCCTCGAGCAGGTCACCCGCGAAGAGCACACCGGCGTCGGGGACTGAGACGACGATGTCGCCGTTCGTGTGGCCCCGGCCCAGGTAGCGGAGTTCGACGCGGCGTCCACCCACGTCAACGTCGGCCGCGATCGTGAGCGTCCGCTCCGGTGGGTCGATCACGACGGCCTCGAAGTCGGCGCTTCGCGCCGGATCGTCGACGGCAAGCTCGGCGCGTGTGGTCGCGCCGTCGGCGAGCAGGCGCTCGCGGCAGCGCTCGTGGCCCCAGATGACGATCGGCCGGAATGTGTGATTGCCGAAGGCGTGATCCCAGTGCCAATGTGTGTTGACCGCGGTCGTCACCGGATCACGGGTCAGGCGGCGGAGGTCGTTCTGGAGCTCGCGAGCGTCGGCGGGCGTCGCCCGCGTGTCGATGACGAGGGCCTGGCCGGCGCCCAGGACCACGCCGATCTGCTGGTCCAGGTACTCGTAGCGCCGGGTGAAGACCCGGTCGCCGACCTCAATCCAGTCGGAGACGATACCCATGCTCATCCGATGGTACGCGAGGGCCGTGATGCGACTCGCCGGGTGAGCGCGTCCAGGTGCGTCCGTGACACCTCCGCCCGCCCCGCCCCGCCCCGCCCGGAACCAGTCTTGTCCAGCGGTCAACGTTTCGGGACCGTGGGGTCGGACTCTGGCGCGCCAGTCAAGGAAGCGGCAGCAACGAACGCTGTCTGAGGCTCCAGTCGGTCGCTTGCTTGAGCGCTGGACAATTCGACGACCCCGTGGCACCGGAACCTTGAGCAGCGGTCAACACCGGCTCGGACACGGCCCACCCGGAGGCGCGCCGTGGCGCGGCCCGGCGCGTCGAGAGCGGACACCCTGTGGGCGGGGCGAGCGCGTGCGCTGCGGACTCGGGTCCGGCGGCGTACCCTCGCCTCATGCCATCGACAACCGACACCGCCACGACTCGGGACGGGATCCGGCTGCTGACCCGCCACTGGACGGCAGATGGCCCACGCGCGGCCGTTCTCCTCGTCCACGGACTTGGCGAGCACTCCGGTCCATACGAGGAGGTCGGCGCGCAGTTCGCGGCGGCGGGTCTCGAGACCTTCGCCTGGGACCTCCGCGGGTTCGGGGCCTCGGGCGGCGAGCGAGCCTGGGTGGACAGCTGGTCGCGCTTCCATGACGACACGGAGGATCGACTGTCGGCCGTCCGTGCCGCCGTGCCCGGACGCTCGATCGTGCTGTACGGTCACTCGTTGGGCGGGTTGATTGCGCTCGGCTATTGCGTCGACGGCCGCCCGTCGCCGGATCTGCTCGTGCTGTCCGCACCGGGCATCGAGGACGACCTCGCCGCCTGGAAGCACACGATGGCGCCGATCCTCGCCCGGATCGCGCCCCATCTGCGGATCGCCGACGGGATCAGCCCGTCGATGCGGTCGCGTGACCCGATGCGCCAGGGGGCGGTACGGATCGACCCGCTCATGGTGACCAGGTCCACGACGCAACTCGGCGCGCTCGCGTTCGCCGAGCAACCGCGCGTGCGTGCGGCCGCCCTGCGGCTGTCAATCCCGACCCTCGTGATCCACGGCCTCGACGACCCGATCGTGCCGGCACGCTCCAGCGAGCCGCTCGCCGCGCTGGCGGGCGTGACGCGGCACGCCTACGCGGGCGTCCGCCACGAGGCCCACAACGAGCCCGAGGGCCCGCGGATCATCACCGACGTCATCGACTGGATCGACGATCGGCTGGCGGGCGTCGGGGCCTCAGTCGCGGAGACCGCCGCGGAGACCGCCGCGGGCGCGGTGTAGAATCACCGCCACAACTGAAGATCGCCTCCGGGGAGCGCAGCAGCGCTGAGAGTGTGGCCCAGCCACAGACCCGCCGAACCTGATCCGGCTCATACCGGCGAAGGAAGCAGGCCGTTCGAACTCGATGCCGTCCTCCCCGAGGGCGGCATCCCTGTTTCGGAGGATCCGCAGCCATGACCACGACCACCCCCGGCCTTGCCGACACCGCACCTCGTGTCGCCGCAGAAACCCGCTGGCGGACCCGTGACATTCTGGTGACCGCGATCATCGGCGTGGCCTTCGGCGTCGCGTTCGTGGCCCTGAACGCCGCCTGGAGCATCATCGCCCCCGCCAGCGCAGCCGCTCCTCTGGGGGCATTCCTGATCTACGGCGGCTGGCTCATGCCCGCCGTCCTGGCGCCCGTCATCGTCCGGAAGCCGGGAGCCGCGGTCTACTCGGAGCTCGTCGCGGCCGGCGTCTCGTCGCTCCTCGGCAGCCCTTGGGGGCCCGACGTGTTGCTCTCCGGCTTCGTGCAGGGTGCCGCCGCGGAGCTCGTCTTCGCATTCACCCTGTATCGCGCATGGTCGCTTCCCGTGCTCATCATCGCCTCGGTGGCCAGCGCGGCTGCCGCGTGGATCCATGACTGGGCGATCTGGTATCCGGACGTCGCGCTTGACGTCCAGATCGCGCGCGGCATCGCGATGGCGATCTCGGCGATCGTCATCGTCGCGCTGGGATCCCGCGTCCTCGTCCGTTCACTCCGCCGGGCGGGCGTCCTGGAAGGATTCCCGGCCTGATCCGGTTCGACGCGCCCGGCGGACCCGGCGGTCCCGGCGGCCCGCTCCCGATCAGCGCCGAAGGGGTGACCTTCCGGTACCTCGGCGCGGATCGGCCGGCCCTCGCCGGGATAGACCTGCGCCTCGATGCGGGCGGCGTGCTCCTCGTCGTCGGTCCGTCGGGATCCGGAAAGAGCACGCTCACCCGGGCCATCGCGGGCCTGATCCCGCGAGACGTCCCCGGGGAGTGGTCCGGCTCTCTCCGGGTCGGGGACCTTGAGACGGCGACCGCCGCGCCGGCCGAGGTCGCCGCGCGGGTGGGGATCCTGTTCCAGGACCCGGGCAGCCAGCTCGTCATGGACCGGGCAGCGGACGATGTCGCGTTCGGGCTGGAGAACCGGGCGTGGCCGTTGGCGGCGATGCGGGCGCGGGTTCCGGATGCGCTCGGTGGCGCGGGGCTGGCGGGTTTCGAGCGACGCCGCGGGTCCCGCCTGTCCGGCGGCGAGCAGCAGCGGCTGGCGCTGGCCGGGGTCGAAGCCCCGTGGCCCGCGGTCCTGGTCCTCGACGAGCCGACCGCGAACCTCGATCCGGCCGGGGCGACGGCGCTGTTCGAGCGACTCGCGATGATCAAGGCCGAGCGCCGCACCACCGTTGTCCTCGTCGAGCATCGGGCGGACCTGGCGTGGCCGCTCGCCGATCTCGTGCTGGCGCTGGATGCGACCGGTGTACCCATCGATCTGGGGGTGCCCGCGGATGTGCTGGCCCGTTCCGGGGATCGCCTCGCCCGCGAGGGGATCTGGCTGCCCACCGATGCCTCGTCACGGGCGGCTCCCGAGACCTTTGCGTCCGGCGAGACCCTCGCGTCCGGCTCCGGACCCACGAACGGCATCGGAGCTGATCTGGTGGAGCTTCGGCAGGTCCGGTTCGAGTACGCACGGGGCAACCCGGTCGTGCGGGATGTCGAACTCGGGATCGGGGCGGGGGAGCGCGTTGCCGTCGTGGGGCCGAATGGCAGCGGGAAGTCCACGCTCCTGCGACTGATCGCCGGGCTCCTGCGACCGCGCCTCGGGTCGGTCCGCCTCGACGGTCGAGATCCGGCGCGGCTTCCGGCAACGCGACTCGCCGAGCTCGCCGGATACATCTTCCAGGACCCCGAGCTCGGCTTCCTCGCGGATTCCGTGGCGGGCGAGATCACGCTCGGACTTGATGCGGCGTCGACGGCCCGGGCGACCACTCTCCTCGAGCGCCTTGGTTTGCCGCTCGAGCGGTTCGGAGGGCGCAGCCCGTATCGCCTGTCGGGCGGCGAGCAGCGCCGGCTGTCCGTCGCGACCGCGCTCGCGCGTCGCCCGCGCCTCCTCGTCCTGGACGAACCGACCTTTGGCCAGGATCGCCGCGGCTGGGAGGCCATGGCCGCAATCGTCGCGGAACTCGTGGGGGAGGGGACCGCGGTTGTCGCCGCGACGCACGATGACCGGTTCGCCGCGACCGTCGCTCGCCGCCGGATCGAGATGGCGGACGGCTGGGTCGTGGCCGATGACGGCCCGAACCGCGGACCGGCAGCGTCACACCGTCTCGTGGGCGCCTGATGCTCACCCCGATTGACCTGACCGCCGCCCAGGAGCGGAGCCTCCTCGGCCGGGCGAGCCCGCTGGTCAAGCTGGCGCTGGCGCTGGCCTGGCTCGTGGGTCTGGCCTTCACGCTCAGGGCGGGCCCGCCTGCGCTCCTCACCGGTGTCGCCATCGCCGCCGGCCTCGCGTTCGGGCGCATCCCGCCGGGCCGCCTGGCCCGAGGATTGGCGCCACTTGCCCTCGTGGCCGCGTCCATCGCCCTCGCGAACCTCGTGTTCTCAGCGTCCAACGCCAATCCGTCGTCCGCGGAGTTCGCCCGGATCGGACCACTCAGGCTGACTCGCGAGGCCGCCGAGGTTGCGGCCGCCCTCGGCGCACGCGTCCTCGCGATCGTGTCCGTCGGCGCGGTGTTCGCTCAGACCACCGACCCGACCCGGCTCGTGGACGCACTGGTCCAGCAGGGGCGCGTCCCCGCACGGTTCGCGTACGGCGCACTTGCCGCATACCAGGCCGTGCCGCGCCTCGGCGAGGACCTCGCCACGCTCCGCCACGCTCGCCGCATCCGCGGACTGGGCGCGGCCTGGCACCCGCGACTCCTGATCGGCCTGCTCATCCGCGCGATCCGGCACGCGGACCAGCTCGCCCTGGCAATGGATGCGCGTGCCTTCGGGAGTGGTCCGCGGACCACCTTCAGGCCGATCGCCTGGCGATGGACGGACCTCCTGGTGGGCGTCGGTGGCCTCGCCGCCCTGGGCATCGCCCTCATTCGCTAGCACGGCCGGTTCGCGGGCTGGAACGCGTTTCCCCTGCTGGCGCACAATGTCGGGACAACCCTCGACCCGACGTGCGCGCCCGACCGGCGTGCCCGCGCCGCAGCCCTCCGGAGGTACGCCCGATGACCGAGGTCATGGACAAGGTCCACACGCTTCAGCAGTTCATCAACGGCCAATGGGTCGACAGCGCGAGTGGCAAGACCCTCGCCGTCGAGAACCCGGCCAACGGCAAGGTGATCGCGCACGTCCCGGCGTCGGACGCGGAGGATGTGGATCGCGCGGCCCAGGCCGCCGCCACGGCGTTCGAATCCTGGAAGAAGACGACCCCGGCGGAACGAATGACGGTGCTCCTCAAGCTCGCCGACGCCATCGAGGCCAACGCTGAGGAGCTGACCCGTCTCGAGAGTGCCCATTCCGGCAAGCCGCTCAACGTCGCCGCGGTGGATATGCCGGTCATCGCCGACAACCTGCGCTTCTTCGCCGGCGCCGCTCGAAACCTCGAGGGCAAGGCCGCGAACGAGTACATCGCCGATCGGACCTCGATCATCCGGCGCGAGCCGGTGGGCGTCGTCGCCTCGATCGCCCCGTGGAACTACCCGCTCATGATGGCCGGCTGGAAGATCGGCCCGGCGCTCGCGGCCGGCAACACGGTCGTGCTCAAGCCGTCGGCGCGCACCCCGCTCACCGCGATCAAGCTCGCGGAGATCGCCGCGGACATCTTTCCTCCGGGCGTGCTGAACGTCGTCTGCGGCACCGGCGATGCGATCGGCCCGGCCCTCGTTGCGCACCCCAAGGTCGGCATGATCTCGCTGACCGGCGACACGGACACGGGCAAGAAGATCGCCCGGGTGGCCGCGGACCACGTGAAGCGGCTTCACCTGGAGCTCGGCGGCAAGGCGCCGGTGATCATCTTCGATGACGCGGACCTCGATCTGGCGGCGGAGATCCTCCGCTTCGCGAGCTACTGGAACAGCGGCCAGGACTGCACGGCCGCCTGCCGCGTGATCGCCGGCCCGAAGGTCTACGACAAGTTCGTCGCCAAGCTGTCCGATCAGGTCAAGCAAATGAAGTGGGGCGACCCCACCACCGGCGAGGAGCTCGAGATGGGCTCGCTCATCTCGAAGGGCCAGGTGGACCGGGTCGCCGGGATGGTGGACCGGGCGCGGGACGGCGCCGAGGTCGTCGTCGGCGGTCACAGGCCGGATCTCGGCGGCGCGTACTACGAGCCGACGGTGGTCGCGGGCCCGGACCAGAAGAGCGAGATCATCCAGGACGAGGTCTTCGGGCCGGTCGTCACGGTCCAGCGCTTCGCGGACGAGGACCAGGCGATCGCCTGGGCCAACGACGTCCGTTTCGGGCTTGCCGCGTCCGTCTGGACGTCCGACATCGGCCGGGCGATGCGCGTGGCAAAGGCCATCCAGTTCGGCACGGTCTGGATCAACGACCACTTCACGCTCGCGTCCGAGATGCCCCACGGCGGCTTCAAGGAGTCGGGCTACGGCAAGGACCAGTCGATGTACGCGATCGAGGACTACACGATCGTCAAGCACGTGATGCTGAAGATCTGACCCCGCGCCGAGGGCCGGCCCGCCGGGGTCGGCTCAGGCGATCGCGCCGTGTGCCGCCGCTGTGCCTTCGGCGACCCCGCCACCCAGGAGTGTCACGACGGCATCGGCCGCCGCGCGTCCCTGGCCGATGCAATCGGGCAGCCCGACACCCCGGTACGCCCCGCCCGCGATCCGGAGCGCCGGGAAGGAGGCGAGGGCCGCCTCTGCGGCCGCCACCCGGTCGAGGTGACCCACGGTGTAGTGCGGCATCGCGTCCGGGTAGCGCGAGACGCGCGTCAGCATCGGCAGGCCGCGGATCCCGAGCGTCGCCCCGATGTCGCGGTGAGCGGCCTCGACGAGCGCCTCGTCGCTCCCGGCCTGCGTCGCCGCGCGCCCGGAGCCGATGAACGCCCTGATCAGGAGCGTCCCATCCGGGGCGCGCCCCGCCCACTTCCTCGAGCTGAGCGTGCAGGCGCTGATCGTGAGCGGCTCATCTCCGGCGACGAGGAAACCGTGGCCCACGAGGTCGTCTGGGAGCTGGTCGTCGCGGTAGGCGAGGTTGACGACCGCGGTCGTCCCGTGCGGGATCGAGCGCAGGTGCCCTGACGTCTCGGGCGAGACGTCGTCCAGCAGCCAGGCGGTGACCGGTGCGGGCGTCGCGAGGATCACTGCCTCCCCGGTGAGTCGTTCACCCCCACGGAGCCCGATCGAGGCGCCGCGCGCATCGACCTGCAGCGACTCGACGGGCGCATCCGTCCGGACCTCGACGGACGGCATCGACCAGACCGCCCGCAACAGCGCGTCGACGAGTTGCCGGGTCCCGCCCGCGAGCGTCACGAAGGGAGACGGGGGAGCGGCCGGACGCTCCCCGGCGGCGCTCGAGGCCGCAGCGGCCCGCGCCCGCGCCCACCCGTCGGACAGGCTCGCCAGGAGCAGCGAACGATGCCGGCGCTCCGCATCCCGTAGCTGGGGCACGACGGCGTCCAGGCTCAGCTCGTCGATGGGCGTTCCATACACCCCGCCGATCAGCGGCCCCGCCAGCCGGTCCACGAGCGCGCCCCCCAGCCGCCGGCGGAGGAACGGTCCGACCGCGACATCGCCGCCGTGCCCGTCGCGCGGGAGCACCAGGTCGAGACCCATCCGGAGCTTCTCGAGCGGGGAGAAGAGGCTGCTGGTGAGGAACGGCCGGAACTTGGTCGGCAGGACGAGGCCCATCCCGTCGGGGAATCGGAGGAAGCGCCCGCGCGAGCGGATGAACACAATCCGCGGCTCCTGCGGCCGGATGATCGCGTCGCCGAGCCCGAGCTCCAGGCAGAGCTGAAGGCCCGCGGGCCGGTAGCTCACAAAGGAGTCGGGCCCGTGTTCGATGACGAAGCCGTCGATCTCCTCGGTCCGGACCTTGCCGCCCAGCCGCCCGGAGCGCTCCACGAGGAGGGTCGGGATTCCGGCCCGGCCGAGCGCGTAGGCGCTCGCCAGGCCGGTGATGCCGCCGCCGACGACGAGAACGGTCACGGTCGGCTCGGTGCCCAGGCCGCCATCAGTTCGGGGCGGCCGTCTCGATCGGCGGGACGAACGGGCAGAGCGGGTCCGCCTCCAGGACGTCGCCCGTCCAGGCGAAGGCCCGTGCCCTGGAGCCGCCGCAGACCCGGGCGTACTCGCAGCGGCCGCAGCGGCCCTTGAACTGCGCCGCGTCGCGCAGGCCGGTGAAGACCGGGTGGTCGCGGTAGAGCGCGACGATGTCGTCGGTGCGCACGTTGCCGGTCGGGAGGGGAAGGAACCCCGACGGGAAGACGAACCCGTTGTTCGCGACGAACAGGATCCCGTTCCCGTCGCGGACGCCGAACCCGCGCCCGACCGTGGTGGCCGCGATGGCGGCGTCGTCCATCCCCTCGGCCTGCATCCGGCGGATGGCGACGCGCCGGTAATGGGTCGCCTCGGTCGTCTTGATCGCGAACGGCGAGGTCCTGGACAGGTCGTACAGCCAGTGGAAGAGCTTCTCGGACTGGCCCGGATCGATCTCGCGGAGGTTGGTCCCCCGCCCGATCGAGATCAGGAAGAAGAGGCTCCAGCGGATGATCCCGACCCGGGTCATCAGCTCGTAGATGGCCGGCAGATCCGCGAGCGTCTCGTCGGTGACGAGCGTGTTCACCTGGAGGGGGAGCCCGATCTCGTGCGTCCACTCGGCGGCGCGGAGGGTCGCCTCGAAGGTGCCCGGGACGCCGCGGAAGGCGTCGTGGCGCTTGGCGGTGGAGCCGTCCAGGCTCAGGGACATCGTCTGGATCCCGGCCGCCTTCAGGGCCCGAAGCCGCTCGGGGGTGAGCTCGGGGGTCGCGGCCGGTGCCAGCGAGGCGCCGATCCCGCGGGCCGTCGCCGCCTCGACGAGCGTCTCGAGGTCCGAACGGCGGAGCGGGTCGCCGCCCGTGAAGACGAGGTGCGGATAGGGATGGCCGAATCCGGTGATCGCGTCGAGCAGGCGGAAGCCCTCCTCGGTCGACAGCTCGTCCGGTGCCCGCTCCGGGATGGCCTCCGCGCGACAGTGCCGGCAGGTGAGGCCACAGGAGAGCGTCGTCTCCCAGTAGACAAGCATCGGCGCGCGGCTGAAGACGTATCCCTCGGGCCGGACGGACCCGACGGCCCCGATCCCGGCCGGATGCCCGCCCGGATGGCCCGGATGTGCCCCCGGGTGGCCTCCGCGGTCGGTCGTTGCGGTCGCGCTGCGCTGTTCCATCATCTTCGTCCTCGTCATCCGTTGGTCGCCGTCAGGCGCTGATCGCGGCGCCCTCCGGGGCAGCGCTCGGCGCGCTCCCTTCCGTGCCGTCCAGCCCGGCGGCGGCGATGTCCGCCAGGGCCCAGATGAATCGTTCGTCGTCGTTCATCGAGCGCGCGCGCTCGAGCCGGATCCCCAGGTCGCGGGCCACCGCCTGCGCCTCGATGTCGATGTCGTAGAGGACCTCGAGGTGCTCGGCCACGAAGCCGACCGGGGAGACGACAACCTCTCGCACGCCCTCGGAAGCGAGGCGCCGGAGCTCGTCGCGCAGGTCCGGCCCGAGCCACGGCTCGCCCGTCCTGCCCGCGCTCTGGAAGGCCTGCTCGTAGTGGGCAAGGCCGAGCCTCTCCGCAACGAGCCGCGCGGTCGCGGCGATCTCGTCCGGGTAGCGATCGCCCTCGCCCACGACGCGCGCCGGCAGGCTGTGGGCCGTGAACACGACGCGGACGTCTTCGGGGTCGTCGAACCGATCGAGCGCCTCGCGCGTGGCCACAGAGAGCGCGTCGATGAAGCCCGGCTCGTCGTGCCACGACTCGACGAAGGTCGCACGCGGCGCTCCTTCGCCGACGACCGCGAGCCCGGCCTCGACGGCTCGCCAGTAGCCCGCGCCGTTCGACGAGCGCTGGGGCGCGAGGGCGATCGCGACGAACCGCTCGACGCCATCCGCGGCCATCGCCTCGACGACCGTCGCGATCCACGGCGCGATGTGGCGCATCCCCGCGTACACCGGGATGGGCCTGCCGCGGCGCGCAAGCGTGGCCTCGAGGGCCGCCCGTTGCTGCTCGACGATCCGCGACAGCGGCGAGCCGCCGCCGATCGCACGGTAGCGGTCTTTGAGCTCCTCGAGTCGCTCCGGCGGGGGCGGGTTCCCGCGGCGGATGTCGGTGTAGTAGGCCTCGACCTGGTCGAGCGTGTCGGGGCTGCCGTAGGCCATGAGCAGGACAGCGTCGCGCGGCATCTCAGGCTCCCTTGTACCGGTGGGTGTGGACGAGGTCCACGAGTCGACGGAGAACGTCGGCGTCGGTCTCCGGGAGGACGCCGTGGCCGAGGTTGAAGACGTGCCCCGGCCGGCCCGCCGCGAGGTCGAGGATCCAGCGGGAGGTCTCCTCGATGATCTCCCATGGCCCGAGAAGGAGCGCCGGATCGAGGTTGCCCTGGACGGCCCGGTCTCCGACGAGCGCCCGGCCCTCGTCGAGCGCGATCCGCCAGTCGAGCCCGATGACATCGCCGCCCGCCGCTGCCTGGAGGCGGAGCAACCCGGCCGTCCCGACGCCGAAATGCGTGGACGGGACCCCGAGCCGCCCGATGCCGTCCCACAGGCGGCGCATCCAGGGCATCACGAAGCGGCGGTAGTCGAACGGCCCAAGCCCGCCGACCCAGGAGTCGAAGACCTGGACGGCCTGCGCCCCGGCCGCGACCTGTGCGGACAGGTAGCCGATCGTAGCGGCGACGAGACGTTCCATGAGGGCATCCCAGGCCGCCGGCTCCGCATGCATGAACAGACGGGTCTTCGGGAACTCACGCGACGGGCCGCCATCGATGAGGTAGCAGGCGAGGGTGAACGGCGCCCCTGCGAACCCGATGAGCGGGACCGGGCTCTCCGCCCGGATCAGCCGGATCGCCTCGAGGAGCGGAGCAACGGCCTCCTCGGGCTCGAACGGCCGCAGACGCTCGACGTCCGCCGGCGAGGCGATGGGCCGCTCGATCACCGGCCCGACACCGGGCCTGATCTCGAAGTCGACCCCGAGCCCGCTGAACGGCGTCGTGATGTCGGCGAAAAGGATCGCCGCGTCCACGCCGAGCCGCCGGACCGGCTGGAGGGTCACTTCCGCGCACAATGCGGGGTCGCGGGTGATCTCGACCAGGGAAGCGTGCTGGCGGATCGCGCGGAACTCCGGGAGCGAGCGGCCGGCCTGGCGCATGAACCAGACCGGAGTCACGTCGACGGGAAGACTGAGGGCGGCGCGAAGGTAGCGGTCGTTTTGTGGATCCGCGGCGGGGAGTCCGGCGAGCGACGCGGGCGGCGTGCTCATGCCCGGAACGCCTCACGGGCGGCGGCCACGGTCGCCTCGACGGTCTCGGGACCGTGGGCGAGCGAGAGGAACCACGCCTCGAACTGGGAGGGCGGCAGGAGGACGCCAGCGTCAAGCATCGCCCCGAAGAAGCGGGCGTAGGCCGCCCGGTCGGAGGCCATCGCCTCGTCGGTCGTGGTCGGGATCCCGTCGCGGAAGAAGACGGTCAGCAACGAGCCGACGCGGGCGATCGCCACCGTCCGTCCGCCGCCGTCGGCGGCGTCCCGCAGGCCTTGCTCGAGCGCGGCGCCGGCCGCCTCCAGCTGCTTGTAGGCGGCATCGTCGAGGCGGGCGAGGGTAGCCGCGCCGGCAGCCATCGTGAGCGGGTGGCCGGACAGGGTCCCTGCCTGGTAGACGGGTCCGTCGGGCGCGACGAGCGCCATGAGGTCCCGGCGCCCTCCGTACGCGCCCACCGGCATCCCGCCGCCGACGATCTTGCCCAGCACCGTGAGGTCGGGCCGCACGCCGTAGCGTGCCTGGGCGCCGCCATGGGCGACCCGGAACCCGGTAATCACCTCATCGAAGACGAGGAGCGCCCCGTTCGCCCCGGTGAGGTCGCGGAGCCCTTCCAGGAAGCCCGGTGCGGGGGCGATGACACCGACGTTGGCTGCGACCGGCTCCACGATGACGGCCGCGATCCCGTCCGGGTGGCGCTCGAAGGCAGAACGGACTCCATCGAGGTCGTTGATCGGAACGACGACGGTCGCGCTCGCGACCTGGGCGGGGACACCGGCGCTCCCGGGCAGCGCGAGGGTCGCGAGCCCGGAGCCGGCTTCGACGAGCAGGCCGTCGGAGTGGCCGTGATAGCCGCCGGCGAACTTCACGACGAGGTCGCGCCCGGTCGCCCCGCGGGCAACCCGAAGGGCGCTCATCGCCGCCTCGGTTCCGGAGGAGGTGAACCGGAGCTTCTCCATCGACGGGACCGCCTCGCGGATCGCCTCGCCCAGGACGACCTCGGCGGGCGACGTGGCGCCCAGCGCGAAGCCGTTCAGGGCGGCGGTCCGCACGGCCTCGATGACGTCGGGATGGCCGTGACCGAGGATCGCGGGGCCCCAGGCGCCGATGTAGTCGACGTACCAGCGCCCGTCGGCATCGCGGACGCGCGACCCCGCGCCGGCCTCCAGGACGAGCGGCGGCCGCCCGACCGAGCGGAACGCCCGTACGGGGCTGTTCACGCCGCCCGGGAAGAGATCCTCGGCGCGCCGGACCAGCCGTTGCTGCCGGGTCGGGGCGCTCGTGGTGGCGGCCATCACTCGGCTCCCTCGTACAGCCAGGTCGCGAGGTCGGCGGCGGCGTAGGTGATGACGAAGTCGGCGCCCGCCCGGACGATCGAAACGGCGGCCTCGAGGTGCGTCCTTCGGCGGTCGATCCAGCCGAGCCGCGCCGCGGCCTCGATCTGGGCGTATTCGCCGCTCACCTGGTAGGCCGCGATGGGGAGGTCGAACCTTGCCCTCGCGGCGGCGAGGATATCGAGCGAGGGCATGGCGGGCTTGACGAGGAGCGCGTCGGCGCCCTCATCGACATCGATCTGCATCTCGCGGAGCGCCTCGCGGCGGTTCGCCGGGTCCATCTGGTAGCCCCGCCGGTCCCCGAAAGCGGGAGCGGAGTCCGCTGCCTCGCGGAATGGTCCGTAGTAGGCGGAGGCGGTCTTCGCCGCGTAGGCGAGGATCGAGGTGCCGGTGGCTCCGTCGGCGTCGAGTGCCGCACGGATCGCGGAGACCTGCCCGTCCATCATCGCGCTCGGGGCGACGATGTCCGCGCCCGCCCGGGCCTGCGAGACCGCCGTCTGGGCCAGCCGCGCGATCGACGCGTCGTTGTCCACGGCACCGTCGCTCGAGAGGGGGCCGCAGTGACCATGGTCCGTGTACTCGCACAGGCAGGTATCGGCCAGGAGCACGAGGTCCGGGCCCGCGTCGCGCAGGCGACGGAGCGTCTCCTGCACAATCCCGTCCTCGATCCAGGCCCCGCTCCCGACCGCGTCCTTCGACGCCGGCAGGCCGAACAGGATGACGCCGCCGATCCCGAGCTCGGCGTAGCGAGCAGTCTCGGCGACGGCCTCGTCCGGGGAGAGGCGCGCGACGCCGGGGAGCGAGGAGATCGGGCTTCGGAGGCCGCGCCCGGGCTGGACGAAGATCGGGGCGACGAGCTGGCGCGGGTGGATCCTGGTCTCGCGCACGAGCGAACGGAGGGCCGACGTCCGGCGCATCCGGCGCAGCCGATGGGCGGGATCGACCGTCGGCGAGGGGACCTCGACCTCGGGCTCCGGGACGAGAGGCACGGGATCGACGAGCAGGTTCACGCGGGCTCCTCCTCGCTCGGCTCGGGCGCCGGATGGTGGAGCCCCGGCGTCAGGGCGTCGCTGATGCGATCGGCTAACTGGAGTGGTGTTGTGTCGGGCGCGATGAGGACGCGTTCGAAGCCTGCGGCCCGGGCGACCACCCCGGTGGTCTCGCCGAGGCAGCCGGCGAGCGTTCGTCGGGCGAGGCGCCGGTGGGCCGACCCGAGCAGCCCCAGGAGGCCGCGCACGGTCGAGCCGCTCGTGAAGACGATCGCCTCGAGATCACCGGCTGCGAAGAGGGCGCGGAGCCGCTCGCGCGAGGCCTCGGGTGCCTCGTGGGTGCGGTACGCGATCACGGCATCGACGCGGGCGCCCCGTGCCTCGAGGGCCGCGACGAGGCGGCCGTCGGCGATGTCGGCCCGGGGCAGGAGGACCGTGTCACCGGGCGCCACGGGAAGCTCGGCCGCGAGGGTCTCGCCCCCTGCGGCGCTGGGTGTGAACGCAACGCGGATCCCGCGCGCCTCCAGCTCGGCCTTCGTGGCGGAACCGACCGCCGCCCATCGCGCGCTCGTGAGGTCCGCGCCAAGTCGGGCCGCGGCATCGAGGATCGCCGCGCCGCCATTCGCACTCGTGACGACGATCCAGCTCGCTTCGGTGGCCCGCAGGACCGCGGCGTCGAGCGCGCCCCCGGCGTCGACGGGGCGGATCTCGATGGTCGGGATCGCGATCGGTTCCAGGCCGCGCGCGGCGAGGGCCTCGATCTGGCGCTCCGCCTGTGCGGCCGGGCGGGTGACCAGCACTCGCGGTCGCTGGTTCGTGGCGCCGGCTACCCGCCGGCCGTCGCGAAGGCCCGCCAGCTCCGCGGTCAGGCGAGACGCCAGGCCCGCCGCCAGGACAATCCGGTCCGCGACCTTGCCTCGCACCTCTCCCCACGCGACCGTGGGGCGCTCGCCCTCGGGGGTGCGCGGCGCCGCCGTGCCCGCCGTGCCCGCGAGGAGCACGATCTCTTCGCCCTCCACGCGCCCGAGTGCCCCGATCGGCGCCCGGCACCCGCCGCCCGACGCCCGGAGGAAGCCCCGCTCGGCCTCGACCGCGGCGCGTGTCGCCGGGTCGTCCAGGCGAGAGAGCCAGGCGAGGGCGATCTCGTCGTCGGCTCGGCACTGGATCGCGAGCGAACCCTGTCCCGGTGCCGGCGGAACGAGCTCCACGGGAATGATCTGGCCGATCCGGTCCGCGCGTCCCAGCCTGGCCAACCCGGCGACCGCGAGGATGAGCGCATCCGTCTCGCCTGCATCGAGGCGGCGCAGCCGCGTGTCCACGTTCCCGTGGAGCGGGTGAACGTGGAGGTCGGGCCGTACGACGCGGAGGAAAGTCCCGCGACGGGGGCTGTCGGTTCCCACGCGGGCTCCGATGGGCAGGCTCTTGAGCGTCGCTCCCGCCTCGCGGCCAACGAGTGCGTCGCTCGCGTCCTCGCGTGCCGGGTAGGCCGCGATCGCGAGTCCGGGGTGCTCGGTCGTGGGGACGTCCTTTGCGCTGTGGACGGCGAGGTCCACCTCGCCCGCCAGGAGTGCCGTCTCGATCGCGCCGACGAACGCGCCCTCGCCCCACGTCGTGTCGGGCGGTTGATCGTCGCCCAGGGTCCGGACCGTGACGAGCTCGACCTCCGCGCCGAGCGCTCGCAGCGCCTCGGCGATGGTTGACGACTGGGCCACGGCAAGGGCACTGCCGCGGGTGCCAAGGCGGAAGCTCGGAATGACGGCGACGCTCGCCGGAGCGGGTGCTGGGGACGCGGTCATGGTCAGACTCGGAAGAGCTCACGCGCGGCGCGTTCGAGGTCGCCGGAGCTGTCGTCGTTCAGCGCGCTGAGGGGCGCATGGAGGATCGCGGCGACAAGTCGGTGACTCATCTGGTCGACGATCGCGAGTTCCTCGGCAGCGAGGGATGGAACGCGACGGCGCAGGCGTTCGAACTCGGCGCGACGGTGCTGCTCGGCGGTTGCCACGACTGCCTGGATGGCCGGGACGGCGTGGCGCCTCCGCAACCAGTGACCATAGTCGCGGCCGGTCTCGGAGATCAGTTTCTCCAGCCGGTGGCGGACCCGCTCCCCGGGGCCGCCGTCGTCGTCCGCGAGATCATCGACGGAGACGAACCTTGCTCCGAGACCCTCCTGAAGCGCTTCCGAGACGGCCGGTGGCGACGAGAGGTCGACGACCGGCGCGGCGAGCTCTATCAGCCGGTCCATGTCCCGCGGTCCCACGGGCCATGCGCCGCCGATGGCGACGACGATGCCGTCGAGATCGTCGATAGCGCCCTCGATGCCGAACGGGATGGCCGTCCCGCCGACCTCACGGGCGAGTTGCGTGGCCCGCTCGAGGCCGCGGTTCGTGATGACGACCGAGCACCCGCGTCGCGCCGCGGCGAAGGCGGCGAGCCGGCCCATCCTCCCGACGCCAACGACGAGGATCCGCCTGCCGGCGAGCGGGCCGATCACCCCCGCGATCCGGTCGAGGGCGACATCCGCGAGCGAGCGCGGAGAGCCGTTGAACCACGCGTGCGCGATCCGCCCGGCATGGAGCGCCGCCTGGAATAGCCGGTCGAGGGTGGGATCGAGGGCTCGCTCGGCCTGGCGCGCGGCGATCGTCTCGCGGAGTTGGTGAAGGATCTGCGTCTCGCCGAACACGGCGCTGTCGAGGCCGCACCCGACCGAGATCAGGTGGCGCGCCGCGGCGGCGTCGTCGAGCAGCCTGCCTCCGACCGGGAGCGCGGGGAGCTCGCCGAGGAAGGTCTGCGGGGCGACGTACAGCTCCACGCGGTGGCACGTGTGCACGACCACGTGCCCGGGGCCTTCGCCGAGCGCGGCGAGCGCGGACGCGAACGCCTCCCGCCGCAGGCTGGGGACGGACCGCGCGTGGGTCACCAGCGCGAGGATCGTGGCGCCGGGCAGGCCGGTCGGATAGGAAGGGGAGGGGGTCTGCTCGAGGAGTGTCACGCCGGGCCTCCCGTCGAGGCGATCGCCCGGCGCGTGGCTCGCGACCGCGATCGGGGAGCGGCAAGGGCCTCCGGCGTCGTCGCCGATGTGGGCTCCGCGAGGTCGTGGTGCCCCCGGAGGTGGGCGAGGAGGAGGCGATCGAAGACGCGCGAGGCCGCGAGGAGCAGGTCCATCGCCTCATCGGCCTCCAGTCGGCGGCGCCGCGCGATCCGACCGAGCTCGTGGAGGAACGGTAGTCGGAACCGGAGGAACGTCTCCGTCAGGACGTCGATGTCGATGCCGTGATCACGTGCCAAGGCACCGTAGCGGGCGGACGCGTCGAGCGCTCCAAGGAGCGACGCCTCGCTCTCGTCGGGCGTCGCGGCGTCCAGGAAGCCAAGGACGCCGGCAAGGATTCGCCGTCCATGCTCGCGGAACGACTCGAGCTCCGCGTCGTCGAGGTCACGGACCCACTCGCCGGGCACGATGTGACTCGTCATCTCGCGCCGGTACTGCCGGACCACTCGATCCGGCGTCTCGCCGAGCTCGTGCAGCCTGCGGCGGCGCCTCACTCCGCTGGGGAGAAGGCCCAGGATGGAGCTCCGGGCGAACCGCCGGTGCCCACCCGGGGTGACGAATGCCTCGACGTCGCCGGCCTCCGTCCACCGACGGAGCGTGGCGGGCGAAACGCCGATCAGGTCGCTCGCTTCCTGGATGGTCAGCCAGGCGCGGGCGGGACGGGGTGCGTCCTTCATCCGATCCTCTGCCTCCTTGATCCGCTCGGGCATGCGCAAGTCCTTCGAATCGCCTGCACTTTCCATCCGCGGACGAGCAGCGTCGCGGTAGGTATGGATAATATCGCGAAGATTTGGGAGTTGCGCGCTCGCGCCGCTCGTCCGATTCGGCCACCCGAGGATGTCGATGAGCAACTACGTGCAGGCCCTCGCGCTCGGTCTCGATCCGTCGTGGCGCCGCCTGCCGGCCGAGCACCGCGCCGCGACGGCCGCACGGTTCGGGTCCACGGTGTCCGCCGATCCCGAGGTCGTCTCGTACGTCTATTCGCTCATCGGGCTGAAGCCCGGGATCGACCTCCTGGTGTGGCGGCTTGCGCCCAGCGTCGATGCACTGGAGGAGGCCGCGGCGCGGCTCCTGCGGTCGGAACTGGGGGCTTGGCTGAGGGTCCGGGAGAGCTTCGTCGGCCTGATCCGGGAGTCGCAGTACGTCGCCAAGCCTACGAGCCAGGAGCAGTCCCTCTTCGAGGGTGAACGCTCGCGATACCTGATCGTCTATCCGTTCACGAAGTCGACCGACTGGTACCTGTCCTCCCGGGAGGTGCGGCAGGGTTCGATGAACGAGCACATGAAGGTCGGCCACAACTACCCGGGGGTGCGCCAGTTGCTCGCCTATTCCTTCGGGCTCGACGATCAGGATTTCCTGGTGGCCTACGAGACGGACGACCTGCCGTCGTTCTCCAGCCTTGTTCGCGATCTGCGCGGAACGGACGGGCGCCGATCGACCGTCCGGGACACGCCGATCCTGCTGGCCGTCCACCGGCCAATCAACGAGATCCTCGAGCTGCTGGGGGCAGGAGTGGACGAGGAAGCCACCCTCGCCGATCCAGGGAACACGTCGGCCTAACCGAGAGCCGCACGCACTTCGGGCAGTCGGGCGATGGTCTCGAGGTCGAACGGGTCGCGGAAGATCCAGATGACCTCCCGGATCCCGAGCGCCCGGTAGGCCCGGACCAGGTCAGCGACCGTCCCTGGCGGACCGCCTGCGGAAAGCGTCTCGCCGCTTCGCCCGCTCGACGGGTCAGCGTCGATGCCGTGACGGTCCTGCATCGCCACGAATGCGTGCCTCGCGAGGGGCACCGTGTCGCGGACCACGACATCTATCGTCACAGTCCGGTCGATCTCGTCGAACGGCCGCCCGACCTCCTCGCACCGCTCGCGCAGCACCGCTGAGGTCTCGGCGATCTCCTCCGGGGTCCCGTAGCCGTTCCATCGGTTGGCGTAGCGGGCCGTGGTTCGAAGCGTCTTCTGGCGTCCCGACCCGCCGATGAGGATCGGGAGCGGCTGCCGGATCGGTCGCGGCTCGCACAGGGCGTCGTGGAACGTGTAGAACCGGCCCTCATGGGTAATCCGTTCGCCATCGAGGAGGCGGCGAATGAGCATGACCGCCTCGTCGAGACGGTCGAGGCGCTCGCCGAACCCGGACCCGAAGTCGATGCCGAACGCGTCGTGCTCCCGCTCGAACCAGCCGCCCCCGAGGCCCAGGACGAACCGTCCACCCGACAGGTGGTCGATGGTCGTCGCCTGCTTCGCGATCACGCCGGGATTCCGAAAGGTGTTCGCAGCCACGAGGTGCCCGAGGGTCACCCGTGACGTGATCGTTGCGAGGCCGGCGAGGGCGGTCCAGCCCTCGAGCTTCGGGGAGCGCCAGTCGCCCTCATCGCTCAGGAGGTGGTCATCCAGCCAGATTGCATCGAAGCCGGCCGTTTCAGCGGCAAGGCAGGCGTCACGCAAGGACGGCCAATCGGTGCGCTGGATCCAGAACGCGGCGCCGATTCGCATGCCGCTATCGTACGGCCGTGCCTCGTGTCGCCGCGCCGCCGCCCGCAGCGCCGTCCCCGCCGCCCGTCTCGGCCGCAACCGCGCAGTTGCGCGTCGCGGTTCTCGCCTGGTATGCCACCCGCGGCCGCGACCTCGCCTTCCGGGCCACGACGGATCCGTACGCGATCCTGGTCTCAGAGGCGATGGCGCAACAGACCCAGGCCGCCCGCGCGGCGGAATACTGGACGCGCTTTCTGATCCAGTTTCCGACGCTCGAGGCGCTTGCCACGGCGACGCCCGCCGCCGTCCTTCGAGCGTGGCGCGGCCTCGGGTACAACCGCCGGGCACTCGCGCTACGGAAGGCCGCGATTGCGATCGCGGCCCAGCACGACGGGCGCGTTCCCGACGACCTCGAGGCGCTGCGGCGGCTCCCCGGTGTCGGGCCGTACACGGCACGCGCCGTTGCGGCCCTGGCCTTCGGACGGCGGGTCGGCGCGGTCGATGTCAACGTCCGGCGGGTGCTCTCACGGGCGATCGGCGGCTCTCTGGACGCCTTCGGGGCCGCGGAGCTGCAGACGATCGCCGATGCCAGCGTTCCATCGGAAGCGCCGGGTCTCTGGACACACGCGCTCATGGACATCGGCGCAACGTTCTGCAAGCCACGGGCGCCCCGGTGCGGGGGCTGTCCCGCCGCGCCTTGGTGCCGATACGCACAAGCCTCTGATTGGGACGGCGCCGCGGACGGGGATGTGGACGCCGCAGTCCGGGTGGTGCGTGACCGCCCGGCGCGATTCGAGACGACGAGCCGCTGGCTGAGGGGCCGGCTGCTCGATCTCCTCCGGGACGCACTCGACGAGACGTGGGCGGCAATCCCGACATCGGTGGGCCGGCACGATGCCGAATCCATCGCCGTCGCGCTCGATGGCCTGGTGCGCGACGGCCTGGCGGAGCGGCATCCCGCCGATCGCCGGCGCGCTCGGCTACCGATCGCCTGAGGCTCCGCTACGCTTCCCGTGCCGTGAATCCCGCCTCCACGCTCCCGACCCCGGATGCCTCTCCCTTGCCCGGGGACGATCCGGAGCTGTTCACGCTCGATCTCCGCGGGCTGCGTCGACGTTGGGCCGAGGCCGCCGCACGTGGGCCGATCGGCGCCGAGGCGATGGCCGGCGCGGATCTTCGGGCACACGCGTTCGGCATGCCCGGTGAGCGCCTCATGGAGCACGCCGGTACGGCAGTCGCTGCCGCGGCCCGCGCCCTCGCGGAGGCCACCGGCCGGCTTGGCCGCGGCCCGATCCTCGTCCTGTGCGGGCCCGGCAACAACGGCGGCGACGGTTTCGTGGCCGCGCGTCGGCTGGCCCAGGCCGGTTTCGATGTCATCGCCGCGCTTGTCGCCACTGCGGCCCGGCCGCAAACGCCGGACGCGACCCGGAACTGGGATCGCCTCGCCGCCGAGCCGCGCGTCACGCGGCTCCACGCACCCGTCGCACGAGATCTCGTGATCCTCGGCGGGGAGATCGAACGCGCTTCCGTCGTGGTGGACGCCCTCCTCGGCACGGGCGTGGCCGGTGCCCTGCGCGAACCGATCCGGGGCGCCGTTGAGCTGATCGCCCGTGCTCGCGCAGCCGGGGTGCCCGTCGTCGCGGTTGACACTCCAACGGCCGTCGACCTGTCATCGGGCGACCCATCCGATCCCGTGGTGCAGGCAGACCTCACCGTGACCTTCCATCGTCCAAAGACCGGGCTGCGCACGCGTCGAGGCGCGGCCCTGGCCGGCAGGGTCCTCGTCGCACCGATCGGGGTCCCGCCCGAGGCCGATCGTGGCTGAGGGGGCCCAGCCGGGCCTGCGTGAGGTCGTTTTCGTGGCGGTGGTGGCCGTGGCCGTGATCCTGGGCGCAGCAATCGTGACCGGCTTCCTGCCCGATGCAGTCCAGCGCCTGGTCTTCCACGCGCCGCTGACGATCGTCGTCCTTCTGGCAGGCACCGCGTACGTACTCTGGCGCGCGGCAAGGCGTCGCCCGCCGGAGGCATGACCGTGACCACCGGGACACCCACTCCGCCGCCCGCCACCTCCGTTCCGAGCGCGCCGTCGCAGCGCGCTGCGACGCTCGCGGCCCTCGCCGGCGAGCGGTTCGACGTCCTCATCGTCGGCGGCGGCATCGTGGGGTCGGGTGCACTCCTCGACGCGGCGAGCCGCGGTCTGCGGGTCGCCCTCATCGAGCAGACGGACATCGCGGCCGGCACGTCCGGTCGGTCGTCACGGCTGATCCACGGAGGCCTGCGCTACCTGGAGCAGCTCCACTTCGGGCTCGTGGCCGAGGCGCTGGAAGAGCGGGCGCGGCTGATCCGGCTGGCGCCGCACCTCGTCCGCCTGGAGCCTTTCCTGTTCCCGATCTACGGCTGGCCGCTCGTCCACCAGGGCTTCTATGGGTCCGGCATCTTCCTGTACGACCTGCTCGGTTCCCGGCACGGCGCGGGCTTCGCCCGTCACATGGGTCCGGCTGCGGCCCTCGAGTTCGCGCCCCAGCTCCGCCGCGAGGGGCTTCAGGCCGCCATCCGCTACCACGACGGTGTCGAGGACGATGCCCGCTTCACGCTGGCGGTGGTCCGCACGGCCATGGGCCTCGGCGCGCTGGCCGCGACCCGCGTTCAGGCCGAGGCGCCGCTGCTCGAGGGCGGACGGGCGATCGGGGTTCGGGCCCGCGATCTGGCGACGGGCGCCGCACTGGAAATCCGGGCGACCCACGTGATCGACGCCACAGGCGTCTGGGCGGCCCATCCGGACGAGCGGTTCGCGCCGGTCCCGGGAGCCGGCCGGATCGTGCCCAGTCGCGGTGCTCACATCGTCATCCGACGAGACCGACTCGTGGCGCAGGGCGGGCTGACGCTCCGCATCCCCGGCCGGGTCGTGTTCATCGTCCCGTGGCCGAACCACTGGGTCATCGGCACCACGGATCACGAGGACGAACGACCCCCCGCCCGCCCCACGGCCCTGGACGAGGATGTGGACGAGCTCCTCGGCGTGGTCAACCACCGGATGACGCTCGATCTCTCGAGGGACGACATTCTCGGTACCTACGCCGGCCTGCGGCCGCTGGTCGGGGACGTCGGCGGCTCGACCGTCAAGGCGTCGCGCGAGCACAAGGTCACCACGGACCCGTCCGGGGTCGTGCGGATCGGCGGCGGCAAGTACACGACCTACCGGGTCATGGCCCGCGACACGATCGATGCCGCTCTCGGGCCCGAGGGGACGAAGGCCCGCCCCTCGCAGACGGCGGAGCTGCCGATCGTCGGGGCCGCCCCACTCGGTGACCTTGCCGTCCTGGCCGCTCGGATCGAACGCGAGACCGGGCTCCCCGGCGTCTTCGCGCGCCGTCTCGTCGACCGACACGGCACGGAGGCAGATGCGGTTCTCTCCCTCGGGCGCGAGCGAGACCTCCTGCGGCCCCTCGGATCGGAGACGGAACACCTGGAGGCCGAGGTGGCCTGGTCGGCGATGAACGAGCTGGCGAGCTCACTGGATGACGTCCTGAGCCGCCGGATGCGGCTGGCACCGGAGCTGCCGGACCGCGGAGCAGCGATCGCGCCGCGCGTGGCGGAGATCCTCGGGGCGGAGCTGGGCTGGGACGCCGCGCGTCAGTCGGCCGAGGTGAGCGCCTACCTCGGGACCGCGCGCGTGGAGTTCGGCGTCCCGGGGCGCTGAGCCGCACGTGTCCGACGATCGCCTGATCCTCGCGCTGGACCAGGGCACGACGTCGTCGCGAGCGATCGCCTTCGGGCGCGATGGCCGGCCCGTCGCGAGCGCGCAGCGTCCCTTCGAGCAGATGTTTCCATCGCCCGGACACGTCACCCATGACCCGGGGGCCATCTGGAGTACCCAACTCGCGGTCGCGCAGGAGGTGGTCGCAGCCGTCGGCGGCCCGGACCGGATCGCAGCCCTCGGGATCACGAACCAGCGCGAGACGACGATCGTCTGGGATCGCGCGACCGGAGCGCCCGTTGCCGACGCGATCGTGTGGCAGAGCCGGATCACGGCACCGGCCTGTGAGGCGCTGCGTGTCCGTGGCCTGGAACCGACATTTCGCGAGCGGACCGGGCTGCCGCTCGACGCCTACTTCTCGGGACCCAAGATCGCCCACATCCTCGACGGCGCGCCCGGGCTGCGGCAGCGGGCGGAACACGGGGAGCTGGCCTTCGGGACCGTGGACAGCTTCCTCGCCTGGCGGCTGACCGGTGGCCGCGTCCACGTCACCGACGTCTCGAATGCCAGCCGGACGCTGCTCTTCGATATTCACCGATTGGCCTGGGATGCCGAGCTGCTGGAACACGTGGGGGTCCCCGCCGCGATGCTGCCGGCGGTCGTCCCGAGCTCCGCCCTCATCGGCGAGACCGAGCCGGATCTGTTCGGTCGGTCGATTCCAATCGCGGCCCTCGCAGGCGATCAGCAGGCCGCGACCTTCGGGCAGGCGTGCTTCGAAGCCGGCCAGGCGAAGACCACGTACGGGACGGGCGCCTTCCTGCTCCTCAACACCGGCCACACTCCCGTCGCATCGCGGAATCGCCTCATCACCACGATCCTCTGGCAGCTCGGTGCCGGCGGTCCCGTGACCTACGCCCTGGAGGGATCGGTGTTCGTTGCCGGTGCGGCCGTCCAGTGGTTGCGGGACGGCCTCCACGCGTTCGAGACCTCGGAGGACGTCGAGGTGCTTGCCTCCGGGGCCGCCGATTCGGGTGGGGTGGTGGTCGTGCCCGCCTTCACCGGACTCGGCGCACCGTACTGGGATCCCGACGCGCGCGGCGCGATCCTGGGCATCACGCGCGGAACCGGGCTGGCCGAGATCGCGCGGGCGACGCTCGAATCGATCGCCCAGCAGGTCGCCGATGTCGTCGGGGCGATGGCGGCCGACACCGGACATCCCCTGGCCACCCTGCGTGTGGACGGCGGGGCCGCCCGCAACGACGGCCTGCTCCAGCTTCAGGCCGACCTTCTCGACGTCCCCGTGGAGCGGCCGGTGGTCGCCGAGACCACGGCGCTCGGAGCCGCCTATCTGGCCGGGCTTGCGGTCGGGTTCTGGTCCGGTCCAGAGGAGGTGCGCGAGCACTGGGCCCTCGAGCGGCGGTTCATGCCGTCCATGAGCTCAGCGGAACGGACCGAGCGTCGCCGGATGTGGGCACGGGCGGTCGATCGCGTCCGCGGCTGGGCGCGCCCGGACTGACCTTCAGGCCGAAGTCCTCGGCAGTGCGTCGCCGTTCAGAGTCGTGCGAAAATCAGGGCTAGGCAGGGTCCCCGATACCGCGTATGCTGCGGCTCGCCCAGATGTCACGGCACGGTCCGTGACTGCATACGCGTAGACGACCACGAACCGGACTCCTCTCACGGCTGACGCGAGAACCCGAGCGCGGGATCGACGGCGGCTACCGAGAGGAGTTCTTTCTTTGTACAACGACAAGAATCTGACCTGCGCGGATTGCGGACAGGAGTTCGTCTTCACCGCATCTGAGCAGGACTTTTACGCGCAGCGTGGCTTCACCGAGCCGCGCCGCTGCCCGTCCTGCCGGGCCAGCCGCAAGGCTGCCCGTGGGTCGAGTGGCGCGGGCTACGGCTCGGGTAGCGACTACGGCTCGTCCGGCAGCTATTCGGCTGGCGGCAGCTACAGCGCAGGCGGCTCAGGCGGCTACGGTGGCGGTGGCGGTGGCGGTGGCTACGGCAACCAGGATCGTGGCACCCGCGAAATGTTTGCGGCGACCTGCTCGAACTGCGGCAACGAGGCGAAAGTCCCGTTCCGCCCGACGAGCGGCAAGCCGGTCTACTGCTCCGATTGTTTCCGGACAATGCGGGGCTAACTCTCCTCTCGGCACGCGGGTCCATCGGGGGCCCGCGCGGAACGTGAGTCCAGTGGCGACCCGGGCAGTCAGCCGGCCCGGGTCGTTCGATTCCCGGGGGTCGGTACTGCACCCCGAGCGATGATGCTCCTGGGTTCGAGTTCGGCGTCACGACCACAAGGACGCTAGGATCGACCGATGACGACCTCATTGCTCAAGGACGCGTTCGACCATCACGTGTGGGCGACGCTGCGGCTGATCGACGCCTGCCTGCCGTTGACGAGCGAGCAGCTCGCGACGACCGTCCCGGGAACGTATGGGTCGATCCTGGACACGCTGCGCCACACGGTCGGTGGCGATGTCTCCTATCTGATCGCTGTGACGGGCGGGCGCGTGCCCACCATCGGCGAGGACGGAATGGATCTCGCGGAGTTGCACGCCGCGATGGAGACCAACGGGGCGGCGTGGGCCAGCCTGCTGGCGGAGGATCTTGATCCGGACGTCGTCGTGACGAGACATCGCGACGACGGATCGCAGAGTCTCGCTCCCATGGGCATCCGCCTCGCCCAGGCGCTGCATCACGGGACCGATCATCGAAGTCAGGTCTGCACCGCCCTTACGAATCTGGGCGTGGAGCCACCGGCGATCGATGTCTGGGACTTCGCCGACAGCGACGGGCGGCTCAGCGAAACCCCACCGTCGAGCTGACGCGCCAAGCGCCGCACGCGAGCTGACCTGCGAAGCGATGGTGCCTCGTTCCTAAGCTAAGCGGTGCCTCCGCGACCGCCTCCGCCGAGCATCGACAGATCGAACTTGCGCTCGGTGCCATGGACCAGGCGGTCGATGTTGTCGGCATGGGCCAGCCAGATGAGCGCCGGTCCCGCAGCAGCCCAGACCAGGTAGGCCGGGGGCACCGTACCCGACGCCACGGCCCAGATCAGGAGCATGGCCGGGAACAGCGCGGCGGACCCGACCAGCGATCCGAGCGACACGTAGCGTGTCACGAGGATCACGCCGATGAAGACCGGCGCCGCGATCATGATCGCGATCGGCTGGATCACGAGCATCGTTCCGACGCCCGTCCCGACGCCGCGGCCTCCACCGAACTGGAGGAAGATGGAGCGGGAGCTGCCGACGACGGCCGCGGCGGCGCAGAGCACTTCCAGCGCGGGATCCCCGCCGGTCAGCGTCCTCGCCAGCAGCACGGGGAGCGCCCCCTTGGCCAGGTCGCCGGTGACCACGAGGGTTGCCCACCTCCGGCCGAGCGCCCGCAGCGTGTTGGTTCCGCCGGTCTTGCCGGATCCGATCGTCCGCGGGTCCGGCCCGCCGGTGATGCGCGCCGCGATCACGCTGAACGGGATCGACCCCGCCACGTAGGCGATAATGACGAGCAGCACGCGGAGGAGCGTCGCGTCCACGGTTTCCCTTCCGGCACAGAGCCAGGGGCAGCTCATACGGACCCCGTAGCGGCCCGATTCGCGGCGAGTCTAGCACCGGTCGGAGGCCGTTCGGTTGCGCCCTTCGGGACGCCCCGCGTACCATCCGGTCCAATGACCCCACCGCCCTGCCGGCCCCTCGAACTGCGTGCCAACGCCGCCGGAGCGAGCCCCGCCACCGCCTGCCCGGAGACCGCCTGACCATGGCTGTCGGCTCGTCCAACGACTTCGACCTCGTCGTTCTGGGCGCGGGGACCGGCGGCTACAGCGCTGCTTTCCGGGCGGCCCAGCTGGGCCTGAAGGTCGCCCTGGTTGATGAGGACAAGATCGGCGGCACATGCCTCCATCGCGGCTGCATCCCGACCAAGGCACTCCTCGAGTCGGCCGCATTTGCCGAGCGCATTCGCCACGCAAAGGACTTCGGGATCGATCTGCCCGGCGACGCCGCGGTTGACTACGCCCGGATGGCGGCCCGGCGGGACCAGGTCGTGAAGCGGATGTGGACCGGTCTCAAGACGCTTGTCGACAAGAACAAGGTCACCTGGATCCAGGGGCGCGGCCGTCTCGAAGGCCCGACGACCGTTCGCGTCCAGATGCATGGCGAGGACGGCACGCCCGGCGCGGGCGGCGAGCGCGTTCTCCAGGGCACGGACGTGATCCTCGCCACGGGATCACGGGTGAAATCGCTGCCGGGCCTGGTGCCCGACGGGAAGCGGATCGTCACCTCGGACGACGTCCTCCTCGCCGAGTCACTCCCGAAGGACGTGATCATCGTCGGTGCGGGCGCGGTCGGCGTCGAGTTCACCTCCATGTACCACGACCTCGGTGTGAAGGTGACCCTGCTCGAGTACCTCCCGGCGGTCGTCCCGGCCGAGGATCTCGAGGTCAGCCAGCTCCTGGAACGGAGCCTGACCCGGCGTGGCGTCACGGTCATGACGAGCGCCCGATTTGTCGCGGCGGCCGTCAAGGCTGGCAAGACTGGGGTGACGATGCAGGTCGGCCCGGAGGGCAAGGAGGCGTCCGAGCTCCGCGCCGAGGTGCTGCTGGTGGCCACCGGCCGCGCCCCGAATGTCGAGGAGGTCGGCCTCGAGACGACGAAGGCGGAGCTGGATCGCGGGTTCGTCAAGGTCGATGGGCGGATGCGAACCAGGGAGCCGCATCTGTATGCGATCGGCGACGTCGTCGGTGGCCTGCTCCTCGCCCACACGGCGGCCCACGAAGGCCTCGTGGCAGCGCACGTGATCGCCGGAGACAGGGACGTCCACCCGATCGACTACGTGCAGCAGCCGCGCGCCACGTACTGCCGACCGGAGATCGCCTCGATCGGGCTGACCGAGCAGCAGTGCCAGGAGCGCGAGATCCCGTACAAGGTCGGCAAGGTCCCGTTCCAGGCGATTGCCAAGGCGATCATCGGCGGAGAGTACGAGGGCTTCGCCAAGGTCATCGGTCACCGCGACACGAACGACACGATCGGCATTCACCTCATCGGGCCGCACGCGACGGATCTCATCGCGGAGGCCTCGCTGGCCTTCCAGCTGGACGCGACGCCGGGGGAGATCGGTGGCGCGACGCATGCCCATCCCACTCTCTCCGAGATCATCGGCGAGGCGGCGATGGCCGTGGACGGCCGGTCGATCAACTTCTGAGCGGGGAGGGACGCATCGGCCGATGGCGGTAACGAGGAAGGGCCAATCGGACCTGGCGTCGTCGGTCGGCCTGACTGACGCGGACCTGCTCGGCATGTATCGCACGGTCGCGCTGGCGCGCGCGGTCGACGAGCGGATGTGGATCCTCAACCGCGCCGGCCGGATCCCGTTCGTGATCAGCGGTCAGGGTCACGAAGGCGCGCAGGTCGGCATCGCCTGGCCGCTCGAGCGCAAGAAGGACTGGATCGCGCCGTTCTACCGGTCCATCGCGACCTGCCTTGCGTTCGGCATGACGGCCCAGGACATCCTCATGGCGCAGTACGCGAAAGCCGCGGACCCGTCCTCCGGCGGGCGCCAGATGCCGGGTCACTACGGCAACGCGGAGAACAATCTGCTGTCGCTGTCCTCCCCGGTCGCGACCCAGATGCTGCACGGCGTCGGGATTGCCCTGGCAGCCAAGATCCGCGGGTCCGGCCAGGTCGCCATGACATCGATGGGCGAGGGCAGCTCCAACCAGGGCGACGTCCACGAGGGCCTGAACTTCGCCGGCATCCACAAGCTGCCGTTCATCCTGGTCATCGAGAACAACGGCTACGCGATCAGCGTCCCGAGCTCCAGGCAACTGGCCGTGGAGGACGTGGCGGACCGTGCCGCCGGCTACGGAATCCCCGGCGTCGTGGTCGATGGCTCGGACGTCCTGGCCTGCTATCGGGTCGCGAAGGAAGCCGTTGATCGCGCCCGGCGCGGCGATGGCGCCACGCTCATCGAGGCCAAGGTCATCCGACTCACCGCCCATTCATCAGACGACCAGCAGACGAAGTACCGTCCCGAACAGGAGCTTGCCGGGCTGAAGGCGCACGATGCCCTCCCGCTTTTCCGGGAGCAGCTCCGAGACGCGGGCGTGCTGACCGACGAGATCGACGCCCGGATCAGGGCCGATGTCAAGGTCGAGGTGGATGCGGCCACGGATCACGCTGAATCCGAACCGGATCCGGACCCTGCCACCGCGATGCGCTGGGTCTATGAGGAGGACTGGCCCGCGGAGACGCCGCCGGCCTGGGGACTCGGCGGGCACAAAGCCGGGGCCCATTGATGGCCCTCAAGACCTTTATCGAGGCGATTCGCGAGACGCTCGCCGAGGAGATGCGGCGCGATCCATCCGTCATCGTCCTGGGTGAGGATGTCGGCAAGAAGGGCGGCGTCTTCCTCGCGACCGACGGCCTGTGGAGCGAGTTCGGCGATGAGCGGGTCATCGACACGCCGCTTTCAGAGTCGCTGATCGTCGGCGCCTCGATCGGCGCGGCGATCAACGGCCTGCGCCCCGTCGCCGAGATCCAGTTCGCCGACTTCATCTTCCCGGCGTTCAACCAGATCCTGTCCGAGGCGGCCCGCATGCGCTACCGCTCCAACAATGGGTTCGGCGTGCCGATGACGATCCGTGCGCCGTACGGCGGCGGCGTTCACGGCGCGCTCTACCACTCGCAGTCAGTCGAGGCGTTCTTCGCCCACATCCCCGGCCTCAAGGTCGTCATTCCGTCCACGCCGTACGACGCGAAGGGCCTCCTTCGGTCCGCGATCCGCGACAACGACCCGGTGCTCTTCTTCGAGCACAAGAAGATGTACCGCTCGGTGCGTGGCGACGTGCCGGATACGGATTACACCGTGCCCCTGGGACGGGCCGCGATCACCCGCGAGGGGACCAGGATCACGGTTGTCGCCTACGGGTTGATGGCCCACTACGCGCTTGAGGCCGCCGATGTCGTGGGGGACGAGGGGATCAGCGTCGAGGTGGTCGACCTTCGGACGCTCCGCCCGATCGACAAGGAGACCGTGCTGACATCAGTTCGCAAGACCGGCAAGTGCCTCGTGGTCTATGAGGACAACCGGTTCGGTGGCTACGGCGCGGAGGTGTCGGCAATCGTCGCCGAGGAAGCGTTCGATTACCTCGACGGCCCGGTCACGCGGATCGCCGGCCCGGATGTCCCGGGCGTGCCTTACAACCACGTCCTCGAGGACTGGTTCATGGTCAATCCCGAGAAGATCGCCGACGGCATTCGGAAGCTCGCCGCCTACTGATCGCTTGGGCGATCTTGCGGCCGTCGAGGCGCGGCTCCAGGCGATCCTCGAACCGTATCGCGTCCGGGGAACAGCGTTCTGCCCGGCAGAACCAACGGCGGAAACCGCGGTCTCGGGGCCCCGCGGAGTGCAGGCGGGCACGGTGATCGGCCTCGGCCCGCGGAACGTCCGTTTCGCCGCGCCTCCGAGGGTGCAGGCACCGGGGCGGGCCAGCCGCCCTCGAACGCCACGCCCGACCGCGCGACGGGACGGCCATCGTTGGGTCCGTTCGGCGCCCAATATGGGCCGCCCGGTCGTTCTCGCGGCGGTTCTGGCGGGAACAACCTGCCCGGCTGGGGAGTTCGGCCGCGTTTGTTCTCCTGTCCAGAACGCGGTCGCCCCCGCACGCCTTCCGCATGGCACGCCCGGTGACGCCATTGCCGCTGGCGGGGGAGCGGCGGATGGGCGACACTAGACCGCCCGCGTTGGCGCCCCGCGGCGGGACCACGACGGCGTCGGCGTTCCACTCCCCCGAGGAGGTCCATCCGTGGCCAAGGTGACGATGCCCCAGCTCGGCGAGAGCGTGGCCGAGGGGACGATCGGCAAATGGCTCAAGAAGCCGGGCGACCACGTCGCCAAGTACGAGCCGCTCCTCGAGGTCATCACCGACAAGGTCAACGCGGAGGTCCCTTCGCCGTACGAAGGCGTCCTCAGGGAGATCCTCGTCGAGGAGGGCGCCACCGTCCCGAACAACGCCGAGATCGCCGTCATCGACGAAGTCGGTGCTGTCGGCGAGGCTCCGGCCGCGTCCGTGTCGGCGCCCGCGGCGGCCTCATCCGCCCCGACCGCTGCCGCGCCAGCACGTGCGGCGGCCGACGAGCCCGCTGCCGCGTCCATCCCTGCACAGGCAGCCGCGAACGGCCCGGCCGGCTCCGACGAGCGGGCCCCCCGGGACTTGCCCGGAAATCCTGACGCCCGCATGACGCCGGCCGTCCGGCGTCTCCTCCGCGAGCACGGTCTCGAGGTTGCGATGGTTGTCGGAACAGGCGGCGGCGGCCGCATCACCCGCGAGGACGTCACCGACTACGTCGAGTCGCAGCGGACCGGCAAGCCGGTCGGGCGACAGGACGCCGCCGCCGGTCCCGCTGATGCGAGCCCGGCCGCCGCCCCCGCAGCGGCCGCATCCGCCCCGGCGTCGAGCGCACTGATCCGACCGGCCGCGACGTCCTGGACCGAGACGACGGCCGCCCCCGGGATCGTCTTCCCGGCCGGAGTGGACGAGGTCCTCGTCCCGATGACCCAGATGCGGAAGGGGATCGCGGCGCAGATGACGCGGGCGCTCCAGGTGCCCCACGCCTACGTCCAGATGGAAGTGGACGTCTCCAACCTCGTCCGCTTCCGCGACCGGGCCAGGAAGGACTACCAGGCTCGCGAGGGGATCTCGCTGAGCTTCGTTCCGTTCGTGGTCAAGGCCTCGGCCGAGGCCTTGAGGCGAAGCCCCACCTTCAATGCCCACTGGACCGATCAGGGCCTGATGGCCAAGCGCCGGATCAACATCGGGATCGCGGTGGCCGTCGACGGCGGTCTCATCGTCCCTGTGATCCGCGACGTCGATCAGCTGTCGATCTCGGGCCTCAACAAGGCGATCGCGGATGTTTCCGAGCGGACGCGCGTCGGCAAGCTCCGGGTCGACGACTTCGGTGGCGGGACCTTCACCGTTGACAACACCGGCTGGCTCGGCACCAACATGGTCATGCCGATCATGAACGTGCCCGAGGTCGGGATCGTCACGATGGACCGGATCACGAAGCGAGCGGTCGTCGTCGAGACGCCGGAAGGGGACGTGATCGCCATACGATCGATCATGAACATGGTCCTCGGAGTCGACCATCGCGCCAACGACGGCGCGGGCGGCGCGGCGCTCCTCCGGGACATCAAGGCCTGGCTGGAGGCGGTGGGTCCCGACACCGCCGTATACTGATCGCGGGTCGGTCTGCTGACCGCGGGCCGCAGCCCGCGAAGGAACAGGACATGGCGCACAACCATCTCGCGGGCGGCATCGTGCGGGCGGCCGCAATGCTCGCGGCCGCGTCGGGGGTCGTCCTTGCCTGCTCGGTGGTCCCGGACCTGAACGCGACGATCCGGCGGGAGGAGTTCGTCGTCTACATCGTCGTCCCCGGCTACCGCGAGCCCGATACGCAGGGCTACCTCTGCCCGCGGGATCCCGGCGCCGGCCCGCTCGTCGGCGAGGCCGCCCGACGGCGGCTCTTCGAGATCGGCTGCCTCGACCTCGGCAGGACGGAGGAGGTCCCGGCCGAAGCGCCCGGGTGGACCGCGGAGATCCGCCTCGAGCCGCTCGCCTCAGCCCAGCTGGAGCCGTTCAACGAGCGCTCGACATACCGGCTGATCCTCGTGTCCGGCGACGAACCGGGCGGCCGGTCCATCTCCGTTGACGTCCCGGCCGTGAACCTGGTCCCGTGACGGAGGCCTCGAACGGCCACCAGCCGTACACTCCCGGGGTGGCTCGCGAGCTTCCCATCTTCCAGCCGCCCGGCACCGGACATGGCCACGGATCCGGCGAGCCGATCTCGGTCGCCATCGGCGGCGGCGGGCTCATCGGACTGCCGGCCGTCGACGGGTCGGCGGCGCCCCGTCGACATCCCGACTGGATCAAGGCGCGGATGCCGTCCGGCGAGCACTACCAGGACCTGAAGCGCCTGCTCCGTGGCCTGAACCTCAACACGGTCTGCGAGGAGGCCCACTGCCCGAACATCGGGGAGTGCTGGGACCAGCGCACGGCCACGATCATGATCCTCGGCGACACGTGCACCCGCGCCTGCGGCTTCTGCAACATCAAGACCGGCAAGCCCACCTGGTTCGACGACGATGAGCCGCGCCGGGTCGCGAATGCTCTCGAGAACCTCGGGCTGGAGCACGTCGTCGTGACCTCGGTCGCTCGCGACGACCTGCCGGACGGTGGCGCTCACGCCTTCGCCGAGACCATTCGCCAGCTCCGCGAGCGGATCCCGGGCATGGGCGTCGAGGTGCTCATCCCCGACTTCAATGGCGAAGAAGCCCCGCTGCGCGAGGTCATGGCCGCCGGCCCGGACATCCTCAATCACAACCTCGAGACCGTGAAGCGGCTCCAGAAGCCGGTCCGCAAGCGCGCCCGCTGGGATCGGACGCTCGGCGTTCTGGAGCGGGCCAAGGCCTACGCCGCGGAATACGGTCGGCAGGCACACACGAAGAGCTCGCTGATGGTGGGCCTCGGCGAGACGCGCGACGAGCTCACCGAGGCGTTCGAGGCGCTCCGCGAGGTGGACTGCGACATCCTCACGATCGGCCAGTACCTGCGGCCGTCGCTCCATCACCTGCCCGTGGAGCGCTACTACCACCCCGACGAGTTCGCCGAGATGAAGGCCGAGGCCATCGGCCTTGGCTTCAAGCATGTCGAATCCGGGCCGCTGGTCCGGTCGAGCTACCACGCGCGCGACCAGGTCCCCGGCGCTGAACTCAAGGCACTCCGGCGCCGAGCGACGCTCGACGCCGAAGGCCGGGTGGTTCCCCTGGCCGGCTGAGGATCGGGGCACTCGAGAGTGACGTATCGGGTCCGCCGGCGAACAGCGCGGTACCGCGGTCCGCTGGGCCCGGGTCGGGACCGGCGCGTATCCTCGGCACATGGACCGTCCGCTCGCGCACAGGTCCCGTTCGTCGATTGAGCATGCTCGCCGATGAACGTCGAATTCGAGCCGGTCAGGCTCGGGCCGCGCCGCAGGCGGATTGATCCCACCTGGATCGGCCTCGTGGTCGTCGGCTCCGCGCTTGTCCTGGCGGTCGTCAAGCCGTGGGGAGGCGCCGGCCCCGGAACCGCCGGCCCCGGAACCGCGGCCGCGCCCGGCGCCACGGGAAGCGCAGCACCGACCAGCCGTCCGTCGAACAGGGAACCCGACGCCAGCCCGCCTTCCGTCGAGGTCGGGCCGCCGGCCTGGGCGGACGTTGCCCCGGTCGTCTCGCGTCGTGCGTCGTGGGGGATCCGCGCGATCGTCCTCGGCTCGGCCAGCGAAGCGTCGGCGGGCGAGCCGGCCCGTTATGTCGAGCGCTGGGCCGCGGATCCTGTCGAGGGTTCCGCTGTCGTGGACGCAGGCGACGGCGCCGTCGTCGCCCTGGGTGTCACGTTCCCGCCGGCCGAGACGCCGCTGGCCGTCAGAATCTGGCTGGACCACGGGGATCGCCAGCTCGAGTGGATCGATGCACGACCGATCGACGAGGTGCCTGCTCGCGGCGCGTACCTCTTCCTTCGATCGAGTTCCGCGTGGGCGTCCCTCTTGCCCTGGGAACCGGGCCGCTATCGAGTGGATGTGCTGGTCGGTCAGGAGATCCGGCGGATCGGCGTCGAGATTCCGGATCGCACGGGGGTGCTGCCGGATCCTGACGGCTGGGCGGACGTGATTCCGCCGATCGCCGCGCCGCCGGGCACGGGCCTTGAGGGGCTGCCGGTCGGACTCTTCGCGTTGGTGGCCGAAACGCCGGTGGCCTTGGTGTCCACGCCCGGTCCGTCACTCGACGAGGCTGGAGCCTGGCTGGACCTGGATCGTGAGGCAACCGGATTGGATCCGGATTCGCACGTTGCCCGGGTGTACCAATCGCGAGCGACGCGCCTTGGTGTCGTGCTGCCGCCGGCGTCCACCGTCCAGTCGGCAGTCCTCCAACGGCTCGCCCCCTTTGAGGCGACCGACGACCTTGTCGGCGAGACCACCACGAGGTCCGGGGACAACGTGTCGTTCGTCGCGTTCGCGCGGCCCGGAGGCGCGACCTGGCGTCCCGGGGTGTATGCCCTGCGGGTGGAGTTCGAGGATCGCGACGGAGCGCACGATCTGACCTGGCACGTGGAGCTTCGACCGGGTCCGGTCGGCGCCGAGCCGGTCCTGCTGTCGGCGACCCGCGTCTGGGCAGGCTTCGCCGGCTCGAGCGGCATCCTGCTGGGTACGACGGCGTCGATCGACGGTGGGTCGGAGCCGTCCGGCATCCGGCTTCTCGACCTCGCGCCCGAGACGGACGGGCTGTATGCCGGATTGAGCGGATCGAACTACATCGGCTGCGGGGCGACCATCATCCGCGGCCGGCCGACGGTCATCGGGTTCGTTGGACCCGTGGACGCAGACCTCACGCCCGTGACCTCGATGATCCTCTTCCCGCTCGCCGACGACGGCCCGATGTCGGTGCTGACGGCGACGGGAGCGGTCCCGGGCCTCGCCCTGGCCGTGCCGGTCCTCACGGCCGAATTCGGCGGGCCGGCATCGTACGGACTTCGGGCCGGCTCGAGTCCGGATGCCTCCGGGTACACGATCTGCATCGGGCTGGTCCAACCGGGCGGGTGAGCCACGTCGGCTATGCTCGCGCGTAATGGCACGCCAACTCTCCCGGTCGATCCCGCTCGCCGAGCTCCACTGTCATCTCGGCGCGGCCGTCACCCCGGCGATCATGTGGGGGATCGCACATTCGCAGGGGATCAAGCTCCCGACCAAGGACTACTGGCAGTTCCGCGAGCTCATCACCGTCAACCCGCGCAGGACCACATCGTTCGAGAGCTACCTCCAGCTGTTCCATTGGACGGAGCTGATCCAGAGCTCACCGCTGGCCGTCGAGCGGAGCGTCTACGAGGTCGTCGGCGGAGCGTATCGGAAGAACAACATCACGACCATGGAACTCCGCTTCAACCCGATGAAGCGGAATCGAGGCGGCGAGCAGGACCTGGACCACATCATCGCGGCCGCGGTCCGGGGCATGGACCGCGCCACGCTGGAATACCCGATCAGGCCCGGCCTGATCTTCTGTCTCGACCGCGCGTTCCCGTACGCACTCAACGAGATCATCGTGGAGAAGGCGATCCTGTGGCGGGACCGCGGGGTGGTGGGCATCGATGTCGCCGGGCCGGAGTCGGCTACGTTCCGGGTGGCAGACTACAAGAGGCTGTTCCGGCGCGCCCGACAGTACGGCCTCGGAATCACCGTCCACACGGGCGAGGCAGGGCCGGCCGAGGAGGTCGCCCGCGTCGTTGAGCTGCTGGAGCCGGATCGGATCGGCCATGGAGTCAAGGCTGCCTACGACCCCCGGGCGATGGCCATGATTCGCGAGCGCGGCATCGTCCTCGAGATCTGTCCGACCTCGAATCTCAACACGAAGGTCGTGTCCGGCTGGGAGGAGTTCCGCTGGATCTTCGACACCTTTCGGCGCAACGATGTCCGATTCACGATCTCGACCGACGGCCCGGAGATGCTCAAGACGTACATTCGGGATGAGCTCGCGACGCTCGGCCGGCTCGGAATCCTGTCGGTCGAGGAGCAGGAGCAGGTGGCGGCGACGGCGATGGCGGCCTCGTTCATTCCGAACGTCTCGGACGTGCCGCAGCCCGCCCGGAAGCCGGCGACGCGAGTGGCCGTCGAGCGCGAAGAGGCCTAGATCCCGGCGACGCTCAGTCGGCCGCCATGGCTTCGATCCGGTACGTGCAGGACCGCTCGCCCGAGGCGATATGGGACTCCCTGACGACGTCAGCCCCGAGTACGTCGCTGAACAGCGCGAGCTCCGCCTCACAGCACGAGCCGGCATCGCGCGCGAGATGGAGGATCGCGCAGTTGTGCTCCCGGAGTCGGATGGTGCCGTCCGCGGTGATCACGGCCTCGGCGAGGTAGCCGGCGCCGTCCTGGATGACCGCCAGTTCACGAACTCGGTCGGCGAGCGGGGCATCGGGTGCAAGTCGCTCCGCGAGCCGTTCCCGCAGCGATGCGCCCATCTGGCGGCGCCGAGCCACGAAGACCTCATCGACGAGATCCTGCCCACCGACCGACGCGATCGCATCGAGGAGCGCGGTCGCGAACCCGTCGTAGTCGGCCGGAAAGAGGTCCTGGGCGTCCGCTGTGACGTCGTACACGTGCCTCGGACGGCCCACGCCGTGCTTCTCGACGGAGTAGGCGACGAGCCCGGCCTGTTCGAGGGCGTGGAGCTGCTGGAGCACTCCCGTTCTGCTCGCGCCGAGATGGGTGGCGAGGCCGTCCGGGGACATGGGCCCACGCTGCCGCAGGTTCACGAGGATCGCGCGGCGGAGCGAGGAAGGTGAGCTGATCCCCGGCACCGCGCCGTTGCCGGGGGCATGGCCGAAACCAGAGACCGCGACGGTCTCTGGGAGCTCTGGGCCGGCGGGCGGGACGGGCTCCGACATGCCGAGAGGCTAGCCGAAAGCGCGAATCTGCGTCTGAGGCGCGGCGCCCCTGATGCTAACCTCGGCCCATGGATCTTGACCTCTCTCCGGAACACGAGCTCCTGCGGTCGACCATCCGCGACTTCATGGAGCGTGAGGTCGCCCAGGTCGTTGACGAGCACGAGCGCGAGCGGCGATTCCCCGTCGAGATCGTCCGACGCCTCGGCGAGATGGGCTGGCTGGGCATCCCGATCCCCGAGGACGAAGGGGGCGCGGGCCTCGATACGCTCGCCTACGCGATCGCCATCGAGGAGATCGGTCGTGTCTGGGGGTCCCTGGGGCTGATCGTCGCTGCGCATACCTCGCTCGGCTGCGGGCCGCTCCACCTTGCCGGCACGCCCGAGCAACAGCAGCGCTATCTCGTCCCGATGGCCAGCGGCCGCGTGCTCGGGGGCTACGGATTGACCGAACCCGGGGCCGGATCAGATGCCGGGGGAACCCGGACGACGGCGCGCCACGAGGACGGCCCCGACGGCGGAACCTGGGTCATCGATGGCGGCAAGCGGTTCATCACGAACGCCGGCCAGGCGGGCACGTACATCGTCACTGCGCGGACCGGCGACAAGGACGACGGTTCGGCGGCGATCAGTGCCTTCATCCTCCCGGCGGACACCCCGGGCTTCCGCATCGGCCGCCTCGAGGACAAGCTCGGGCTGCACGCGTCGGCGACCGGGGAGCTCTTCTTCGACGGCTGCCGCGTCCCGGCCGCAAACCTCCTCGGCGCGCAGGGCGAAGGCTTTCGCACGTTCCTGAAGGTCCTCGACGGCGGGCGGATCAGCATCGGGGCACTCGCCGTGGGCATCGCCCAGGCGGCGCTCGACGCAGCCGTTCCCTACGCTCAGACGCGGGAACAGTTCGGCCGGCCGATCGGCTCATTCCAGGGTGTGGCGTTCATGATCGCGGACATGGCCACGGAGATCGAGGCCGCCCGGGCGCTGGTCTGGAAGGCCGCCTGGCTGAAGGACCAGGGCCGCGACTTCGCCCTGGCGGCGGCCGAGGCCAAGCTCTTCGCGTCCGAAGTCTCCAGCCGGGCGACGAACGCCGCGATCCAGGTGCACGGGGGCTACGGCTACGTCACCGACTACCCGGTGGAGCGCTACTTCCGCGACGCGAAGCTCACCGAGATCGGGGAGGGGACGAGCCAGATCCAGCGGCTCGTGATTGCCCGCCGGATCCTGGGCCTCCGGATCGGCTAGGGCGACAGCGCGCGGCGTCCGTTTGGCACATTGACGCGCGTCCATCTCGGGTACTCTCAGCGCCACGTTGGGTGTCAGCCCGGCTGCCCCCTCGGCCCCTTCTCGATCGGGTACCCCGCCGATGCGCCGCTCGCGACACTCCACGATCGCGCTCCTCCTCCTTTACGTGCTCGCGGTCGCGGTTCCACCCGGGGCCCAGGCGGCCGACCCGCAGCGCGGGAGGCTCGGGTCCGGCCTGACGGCTGTCGCCGAGGGGAAGGTACCGGATCGCTCGATCGTCACTCGCGCAAATGAGGGCGTGCGCGAGATCGCCGTCTCAGTCGAGCTTGCCGAGGTTCCCGGCGACGCCATTCGCGGGCGACTCCGATCGGCCGGGCTGGACCTTCGGGGTTCCTGGCGACGGACGATCGAGGGCTACGTCCTGCCACAGGACCTCGAGCGATTGGCGGCCACGCCGGGCGTCGTGGCGGTGCGGGCCATTCGAACCCCGATTCCGGATGCGTTTGTCGGACAGGCCCCGGGACTCCATGGCGCGACGCCATGGCACCAAGCGCAATACAGCGGCAAGGGCGTGAAGGTCGGCATCCTCGATGTCTCGTTCGATGGGATGGTGGCGCGACTGGGTACTGAGCTCCCGTCGACGGTCCAGGTGCGCTGTTTCGCCCAAGTCGGGCTCGCCTCGCAGAACCCCGCCGACTGTGTGACATCGGGCGAGAATCACGGGACCGCGGTTGCCGAATCGATCATCGACATCGCCCCGGGCGCGTCGCTCTACGTCTCGAACGCGTATTCGCCGGCCGACCTCGCGGCCGCAATCGGCTGGATGGCTGCCGCGGGGGTGCGGATCATCAACTACTCACAGCTCTCTACCTATCTCATGGATGGCATGGGGGACGGGACAAGCCCGTATAGCAACTCGGACTACGCGCTTGTGGATCTTGCCGTGGCCGGTGGTGCGCTGTTCGTCGCCTCGGCGGGCAACCAGGGTGAGACGAGCTGGATGGGCCCTGCGACGGACGCCAATGCGAACGGCTGGCTCGACTTCGCGCCGGGCGACGAGCGCAACTCCTTCGACCTGGGCGCCGGCGACGAGATCAGCGCAGTCATTCGCTGGGGCAGCGCCGCGTCCGACTACGACCTCTCGATCTGGCAGGGCGACGCGAAGCTCGACGAATCCTCCCAGTTCGAGCCCACAGGCTCCGTCGAACTCGTCGATTTCACGGCGCCCTCCACCGGCACATACGAGATCAGAATCCGGCGTGCCGCGGGGCCGGCTGCCCCGACGATGCGCCTGATGGTCTACACCCACACGGACGCCACGACGCTGACCTATCGCACGACGACTGGCTCGCTCCCGGCGCCCGCAGATTCCCGGAACCCCGGCATGGTGACCATTGGCGCAGTCGACTACCGGACGCCGACCGTCATCGAGCCGTACAGCTCCCAGGGCCCGACGCTCGATGGACGGATCAAGCCCGATCTCGTGGCGGTCGACTGCGTGGCGACCACGGTCATGCCGGTGTTCTGTGGCACCAGCCAAGCCGCGCCGTTTGTGACGGGAGCCGCCGCGCTATTGCTCGAGGCCGACCCAACGCTCACGCCGGTTGCGCTCGCCACGCTGCTGAAGCAACGGGCGGTCCCACTCGGTGCGCCGGTGCCGAACAACGTCTTCGGCTACGGCCTCCTTGCCCTTGGGCCGACCCCGGCATCGGCCCCAGTGGCGGCTTCAATCCTGGCTCCACCTGCGTCCGGCGCCGCCGGAGGACCTCTCCTCGGCCAGCCGACGGTCGCGGTCGTCGATGCCGCTGGGCGGGTCACCAGCACCGGTCCCGGCGCGACGTTGGCCGTGACCCTCAGTCTCGCCGGCAACCCCACGGGGGCGACGCTCGCCTGCGAAGGCGGCAATACGCGGATTGCCGCCGCGGGGATCGCCCCATTCACGGGCTGCTCGATCGACCTTCCCGGGACCGGCTACACGCTCCGCGCGGACGTCGCAGGGCTGGCCGCCGCGACTTCGACGCCGTTCTCGGTCGTAGTGGCCGGCACCGCACCCCGTGTCTCGATGACGCTGGCCCCCACGACGATCACCCTGGGCAAGTCGGTGGCCGGCACGGTTTCGCTCGCTCCGTCCACCGGGGCAACGGGTTCGCCCGTGCTGGAGTGGTCGAAGGACGCGCGGATCTGGACTTCGACCGGGGACATCACCCTCGATGCGACGGGCACCGGTCCGTTCACGCTGACCCCGACGACGAACCGCTGGTTGCGGGCGCGACTGGTCGGCGCCGACGGCACGACCGACGTGACGCCCGGCGTCCTTGTCCGGGTGAACGCCACCGCAGTGCTCGGCTCCTCCATTCCGAGCGGACGGGCGATCCTCCGCACGACGAAGGTGACGTTGACCGAGACGATCCGACCAGTCGGAGTGGACGTTGCCCGTGGGCGGGCACGTTTCGATTTCTACCTGCGGGTCGGAACGTCGTGGGTGCGCAAGCGAACGCTGTACGCGAATGCCGATCCGGCCACCGGTCGCGCACGGCTGGTCACGACACTTCCCACCTACGGCAGCTGGTGGATCCGCTCGCGTGCCGAGCCGACGTCCACCAACGGAGCGTCGACGTGGACGCCGGGGTTCCGCTACGTGGTGCGCTGAGCGTTCGTTCGGATGTCCCGTGCTCACCTGTCGCTCGACGACCGTTGCCGGAAGCGTGATCAGCCGCCGTTGCCCGCGGCGACGGTCAGCGCCTCGCGAATCGCGGCCTTGAAGGCTGCCGGCCACGGGCCCTGCCCGGCCAGAACGAACGGTTTCGCATCGACGAATTCGACCGTCGCCGGGTCCGTCGCCCACACTGCGACACACGGCTCGACGTCGGGTTGACGTCGCTCGTAGGTCTCGCCTGTCCGGAAGATGTAGATGCGCAGCCGGGTGGGCGTCTCGACGCCCAGGCCGCTCGCATCGAACCCGATCGCGGTCGCGGTGAGCGTCGGATCGTCGCAGCCGGCATCGCCCGACGCGATCGCTCCGAGATCCAGGCCGCGGTTCGCGAGCTCGCCGGCGATCCCCGGGAAGTCCATGGGCGTCGGCGCCGGCGACGGCTGGAGAATCGCGCTGCAGCCGGCCAGCAGGACGGCCGCAATTGTGAGCCCGAAAGCGAGGCGGGCGGGGACGTGGATGCGCATGGCGCGAGGCTAGCGGAACGGGCGATCCGGCGCCGCGGACGGCCTCGGGTCGCGTGCTAGGATCGGCCGGTGCCCGTTCCCGAGTCGTCCTGGCCGATCTTCGGACAGGACGTCCCCGACGCCGCCTGGCGCCCCGGCGCCGCGGAGCTCAGCGAGTCGCGGCTCGCCCGGTTCGTCCGCGCGACGGGTCTCCCGGATCTGACTGCGCTCCAGGCGCGCGCGGCCGCCGACCCGGCCTGGTTCTGGGGCGCCGCGGCCGACGATCTCGCGCTGCCCTGGCAGCGTCGGCCCCGGGCGATCATGGACTCGACCGGCGGCCCGGCCTGGACGCGCTGGTGGACGGGTGGTGCCTTCAACCATGCCGCGGCGGCCATCGATCCGCGCGCAGCTCGCGACCCGGACGGTGAGGCGCTGCTCTGGGAAGGCGACGACGGCGATGTGCGTCGCTTCACCGCCCGGGAGCTGCGGGACGAGGTGGACCGGGCCGCCGTGATGCTCGCCCGCGAGGGCGTCGGGCCGGGCGATCGCGTGGGGATCCTCCTGCCGATGCTGCCCGAGACGGTCGTGGCCGTCCTGGCCCTGGGGCTGCTCGAGGCGATCTTCACGCCGATCTTCTCGGGCTATGGTCCGGCCGCGATCGCATCCCGCCTGCGTGATTGCGAAGCCTCCGTCCTGATCACGGCGGATGGGTTCCCGCGCCGGGGCGCGGTTGTTCCGCTCAAGGCCGTGGCCGACGAGGCGGTCGCGAGCGCGCCGACAGTCCGACGGGTCCTCGTCGTGCGGCGGCTCGGAGATCGTGCGCCCGCGACGGCGTGGGATCCCGGCCTCGATCGCTGGTGGGACGAGGCAGTCGCCGCAGCATCCGGGGAATCCACCCCGACAGAGCGCGTGGAAACCGACCCGGAAACGCCGTACATGGTCATCTACACGTCGGGCACGACGGGTCGGCCCAAGGGCGCGGTTCACGTCCACGGCGGTTTCCCGATCAAGGCGGCCCAGGACCTCGCCCATTGCTTCGACCTGGGTCCGGGGGACACGCTCTTCTGGTTCACCGACCTCGGCTGGATGATGGGTCCGTGGGCGATCTCCGGGTCGCTTATCCTGGGTGGCCGGCTGGTCATCTTCGAGGGCACCCCGGACCATCCCGGACCGGATCGCCTGTGGTCAATCGTCGAGCGCCATCGGGTCACCCACCTCGGCCTCAGCCCGACGGTCATCCGGGCCCTGATCCCGTACGGAACCGATCCCGTTCGAGCCCACGATCGCTCTTCCCTGCGCGTCCTGGGCTCGACGGGCGAGCCGTGGAACCCGGATCCATGGTGGTGGTTCTTCCGAGAGGTGGGGGAGGGGAGATGCCCCATCGTCAACTACAGCGGCGGGACCGAGGTCTCCGGCGGAATCGTGGCGGGCAATCTGATCACGCCGGTCCGCCCGACGTCGTTCTCCGGACCGAACATCGGCGTTGCGGCCGATGTCGTGGATGCCGACGGAGCGCCCGTCCGCGGCCGCGTCGGCGAGCTGGTCATCCGGCAGCCGCTGCCGGGCATGACGCGCGGGTTCTGGAACGACCCGGACCGCTACGTGGAGACGTACTGGTCACGCTTCCCGGGGATCTGGGTCCACGGCGACTGGGCCCTGATCGACGAGGCCGGCTACTGGTACATCCAGGGGCGCTCTGATGACACGCTCAAGGTGGCCGGCAAGCGCGTCGGGCCGGCCGAGGTGGAGAGCGCGGCGGTCGGCCACCCCGCGGTCGTGGAGGCGGCTGCGGTCGGGATCCCGCACGGGATCAAGGGCGAGTCGATCGCTGTCTTCTGCGTTCTCGCCCGGGGCATCAGCGACACGTCCGACCTGCGCGCAGAGATTGCTGCCGCGGTCGTGCGCGAGCTTGGGAAGGCCCTCAAGCCCGACATCGTCGTCGTCGTGCCGACGCTCCCGAAGACCCGTTCCGGAAAGGTCATGCGCCGGGTCGTGCGGTCGGCATTCCTCGGCCTGGATCCCGGCGATCTGTCCGCCCTCGATGATCCGGGGACCGTGGCGGCCATTCGAGCACTCGGGGCGGCCGCCGGCCGCTGACCCACATTGACTCCGGCCGCTGAACCCGACGACGCCGGCCGCGAACCGGCGGTGCCTATCGTAGGATCCGGGTATCAGCGTCAGGCCGGGTTCGGGGGAGCCCGCGAGGTTGCCGGTGCACCCTGCCGTGAGCCTGACCCCGCCTCGAGGTCCATGTGCCCATCGTTCGTCCGTTCCGCGCGCTCCGCTTCGACCCCGAGGTCGTCGGCGATCTCGGTCGGGTGATCGCGCCGCCGTACGACATCGTAGGTCCGGACGAGCATCGTGTGCTCCTCGCCCGAGATCCGCACAACGTGGTTCGCCTGGACTTCCCGGCCGCCGAGCCCGGTGATCCCGATCCGGACGACCGGTACCGGCGCGCCGCCCGGTTCCTGGAGGCGTGGCGCGGTGAGGGCGCGGTCCGCCAGGATCCTCGCCCGGCTGTCTACGTCTATGAGCAGGACTTCCGGTCACCGGACGGTGCGGCGATCCTCACGAGACGCGGATTCCTTGCCCGCGTGGGCCTCGAACCGTTCGGGGACGGCGTCCGCCCGCATGAGCGGACGCTGCCGGGGCCGCGCGAGGACCGCTACCGCCTGCTCCGGGCGACGAACGTGAACACCAGCCCGGTCGTGGCGATGTACGAGGACGCCGGCAGCCGCGTCGCACCCATCCTCGACGCGGTGGCGGTCGAACCGCCCGTCCTTGATGTCGATGACGCCGTCGGCGAACGGCATCGGCTGTGGGTCCTGACGACCGGGACGGACGGCCGGGCCGAGGCGCTGTGCGCCGCGGCAGAGGCTGCGACCCTGACGATCGCCGACGGCCACCACCGCTATGAAACGGCCCTTCGCTACCAGGCCGAGCGGCGGGTCGGGGCAGCCCTGGACGGCGACGCGCAGCGGGGCTACGACTTCGTCCTGATGCTCCTCCTGGAACCCGACGCGGGACCACTCCTCGTCCTGCCGACGCATCGCGTCGTGCGTCACCTCGGCGCCGACGGCGTGACGGGCCTCCGCGAGGCGCTGACCCAGTTCTTCGAGGTCAGGGGCGACGTCACGGCCGAAGAGTTGCTCGCGACGTTTGGGCATGGGGGGCCGGAGGCGCCTGCGGGGGCCGGCCGGTTCGGGCTGTGGTCGCTGGAAGCTGGCGCGATCCTCACGGCGCGTCGGGACGCATTCGCTTCCATCCTCCCCGCAGGCGGCCCGGCCGTCCGTCGACTCGACGTGACGCTTCTCGGCGCTGCCCTGGAGGCGTGCGTGGGTTTGGACGCCGCCGCAGTCGCCGACGGGACACGTCTCGCCTATACGAAGGATGCGGCCGAGGCGATCCGGCTCGTGGACGCGACCACGGACGGAGCGGATGCCGCATTCCTGCTTGACGCCACGCCTGCGGCGGAGATCATCGCGGTCGCGGCGGACGGCGACGTCATGCCCCAGAAGAGCACCTATATCTACCCGAAGGCCATCACCGGCCTCGTCATCAACCCGCTGGAAGGCTGAGCATGCCCGAGACCACTCCCGACGACATCCTGGCCCGCGCGCAGGTCCCGCCCGTCAACGGTCGACCGATCCGGAAGGACGAGGTCGAGCTCGCTGATCGCGGCATCTACGTCGAATCGTGGCTGCCGGAGCGTCGATCGCGGCGCAAGCCCCTCCTGTTCGTCCACGGGGAGCTCACCGGGTCGTGGGTCTGGGATCGCTATCTCGGCTACTTCGCGAGTCGGGGATGGGAAGGCCACGCGCTCAACCTCCGGAACCATCACTGGAGCCAGACGGCCGATCCCGCCGAGCTGTCATTCGAGATGTTCGTCGCCGACGTCGCGTCGGTCATGGCTCGTCTCGGGCCGGACGTCGTGGTCGTGGGGCACGGGATGGGCGGCCTGCTGGCACTGAAGGCGGCCGAGCGCCAGGCGCTCGCGGGCCTCGTTCTCGTCGCATCCGAGGTCCCGGGCGAGCTGCGACTCCCAGCCCACCAGCACGAGCTTCTCGAGATCCCCGAGTTGTACGGCAAGGCGCTCATCGGCTGGGAGACCCTGCCCGAGCGGCTCCAGCGGGACCACCTCGACCTGACCGTCGCGGACATCCTCCGGATCCAGCACCTCATGGGCCAGAAGCCCCACGAGTCGGGGCGTGCCCGGCGGGCCGTGCTCCGAGGGGTCCGGATCAATCGGTCGGCCTTTGAGGCCGTTCCGCGCCTCGTCATCGGGGCCGGCCTGGACCGTTCGGTCCCGGTCGAGTCCGCCGAGCGCCTGGCCGACTGGCTGGACGCGCCGTACGAGCCGTTCGCGGCGCATTCCCACTACGGCCTCGTCCTCGGTGAGGGGAGCTACCAGCAGGTTGCCGACGCGATCCGCGCGTTCCTCGAGGCAAATCGGCTCTAGATCCGGGACAGCTCCGGGACCGTTTCGAGCGTCCTTTGGTATCATCCGCCGGCTCGCGCGTTGCATCGCGGGGCCAGGCCGCATTCGTCTAGAGGCCCAGGACACCGCCCTCTCAAGGCGGAGACCACCGGTTCGAATCCGGTATGCGGTACCAACCGATCCGTCAGACGCCCCCGGTCGACCGGGGGCGTTTCTCGTCCCGTACACTGCCCTCCCCATGACCGCCCAAACGCCGCGTCGCCTCCTGATCCTGACCGAGGGGCAGTTCCGTGCCCACAATGCGAAGACCGCGATGGGCGTCATCCGTTACGGGACGGACGAGATGGTCGCGCTGCTCGACTCGTCGATCGCCGGCCGGAACGTCAGCGAGTGGCTGCCCGGCCACGATATTCCGGCCGTCGCAACACTGGACGAGGCGCTGGCCATGCCCGTCCGGCCGGACACGCTCCTGATCGGGATCGCGCCGACCGGCGGCAAGCTCCCGGACGACTGGCGAGCGATCATCGTCGCCGCGCTCCGCGGCGGGCTGGACGTCCACTCGGGCCTTCACACGTTCCTCGGCGATGACCCCGAGTTCACCTCTGAGGCGGCGTCGTCGGGTGCGCGCATCGTCGATTACCGGAGGCCGCCCGAGCGACACGAAACCGCCGTCGGGCGCCGGCATCGGCCGGGCGCCCGGGTGATCCTGACGGTCGGCACGGATTGCGCGATCGGCAAGATGTCGGTGGCGCTCGAGCTCCGGAAATCCGCGCTCCGGGCCGGCGATGCGGCGGTCTTCGTCCCGACGGGACAGACCGGGATGATGATCGACGGCTGGGGTGTCTCGGTCGATCGGGTCATCAGCGACTTCGCCCAGGGCACCGTCGAGTGGCTGACGGGCGAGGCCGAGTCGCGCGGTGACTGGGTCATCGTGGAGGGGCAGGGCTCGCTGGACCACCCGGCCTACTCGTCTGTCACGCTGAGCCTCATCCACGGCTCGACGCCCCAGGCCATGGTCATGGTCCACAAGCCGGGGCTCGTCAACCACGACTTCGATCACCTGCCGGATGTCGCCTTTCCGATCGCGAAGCTGCCGGAGTTCATCCGGCTCCACGAGGCCGTGGCCGGGCTGGTTGCCCCGTCCAGGGTCGTGGCTCTCGCCCTGAACACGTCGCTCTACCCGGACGATGGCGATGCCCGCGTGGTGATCGACGAGATCGCGCGGGAGACGGGCCTGCCCGCTGCCGACCCCGTGCGCTTCGGGGCGGACGACCTGTGGGCGGCGATCCGCTCGGCGGTCGAGGTCCTGCCGTGGGTTCAGGAGAATGACGCGCGGGGCGCTCCATGACGCTCCGAATCCGACCCGAGACCCTCACGCTCCATCTCCGCGATCCCTTCCGGATCGCGCGGGCCGAGCATGGCGCCGGGGGGTTCGTGACGACGGTGGTGGTCGAGCTCGAGGACGACCGCTTCCCGGGCATCGTGGGCATCGGCGAGGGCTACCCGGACCGCTACTACGGCGACACGCCGGAGACGATGGCGGCCGTCTACCCGCTGCTCCTCGAGGCAATCGGTGAGCCGGAGCCGTCTCCGGAGGGCCTGCGCGCCGCCGGCGTCGCGATGGGCGACGCGATCCGCTGGAACGGCGGCGCCAAGTGCGCCGTGGACTCGGCCCTTCACGACCTCGTGGGCAAGGTCACGGACCGGCCCGTCTGGGACCTGCTGGGCCTGTCGCCGGACATCCCGCCGACCGACTTCACGCTGGGGCTGGACGAGCCGGCGGTCGTCGCCGAGCGAGCCCGTCGGGCCTCCGGGTTCCCGGCGCTCAAGATCAAGTGCGGCGGTCCGGCCGACGTGGCCACGCTGCGCGCCGTCCGGGAGGTGTACGACGGCCCGCTCCGGATCGACGCGAACACGGGCTGGACGCCCGATGTCGCGGCACGCCTCCTCCCGGATCTCGTGGCGCTGGGTGTGGAACTGATCGAGCAACCGTTTCCGGCCCGTCGCCTGGACTGGATGGCCGACCTCCAGCAGCACTCCGAGCTGCCGATCGTGGCCGACGAGTCGTGCGTCACGGACGAAGACCTCGACGGGCTCGTGGGCGTCGTGGCGGGGGTCAACGTGAAGCTCGCGAAGGTCGGCGGACCAGGCCCCGCGGCGCGGATGCTGGCGCGCGCTCGCGACCTCGGCTTCCGGCGGTTCCTCGGCTGCATGGAGGAGACGTCGGTCGTCATCGCCGCGTCCGCGGCGTGCGCCTCTCTCGTCGAGTGGGCGGACCTGGACGGATGCCTGCTGCTGGCCGACGACCCGTTCGAGGGGCTCGTGCTGGGCTCGGACCACCGCTGGCAGCTCGGAGATCGGGCCGGCCTGGGGGTCGCCCGCCGGCTTCCCTGAGGCGGACGTCCTGGCCCGATTCCGGGCCCGATTCCGGCCCCGATTCCGGGCCCGAGTCTGACCCCGAATCTGGCCTGTGGATAACTTGGTGGAAGAAAAGGTGGAGAACACCCCTTCCGGCCAGGCCGCCCCCGGACGTACTATGCAGAGGTCGGCTGCGAGCCGCAGAGGAGGGTCCGCCGACCACCCAGAATCAACCCGGCAGCGGGTCACGGTCGATCACGCCGTGCTCCGTGTCTGCCTCGCCGTGCCCGGAATCAGGAGGAGAGGGATTGATGGTCGCGCGCCCCGCCCCCGAGCGTGCGCCGTCCGCCGAGGCGGTCGAGTTCGTCCAGTTCTGCTACCAGCGCAAGAAGGTCGGCTGGCCCGAGCTGTATGACGAGATGTGCGGAGTCGCAGGTCGCGGGCTCTTCCGCGGCTGGGGCCCCGAGGACCTCGCCACGCACGGCATCGGGTTCACGCTCTTCGAGATGCCGGCCCTGGCAGCGCTCGTGGCCGAAGTGGTCGGCGAGGATCGGGCTCGGCAGCGAACCAGGGTGTCGGCCGGAGCTTGAGAGCCTGAGGGCGGCGGGGGCTCCGGCCATGATCGGCGGGACGGTGCAAGCGCGTCGCGTTCAGGCGCGGATGCGGCGTCGCGACATCTCGCTTTCGATCTGGCGCTCGGCCTCGACGTAGCGGTCGATCTGCTCTCGGACCTGGTTCGCTTCCGGCGTGTACAGGTGGACCTGCTGCTGGAGGATGTAGCTGAGGCGCCGGCTCGTCATCCGGACGTGGTCCAGGTTCTTCATGAGGACCAGCGGATCCATGGCCGCGAGATCAGACGGGTGGTACATCTGCTGCATGGCCGCATTCTAGCGGCGGCCACGGGACCGGCGATTGGCCGGGCGAGTGGCCACGCTGCGCCCGGCGTCCGACGTGCGCCGCGACTGGTCGACAGATCGACCAAGCGACGAAGGAAAGACCAGTTCAGCCGTCTTCCTTCGTCCAATGGCGCAGTTGTCGACCGATCAGAGGCGGAAGTGCCGGAAAGGCCTCGTCAGGGCCCGCTGCTTCGTCGGATGGTCGATCTCTGGACCAGGCGACGACGGGACCACGCGCCACCCGCGGCCGCCGCGCCGCCGCCGCCGACCTACAGAGCGCGGAGTCGAGGCGGCCAGGTCCAGTCGACGGGCAGCGCGGCACCCGCCAGCGCCCGGCGCCGGCCGAGTTCCGTCGCGCCGACGGCGAGGATCCGGTCCAGCTGCGTGGCCCGGCCGGCCTCATCACCCCACAGCTTCGTCATCTTTCGGCCGGCGTGGACCTCATCGAGCGCAACCCCGGCCAGCTTGTATCCCTCGGGCGCGGCCGCCTCCGCCCAGACCTGCTCGGCGAGCCCGATCCCGTTCTTGATCTTTCGACCGCGGTCCGTGGCGACGTCGCCGATCACCAGTACCACGACGGCGTCGTCGGTGAGCGCCCGCCGCAGGCCGTGGAGGACCTCGCGAAGGAACACGAGATAGGGCGCGCGGTGATGCGCATCGTCCAGCGTCGCGTCGATGGCGCGCGCGTCGAAGCCCAGGAACCATGTCCGGAGCCAGTTGTAGTAGCCGTACTTGACGACGCGCAGGTAGGGCGGCGAGGTCACCACCAGGCGCGCGCGGTCGGGCATCCCGCGGGCACGCAGCGCCGCCGCGGCCCGTGCCCCCGCATCTCGCGCATCGCCGAGCAGCGCGATCCCGGGCGACCCGGGAATGGGCGCGCGATACAGGCGATCGAGCTTGGCTCCGAGGCCGGCGAAGACATCGCGCTCTGCCGATTGGAATTCCGTCCGAGCCGCGAAGTCGCGAACGTATCGCGGCGCCATGCTGAACGTGTTGGGCATGAGCTCGGACAGGTACGAGGCGCTCTTCCCGTGGAGGATCCCGGTGATCGCCGCGGCGAGGAACCGGTCAACTCGGTCGTCCAGGTCCAGGGCGTCGCGGACGTAGAGGAGCTGGCCGAACGTCGTCGGATGGAACGCCAGGGCAACCTCGGCGGGCACGGGCTCCGGCCCCCCGGTTGCAGGATCGGCCTGGATCGCCGCAGCGAGGGCAAGCCACGCAGGTGCGGCTGCCGGCCAGGCAAGGCGCAATCGGGCGAGTCTCGTGCGCGCCTCGGCAGGCGTCGCCGGCTCCACCTTCGCCGCGGTCAGCAGGTGCGCGAAGGGGTTCAGGTCATTGCCGACCCCGATTCGACCCTCAGCGCTCGCCTGGAGGGCCACGGTCCCGCGGCCTGCGAAGGGGTCGAGGACGACGTCGCCGGGCCGGCTGTAGCGCGCGATGAAGGCGTGGGTGAGCGCGGCCGGAAAGCTCGCGAGATACGAGCACATCGGATGGAACGGGTGACCCCACAGCCGCCGCTGCGCCTTCCATTCGGGCTCGAGCCCGAGGCGCGGCAGTTCGGTTGCCAGCTCGAGCGCGAGCTGGGCAGGCGGCGCGCTCCGCGCGATCGTGGCGGCGGACATCTGGCGGTCTGGGCTCCCGTCACCCGCCGACGCATCCCGGTGCGCCGCTGGGGCCGGTGACCATAGCCGCCCCATCCCCCCGGATGTCAATAGGTCAACTGGCGCATAGGGCGCCGCGATGGGGCTATGTGAGTTCAGACAGGAGCGCGTCGAGCACCTCGATCGTGCGGTCGATGTCGGCGGGTTCGATGACCAGCGGCGGCTTGATCTTCAGGACATCGTGGTCCGGTCCATCCGCACTGAGGAGGATGCCGCGGGCCTTTGCGCCCTCGACGACCGTCGCGGCGAGGTCGGTGGCCGGCTCGCGCGTCACCCGGTCGAGGACGAGGACGACGCCCAGGAAGAGCCCCAGTCCGCGAACGTCGCCGATCGCCGCGTGCCGTGTTGCCAGCTCCTCGAGGCCCGAAAGGAATCGGGCCCCCGATGTCACGGCCCGTTCTCGGAGCCCTTCCTCCTCGATGACGTCAAGCACGGCCAGCCCGACCGCCGCCGAGACGGGGTTGCCGCCGAACGTGTTGAAGTACTCCATCCCGTTCGCAAACGCGTCGGCGATTGCGCGGGTCGTGACGACCGCCCCGAGCGGGTGGCCGTTGCCGAGCGGCTTGCCCATCGTGACGATATCCGGCAGCGCGCCGTCGACCTCGAACGCCCACCACTGGCTCCCGACCCGGCCGAGGCCAAGCTGGACCTCGTCGGCGATCGCCACCGCACCCGCCGCACGCACTCGCTCGAACGCACCCGAGAGGTAGCCGGGCGGCGGGACGACCTGCCCGGCCGACCCGGGCGCCGATTCCACGATGAACGCACCGACCGGATGTGCCTGTGCCTCGGCGCCCTCCAGCACCGCCCCGAGGTCCGCCACGTAGGCGGAACCGCTCTCGCGTGTGCTCCCGCGATGCCGGCCCCGATACGGGTCGGGGAGGGGAGCCACGTGGGTCGTGGGCGGGCGGCCGGCCCCGCCCGGACCGTCGAACTTGTACGGGCTGATGTCGACGAGCCCGGAAGTGTTGCCGTGATACCCGGCCTCGACGACCGCGACGTCTCGCCGGCCGGTCGCGGCTCGAGCCATCCGGAGGGCGAGCTCGTTGGCTTCGCTCCCCGAGTTCACCAGGTGGATAACCTCCAGGTGCGCCGGAAGCGTGGCCGCCAGGCGATCCGCGTACTTGAGGATCGTCGGGTGCAGGTAGCGGGTGTTCGTCTCGAGCAGCGCCTTCTGGCGCGCCGCCGCCGCGACGACCCGGGGATGAGCATGGCCGACGTGGGCCACGTTGTTCACGAGGTCCAGGTAGGCGCGCCCGTCAGCGTCATACAGGTACGCACCCCGTCCGCGAACGATCGTCAGCGGCTCGCGATAGCTGAGGGAGAGATCGGCACCGAGGCGTCTCTGTCGCCGCTGGAGGAGGCCTCCGCTGTTCATCGGCCCACCGCTTCATGTACGGCGATCCGAAGGGCGGACCCCGGAATGGCCGCAAGTCGCTCCAGCAGCGCCCAGGCCGGTGCCTCGGACACGCGCAGATAGGGGTCAGGGGACAGGCGCGCCTGATGCGCCGAGATGGCGACGCTTGCCCCGAGCCTCGCCAGGACGAGGGACGGCAGGGCATCGAGCTCGTCGGCCGTGAGGCGGCAGGTGCCATCGAACCCGGCCACGACCGCCCGCATGACGGACACCGGGTCGTCCCGGCCGAACATCGCATACGCGGCGGCAACGGCCGCCTCCTGGGCGGTCACCGAATGGACCATATCGCCGAAGTCGAGGAGGCCGACCACGCGCGTTCCGCCCTCATCGACCAGGACGTTGTGGTCGTTGGCGTCGTTGTGAATCGGGCTGCGCCGGAGGCTCGACAGGCGCGGGCGCAGGTCGTCCCGGACGCGGGCGCGCACGCGGCTCAGAAGTGCCCGATGCTCGGCGTCGTCGACGTCGTCCAATCCGCTGCCGATGACGGCGTCCGCTCGTTGGACGTCCCACTGGAAATCGCGCCGGGCGGCCGGGTGGTCGTAATCCAGCAGGGCGGCCGCGCTCCGGCCCATCGTCGCCCCAAGGTTGGCCCAGACCGCCTCTGTCGGCGCCGTCACACCCGCCAGCGGGCGCCCGGGGAGCCAGGTGAGGAGGCGCGCCCACGGTGGGCCCGGGTCGCCAAGGTCCACGAGTTGCCGCCCGTCGAGGGCGGGGATGACCAGCTGGACGGGGACCCCGACCCGCGCCAGCCGCGCCATCGCCCCGTGCTGGCACTCGAGGAATGCCCGGTCCTCGGCCAGGTTCGCGAGCTTTAAGACAGATGCCGGTCGGCCATCGGCGCCCCGAACGAGCACGTTCCGATCACGCTCGCTGGGCAGATCCTCGAGCTCGCCCGCGATGCCCCACCAGCGCCAAAGCGCAGTCGCGGCGTCCGCTGCCGTGGCGGACGGTCGAGACGAGATCCACGAGGCCGGGCGTGCCATACCCGTAGCGTAGACGCGCCGCGCCCCTGGGGTAGAGTTGAGCGCGGTCCCCGTAGCTCAGCGGACAGAGCAACCGCCTTCTAAGCGGAAGGTCGCAGGTTCGAATCCTGCCGGGGGCGCCAAGAACTCAGTTCTGAACTCAGAGAGAGCCACTAACGCACGCGGGGCGTCATCCACTCGGCGGGAACGGGGCGACGTCGCTCGTGAGGGAGACGACCCCCGAGCTATCGGCCGTGACGTTGACCCATAGGTCCGGCCCCGGGTCCTGTACGTGGAAGATGACGAACCCGTCATTGTTCGGCGGGCTATACGCGCATCTCCATGTCGGCGGGCAGCGGCCGAAGTGGAACTCGATCCGCCAGATCGGCAGATGGGTCGCCGGAAGCGCCGCGAGGGCTACCTCCACCGCGCGGTCGCATGTCAGGGTCGAGGGAGTCGCCGGGGGAGGGTCGCAAACGATCTCCGGACTCGGACGCGGACTCGGACTCGCGGTCGGCACCGGAGTGGGGCTCGCACTGGCCGTCGGCGTCGGCTCACGCGTGGGACTCGCGCACGCCGCGAGCATTACCACCGCCGCCATCAGCAGTCGACTCCGTGAACCCATCCGTGGTCCTCTGGCGATCTCTCGACCGTGTGACGCTGACAATGTGCGTCCGGTTGCCAGTGCCGTCAACGACCGCGGACCCGCGGCATCTAACCGGGGCGCGATAGGCTCTCAGGGGCGGCGCTGCCGCTTCCGCCGTAGTCCACCTCTCCCGAGGTTCAAAGGGACATAAGCATGGACTTCATCCTCGCCGGCGCGATCGGGTTCGTGGTCGGTGCGGCCGCCGTGTGGGTCTTCGACCGTCGGGTGATCTTCGGACGGTCGGGACGCGACTACCACTTCGGATGGGATAGGTCGTCGTTCGCGCCGCTCCGTCGCTCGCCGCAGCAGTTGTCACCCGATCAGATCGAGCAACTCCGCCGCTACGCGGATCTCATGGCCGCGATCCCTGGGTCGCCGCTCCACGGCGTCATCGGCGTCGGCGCCTCCGTGTCAGTCGCCGACCTAACGGTCGAGTTGATCGCGATCGAGGTCCGCGACGCAGGCGGAAGAGTCACCCTCAACTGGCGCGCGCATGGCGGGAAGATCGGCGGCGGACCTTCCATCACGGTGATCGGCGAGCCGGAGGTGACAGTCGCCGACGACGTAGGGACACGGTACGAACTCGGCCCCGGGGGATCGAGTAGCCACGGGGATGGAGGTGAGGCCGAGTTCAGCTTCGCTCCTCGCCCGCCCGCCGAAGCCCATCATCTGCGCATCGTCGTCGAGCGGTTCCGCGAGTCGCGAATGCCGCCCGGCTACCGGCGATCTGGTCCGCCGGCGGGCGTCCCCGGCCCGTGGGCGTTCACGGTGGAGATCGCCGACCATCTGGCCGCGCACGCCGGTCCGAGCGAAAGGAATCCATGCGGGGGTAGGCGTCGACGAGAACCGTCGAGTTCGACTGGAGGAGGAGGACGGCGATCACGACAAGCAGGGCCGCCGTGAACCAGAGCTTCCGAGGAACCCGGTCGGACCGCTTCGGCTCCACGGGCTCGCCCCTCCACGAGTAGCCTCGCCCGTCGGCCGTGACAGAGGTCTACCGCGTGATCCTATAGGTCTCCGAAGCCCCCGACACCCGCTCAGACGGCCCAGTCCCATTGAGGCGCCGCGCGGAGCTCGCACTGTCTCCGCGCTCGTCGTCCCAGTTGCGACCTTCGCCTGCACCGGAGGCCGATCGACATGCGGCTTGATCGCATCGTCCGAGTTCTTCCACTCGTGGCCGCGCTCGCTCTTGTCAGTCCGTCGAACGCGTCGGCCGACCACTGTGGTTCTGACGCCACGATCTCACCGTCATCCGGACCGCCACAAGGATCTGAACAGGGGCGTCACAGGGCCGTGAAGGTGATGAAGAAGCCGCTCCTCGCGCTCGGTCTCCTAGTTCTCGCCGTGGGCATCGGCTTCCTCGTCGCGTGGGGGCTTCTCTACACGATGATCGCCGTACTCCCGCCGTTCCGACCCGAAGACGACGAAACGCTCCGCGAATTCATCCCCGCTGCGCTCACCTACCTGACATGGGGCACAACGACCCTGATCGTGTTCATCGTCGGACTGAGGCGGCTCAGGCGGCGTACCTGGTCCCATGTCGCACCGTCCGAAGCTCTGGACACGCGCTGACGAGTACGACTTCGACGACGAGCCGCGATCCCGATCCTCGTCGACGGAGCGACGCCCGGAGACAAGCCCCTTAGAGACCCCCACGATGGCTCGCCCGGCGGATAGATCGACGGGTCGGCCAGATCTCGGCCCACAACCTCGAACACTTCGCCGACGTCGACAGTCTCGTAGTCGGAGCCGGGCGGCTCGCCCTTGATCCATGCAACCGCGTTTGCCGGGATCGGTGGCGAGAAGTCGGTGCCGTCGAGAGCGAGCGCGATCCGGTCGCCCTGTCGGGCGCTCACGACCTCGTCGCGTCGCTGGCTCGGCAGGTTCCAGATCTCCATCGTGGATTGAGCAGTGCCGCGCAGGACGTAGCGGACCTGGAGCGTGAACCGGC
>Ga0082335_1000871_pt1 | contig 70321 bp, 42 predicted proteins | sample Subgrocontami58m_FD_72375 | JGI IMG/M metagenome (GOLD analysis project Ga0082335, IMG submission 72375) | Subsurface groundwater microbial communities from S. Glens Falls, New York, USA - GMW37 contaminated, 5.8 m (SPADES assembly) (version 2) ... | reverse complement strand
GTCCTGATTGGGGGGGGCGCTGATGCGCCTCTGGCATCCGCTTTCAAGTCGGCTTATGCCGGTCCAATCCTGGACCTGGTAGGGCGCCTAACGGTGAAAGAGACGGCCGCGGTCCTGGAGCGGTGTGCCCTGTTCGCCGGCAACGACAGCGGTCCTATGCACCTGGCCGCCTCAGCCGGCACGCCGGTGGTGGCCGCTTTTGGTCCGTCGGATGCCCGCGTTTATCACCCCTGGGGCGTACCGTATCGCATCCTTGAGATGGAGCTGCCGTGCCGCCCTTGTGATTTTGTTAACTGCGAGCAGGGGGAGAATGTCTGTATGACGGGCATCCAGCCCGAGCAGATGGCCCAGGCGTGCCTGGAAATGCTTGACTCCAGAATAGGAGCCGGTCAGGGTGCGTAAGGAGCCCTTTGCCCTGCGGGTGGATAACGTTGAAATCCAGGGGTTGCTCTATGTCCCCGAAGCGGGAGGCAGCTATCCTGGCCTGGTCATAAGTCATGGTATCCCTGCCGGTGTTCAGGACCCCCAGGACAGAGGCTACCCGACACTGGCAGAGAGATTCTGCAATGAAGGGTTCCTTACGGCTATCTTTAATTTTCGGGGCTGCGGCCTGAGTGGTGGAAACTTTGAGATCCTGGGATGGACCCGGGACCTGGCCGCGGTTATCGATCACGTCTGGCATCACCCTGAAATGGACCGGCGCTCTCTCGGCCTCCTGGGGTTTAGCGCCGGAGGCGCCGCCTCGGTATACCAGGGGGCCAGGCACCGGCGGGTGACTGCGGTGGTTGCCTGCTCATGCCCGGCCGTCTTCGAGCTGTTCAGGGACAGGTCAGGCACCATGGAGTTCTTGAACCGGGCGCGAGAGATTGGTATTATCCGGCACAAGACCTACCCACCGTCGCTCGATGAATGGATGTCGGGATTCGATGAAGTGGCGCCCATCCGTTGGGTGGCGGAGATCGCTCCGAGGCCGTTGCTGATCGTGCACGGCAGCCGGGACGAGCTCATTCCGGTGGACCACGCATGGGAGTTGTACCGGGCAGCGGGAGACCCTAAAGAGATACGTATTATCGAAGGCGCAGGCCACAAGCTGCGCCCCGAAGAGGAGGCAGTGTCCGCCGCCCTCGACTGGCTAAGAAAGAGTGCTGGCTTGAGGGTGGAGGGAGCAGGGATTGACAGGTAACGGCGCCCGTTCCCGGCTGACTATGGTCGCGGTAGACTTCATGATGGTCAATTTTGCCTTCATGGCCGCCTATCTGATGCGCTACATCTTCGAGATCGGGCGTGAAGTGGCAGAAGGCTCGTTTGTCGGCTGGACCAGCGTCCTTCCGGTCCAGTTGGGTATGGCCGCGGTGTTGACATTGAGCAATGCCGTGTCCGGCCTCTACAACAGGAACTCGGAATCTATTCTGGACGAGGCCGCGGCGATACTGGGCGCCACCAGCGTGGGCGCGATGTTCATACTGGCCGCGGTATTTATGTCCCAGGGCTACGTCTATTCCCGTCTACTCTTCATCTATACATGGCTGATCGCTTTCGTGCTGCTCGTTCTTTGTCGAATGGGCCGGCAGATCGTGCTCTCGGTCATGCGAAGCCGGGGCATCGGCGTGCGGAACGTGTTGGTCGTGGGTGGCGACCATCTGGGTAAGATGGTTATGAACCTCATGGCGAGCGAACCGGGACGTGGCTATCGGGCGGTCGGATTCCTTTGCGATAAGAGCAACGGGGATTACGGCCGGTTCAGGTGGCTCGGACCCGTGTCCACGCTGAGTGACGTGCTCTGCAATGAGGATGTCGACGAGGTGTTCATCGCTGCTCCCTCATCATCTCGCGGGCGAGTAATGGACATAACGCAGCACTGCCAGAAGAAGCAGGTGCCCTTCAAGATCGTGCCTGATCTTTACGAGATTAGCCTGAGCGGCGTTGATATCAATGACCTGGGAGGAATACCTCTTATCGGGATGAGGGAGAGCTCCATTCAGGGTGTCAACCTTTTCCTCAAGCGGGCGATGGACCTGATTGTGTCTGCACTGGTACTGACCATCACCTCGCCAATTTTGCTTATCATAGCCGTCGCCATTAAGATAGATTCTCCCGGCCCGGTGTTCTTCACCCAGGAGCGTCTTGGTAAGGCTGGAAAGCCATTCAAGATATATAAATTCCGTTCTATGAAGGCGGAGGCGGAGAAGGAGGTATCCAAGCTGGTTGACCTTAACGAGGCTGTAGGGCCTCTCTTTAAGATACGTCAAGATCCCCGTTTGACCCGCGTGGGCCGCTTGCTGAGGAGAATAAGCCTGGATGAAATTCCTCAGATGTTTAACGTAGTGAAAGGCGATATGGCGCTGGTCGGTCCCCGTCCTCCGCTTGAGGCGGAGGTATTGCTCTATCAGGACTGGCACAAGAAGCGCCTCGAGACGGCGCCCGGTATCACCGGCCTCTGGCAGGTCAGCGGCCGCAGTGAGTTGCCTTTTGACGAGATGGTTATGCTGGATATCTATTACATCGAGAACTGGTCGCCTGGCATGGACGCTAAGATATTACTGCGGACGTTGCCAGCCGTCCTCTCAGGACGAGGGGCTTATTAGATATGTCTGCTAAGCGCTATTTCTTTGTACGTACAGCCAGTGCAGTGGCTTTGATTTCGACTATGGTGCTGGTAGCCTGCACCCCCGCCAGCAGCCTGCGCGGCGCCAACATCGCGCCGGCGGTTATCTCTCCAAACGGAGATGGCCAGGACGACCAGGCAACGATCGACTACACCCTGCAGCAGAAGTCGTCCATATCGATCACCATGGTCAGCGCCTCCGGCAAGGAGTACAGCTTCCGCCGCGGCGAGGAGAGATCGGCCGGCTCCTATGCCGCTATCTTTGACGGGACCTATTCTCCAGACCCGGACAGCCCGGCCCGCCGGGTCATGCCGGACGGCGATTACGAGGTGGTCCTGGAGGCCGTTCCCCTTGACGCCTCCGGCAATCCTTCCGGCCAGGCTCAACCATGGCGAGGCCGCATAGCTTTGCAGGGTGGGGACACGAATCCGCCTGTTGTGAGCAACGTAGTCTCGCGCTATGGCGCAATTTCTCCCAACGGGGATGCCGAACAGGATGAGACGGACATAAGTTACGGCCTTTCCAAGAAGGCTACGGTTACTATTACCGCCTCGGATGCCGCCGGGAACGGCTATATGCTGAGTCCACCGGCCTCCCGGTCGGCTGCTCTTTATTCCCACATATGGAACGGTACTACAGCCGAAGTGCTTCTACCGGACGGCGCTTATACCATACACATCCAGGCCCTGGACGTGGCAGGCAACCTTTCTGAGGCCACGACAACCGTTAGCGTTCAGGGTGGAGGCACGCCCAGTCTGGAGATAACCAGAGTCAAGTTCTCACCCTCGGCGGTACCTATAGGCGGTGATTTGAACGTCGAGATTCGGGTGCGTAATAGCGGCAACGTTCCTCTGCCCACTTTGGGACCAGCCCCTGGCAGGCCATATGACACCGGCATAAACTTCAATAACTGGAAGGGACCGGGCGAGGTGCCTCTCTACTATGAGCGAGCAGGCGTCTGGAGGGTTGGGGTGCAGTGGAGTACTGCTGGGCAATCTTATCCGGTGCGATGGGGTCTTACGCCCGATCTTGAGCCGCTGCAGCCGGGCCAGGAAGCGGTGATTACCGGTACCATTAAGGTAAACATTGACCGGACTGAGGAGGTATACTTCTGGGTCAGTGCAGTGCAGGAGGGGGTGGGTTTCCCCGGCGGCCGCGTTGGCCAGCAGAGGATCAAGATAAGCTTTTGATGCCCAGTGGACCTCTCAATTATCATCGTCAGCTACAATGTGGCGGTCCTCCTCCGCCGGTGCCTGGAGTCGGTGTATCGCACGCTCGGGGAGTCCGGGATTGATTTCGAGGTCCTGGTGGTGGACAATGCCTCCGGTGACGGCAGCGGAGAGACGGTGCAGACCCATTATCCGAAGGCCTTGCTGGTCCGGAACGACACCAACCGGGGCTTCGCCGCCGCTACCAACCAGGGCCTGGCCCGGAGTAGCGGTCGATATGTCTTTTTTCTGAACCCGGACACGGAGCTGATTGGCGATGCCGCCGCCCGGTTATTCCATTTCATGGAGTCGGCCCCCAGTGCCGGAATGGCCACAGGCCAACTGCTCAACGGGGACGGGACCCTGCAGCACGGGGCCTTCCGTTTTCCCAATCTCTGGATGAGCTTCCTCGACTTCTTCCCGATTAACCATAGATTGACATCATCCCGGCTCAACGGGCGCTACCAGCTTGGCAGCATGGCGCCCTTCGAGATAGACCATCCGCTGGGGGCCTCCATGATGGTAAGAAGACAAGTCGTGGAGCAGGTGGGGCCGCTGGACGAGGCTTTCTTTATCTACTGCGAGGAGATTGACTGGTGCATCCGGATCAAGCGGGCAGGCTGGCATATCTTTTGCGTGCCGCCGGCCCGGATTATCCATCACGTGGCTCAGAGCACCCGTCAGCGGGCTCCGGCCATGTTTCTGGAGCTGCATAAGAGCCGTGCCCTGCTGTTCCGCAAGCACTATTCGCCATTGTTCCGGTGGGCGCATCGCCGGATAGTCCAGGCGGGTATCCGGAGGGAGATGGGCCGGCTCGACCGCCGCGGGCTCTCTCCCGACCAGGCCAGCGCCTGGCGGGAGGCGTACCAAGCGGTGCTGGCCCTACAAACCTCGTGACGACCGTATCGGCCATCGTCATAACCAGGAACGAGGAGGACCACATCGGTCCTTGCCTGGAGAGCCTGGCCTGGGCCGATGAGCGGGTTGTCCTGGACTCCTTGAGCAGTGACCGCACCGTAGAGATAGCCAGCGCGATAACGTCCCAGGTCCGCCAACGGCCCTTCGATAGCTTCCCCCGGCAGCGAAACGCCGCCCTGGACCTGGCCTCTGGCGATTGGGCTTTCTTTCTGGATGCCGACGAGAGGGCGAGCCCGGAGCTTAGCCAGGAGGTGCTCCGTGCGGTCGAAGCCGGATGTCACTCCGGATACTGGGTCCCGCGGCGCAACATCATACTTGGCAGGTGGATGCGCCACACCGGCTGGTGGCCGGATTACCAGCTCAAGCTCTTCCGGCGGGACAAAGGGAGATTCGATGAGAGCGGGCTGGTGCACGAGGTGCCGGCTGTGGATGGCACCTGCGGGTACCTCGAGAATCCGATAACTCATTATAACTATCAGAGCCTGGGGGAGTTCTTCTCGCGGCAGGACTTCTACTCTACGTTCGAGGCCCAGGCCCTGTTCCGCCGTGGGATCCGGGCCAGGCCCCACAACTTCATCCTGCAGCCGCAACGTGAATTCGTACGGCGCTATATACAGTGGCAGGGCTACAAGGATGGGTTCCATGGCCTGTTTCTGTCGCTGATCATGGCCTGGTACAGCTTCGTTACCTATGGCAAGCTGGCGCGCCTGTGGCGGAACAGGCTGTCAGGCTAGAGGTGGTTCACGCATCAGTGGACCTTTCCGTTATTATCGTTAGCTGGAACGTAGCAGACTACCTGCGCCGCTGCCTGGAGTCTCTTCGCAATGAGGCCGGCCGGTCCACTCTCCCCTCGTTCGAAACCATTGTGGTTGACAACGCCTCTACCGACGGGACGCAGGAGTTGGTGCGAGCATCGTTTTCCGAGGTGCGCCTGATAGCCAACCGGGACAACCGGGGGTTTACCGGTGGCAATAACCAGGGGATAGCTGCCGCCCGAGGCCGCTACCTGCTGCTTCTCAACCCGGATGCCGAGGTGACGGCCGGGGCGCTGCGATTAATGGCCGAGTACATGGAGTCGCACCCGGAGGTGGGAGTCCTCGGGCCTCAGCTTCTGAACACTGACGGGACGCACCAGTCATCCCGGCGGCGCTTCCCTACGCTGACTACAGCCTTCGTGGAGAGCACGATGTTGCAGCGATACTTGCCAAACTCAAGCCTGCTGCGCCGGTACTATTGTCTGGACCTGCCCGCAAACGAGACACAGGAGGTAGACTGGGTGGTGGGCGCCTGTCTAATGGTGCGTAGAGAAGCTGTTGAACAGGTGGGGTCTCTCGACGAGGCTTTCTTCATGTATTCCGAGGAGATGGACTGGTGTTACCGTTTCAAGAGGGCCGGCTGGAAGGTAGCTTACCTGCCGGAAGCCAGGGTGGTACACCATTATGCCAGGAGCAGCAGCCAGGACCTGCCTCATCAGCACATCCGTTTCCAGGCGAGTAAGTGCCTTTACTTTGCCAAGCATCATGGCCGGCTGGAGGCAAGTGTGTTGAGGTCTTTTCTCTGGCTAACCTATCTATTTCAGCTTGGTCAGGAAGCGGCCAAGTTCCTGCTTGGCCACAAGCGGGCCTTGCGAAGGCAGAGGCTGGGTCTGCTCCTGAGGGTACTGCGTTCCGGGCTGCGGGCATGAAAGTACTGATGGTCAGCGGTGAGTTTCCACCCATGGTGGGTGGAGTAGGGGATTACACCGCCTGCCTGGCCAGCGCCCTCCACGATCTCGGAGTCCAGGTCTCTGTCGTGACGTCGGCCCAGTCACGGCCGTCTGAGGGCGCCTTCAGCTTCCCGGTAATCGCCCGGGTCCCAGACTGGAACTTCCGCTCATGGGGGTCAATTCGCCGGAACGTGGAACGGCATGCTCCTGACATCGTTCACATCCAGTATCAGGCCGCTGCTTACCGGCTTCATCCAGCCGCCAATCTCCTCCCTATTGTGCTCAGGGTAGCAAGGGCCGGTGTCAGGTCGGTAGTTACCTTTCACGATCTCAAGGTGCCTTTTATCTTCCCCAAGGCAGGCCCGTTGCGGGAAAGGGCGGTCAGGCTCATGGCCCGCTCATCCGATGGAGTGATCTGCACCGATGAAGCAGACCTGGCCACGGTGTCCCATTGGGGCCTCCGGCCTCCAGCTCACCTGATCCCGATCGGATCGAACATACCCGTGGCACAGACCGGAGAACGGACTGTCTCTGCCAGTGACCCGGACGCCCAACAGACACTGCAGATCGGCTATTTCGGTCTCCTCAACTCAAGTAAGGGCATCGATGTCCTGCTAAGAGGGTACCGCATCGTGCGCCAGAGGGGACTAAGTGTTACACTCACTATGATCGGCGCTAATCTCGGAGACTCGGACCCTACGAACGTTGCCTATGCGCGGCGTATCAAGGGGCAGATCAGCGAGCTCGATATCGATGGGTCGGTCAGATGGACTGGGCAGCTATCGCCGGAAGACACGTCAAGGGCCCTCCAGTCTCTGGACGCCTGTGTTCTGCCGTACGAGGATGGCGCCTCGTTCCGGCGCGGAACGCTGATGGCTGCTCTGGCCCACGGCCTGCCGATTATTACAACACGTCCCTCCCGGCGCCCGGCAGGGGAGGCCAGTCGATGCCTCTCAGACCGGGAGAACTGTCTCCTGGTGCCTCCGGGTGATGTAGGGGCTCTGGCCGAAGCTATCCAGGAGCTCGCCAATTCGCCTTCGCTACGCGAGAGGCTGGCCAGGGGGGCGCGGGATCTGTCGAAGCAATTCACCTGGGAACGGATAGCGCGAAAGACGCTGGACGCCTATGAGAGGGTGCTCTGCGCTGAGCGTCCAGCTTCGCCAGGAGAACCGGTACGCTGATCGTCACTAACCCTCGCTGATCGGAGCTTCTTGGAGGTGAAGGTGGACCAGGATCTGGCAGTAGTTGGGAAATCGTTCCCCCGGATGGACGGGGTGGACAAGGCGACAGGGCGGGCGGTCTACGGGCAGGACCTGCGGCGTCCCGGCATGCTGTTTGGCAAGCTGTTGCGCAGCAAATACCCCCATGCACTCATCCTATCCATCGACACCAGTCGCGCCGAGGCCCTGCCCGGGGTCAAGGCAGTTGTGACCGGACGGGACCTGCTGCCGGGTTACATAGGTGGACTGGTCAAGGATGAGACGCCTCTGGCTGTGGACCGGGTGCGATACCTGGGAGAGACGGTGGCTGCCGTGGCTGCCGTTGATGAGGATACCGCCCGGCGTGCCCTGGACCTGATCGAAGTCCGCTACCAGGAGCTACCCGCAGTCTTTGACCCCGAAGAGGCGAAGATGGCGGGCGCTCCAATCTTGCATCCGGACCTGGCCAGCTATGAGGCCGCCAACATGGTCAAAGGGAGCGGAAACGTATGTACCTGCACCACCATCTGCAAGGGAGACGTGGAAGAGGGCTTCCGGCGGGCTGATCTTGTCTTCGAGGATACCTTCCGTACCCAGATGTTCTATCATGCCTATCTGGAGCCGCACGCCGCTCTGGCCGAGGTGAGCGAAAATGGGAAGGTTACGGTCTGGGCTACCACCCAGTCGCCTTTCATGATGCGGGCCCAACTGGCCGAGGTGTTCCATCTGCCCATGAGCCGGATCAGGGTTATTGCCAGCCGCTGCGGAGGAGGCTTCGGCGGCAAGTCAAAGTCCCTGGTAGGCCCGGCTGCGATTCTGCTGGCGATGAAGGCGCACCGGCCGGTCAAGATAGCTCTGTCAATGAATGAGGATATGATCTCCGGCCATCCCCGGCACCCAACAACAATCCGCCTCAAGACCGGCGTCATGAACGATGGTACCCTGGTTTCTCGAGAGGCCAGTCTGGTGCTTGATACTGGAGCTTACTCCGATTTCGGGCCGCAAGCTACCTCCATGGCTGTTACTTCGGCATCCGGCCCTTATAAGATTCCGAACGTGAAGCTGGAAGGGAGTTGCGTCTACACTAATAACATTAGCTCCGGGTCCTGCCGGGCGCCGGGAGTGGTGCAGGCGACCTTCGCCATAGAGTCCCAGATGGACATTATTGCCCGCAGGCTGGGAATGGACCCGGTTGAGTTTCGCTTGAAAAACGCCATTGCGGAGGGCGATACCGCCTCTACCGGCCAGGTGTATGGGCCAATCGGCCTCAAGGCAGTCCTGACCACGCTCCAGGACTTCCTGAAGCGGCAAGGCCCGGCAGGCCCTGGACGGGCATGGGGGGTGGCCTGTGCCAAGTGGGGCATAGGAGGTACGTCGTCCAGCGCTCAGGTCAAGATCAACGAGGACGGCACAGCGGTCCTCCATACCGGCTCAGTCGACATTGGTCCTGGCTCCGATACCGTGCTCTGTCAGATTGCTGCTGAAGAGCTGGGGTTGAGAATGGAGGACATGACTATAGTGTCCGGTGATACGGATGCGACGCCGTTCGACATGGGGACGATAGGCAACCGGACCACTTTTACCATGGGGACTGCCGTGCGCCTGGCGGCCGCCGACGCCCGCCGGCAGCTCGAGGAGCGGGGCGCCGAAGTCCTGGAGGCCAACCCCCGGGACCTGGAGAGTGTAGACCGGAAGGTGCGAGTGAAGGGCTCTCCGGACCGGGCGGTCCCGATTGCCCAGCTGGCTGCAGTTAGCCACGTGCGGGGCGGGCCAATTCTTGGCCGTGGCTCCTACATGCCCGTATCTCCGGCGTTCAACGCCAATATGGTCCAGGGGGCCGCGCCAGCGACGAAGCCGGGCGACGATTTCAGCGCCCAGGCGGCCGAGGTCGAGGTTGATCCGGAGACCGGGACAATCAAGGTGCTTCGAGTGGTTGTGGCCCAGGATATCGGGTGTACAATCAACCCCCTCCTGGCTGAGGGGCAGGTGGAAGGCAGCATAGGGTTTGGAATAGGCTTCGCACGCTCGGAGGAAGTCCATTCGCAACACGGTAGAATCCTCAACCCATTTCTGAACGACTACCGCACCACCCGGCCGGTGGATATGCCAGCAATCGATGTCATTATGGTCGAGGACGTCAAAGGCGAAGGTCCCTTTGGCGCCAAGGGTCTTGGCGAGATAGCCAATGTCCCCACCGGAGCGGCGATCGTCAACGCAGTCTACAACGCGGTCGGCGTGCGCATCAAGGACCTACCGGTTACTCCTGAGAAGATCAGGGCCGCGCTGCGGGAGCAGGAGAAACGAGAAGAATAGCACAAAGATCTACCGGATTATCTATTCGTTCTTCATTGGCCGACAGACAGTTGGCCTTGACAGCTAACTATTTAGCTACCATAATGGCTAATAGATTAGCGATTGCTCCAGATTGGGTTTTGTTGACTCATGTCACGATTCACCGGAGGTATCAAGAAGATGCCGAAAACAGTTTCCGCAAGCGAGGCCAAAAACAGACTTGGCGCCATCATCGGCTGGGTGCTTCAAAACAAAGACGATGTGATTGTCGAAAGCCGGGGAGAGCCTAAGGTAGTGGTCGTGCCCTTTTCCGAGTACGAGCAAATGAAGCAAATCAAGGAGCAGACCCGGCGCCGGGATGCCCTCTCCAAGCTCGAAAAGCTTAGAGACCGAGTACGGGCCCGTAACCAGGACCTCAGTGGAGAGCAAGCGGACGCCTTGGCAGACCGTTTTTCACGGGAGATCGTTGAGGACATGGCAAAAGAGGGCCGAATCAAGTTCAAAAAGTAAATCGTACCTCTCAACTCTATGCGGGCACTCTTTGATACCAACATCTTCATAAGCTATCTCCTGTCCCCAACCGCTGGGGGTACAATTACCGATATTGTTGAAGCCGCAGTCAACCAAACCTTCACCCTTATTCTCCCGGGCGAACTTGTTGACCGTTTCCCAAGCACGGTGGCCAGCAAGAAGTATCTTGCCAAAAGGATCAAGCTGGAGGACGCAAGCCAATTCTTGGAAATCCTTGCGGAAGCATCCGAGATTGTTCCTCCCATTGAAAGTCCGATACCACGAGTCTGTCGCCACGTTAAGGATGATTATCTCCTCGCCTACGCGCTTGTTGGTAGATCCGATTACCTGGTAACCGGCGATGATGATCTCTTAGTGTTGGGCCAGGTTGAGGAGTTGAAGATCGTTACCCCGACCGATTTCTTGGCGATCTTACGAGGAACAGGTTCTTGAGGCCCTGCGGAAGCCGAAGTCAGGGCTAATAATCGGTCAAAGAGGCCCCGCGCACTCGCAGGGCATTACGAAAAGCAATTTTGGTGGAGCCGCAGGAGCCCTGGGCTCCGCGTCTTCCAGCGGCCCGGCTATGGCTTGACGTGCAAGGTGCCGAGGATGATGCGGTCGTCGGACGGCTTGCCTCCGTCGGTGACCGGCAAACGCTTGAGAGTGGCGCTGTCGTACATGCCCACTTCCAGCACGTAATCGCCGGATGCAGCCGCCGGATCGATGGCAAGATCATACTCGTCCCGAACGTATTCTCCTTTGATCCAGGCTGTGGTAGGGCTGGCGCCGCGCATGGGAGGATTGTCCTGCTGAGCCCGCACGGTGTTCTGGCTGTCCAGCAGGTGGGTGAAGACGGTGTACGCAGTTTTCGGCTGTTGGAGCGCTTGCCAGTACAGGACCAGGCGCAGGGTTCCTCCGGGCTTTACGGTATCCGACGAGAGGCTGTAACCTGCCAGGCTGATGGTATCGTCCAGGCTGGCTGCCACGGGGTGCTGAATTCCGTCCGGTCTCGTCATGAGCCGGGCCCGTTCCTGTATTTCGAGAGACGTTGCCCTGGCTGCCTGGCCCTGGGAGCCTGAGGTCCCGGCGAGGGCCACCTTCAGCGTTGCCGGACCGGGGCTCACGTTGGCCGGTATCGAAAGCGAATATTGGCCGCGCACTACCTCACCTATCTGCCACCTGTCAGTCGGATAAGCGCCCTGGACCGGGTCGCTATCATAGAGTTGCGATCTCTTGCCCTGCGAGTCCTCTATGAATATGATCGCGTGCTGGGCCGGCAGCGGCTGGCCGGAGGCCTTCCAGAAGAGTGTAAGGGGCACGGTGTCGCCCGGACGCACCATCCGGGCGGGGGTCTGTGCTCCGATCAGCGACACCCCGGCGCCAAGATCGGCAGCTTCGCTGTTGTCCATGCCCAGGTCCGAGGCCGAAGGAGGCTTGAGTGCGCCGGTAATCTCGATTGTGCCAGCAATAATACTCGTCCCTCGTGGCTGCCCTCGCTCGCCAAGGACTGCCAGGTCACGGCCACCGCCGGATAGGCCCACACTGTGAAAGGCAACCTCAAGCTGGTATTTCCCTGGCGGTGTGCCTGTCAGCGGAGAAATAGCAACACGCCCGCGAATCGGCACCCCAGTTCGCCAGGAAGTAGTGGGGTAGAAGTAACTGGTTGGCCTAACTTCCCGGTTGCCCCAGTAGTAGCCTCCTCCTTTTATCCTGAGCGATACCACGTATTCCTCTTTTAGGGGCTGCAATGCTTTCCAATACAGCGTGACCAGGCCTTCCGCGTCGGCGGCGATGGGAGCTTTGGGTTGGTCATAGCCAAGTAGCTCGACTTTGTCCTCAAAGTTGGCGCTGATGGGGTTCTGGGGCTTGAAATCAGCCGAGAACTGCGGTCTTCCAGCCAGGGAGTAGGTCCGGACCTCTACGCCAGGAAAACGCTTGTCAGGTAAGGCACGCGGCGCAGCGTCTTCCAGGGAGTCCAGCACAAATCCTGCGGGGTCGGCCCAATCCTGGTTCCAGAGATAGAGCCAGAGCCTCTCTTTACCCTGGGTGATCCCGTTCAACTGAGTTGCGGCAGTCTGAAAATCGTCGCTGGGCTGAATCCCGTACCAGGGCAGATCACCCTTGTAGTAGTACTGAAATGCCTGGGGGGCATCCATCATAAGAACTATGACATCACCCGGCTTGGAATAGGCTTCTACATAGGCGGTGGCAGCCCGGTTATTGTCTCGAATGAAATCGGGGCTGTTGAGGATCTGGACCGTGAAGTAGCCGGAAGGTGAGAGCACCCCTACAGTGACGATGGCGAAGATAGCTAGAAAGACGTGTCCGCGCCGTTTGCCTTCTGCCAGCAGGACCCGACCCTGCAGGAGAAGGAAGGCCAGCCCTCTGGCGATCAGCAGATAGAAGGCCGGAGCGGCCATTATCAGGTATCGCTCGGTGAACTTCGGGGCGCGTGCAGTCATGAGGTAGATCGCAGCCACAGGTACCAGCAAGTAGAGAAGGAGGAACACCTCGCTCCTGCCAAGGGGTACCTGCTTGATTCTAACGAGGGACACGAGTCCTATGCCTACGATGAATGCAAAGGCTACTAATGCCGGAGTACTGACCTGGGCCTTTGGCCCGAGGCTAAAGGCCAGGAAAAGCCTCTCTACCAGCGTCTGGAGCGAGATTGATCCTGCCCAGAAGTCAGGGGTTGTCTGTATGCGGAGTAGCTGTATCAGCCCGGGCTTCAGCCACGGCAGATAAAGCAGGGCAACGGCGGCCAGCGACCCTGCTCCCATGACCGGGAACCGCCGGCGCCGGAGCGACACAAGCGCCAGATAGGTCACGTGGGCGATAAGAACAAAGGCGCCGAAGTAATTCACGTAGAGCGTCAGGGAGGCGAAGATGGTGTACGCAACCCACCACCGCGTCTGGCTGCCCCGGCCCCGTGTGGGGGGTCCTGTCTCGTGGGCCTTCCAAAGGGCCACGCTTGCCAGGACGGTCAGGGCCGTAACCATCATGTAGTTGCGGGCCTCCTGCGAGTAGAAGACCAGGAAAGGTGATAGGGCTGCCAGGGCGGCGGCCAGTCCGCCTCCCCAGACCGGGGCGGCCCCGAGCCTGGGGTTGCGTCCGGCCAGTAACAACAAGCGAGCCATTTGGTAGATAGCGGGTATAGTCAAGAGCCCGGTGGCTGCCGAAAGGAAGCGAAGAGCGAACTCGCTGTTGCCCGTAATGGCTGTCCAGTAATGAAGGGCCAGGTAGTAAGCAGGAGGGTGCAGGTCCTGGAAGATAACAGTCGATAGGAGAGGGCTTACCGGCCTGGCGGAGATGAGTGCGCTTATGCCTTCGTCCACCCAGAGGCTTTGGGTTCCCAGATGCCAGAGTCTCAGCCCGAATGCTACCAGGACTACCAGCAACATGAGCCAGATGCCCGGTCCAAATCGCCGTCTGCCTCTGGCGTCCGCCAGTCTCTCCGTAGCCAGGGTACCTTTAGAATCCATTGTGCCGAATTATAGCATAAGGGGGAGACGGCATCCGGAACAAGAGGCAGTTCGGAGGGGGAGCCGGCTGCCGTGAGCTAAGGCGGCGCCAACTGGTCCGCGCCGGCTAACGCTTTTGACCGGCCGGGGGTTGAACGACGATCTTGCTCACGCGGGCCCGTCCGTCCGGCAAGGCTTGCCCGGCGCTGGTTGCCTGAAGGCGTTGCCCGGTTGACCGGTGGTAGACGCCGACCTCTAACGAATAGTCTCCCGGAGGCAGCCCATCCAGGGAAACCTCACGCCTGTCGGCAACGACCTCCCCGGTCCTCCACCCCGTAGTAGGGTAGCGTCCATGTGCAGGCTCGCCGTCGGACTGCGTCCGGAGCTGGCCGGAGGTGTCGTAGAGATGGATGAACATGGTGTACGGCTGAGACATTTCCCGGTCAGCCTGCCAGTAGAGATTCAGGGCCAATCGGCCTCCGGCGAGAACGCTTTCGGTCTCAAGCTCGTAGCCTAAGAGCGATAACTCTTCCTGGAAATGCACGGCCGCCGGCTGGGCGGATTCTGGCGTCGAACGAAGGCGGGGAGCACTCTTTACGAGGGGAATGCCGGGGAGGGTCCCCTGTTGCCGTACCGACGCTACTTTGACGATATTCTGGCCGGGCAATACAGAGAACGCCTCCTCGGGCTGTCTTAGATCAGGGACCAGTCGCAGGGCCGTTGCCCACTCGTTGCTACCCCTGGTTACCCCTACGGACAGGTCAAACTCCTGGCTCAAGTCCCCCACCCAGATAGGAGACAGGTAGTCGATCTTTACCGTTTCCCCCGGTTTCCACCGGGAGGTTGGGTACCAGACCAGTCCCGGAGGATGGCCGCGGCCTCCTACTGAAGGGCTCTCCGTATCGAAGTATAGAGCGGGCAGGAGATCAGATCCCGGCTTCAGGAGTCTCCAATAGCCGGTAGCCAGGACCGTGTCTGCGCCGTTGTTCAGGATGTTGCCTGGCTTGATATCCATGCCCACGAGTTCAATCTCATCACCAAAACGAACGGAAAGGGCAATGGACGGTGGCAATAATGGACGGGCAAACGAGAAGAACTCCTCAGGCAATTCGGCGCCGGGGGTGTGATGCTGGAGAAGAATCACGCCGTCCCTCGCGCTGACGACTGCGAAATCCTCGTCCTGGATCAGGCGGTTTATTTCCTGGTAGGTCTCGATTGGCTTATCCCAGTCATACCGCAGAATATCCAACACGACATAATCAATTACGTCCCAGGACGGAACTGTATCAACGTAATACAGCTTCTCTCTCCGCGTCAGATGCGGGGCGAGGCTATGCGTGGTAGCAACCACGGCGTCGCCTGGAATCATCGACATGATTCTCTCAGCCGCCTGCTCGTGCGCGGCTACCTGAGCGATAGCGAACTCGGGTCGCAACGGCGTATAACCATTCCGGTACTGGCCGAGAAGGGCCGAGACCACCACGTATCCCAGGACAATATAAAGCGCGACACTCCCCCGTCCCGGAAGCAGCCTCTCGATTGCGGCGACGATTGCCACGGTCGCTGCAATGGCCGAGGCCAGGAGTATTGGGACCAACTCTGCGGGGTACTGCCGTATTCCGACGGTAAACATCGTATTAGAAGCGCTCAGGAGGTTAATGCCCCAGGACGGAACGCTTATGATGAAGGCTGGAAGGCCCAACGGGGAAAGAAACCCCAGGGGGGCGAGCATATCCCGAACATAATCGAGGCGGGCGGGAGATACCAATGCGTCTGCGAGTGTGGACGGATTTCTTATGATATTGACGAGCATAGAGGCCGGACTATCTCCCCATCGTGCGTATAGATACCAGTGAGCAGTTGCTCCATCAGAATTGAAGTGGGGCATCACAACCTGGAAGGCCAGCCAGAATGAGAGTCCCCCCAGTGCGGCGGTGCCCAGGCCCCAGCGAAGCTCGCGCTGTATGGCCATCTGGTAAAGGCCCATCATCATCACAACCAGGGGGATATTCTCCTTAGTGCTCATCGCCAGAACAGCGAAAATAAGAAACGGGAGATGCCACTTGCCTTTCATGAAATAGAAGGCGAAAAGAAGTAGCGAAGCCGCCAGTGTTACACCGTGGTACTCCATGAGAGTAGCTCCCTGAAGTCCGGGATGGAGCAGGTAAGCAAGCGCAAAGACCAGGCCTGCAAGCTGGCTCTTCAGCGAGTCCCTGGCAATCCAAAACGCGGGTAATGCTCCAAGGGCGACCACCACAGCTTGAACTATGAAGAGCGTTCTGGGGTCAGCGAAGAAGAGATAAAGCGGGGCCAGAAACAGGACCGTAAGATCGGTATGAATTCCCAGATGTGAGATGGTCCCACCCCATGAGGTGAAGACGAACGGCCGGCCGTGCAGGGTATTCCAGATTGCCTGGTCATACACTGCAAGGTCTCCGCTGGCAGTGAAGAAGGCTTCGTAGCGCAGGATCGAGAGGAAGCTGAAGTATCCTATATAGCCCAGGATCAGCAAGAGCAGAGCCACCCGAGCCGGCCGTGACGCTCGTGGCCTTGGGGGGAGCAGTCGACGCCATATCCGGCGGCAAGCCGCACGCCGGTGACTCGCATTGTTGTGCCGAGGACTGAGCGCCTCTTCGTTCTGTCTCTGCACAGTTGGCCAATTCTGCATCAGGAACGGCCATGATGTCAAACGATACGCGCAATTATGCTCGCCACGGGCTCTAACAGGCACCCGTACAGCCGGACTGCACGTGTTGCGTCAAGGATTAGACCTCACCGCAGCATTGACAACGCCTCAGCCAACACTGGATAATGCGTACACCGTTCCAAATGATTCCCCATCTGCATCTAAAATCCCACATCCCATCAATTCGCCAGGCGAGATGGCCAATTCCGCTTGCGGTCCTGCTGGTCATCACGTTTGTCACCCTGCGTGCGGCATGGCCGCTCTGGAGCGGATGGCTAATCAAGGGCCATGACGGTCAGTTCCACGTGTGGCGTCTATTCGAATTAGACCGTGCCATTCATGCCGGCGTGCTCTACCCGCGGCTGGCCCCGGATATGGCGATGGGCCTCGGCTACCCGGTGTACAACTACTACGCACCTCTGGCGTCTTACGTTGGCGAGATCGGGAAGCTCGCCGGCCTGTCGTACATCTATGCCAACAACTCTATCTTCATACTGTCGCTGGTCCTCGGCGTGTGGGGGATGTTCTTTCTCGTGCGCAGGCGGTTTGGGACCCTGGCCGGAGCGGCCGGTGCGACAGCCTATGCTCTGGCTCCGTACAGCATAGCTGATGTCTTTATCCGGGCCGCTCAAGCCGAGGCACTGGCGATGGGGTTGCTGCCGTGGGTGCTCCTGCTGTTCGAGCGGCTGGCCGGAAAGCCTTCCAGCACCAGAATGATCACGGCCAGCCTGGGTATGGCGCTCCTGCTGCTTGCACATAATATAACTGCGCTGTTTAGCCTGCCACTGATCGGGGCGTACTATGCGCTCGTCGCCTGGGAGCATCCCAGCGAACGTCCGGTACGGACGCCTGTCATTCAGTTCACTGTGGCGGTGGCGCTGGCCCTCGGGCTCACCGCTTTCTTCTGGATGCCGGCGCTCCTGGAACAAAGCCTGGTCCAGATCAAGAACATGACTCGGGAGTACTTCGAGCTAAAACGGCATTTCAGCGAAATCCATAAAATCGTTCAGGGGACACTAAGCTACGACTACAGCGATAACAACTTCTTCCGGCCGGGTCTGGTCCAGATGCTCCTGGCAACCCTTGGGTTCGTCACCGCAATCTGGCTAAGCCGGGACCGGCGCCGTGTAGTGTTCTTCGGACTGGCCGTGGCCTTCACGCTCTGGCTGCAAACGTCGAGCTCGCAGTCTCTCTGGGAGAGAGTACCCTTTGCTCAGTTCGTGCAGTTCCCGTGGCGAATGATGGTCTTCATGACTCTGGCTACCGCGTGGCTCACTGGAGCCCTGGTTGGCTCCCTGAGGCAATTGCTGCCTGCATCCAGCGCCTGGCCACTTGCCGTAGTGCGTCCTGCAGCCACTTGCGTCATAGTTGCGGCCTTTGGCATCTCGTCCGGACTGCATTTTTATGTAGGTGCAGGTAACAATGCGGATTATCAGCTAAGTGTGCCAACCCTGATGCGGGGTGAGCTGTACCGCCAGCTTGTGGCTGTGTCTACGCAGGGAGAGTACTTGCCAGCAACTGTAGAGACAAACCCGTTCCGGTATCTCGCCGGACTGGAACCTCGGGCTGCTGGAGATACCGTTTCGGATGCCGAAGTACGGGTGACGGATGCCACGCCGTTCCAAACAACCCTTTCGGTCCGCGCCTCAAGGCCCACCAGGTTGGTGCTCGACCACGTCTACTTCCCAGGCTGGCGCGCAGAGACAACTGGTGAGCGGTTAGAAGTAGAGCCCAGCGGCCCCCTGGGGCAGCTATCATTTACGGCGCCACCCGGGGATAACACTATCACGGTGAGTTTCGGCGATACGCCGGTGCGTACCATAGGCACTCTGACGAGCGCGTTAGCGCTGTCGGCGGTTCTTGTGGTTGTCTGCTACAACCCTCGCTGGCGTCTGGGCCGGCGTCTGCGGAGTCTGCGCCTCCCAGGTCTAACCGGTGCGTTGCTGGGCGTATGGCTGGTCGGGTATGGGATGCAGATGGCCGTTCCATGGGCGTTGGCCGGCGTCGTGACCGGGGCATCCAGCCATTCCTTCAGGCAACTGCCCGTGCACGCCGTGTTCGGTAAAGAGGTAGAACTGGCTGGGGCAACCTTGGACAACACCCTGGCCGATCAGCGAGGCACAATGGGCATTATCCTCTACTGGCATGTGTTGCAGGCCCCTCTTCGTGACTACCAGGTGCGGCTGCGCCTTATTGACGAGAATGGGACAACAGCCGGCGAGAGGGTTAAGCGTCCAATGTTTGGCCTGCGGCGCAGCACCCTCTGGGAAACGGGAATGGTCGTGCGGGACTACCAGGAGATTCGTCTCTCGCCGGGGATGCCTCCCGGCAGCTACCGCCTGGCCGTCAGCCTGGTCGACGAGTCGACGGGAGGTCCGCTGCCGGTCAAGATCGACCCGGATAGCGAAGGCCCTGTCTCCGCACGTCCGGACACTCCAGGTGCTGGAAGTGCACCATGGGTCTTCCTGGGCAACGTCACAATGCCGGCGTCAAGAACTTCCGTAGCGCCTGTAGTGGACCACCCGCTGGACGCCAATTTTGCGGGCAAGATGCTTCTTCGCGGCTTCAGTATTCAGATCTTGAATGATGTCTCTCCTGCGCGGGTGAATCCCAATCCGGCAAATCTGGTGACCGTCCAGGAAGGGGACATGCTCCGGCTCACGGTGTCGATGGAGACGCTGGTAGACCTGGATGAGGACTACTCGGTGTTCAATCACCTTCTGGACAGCCAGGGACAGATGGTGAGCCAACAAGACGACCAGCCGGCCCGTGGGAACCGCCCAACGAGCGTATGGTATCCTGGGGACACGTACGCGGAGCCGTTTCAATTATCGATCCCAAAGGACGTCGCTCCAGGCAGGTACGCACTGGTCACAGGGTTCTACACTCGCGTCGATATGAAGAGATTACCCTTGGAGGGAAGAGCCGGCGAAAGTATTACATTGGGATACGTCAAGGTAAAGTCTACCGCCAACCGCGACTCATACCAGCCGGTGGCTGGCGGGCCTCCGGTCTTCGGAGGGCTCGCAGGCCTGGAGGGGCTCAACATAGTAGCTGGCGAGGACAATCGACTTAAGGTAGGCTTGCTCTGGTCGAGCCGCGGCGTTACTGCGAAGGATTACACGGTCTTTGTCCACATTACGGACCGTGACGGACGTCTTATCGCTCAGGATGATGGCATGCCCGCAAAGGGCTCGTATCCGACCAGCTCTTGGGACCCAGGAGACTTGGTCGAGGATATCCGTGAGATGACCCTGCCTCCAGGGACAAGGTGTTCCGAATACCGTGTAGAGGTTGGAATGTATCTGGTGGAGTCCGGGCAGAGGCTGTCACTTCCGGACGGGCGGGACAGTCCAGCAGTTGGCATGGTGCCCGGCCTGGCGGCCGGCTGTGCCCCTTAGGAGCCAACGAGCAATCGGGCAGTGGATTTGTTAACCCTAAGTCGTGCTACGGCTAGCCGCAGCGCTATGAAGAGGCTCGGCGCGGGCGCTATCCCTCTTCTGGCCATTGCTGCACTGACCCTTCTTACGTACCGGTACGTTCTGTCGCTATCCTTCATGCTCGATGATTTCAATGATCTCCCCAGAGCAGCAACCAGTCCCCTGTTTACTCTGCTGACATCTGCCCAGGGCTACTCTTACTACCGGCCGCTGGCTCTTCTGGCTGAGAGGCTACCATATGCACTGCGGGGTTACTACGACCCTGTATGGTATCATTTCTTGCCCCTGTTGTTTCACGCCATTAACGGATGGCTGGTCTACCATCTGGCTCGCAGATTGGCCGGCGCCGGGACGGCCGTGTGGGCCGCGGCGCTCTTTGTACTGTACCCTCTCAGTTACCAGGTGGTGCCCTGGGCCGGAGCTGTCATGCATCCACTGGTGACATGCTTTGTCCTGGGCTGTCTGCTGGCCTATTACGAGGGACGCTGCCGGCCGTCCAGGGTATGGATGGGGCTTGCGATGCTGTTTGCTTTTCTGGCGCCGGTCACGCATGAGAATGGGGCGGTGGTGGGCCCGATGATTCTAGCGCTGGAGCTGTTTCTATGGAGAAAGAAGCGGGTGCGCATGCCTTCCGCCATTTCGTCGGCGTTCCTGGCGCCCGGGCTGGCATTCGTCGCTGTCTGGCTGGTAGTACCGAAGAGCGGCAATCCATGGGCAATTGAGCCCGAGTCTATCGGACGGAACACCCTCTTCTTCCTTCAGGGCCTGGTCTATCCGGTGTCTGGCGGTCTCGGAACCATCAGCCGCTGGCTGGGACTGCCGGCCGAAGGGATAGCCTGGGCTATCCTCCCACTGGTGATGGCCGCTCTGGGCCTGGTCTATTTCCGACTTAGAGTCGGGTCTTTCTTCCTACTCGCGATTATGTGGTTTATACCGGCGGTCCTCCCTGCCTGGGCGTTGTTAAGTTATTCTTACGTCATAGATGGACCCCGCCTCCTGTACCTGGCCTCAGTGCCGGTGTCCTTGTTGTGGGCGGGGTTATGGCAGGCATTCGATGGTAAGGGCCGGCGGGCGATGATTGGAAGGCTTGGCCTCCTGGCGCTGATGGGAGGCATTATGTGGCAGAGCTGGGATTTCCTCGGTGTTCGCCGGGAGATGTTCGAAGCAGGCTCACGCCTGGTCTTCCAGGTGGCTGATGCTATCTCACCGGGTAGTCCGACTCCTCGGACTGTATTCGTGAACGTGCCGTCCTGGTTCAACTCTAAGCAGCCGGAGTACCCGATCGGACATATGGGGGTTACTTTCATCCCGGATTACGCCGGCTTGAACCGGGTTGCATTTATGCACCGCGGCCTTGAGCCAAAGATACAGTCCCTGGCTTTTGCAGACCTGCTAAAGAGAACTCGTTATGACTATGCCCCGCATGGAACCGGAGTCGCTCCTGAGGACCTGTACAGGGCTGTGGGCCAAGCCGATCAGGTCGTTGTGGCGACCTATGGTCCCGAAGGTGTTGCCCTGGGCCTGGCTGGAAGGATCGGCAGGGCTGAACCCACGGGACTCTCTGCCGGTCTCGCGCCCTTAGCCGATTTCTCAGGTCGGTTTGCGCTTCTCGCCGGCAGGGTGAGCACGAGCGGAAACGCAGTACTCGTCGAGCTGGAATGGCTTTCGAGAAAGCCGGTGGAAGAAGATCTTACCCACTTCGTTCATGTGTACGATGCTTCGGGCCATATGGTGACACAGGAAGACGGGTATCCCATCCATGGTACGTTCCCCTTCCGTTCGTGGACGCCGGGCATGACTATCAGCGAATCGCGAAGCGTAGACCTTCCATCAGGTCTGGCCTTCGGCGATTACTCCGTCGTGGTGGGCGTGTACGACCGGGCCTCAGGCAAGCGCGAGCCGGCGACCAGTGGGTCCGGGCAACCCTATGCTGACGATGTGGTACGCCTGGGAGCTATACATCTGTCAGATGGCGAAAAGACGCCCCAGATACAGTAAGAGCTTATCCCAATAGTTTCCGATTTTACGGCACGAATCCACCTGTTGCTGGGTCCCTCCCGAACCGGCCCTTCTCTTCACCTCCATATTTCGGCGGGGTGACGGACACCGGGACCAGCCGGAAACTTGGCTGATAGACGCCTATGGGTTATTATTCCCCACAAAGGGTGAGTCTCTCCCAGTTGTGAGGTCTTGGTAGCGGATGGCTAAACGGAATATCTTTGTGTGGCTGGTCTTACTGGGTGCGCTTTTCGCGATGAGCGGATGCTCCTGGCCGCGCATCTCCAATACCAACGCAGCCGGTAACGCTTTTGAAGGTCCGTTCTTCACACCGATCAAGACCGCCACACCGGCGCCAACGGCTGTGCCTACTCAGACGCCCACCCCGGTGCCGACGGTCCCTCCGCAGGTGCTGGCCTCCAGGCTCGGATTCATCATGCCTGTCAAGGGGGCCCATGTGCCGGAGTGGCTGGACCTGGTGCCTGGGGCAAAGCGAGGCTACCGCTCCGGCACTCACGAGGGCGTGGATTTCGGTTACAACGCGGTGGGTGTAACCGTACGCGTGGGCACTCAGGTACTGGCGTCGGGGGGTGGCGTCGTAGTGCGGGCGGACCTGAATTACCGCGAGCCTACGTCTCAGGAGATGGACGCTATCCTCGCTCGCTCCGCCAGGCAGGGCGATACCTCGGCCGATGACCTGGACAAGCTGCGCGGCAGACAGGTCTGGATCGATCACGGTCAGGGCTTAGTCACCCGCTATGCCCATCTGGACCGTACAGCCACGGGCATCACAGTGGGCACACAGGTTTCCAAGGGACAACTCATTGCCTACGTGGGAAACTCCGGCGTCCCTAACGACGGAGCCGGTGACTCGCCTCATCTGCACTTTGAGATCCGTATTGGGGATAGCTATCTGGGCCAGGGGCTAACTCCGGCCAGGGCCCGTGATCTATATGTACAGGCGTTGAGCGGAAAGAAATGACGGAGGTCTACCGCTCCTGAAGCGGGCTCAGCTACTGATCCTGCTGGCCATTCTGGCGATAGGGGCGTTTCTTCGCTTCTACGGACTGGGATGGCTTCCGCCCGGCCTCTTTCACGACGAGGCTGCGATTGGGCTGGATGCGCTGGATATTCTCAACACCGGGCAGGTCCCCATCTATTTCGAGCGTACAACTGGAGGCCAGGAACCACTCTTCGGTTATCTGACGACCCTCTCGTTCCTAATCTTTGGGCCGGGCGCCTTCGCCATGAGGGTGGTCGCCCCGGTTGTTGGGCTGCTCACAGTTGCCGTGACATACGTGTTGGGCAAGGAGATGCTGGGGCGGTGGGCCGGGCTCATTGCGTCGCTTCTCATGGCGGTCTCCCACTGGCACATCCACGAAAGCCATACCAGTTTTCGGGCTATCACCCTGCCTTTGCTGGTGGGGCTGACATTTCTGCTGCTTTGGCGTGCTCTCAAGAGCAAAGGGATGATTGGCTATGTTCTGGCGGGCATCTCGGGTGGGGTCACCATGTATACGTACCAGAGCAGCCGGGTCTTTCCGCTGTTGCTGGCGTTGGCGTTCGTCTATCTATGGGTCAGCCAGGGCCGAACTCTTCCATGGCGGGGGGTGCTGGTCTTCGCCGGCGTCATGGCTGCCCTTACGATTCCCCTGGGCTGGTACTACGTTGACCATCCTGGTGTTTTCTTTTCCCGTATCGACCAGGTTGGGGCCGGTGGCATGGGGATCGAGGAGAGTCTGTTCAATGCCCTGGGCATGTTCAGCTACGAGGGAGACATTACCTGGAAGTTCAACCTGCCGGGCAAGCCCGTCTTCGATCCAGTGATTTCAGCCTTCTTCTACATAGGATTGGCAGTATGCCTCTGGCGCTGGCGTCGGCCGGCCTACGGAATTCTGCTGCTTTGGGTTGCAGTGATGCTGACGCCGACCGCCTTCTCAACCGAGAGCCCCCATTTTCTGCGGGCGCTCGGAATTATGCCTGCCGTCTACATCATCCCCGCAGCCGGTGTTCTCTGGCTGGTCGAAAAGACAGGGCCTCGTCTCACTGCACTTGCCGGACCCCGCGCCATTAATGCCGGGTACGCTGCCCTGGCAGTCTGGCTGGCGGTTGGAGGAGTTTCAACCTACCGGGACTATTTTGGGGAATGGGCCAGCAGCGCCAGGGCCTATCAGGACTACAACGGCGACGTGGAAGATGCTTCTGCCTACCTGGGTACCCTCGATGGCTCGGAGCTGGTCATGTTTAGCACCCAGTACTACGGCCATTACACCGTCCTTTTCTTTGAAAGGCGGGGCCTGGAGCTGCGTTGGTTCGATGGACGCCAGAGCCTGCCCCTGCCGGACGAGAAGACCCGTGATGTTGTGCTTGTCTTCCCAGCTTCAACGATGCCCTCTCGGGACTTACTGGATAGGATATTAGGGAAGGATAGCCTGGCTAGCGAGGGCCGGAGTCCTCACGGACAGGTCTCTTTTCTGGCATACCGGCTAACCCCGGAGCAACTCACCCAGGCCAGGGGCCGGCTCTCGCCACCCAGGCCTCTAGCCGTGACCGCGGGGCAGGAGGTCGAGCTTCTGGGGTACCAGCTTGGCAACTCCAGCGCCGGTGGTCCGGCGGAGGTTGCACCTGGAGGCGTCCTGCCACTGACTCTCTACTGGAGGGTACTTCAGAGGACCAGCGCTGATTACTCCTTCTTCAGCCATCTCCTTGACGTGAAAGGACGCATGTGGGGGCAGGGGGATACCAACCAGTTCTGGTCTTTGGGGTGGAGGCCGGGTGACCTCGTAATGGGACGCTACGACCTTAAGATAGACCCTGCGGCGCCTCCCGGCAGACAGGTGGTGGAAGTAGGGGTCTTCGACCGTGACTCAGGGGGGCGTCTTCCTGTGTCCGGGGGAAAGGACTCGAAGGCCCTTGAAGCGGTCAAGGTAAAACAGCTATCCACTCCGGACGCGGACAACGCCGGCGGGACGGCACTGTTCAGCTTTGGCGATGCGATAGACCTGCAGGGCTATACGCTGGAGGGCGAGCGCGGCAGCAGTGCCCTGCCACGTGAAGCAAGACCCGGCGAGTCTCTGGCGATCAGCTTTGTATGGAAGGCGTCCGGGTCAGTAAACGGGGACTACACCGTGTTCGTCCATCTGGTGGATGCATCAGGGCGTCTCGTGGCCCAGGCCGATGCCCAGCCGCAAGGCGGGGCCTTCCCCACCTCTTTCTGGGCACGCGGGGAGGTAGTGGCCGACCGGCTATCCCTGACTGTCCCTGCCGGAGCCCAGCCCGGACCCTATACCTTGACCCTGGGGCTTTACCGCCTGGACACGGGTGCAAGGTTGCCTGTTGCGTCCGGGGGGGACGAGGCGCTGTTGGGGAGGCTAGACCTGGTCCCATGAGGTGGAGCCGTCCTGCGATCATCGCTATCCTGCTGCTCGCCTTCGGGCTGCGCGCCTACCACCTGGGATTTCAGAGCATCTGGACCGATGAAGGTTTCATCGTTGGCCTGGCCAGCCGGAATCTCCCGGACCTCGTGGCTATCTGGAACATCAGCCCGCAGGACGGGTATGCCAGCCTGTCGCGGGTGGGACAGGACCTGGTCGGACTGGCGGTCGAGACGGACATGCACCCGCCGCTGTACTACTTCCTCATACATTCTTGGATGCCTTTGGCCGGCCAGAGTGAGTTCGCTCTGCGGTTTCCTGCCGCCTTCTTTGGGGTTCTGACCCTCCCTCTGCTTTACGTCGTGGGGAGGCGTATGATCGGGGTCCAGGGGGCGCTGCTGGGGTGCGCCATTGCGGCTCTATCCCCCTTCTACCTGGACTTTTCTCAGCAGGTGCGGATGTACACGCTGATGACCTTCCTGGCGCTGCTCTCTATCTATAGCTTCCACCGGGCGTTCAAGGACGGACGCAGTATTCACTGGCCCATATACGCTGTCTCCACCAGCCTTGCGCTATACACACATTATTTCGCGATCACGATTCTGCTGGTGCAGGCGCTCCTGGCAGTACTGCCCCTCCTGACCCGCTGGTGGAGACGCAGCTCAGCACTTGCGCTGGGGATCTCGTCTTCGCCGGCCCAGCCCTTGCCACAAACGCCGGCCGATCGCGCACTCGCCAGGGGCGACCTGAGGCGGTTTGGGCTGTGGCTGGCTGCCTCAATGGGGGCGGCCGTTCTATTGGCCCCGTGGGTACCCTTCGCTCTGCGTCAGGTCTTCGACTACCAGAATCGGAGCCTGCTGACGCCGGACTGGCAGGTAGTGTTTGCCAAGACCTGGCAGACCTTCAATCTGGGTGTGAGCGTGGACAGCAGCCAGGCGACCCCTGTCCTGCTGGCAATGCTGGTAGTATTCCTTCTGGGGCTCGGCCTTGCGCTCTGGCGCGGGGTCGCGGAGAGGCCCGGCATGGCCGTTCTCCTGGCCTACTTTATCGCCCCTCTGCTCGTGGGCCTCGTTATTTTCCGCTTCAAGCCGATGTTCCATCCCAAGTACTTTATGATGGCCAGTCCTGCCTATTACCTGCTGCTAGGCGCGGGCCTATTCGCCTTGCGCCGGAGTCTGCGCTGGCTGGCGCTGCCGTTCGGGCTGTTTCTCCTCGTTGCACTGGCCTATGGCGTCAATTCGTATCTCTTCGATACCCGCTACTGGAAGGACGACACTCGGGCGCTCGGCGCCTATCTGGAGAGCAGGACCACCGAACGGGACCTGGTGATATCCGACCTGATAGAGCCCCTTGGCTACTATTACAGGGGTCCGGCGCCTGCCTACTACTTGCCAGGAGATACGGGCACCGCACCGGAGCGTCTGGCCCGGCTGGGTCAAGGCTCTGAGAGGGTTTTCCTGGTCCACTATGAGCATTCCTATACCGACTCGCAGGGACTTATTCCATTTCTGCTGGAGCGGGCCAGTGACAGGGTTACCGAAAAAGGCTTTCGCGGGTATTCTTTGCGTGAGTATGTCCTGCGCCCGGGCGCTTCCTTCGGCCTGGATGCTGCCGCCTCCATGGCGGGGGTCTCTTTTGGAGACAGGGTGGTTTTGGAGGGGGCGTTGATAGGAGGCGAAGGCATATCCGGGGCATCCGGCACGCCCGCCGTAGCATCTGCTGGCCGGGTCTGGGCGGCGCTGGACTGGAGGGTTCAACCACCGGCAGCCGGGGACTACAAGGCATCCCTTTCCCTGGTTGACGGGCGAGGGCATCTCGCGGCTCAGAAGGACAGTCCTATCATGCGGGGCATGGACCCGACATCGCGCTGGCTTCCAGGGGAGCGGGCCAGGAACTACTACACTCTTCCTATCTTCTCGGGCGTCGCACCGGGGGAGTACCAGCTTCGCCTCACGGTATACGAATCGGCACAGTCTGAGGCGGCCGGCGCCTCCCGAACAGCTACACGCTATCTGGGAGATGAAGTCAATCTCGGTAACATCACGGTAGGAGCCCCTCGGCTCGCTGTTGAATTCAGCTCTCGGGAGATGGGCAGCCCCAGCCGGGCCCCATTGGGACCCATCGAGGGTCTGGGTTACACCCTCAACAACCGGCGAGAATACCGGCCCGGCGACATCATCCCCCTCACGCTCTTTATGACCGCTCCGAAGCCGGTGGGGCAGGACCTCCGGCTCCGATTCCAGCTATGGGATTCTGCCGGCGTTTCCCACATGCAGTGGGATTCTTCGCCCTTATACCCGACCAGCAGATGGCGCAGCGGCGACGGTGTTCGGGACTGGCAGGACCTTCAGCTACCGGCCCGGCTGGCGGCCGGCGAGTATCGTCTCGTCATGGGGCTGGTACCGGCGTCTGGTGTGACACAGGGTCTCCCCTGGGACCTGGGGACGATTCAGGTGCTCGACCGTCCGCGAGTCTTCACCCCCCCTGCTATGTCCCACCCGCTCCAGGCGGCATCGGACGGGAAGATCGCCTTGCTCGGCTACAATTTCGAGGGGGACCTGCGTCCGGGCGCTACGCTGAGCCTGACTTTATACTGGAAGGCCCTTGCACCGATGGACGAGAGCTATGCTATCTTTGCTCATCTCCTGGACCAGCAGAGCCATATCTGGGCTCAGCACGACGGCATGCCAGGTGGGGATATCCCTACGACTGGATGGTTCGAGGGGGAGGTAATCACCGATAAGCATAGTCTGACCGTGAAAAACGATGCGCCTCCCGGTGAGTACACGCTGGAAGTGGGCGCCTACGAGCCGCGCAGCGGCCGGCGGGTGGCGATTTCTACCGCCGGCGTTAGGGTCGTTGACCAGGCCCTCTGGCTTCAGAGCTTGCAGCTCAAGTAAGCTGCCTTCAGGCAAACTGATATATGAGGTTGGCGTGTCCCGGCGGGGTGGGGCGACCTGGCTCTTAGCCCAGCCCCTGCGCCATCTGATAGGACTTGCCCTCGGTGCGGATGGCCGGGGCAATCACCATCTCGACCTGTTGCATCTCCTTGATATTGCGAGCACCCAGCATTCCCATGCCTATTCTGAGGGCGCCGACCAGGTTCTGAGTGCCGTCAGTAAGGCTGGTAGGTCCCATAAGGATCTGCTCCAGGCTGCCTTTAATACCGACATGGATGCGTGTACCTCGTGGTAGAGAAGCGTGGGGAGTAGCCATTCCCCAGTGGAAGCCCCCCCCTGGCGCCTCATTAGCCCGAGCGAACGGAGACCCCAGCATGACACCGTCAGCCCCCGATGCGATGGACTTGCAGATGTCGCCACCGGTGCTCATGCCACCGTCCGTAATAATGGCGACGTAGCGTCCCGACGACTTGAAGTAGTGCTCTCTGGCGGCGGCGCAGTCCATGGTCGCGGTGACCTGGGGCACTCCAACGCCCAGCACCTGGCGGCTGGTGCAGGCTGCTCCGGGTCCGACACCGACCAGCAGGGCGTCTATCCCTGTCTCCATAAGCTCCAGGGCCGCAGCATAGCTAACGCTGTTGCCTACCAGAAGTGGGATGCGCAGGCTCTTGCGCAGGTCCGTGAAGGAAAGGAGTGGATACGTGCTGGACACGTGGCGGGCCGTGGTCACTGTTGACTGTACCACAAAGAAATCGACCCCGGCCTCTGCCGCTATGGGCCCCAGGTGGAGCGCCGTTGTGGGTGTGGCGGACACTGCTGCCGAAACGCCCCCGGCCTTGATCTGCTGCACTCGCTCAGCGACCAGCCGGTCCTTGATGGGCTCAGCGTAGGCCTGCTGCAGTAGACGGGTTGCCTCTGCCGGAGCGGCTTCGGCGACACGGGCCAGCACCGATGCCGGGTCTTCGTAACGGGTCTGCACGCCCTCCAGATTCAGAACGGCGAGGCCCCCAAGCTTACCCATAGCAATCGCGAAATCCGGGTCTACTACACCGTCCATAGCGGAGGCCAGGAATGGTATCTCGAGAGTTCGCTCGCCGATGGTGAGCCTGATATCGGTCTGGTCCGGATTTACAGTAATGGCGCCTGGTACCAGCGCCACTTCGTCATAACCGTAAGCCCTCTTGAGTCCTCTATAGCTAAAATCTCTCATGATACCTCCTGGGATTGAAGAAAACTATAGCATTTTGCGTCCAAAGTGTAAAGACGGCTCTTGCCTCGGATGCACCAAGAATCGGTGACCAGTGGCTAGGTCGCAGGCCACTTATGGCCGACGCTACCCAGGTCGTGGATTGAGGTGCATGGGGGATCGTCCAAGGTCGGATGTGGGCGAATCTGTCCCCAGCCTGGTTTAGCAGGCTTCGTAAACTTAGCCCATAGCTTTAGCTTAGGGGCGATGCCTCATGCGGCACCCAACCTACGGTTCGATACATTGGGCCACTAGCGATGCTCCATGCAGCACCCAACCAACCATTTTGTGTATCGGTCCATGGACGATGCTCCGTGCGTCTACCCAATCCGTAATACTCTAACTGGCTGCCTGACATTGCGCCGCCAGCCCCCTGTTTTTGGCAGAGCCCGAAGTGGTCCCGTAGCCCAAGTTACCTTAAGGGAATGATATTGTTAAGCCTGGTCTGACGCTCCCGGGGCGACCGGAAATGCTGTCTTCGCGTACTCCCTGGCGAGGCGTTCAGCCCCGGCTTTGTCGTCCTGGGCCAGGTTGCCTTCCAGCACCTGCTCCAGCAGGTAGGCTTTGACCTGCCGCACCCAGGGTCCCGGAGCACGGTGGAGGATGTGGATCAGCTCCCGGCCATCCAGGGGGCTCTTCAGGTTAGGTACGTCATGCTGCTCCGAGAGCTCCAGGCAGCGGGCCTCCAGCTCCGCCAGGGCGGCCAGGGCGGTCTCCTCGTCCTCGCCATCGTGACCCAGCAGGTCGGCCCGGGCCAGCTCCATGAGCTTGCCCAGGTCAGCGCCGGCGTCCATCATCAGCCTTCGAACCGCGCCGTCGGTCCACGTGCCGTCGTACTGTACCGGGCGCATATGCATGCGGGCCAGCCTGGTCACGGTGCCTACTGTCCGCCGGTCCAGGCGGAGACGTGAGAGGATGCCGGATGCCATCTCTGCGCTGACCAGTTGGTGGTTGTAGAAGTGTATCCCGGCCTCGTCCCTGGAGAAAGTGGCTGGCTTGCCGATGTCATGGAGCAGGGCGGCCCAGCGGAGGTCCAGCAGCGGACGCACCTTGTCCACAGCCGTCAGGACATGGCCGAGGGCGTCCTTCGGACCGTGTGGGCCCTGGGGTACATCCTCCATGGGCAACAGCTCCGGGAGCACCGTATCCAGCAGACCGAGCTCGCGTGTCAGGCGCAGTCCGTGGCCGGGGTGAGGCGAGATGAGGATCCGGTTGGTCTCCTCACCGATCCGTTCTGCACTCACTGTCGATAGCATGCGGGCCTGCTCACAGATTGCCCTGGCGGTGTTCTCCTCGATTGTGAACCCGAGTTGCGCCGCGAAGCGGACCGCCCGGAGCAGGCGGAGAGGGTCTTCGGTAAAGCGCTCTCCCGGCTCGCCAACGGCTTTGATCACTTTCCGGTCGAGGTCCTGCCTGCCACCGGTAGGGTCGATTATCTCGTCGGTAAGCGGGTCCTGGGCCATGGCATTAATGGTGAAGTCCCGGCGCCAGAGGTCCTCTTCCAGTGTGCCAGTAAAGGCTACCTCCGGCCATCGAGAGAGCGGGAGATAGCTCTCGGTACGAAAGGTGGTGATCTCCACCTTCGTCTTGCCGAAGATCAGCCCGACGGTGCCGAACTTCTCACCTACCAGATAGAGAGCTTCCGGACTGACCCGGGACACCAGGGCTTTTACCTCTTCGGGCACCGCGTCGGTGGTGAGGTCAACGTCAGAAATGCCCCGGCCCAGCAGCCTGTCCCGTACGCTCCCGCCAACGAGAAAAAGTTGCCTGCCGTTGCTTTGGAAGATCCGGGCCAGCTCCCTGATGCGCTCCTCCAGCTTTGCGTGTGTCATCGTCTCTCCTCTACTTAGTTTACTACGTTTGCCAGCCTGGTGGGGAGAGTGCTGCGCCCGGATAATCCTCACAATACCTCCCAATCTTCTTCACGGCTTCTTCAAATTTCCCTCCTAAACTCTGAAGCAGGAACGACGAAGCGACGAACGGAAAAGGAGGTGAAAGAAATGGTGAAGAGACTGGGAATAATGGGCGGGTTGGCTATCGTTGCCCTCCTGCTGGTGGCGTTCGCCGGGCAAGCGCAGGCTGCGCCCCCTACCCCGACACCAGGCCAAGGCTATGGCTTTGGCTTCCTGGACAGGGTAACACTTCAGCGCGTTGCTACGCTGTTGGGTACCACACCTGATGACGTGAGTGCCCAGCTGCAGCAGGGTAAGACCCTGCTTCAGGTGGCCCAGGCGAAGAACGTGACCGAGCAGGCGCTGACCGACACGATTCTTCAGCCTATCAAGGACCGGCTTGCTCTTCAGGCCAAGTACGGGTACATGACGCAGGCGCAGGTGGACGCTCAGCTCCAGTACCAGCAGACTCGGGTACAGAACCTGATAAACGCGACCCCAGGAGCGGGCGGCACCAACGGCTATGGCTACGGCGGCTGCCACGGGGGCGGTTTCGGGGGCCCGGGCGGCATGATGGGTTTCGGTGGAATGATGGGATTCGGCGGAACCGGGGCATCCGGCCCTGCTCGAACAGGTATGATGGGCTGGTGGTAAGCCCGGCATCATGATGGTCGTCAGGCCCGACGAACACCCGTCGGGCCTGACGACCTCCCTATGGTAGAATATTAATGGACATGTCTAAGGAGAAGATCCTGGTAGTAGATGACGAGGCCAGGATTGTTGAGTTGCTGCGGGCTTACCTGGAGCGAGATGGCTACCAGGTCTTTTGTGCTTATACCGGCCGCGAAGCGTTGGACCTGGCCCGGCAGGAAAGGCCCGGCCTGGTCATTCTCGACTTAATGCTGCCGGAGATTGATGGCCTGGAGGTCTGCCGGAGCCTCCGGCGGGAGTCAAATGTGCCCATCATCATGCTTACTGCCAGGGATGAAGAGACAGACAAGCTGATAGGCCTGGAATTGGGCGCAGATGACTATATTACCAAGCCCTTCAGCCCGCGTGAGGTGGTGGCCAGGGTTCGGGCGGTGCTGCGCCGGACTGCCGCCGTACCGGTACCCGAGCGCCGGGTGGGTGTTGGGCAGCTGGTGATCGTCCCGGAGAGGCACGAGGTCTTTTGCCACGGAAACCCGGTGAATCTTACTCCTACCGAGTTCAAGCTGCTCGAAGCTTTCGCCCGTAGCCCGGGGCGTGTCTACAGCCGTCTGCAGCTCCTGGAGATGGTCCAGGGCGAGGCCTACGAGGGCTACGAGCGCACTGTCGATGCCCACATCAAGAACCTGCGGGACAAGCTGGGCTCCTTCAAGGAGAAGCCCGGCTGCGGCATCGTCACCGTCTACGGCGTAGGATACAAGCTGGAGCCCGGAGACAATGCGTAGTATCACCTTCAAGCTCATCCTATCGTTCATGCTCGTTATCATCGTTGGCGTAGGGCTGGTCGCCTTCGCTGCCAACCAGGGCGCCAGGGGCGAGTTCGCTACGTATCTGGAGCGCGGGCCGACCATCATGCGTCTGGAGCGGGCGGTGGCTGCTCTCACCTCCTATTACGTTCAGAACGGACGGTGGGACGGGTCTCAGGCACTCCTGGAATCGCTGGCGTCATCGCAAGGGGGCCGGTTCGTTCTGACCAATGGCAACGGCACAGTGCTGGCGGACTCAAACAAGGAAATGGTTGGCCGCGTCATTAGCGAGACGGACCTCGGGGACGCCTCGGCGGTGTTTATGAACAACAAGCAAGTGGGGGCCATTCACTTTGTGCCGGTCCAGTATGGCGGGCACTGGTGGGATGTACTTGGACAGGCCGACCAGCAGTCCCGCACACCTGAAGCAGTTCCGACCCAAGGGTGGGGAGGTATGATGGGAGGAATGATGGGCTCCGGTAGGGCCGATCACATGTCTCCTGGAACCATGGGCCAGATGATGGGAAGCTGGGAATCGCCCAGGTCTGTCGTTGGGCCTCCGGAGCAGGCCTACCTTTCCGGGTTCAACGATTCCCTCTGGCTGGGAGGCCTCGGCGCGGCAATCGTGGCCCTGGCCCTTGGGCTCATCTCGGCCCGCCGAATTACGCGTCCATTGCGCCGGTTGGCTGAAGCGTCCACCCGCATCGCCGGGGGAGACCTGTCGCAGCGGGTGAAGGTCTCGTCAAGGGATGAGCTTGGAGAGCTGGCCTCATCCTTTAACTCCATGGCGGAGGCCCTGGCCCGCAACGAAGAGACCCGGCGGCATATGGTGACTGACATAGCTCACGAGCTGCGCACGCCACTTACCGTGCTTCAGGGCAATCTGGAGGGCATGCTTGACGGCGTCGTGCCCCTGAGCAAAGAGACGGTGGTCACCCTGCACCAGGAGACTCAGCTTCTCTCCCGGCTGGTCTCGGACCTGCGCGAGCTCTCGTTGGCCGAGTCCGGGCAATTGCAGCTACACCGGGCCCCCACAGATATGGGAGCTCTTGTTCAGCAGGCAACGGGCAAGATGTGGCCCCAGGCCCAGGCCAAAGGCGTCCGGCTGGATGTCCGGACACCGGATGGGTTGCCTTCAATCGAGGTTGATCCTGACCGGATCAGCCAGGTGCTGGCTAATCTCTTGAGCAACGCCCTCAGGCACACGCCTGCTGATGGCGCAGTTGCGGTTACGCTGGAAAGGGTGAATGAGGAATCCGGCTCGTGTCTGCGGGTCTCGGTAGCCGACAGCGGTCCCGGGATACCTGCTGCCGACCTTCCCTTCGTCTTCGACCGCTTCTACCGGGCTGACAGGTCCAGGTCCCGGAGCACCGGAGGATCAGGCCTGGGACTGACAATCGTGAAGCAACTGGTGGAGGCTCACGGCGGCCGGGTCTGGGCCTCTATGAGCCAGGCCAGTCAGGGCGCGACCTTCTACTTCACCGTTCCTTACTAATCCCGATCTCGGCCACCACCAGAGCGACGGCCCCGTAGAGCCCTACATCGTCGCCCAGCGCTGCTGGGATGATCTGCACCTTTCTGAAGTTCGGCATTGCCCTTTCCGCCACGATCCTCCGCACAGGGCCGAAGATCTGTTCTCCCGCCTGGCTGACTCCGCCGCCGATAATGATGGCCTGTGGATTGAACAGGTGCACCAGGTTCACTATCCCGACTCCCAGGTGGGTGGCGGCCCCATGCAGCACGGACCGGGCAAGGGCGTCGCCGGCGCGGGCGGCTGCCTCCACGGCCTCGGCAGTGATCCGGCCGCGCGCAAAGGTGGGAATTGAAGATTTCTCTCCCGCCTCCATCCTCTCGCCGGCGATCCGGGCGATGGCCAGTCCGGAGGCCAGCATTTCCAGGCACCCGTAGTTCCCGCACTTGCACCGGGGGCCTTCGGCCACGGACATGTGGCCCACCTCTCCCGCCAAACCGTCCTGGCCTAGCAGAAGCCTTCCGTCGGCAATGATCCCGCCCCCGACCCCGGTGCTGACGGTCATATAAATGAGATTATCCATTCCCCGGCCGGCGCCGAAGTGGTGCTCGCCGAGGGCGGCCAGGTTTGCGTCATTGCCCAGGTAGACCGGCAGATTGAGCTGCTCCTCCAGCAGAGCCTTAAGGGGCACGTCCTGCCAGCCCGGCAGATTGGGGGGCGTGAATATTACCCCAGTACGTGGGTCCAGCGGACCGGGGGCGGCGAATCCGACCGCCAGGATCTGCTCTCTGGTGTGATGGTCCATCGTCTCCCTGACGGCCTGTGTCAGACGCGAGATGACGGCCTCTTTCCCTTCGTGCGCCCGGGTAAGGTGGCTCTTACGATAGGACAGCTTGCCGCTGGCATCGGCCAGGGCAACCCTGAAGCGAGTGCCGCCCATATCGACTGCTACGAAGAATTTCTTGTCCATGGTCTGAATCGGCTGCCTCACGCCTCCGCTATCGCTCCGGCTCGCATTGACAGATGGAGAGACTGGCTCGCAACGCCACATGCCGTAGAGATTGTGTCGTTACTGGCAACGACGTTAAGGCAATGACCGCCAGCTATGCCAGTGGCAGGCACCGCATGCCCGCGATGACATTACGGTCCCTGTGCCTGCTAGCCTCCGAGCGCTGCGTCAGGCAACGTCTTCCATGTCTCGAGTACCTCTTTTGAGCCAGCAACCACTCCAAAATACTTGGACATGTTATGCAGCGCTGAGTAATGCTCCTGCCGGTCGTATGCTGCCGTGCAGTCGGAGAGGAAGACGATGTGATAATCACGCATGAAGCCGTCCCGCGCTGTCGTCTCCACGCAGACGTTGGTGGCGACTCCAGCCATGATGAGCGACTTAATGCCCCTGGCTCGGAGCATAACATCCAGGTCGGTCGAGTAGAAGGCGCTGAACCGCCGCTTGGCCAGCACGCGCTCATTTTCCAGCGGCACTACCTGGTAAAGCTCTATGCCCCAGCTACCCTCGCGGCAGTGCTGGGGTATCTCTACCTCCACGCCGTGCAGCCTGGTGCTCCATGCCTCTGAGTCGGTCCAGGGACTATGTATCGCCTGGGTGAAGATGACTGGAACTCCTACCCGCCGGGCTTCTTCCAACAGCTCTGACAAATTGGGCATCATCTCCTCAACCATGGCAAGGTCCTGCCCAGCCTTGCTTATTGATCCATCCGGGTGGCAGAAATCGTTCTGCACGTCCACTACCAACAGGAGACTGTGCCTGGGGTCGATTTTGTCCGCGAGATTCATAGCCTGCTTATCCCCCTCTCTGGACCAGTGCCAGGTCCTCTAAAACCTGGGCGCACCAATCTCGTACGCCCTCCTCACGCAGTATGGCCCATCTTAGCGACATTTGCCAGAAGCGGATATCCTCCCTGGGGTAGGCATCGGAGCCTCCCTCCTGGAGTTCCTGGAAAAGTCTTTCCATGTCATGGTAGAGTGCGAGCTTGCCCCGAGCTGTCTCGTGCCGCTCCTCAATCTGCTCTACGAGCGTCTCGCGCTCCACATTACGAGCGAAGAATACCTTCAGGGGGAAAACATCTCTAATACCCTTGTCACGATTTGGCTCCCGTAGCCACGTTTGTAGGACGCGCCGTCCCTTCCTGGTTATGGAATAGACCTTTTTAGTGGGCTTCTTATCCTGGGGAACGAGGTCCATCTCAACCAGTCCGGCTTCCCTCAGGCGCGCCAGTGCCGGATATATCTGACTCATATGCACGCGCCAGAGGAAGGAAATAGACTTGTCAAAGAGCTGTTTTATCTCGTAACCAGACATGGGCCTGAGCGTCAGCAGCCCCAGCACGGCGTTTTCGAGTACCGAAGGACTTATATCAGACATGATATATATCAGACATTACCGCTCCATATACGGATGTCTGGCAGGTTACGGAAGTGTCCGTGGTGGTCCATGCCGTACCCCACGACAAACTCGTCAGGAATGGAGAAGCCAAGGTAGTCTATATTAACCGGAGTGCGTCGCCGTGCGGGCTTGCTCAACAAGGCGCAAACTCGCAGGCTTCTGGGTCCACGCGCCATGAGCCGGTCCGCCAGGAAGGACACGGTGAGACCGGTGTCCACGATGTCTTCGACCACCAGGAGATTCTTGTCAGCCACGGGCACATCAATATCCTTCAGTATCCTGATCTCGGTTGTGCTCTCCGTGCCGTCGTAGCTGGCTAGTTCGACGAACTCCACGCAGATGGGAACCGTGATCGAGCGGATCAGGTCGGCGGTAAAGATTGCAGCGCCCTTGAGTATGGAGATTACCAGTAGCTCCTCGCCGGCACATTCTTGGGAGATGGCGGCCCCCAGGTCGTGGACCCGCCGTTGTATGGCGTCCCGGCTAATCAGTACGTCGTGCAATCCTGGATACATGTATGTTCATCTTATCACGGTTCGATGGTTGTTCGGTAGTGGTTCGGTAGTTGTTCATTGTGCTTCAGTAGTTGTTCGTGGTTCTTCACAGTGCTTCAGCGGTTCTTCGTAGTTCTTCGTAGTTCCTATAAGCTCTATGAAGAACTATTGAACAACCATTGAACCACCATCGAACAACCATTGAACCACCACTGAACAACTATTGGGCCACAACTGAGCCACTACCGGAAGGGCCCCGGATCAGCGAGGTTGCTGCCCCGGCGGTAGCTATAAGCCCGATGGCAACGAACGTGAATTGGAATGCTCCAAAAAAGGCCGCCTGGGGGTCGCCCGTGGCAAAAGAGCGCTGGGCCAGTTGGGTGCTGAAGATTGCTCCTGATATGGCGATGCCAAGCACCATGCCCAGGTTGCGTGCCGTAGCGACAACGCCGGCGGCGATACCCAGCCTTTGACGCGGCACAGAGCCCAGAATTGCGCTGCTGTTGGGGCTTACAAAGAAGCCGTTTCCGATGCCCATGATCACCAGTGGCAAGATCACATCCATCTCAGTGGCCTGAGCTGTGAGCCTGCTGAACATGAACATACCGGCGGCGAGGAACACCATTCCCGTCGTAGACAGGGCGCGAGAGCCGATCCGGTCAGACAGGCGTCCGGCCAAAGGCGCTACGATAACCATGGCCACGGGCTGGGCGGTGATGAGCAATCCTGCGAAGCCGGGCGAGAACCCGCGTCCCTGCACAAGATAGAAGGGCAGCAGGAAGAGAGCCGAAAAGATACACAGGTAATTGATGCACGCACTGACGGTTGCGAACGAGAAGAGCCGGCTGCTAAAAAGATCAAGGTCCAGCATTGGAAAGCGCACGACGCGTTCTACCCGCAAGAAGAGAGCTATGAAGGCCAGGGCTACAACAAACAGACCGACTATGGGGACCGAGGTCCAGCCCATCTCCTGTCCCTTGGAAAGGCCGAACATCAGAGATGCGAGACCGATCAAGAGAGCTACCGCCCCCGCCACATCGAATGATTCCCGCTTTTGTCCTGAAGAGTATCGCGGAATAATTAGCAGCGCCATAACCGCTGCAATGACCCCGATTGGCAGATTGATGTAGAAGATCGAACGCCACCCGAACTGGTCCGTAAGGTAACCCCCGAGAGACGGACCGATGGTCATCCCAAAGTAAGTCATCATGACCAGGAGTCCTATTGCCTGGCCGCGCTGTGCCTGTGGGAACGTCCAGGTCAAGATGGCCGACGCATTGGAAGCGATCATTGCGAACCCGAAACCCTCCAAGGCGCGAAACCCGATTAGAAACGCCTCGGAAGGTGCAAGCGCACACAGCAGTGACCCCGTGATGAAGATGACCAGGCCAACGCTATAAACACGCTTATGTCCGAAGATGTCGCCCATTCTTCCGAAGCTGAGCAAGAGGCTGCTCACGATGATCAGATATGACATAACCACCCATTCGATGGACGACATGGTCGTTGCGAAGCTGTCCCTGATGACGGGTAAGACTGTATTGACAGCGATGGCATCCAGAGAGGTCATCAGCGTCCCTATTCCGAGCGCCATCAGCACCCACCACTTGCGTTCAACACCAAGCCGGCGCTGTTCGCTAAGAGCTGGGATTTCGGTTGGTGGTAACAAGTTGTTGAGGTGTTGCTTCAATACCTTGGTTCTCCCGCGGACGAGTCAGATTGTACAACGACTTGCCGAACGAGTCAAAGAGCGGTCTGTTCGATACCCACATTTTCTGTCCACAAAAGCTTGACGGTGGCAGGTGTCCAGGGGCCGGCCCTATCTTGTTAGCATATACAGGACTGCAACGACACACCCGTGAAACGGCAATATTACTTCGCCAAGCACGTCTTACTTTACTGTATACCTCAAAGCTGGGCCGGGATACGGCGTTGTGACACTGCGACGCCCCGAACGTAATTGGCTTACGAAAAACATTGCAAACCTATGCAAATAGCCTCCGCTTATCGTGCTGATTGCGCTTCCCCTTGAAGTAGCTAAGATGGAGTGGTAACGTTAAATGATACGAGATACGCCGTATCCTTCACCAGCAGAGTCAGTACCTGAGCGCGGACGCGTCGAGCTGATAGAGCGCTTCGCCGGGCTGTGATTATGGTGCGGTGGTCTTGCATAGCCCTTTTTGAAGATACTTTGGAGGTGGACAGTGCGAGAGAGGGAATTCCATCCGAGGAACGAAGGCGTCGTTGGCGTCTTCAGGACGAGGCCAGAAGCCGAGCGGGCTATCGACGCCCTACTCAATTCAGGCTTCACCAGAAATCAGATCAGCGTGCTCATGCGAGGCAAAGAGGAGAGTGAGCAGTTTGCCCGTGACACCGGCATAAAGGAGACGCATGCGGCGGAGGGCGCCGGAACTGGCGCCGGGATCGGCGCTGTGGCCGGGGGCGCCGCAGGGATTCTCGCGGGACTGGGCCTTCTGGCTATTCCTGGTATCGGGCCTCTACTGGCGGCCGGACCGATAGCCGCTGGACTTGGGGGTGCAGTAGCTGGTGGCGCCGCTGGCGGTGTTATCGGAGCGCTGGTGGGATTGGGTATCCCTGAGACCGAGGCCAAGCGATATGAGGGTGAGGTTAAGCAGGGCCATATCCTGGTAACCGTCCAGTGCGATGGCCAGTGCGACCGGGCCAGCTCTCTGCTAACGAGCTATGCCGCCTACGACGTCCGCAACTACTCGGGTGGCAGGGCGGGAGTCGTAGAAGCGCCTGAGCGTGAAAGGCCCATGGAGCGGGAGAGGTATGAGCAGGGAGGCCGGATACCTATCCGCGAGGAGGAGCTGCGGGCCCAGAAGCAGCATCGCCAGACCGGCGAGGTCGAGATAGGGAAAGAGGTAGTCGAGGAAGAGCGCACTATGCGCGTCCCGGTTACCCATGAAGAAGTCGAGGTTACCCGTCATCCCACCGACCGGCCGGCTGAGGGTGATATGGAATCCAAGTCATACCGGGTTCCCATACACGAAGAAGAGGTGACGGTCGAGAAGCATCCTCGTGTTAAAGAGGAGTTGGAGATTAAGAAGCGACAGGTGACCGAGGAGAAAGAGGTCAAGGGCAAGGTACGCAAAGAGGTCCCGCACATTGAGAAGGGGCCTACCAACGAGGAGGAGCACCGCAGGTAGTCAGGTAACCTCCGGCTTGTGATGGCAAGGGAGCGGAACTACCGCTCCCTTGCCATCTGTATTAGTCTGCCCAAAACTTCGAGTGGCACCCGGTAGCTCTTGACACGTAGCGGGTTCAGCCCTAGGATTTGCTCTAAGGTGTGCAGAATAAATCCGTTTAGGGCAAAGGACCGGGCCAGACAGTGAGCTGGCCCTTCTTCGGGGAATCCCCCATCTGGTCTTCTACGATACCGGCCAGCGTGATGGTTGTCTCACTTTTCATAGCCTGGGTCTTCTTCTTCGCCCTGGGAAGATTAGCGAGGAGCAGAGGTCCCGGCACAGGAGCTGACCTGGCCGGCGCTGTTCTGTCTGCTCTCAGGGTTTCGGTTGCCGTTGCAATCGTGCTGATGGGTGCTTACCTGGGAGTTCTCAGCTCACCCTATCTGGGAGACCTCTACCCGTATCTTGCAGGCGCTCTTCCGGTGGTCCTGGCACTCCTGGCCGTCTACGTGTCGGTGGTCTTGCTGAGCGCAGTGGTGCGCTGGTACGGCTTCCAGGTTGCCGGAAGGTCAAGGACCCGGGTGAGTAACGTTATCGTTCCTTTCCTGAGGATGACCTTACCGCTGGGCGGGCTGCTGATCGCCCTTCTGCTGGTGTTGGAGGCCCTGGGAATTCGTGTGGGCCCAATCAGCGCCTGGCTGCTGGAACATGGTGGACGTGCCGGGCTGATTGTTGTGCTGGCCCTGGCGGCGCTTCTGGTGGCGGAACAGGGCATCCCGCCAATGGTCAATTCAGCCGTGAGGCCTCGGACCGGAGACCTGGAAGAAGAGGCTAGAAAGAGGTCCGATACCCTGGCCAGGGCGCTGGTTACCGCGGTTCAGATTGCGGCTACGGTGGTTGCCGCCTTTATGATCATTGCTGAAATGGGAGTGAACATTGGGCCGCTGCTGGCCGGGGTGGGTGTGGCGGGCATCGCTATCGGTTTTGGAACACAGAGCCTGGTCAAGGACTTTGTCGGAGGCTTCTTTATAATTGCGGAGAACCAGTATCGGATAGGTGATGTAGTCAAAGTAGGCGAAGTGGCCGGCCTGGTCGAGGATGTCAGCCTACGCCGGACGGTGCTGAGGGACCTGGATGGCGTAGTCCATAGTGTGCCCAACGGTGACGTGCGAGTCGCCAGTAACTTCACCAGAGAATGGTCACGGGTCAACCTTAATGTGGCGGTGACGTACCGGGAAGACCCTGACCGTGTCATGGCGCTGATAGACGGGGTCGGCCGGACTCTTGCACAGGACCCCGCATGGGCCGCTCTGATTGTTACACCGCCCCAGGCGCAGGGCGTGGACTATTTCGGTGATGGCTCCTTTGAGGTGAAGATACTGGGCGAGACCAGGCCGATCCGGCAATGGGAGGTCATGCGAGAATTGCGCCTGAGGATCAAGAAGCTCTTTGACCAGGAGGGCATCGAAATACGGCCTTCACAGCAAGGCATGATCAGGCAGATGGCGCTGCCTCAGCAGGCCAGGAGCGCCCGCGGTCCCCGGCCCAGGCACCGGGACCCACGGACCGGTCAGACACACGGCCCACGCGAAACCGGCCAAGCGCCAGAGGGGCCGCTTGATTGAACAGAAGCCGCTGCAGGCGAGTAGCGGGTGTCCGCCAGGTTCCCAGAACTTTGACGAGCACCCGCGAATGGCCGGTAGCTGAACAAGGGAGTTAAAGGGTTGCTTAGCGGGAAATACTGGAAGATAGGCTACGCGCTCGGTCTGAGCCGGGCGTTGAGCGCCCCTTACTATGTGAACATCGAACCGACCAATCACTGCAATCTCCGTTGCATGATCTGCTCGCGTAAACCGGGAACACCCCGTGGTTACATGTCGTTGGATGTGTTCAAGGGGATCATCGATCAGTGCGCCCAACTCGGAGTTCAGCAGGTATCGCTTTTTCTGGGCGGGGAATCGACCCTGCACCGAGACCTTCCGGAGATGGTCGCTTATGTGGAGAGGAAAGGTCTGGTCAGCGGTCTGCATACCAATGGCACCATTCTCTCGCCGAACAAGGCTAGGCAACTTCTCGAGGCTGGCCTGAGTCAGATAAGTATCAGCCTGGATGGAAAGACGCCGGAGGAGTACGAGCAGGTCCGCAAGGGCGCCAAGTATGACCGGACGATGGCCAATATTCTGGCCTTTCTTGAGCTGAAGCGCAAACAAGGCAGCCGTCGCCCTCACACAATCATCCAAACTATCCGGCCGTTTCTACCCGAGATGCAGGACAAGAACGGGCACATTCATTATCCGGAGCCGGAAGCCGAGTTTGTCCGGCGATTCGAGGGGCTGCCGGTCGATGAGATACGGGTGCTGCTGCCACATACCTGGCGTGGCGAGAAGACGGATATCCCTTCCCGTCCCCTCGGGCCGGTCTATTTCCGGTGTAAGCACCTCTGGATGGGCTTGAGTATCGCCTGGGACGGCAGCGCCGTGGGGTGCTGCAACGACTTGAACCGCATCCACGTAAGAGGGAGCGTGGTCAAAGATGGGTTGCGTGCGATCTGGGACGGAGAGGATGCGCGGCGGCTCAGAAGGCTTCAGATTCAAAGGAAATACGCCGATATAAAACTATGTCGCGATTGCCATGAATTATGGCGTGACGAGCACCCTGCCCGGGAGTTGGCCAGGAAGATACCCGTCCTGAACAGGGCCAGAAGGCTGCTGGCCCGACCTTGTTTGACTTGATGCAGCCGTATGGTATACTGCAGCCAGTTTGATAGGACCTTGGGGCGGCCTGGCGTTTTCACTGTGTAGCCCCGTGTCGGGAATTCTCCTGTACCTTGAAGCAACTATGACACGTAGCAAGCTTTTGCGGCGTCACCACGAGAGATCACAGATAGATTCCATTACCTCGTATCGCTATGGCCGCTGACGTATGGCGAGACTAATCCGTAGCCTCTTTCTCGGGGGTGTCCGCCGGACACTCATCGCCCTGCTGCTCGTCGCTATCCTGGTGCCAAACATTGTAGTCGAGTTAGCTCATTACTTTACTCTCTACGATCAAGTGCGGGAGAATGAGTTTCGGGCGGACCTCGAACAAGCGCGAGCTGTGGGGTCGACCTTCGATGCTTATGTGCAGGAGCTTTTCCACCAGGAACAGATAATCGGAATTGCTCTGAGCTCGCCAGTTCTCGCGGGAAAGGCGAATGATCTGCTCAGCGCAAGTCTTGCCGGGGACGACATAATTCAGGCGTTTTACTGGATCGACCCGCAGTGCAGGGTGATTTCTTCAAGCGACCCTCAGGCTATTGGACAGGACCTCGGTAGTCTCCCGTATTGTCAGGAGATTCTGGCAGGGCGGGAGGAGTTCTTGAGTGACGCTTTCAGGACAGACCAGGGTGACCAGGTCTTGTTTGCGGCTGCTAGAGGCATCCGGGATGGATCGGGCAAGCTGCTAGGCATCGTTAGTGCAGTTGCCGACCCGCAGCGTCTGGGGAGTGTTCTCGCTGTCCAGCGCGCACAGCAAGGGGCCTCTATCATCGTCGACAGGCAGGGGAACATCGTGTATCGCTACCCGGAGGCCGATATGTTCTGGGAGCGTCGCAACGTGCTTGGCACCCAGTCAATCATTGGGCAGGCGCTGGCTGGGGAGGAGGTTACCGGCACGGTTGTTGCCGGCAACGGACAAAAGCGGATGGCCGGCTGGGTCCCGATCTCGTCGATTGGCTGGGTTGCGTCAACCAGTCATACCGAGGACGAAGTCATGGCGTCCATAACTGAAGAGCTCTTTCGGGAAACCGCGTTGAGAATACTGATCACCCTCGGCGCTCTCCTGATCGTCGTGGTTATCGCCCGCAATATTACTGTCCCGATAGATCGGCTCAGACGCGGCGCCATGGCCATCGGGCAAGGCGACCTCAGAGCCCGAGTAAGAGTGGATGGACCGCACGAGCTCAAGGGGCTTGCGGTCTCATTCAATCAGATGGCGGCGGAGGTGCAGGCACGTGAAGGGATACTGCAGCGGTACCAGTTACTCTCGGAACATGCCAGGGAGATCATCCTTTTCGTCCGTCCTGACGGCTCGATTATCGAGGCCAACGGGGCGGCCGTAAGGGCGTATGGCTATCCACGGAAGGAGTTGCTCTCCATGAACGTGGAGGGGCTGCAAAGGGCCGATATCTCCGTTCCGTTCATCCAGAGGTTGGCCGAGGCCGAATCCACGGGCGGAATATTTGAAACGGTCAAGCGACGAAAAGACGACACAGCATTTCCCGCCGAGGTGAGCGCCCAGGCCGCTGTAATCGATGGTCAGCGGATCATATTGACAATCATTCGTAACATTACCGAACGCAGGCAGGCGGAAGAGGCCCTGCGTGATAGCGAAGAGAAGTACCGCTCGCTGATACAGCACATCCCGGACGCGGCCTGGACGGCTGACCGAGACGGAAACCTGGTTTACATCAGCGCGAACGTGGAGCGTATAGAGGGGTATTCAACGGAGGAGATCATCGAAGCCGGCGCTGCCGGCTGGCTGGCCAGGATCCACACTGATGACATTCAGCCGGTTACGGAGTCTTACGAGTCGCTGTTTGATGGGCGCGGTGGCTTCGACGTCGAATACAGGCTCCGGAGAAAAGACGGCCAATGGGTATGGATACATGACCGCGCCGGGTCTACCTACGAGAGGGATGGGGTTCTGTACGCAGACGGCGTAATCTCGGATATCAGCATGCGCAAGCGCATAGAGGAAGAGCGGCAGCGCCTGCTGGAGCAGTTGAACGATACGAATGAGCGGCTGGCTGTTGCGGGGATGCAGGCCCGGGAGCAGGCTGAAGAGGCCAAGCGTCGGGCCAGTGAGCTGGGTGCCGTGATTACATCCGCCGCTGATGGGGTCGTCATCTACGACACGGCTACGAATATCGTGCAGATGAACCCCGCAGCGGCGGATATTCTTGGGCTTACCGCGGAGCAGTGCAAGCTGCCGGCTGACCAGAGGGTGTTCTTGACCCGGAGCGAAACGGCTGATGGAAAGCCGATCACGCCGGACCAGGTGCCGGCCGTGCGTGCGCTGCGGGGCGAGATGGTACAGGGGCAGGTAATCGTCTTCCGCTGGCGTGCTGAGAGACCGGTGTGGGCTTCTTGCAGTGCCGCCCCGATTCATGCTCCTGACGGTAGCCTTCTCGGAGCGGTATCCGTCTTTACGGATATCACCCCGTTGCACGATCTGCAAGAGCAACGGGAAGGCTTCATCTCGGTAATCTCACACGACCTGAGAAACCCTCTGACGGTCATCCTGGGCCATGGACAGGCGCTGATGCGCCGCGGAAAGGCTGCTTCTCCTGAACGTGACCTCCAGGCTGTGGAAGGCATTGTAGTATCGGCCAGGCGTATGAACACGATGATTCAAGACCTGGTAGACTCCGTTCGCCTGGAGTCCGGACAACTACAGATTCAGAAGCAGCCAGTAGCGCTTGGCCCCTTCGTTGCAAACCTTCTAGCCAGGAACGGTCCGGCGATTGAGGTTGGTCGGATCAGGACTGATATACCTGCCGGCATCCCACCCGTACACGTTGACCAGGATCGCCTGGACCGTATAATGCTCAACCTGCTGACCAACGCACTCAAATACTCTCCGCCGGAGGCCGACGTGTGGGTTAAAGCCTCGCTGGCCGATGGTGACGCCGTGGTATCGGTAATAGACCAGGGCGTGGGTATTGTTGGGGAGGACCTGCCCTTTATCTTCGATCGCTTCTACCAGCCAAGGGAGGGCCGCAGGCCAGGAGGGTTAGGCCTGGGCCTGTACATATGCAAGATGTTGGTAGAGGCGCATGGCGGCAATATCTGGGTCGAGAGCGAGTTGGGGAGAGGCAGCAAGTTCCACTTCACGCTGCCTACGGTATAGGGACAGGGCCCAACCAACATTAGGAGCATCCGGCGCCTTCTAGACTATCGAGAACACCAACCCACCGATGACTCCAAGCGCTATTATGCAAATGCCCAGCGTAGCCGCCATCTTGTAGGAGCCAAACACCCGGCCGAGAATCCAGAGCGAGGGGAAGCTGACGGTGGGCAGGGTTATCAGCAGGGCTACCGCAGGCCCAACTCCCATGCCCTGCCGGGTAAACTCCTGGACCCAGAGCACCTCCGTAAAGGTGGGCGCCATCAGTACTGTCCCTATCAAAGACGCCACGAGTGTCGGCCAGATGCCTTCTCCGAAGTACCGGGCCACGGTGTCAAACGGTAGAACCGTCCTGAAGACCCCGATCAACAGGAACCCAACCAGTAGCAAGGGGATGACCATCTTGGTAATACCCCAGGTATTGGCAATCCACGACCTGAGCAACCCGAGGGCTGTCTCTTCGCGTTGTGGCAAGGCCTCAAGCTGCGCCGCTTCCCGCCACAGTTGAGGGTTCAACCGGGCCACAGCGTAGGTCACGCCGATGGCAGCAACCACTCCAAGCAAGGTACGGGCCAGTGCCAGCTTAAAGGGCAGAAGCTGGAACGCCAGCAGGATCACAACGATATTGAGCGCCGGAGCAGTCACGAAGAAGGCCAGTGAGGTCAGCAGACCTGCTCCGGCCTTGCGGAGTCCGGTCACGGTCGTTGCGGCACAGCAGGTGCATAGCATATTGGGGATGCCCATCAACACTCCCGTTAAGTGCTGTCTGGCCCCGTTGCCGGATAGGTCTCCGCGTGCCAGCGCCGGAACCAGGCTGATGAGCGCCCCGCCGATCAGCAGTCCAAGTGCGGTTGTGAACCAGATCGTGTTGACATAATCCACGGTGTAATAGAATGGCAGCAGCCATTGTGGAGCGCTCTGGAAATCCAGCTGCAGCGGGAACTTAGTTCCTATCGGAGTCACTCCGCCTCCCAGCTTTCCCATCAGCGAGATGATCCTGTACTGGAAGAGCAGGGCGAACAGGCCCGCGAAGACGGGCAACGCGACCCATACACTCTTGTGCGTCCGAACTGCTATCATGTTTCTTTCCCTGATTTCTGCCATCCTCTTACCCCTCGCACTCTCTCTTTTCCCAGTGTTCGGCCGTGCCCGAGAGGACCATCCCGGGCGGCTCTTTAGCGAACGAGAGTACGTGACAACAGAATACCAATTCAGTATAGTGTAAGCAAATGATATGCCAGTTCGTCATAGAGGATATCAATGGACACCAACCAGCTAAAGGCATTTATCCAGGTGGCTCGCCAAAACAGCTTCTCGGCAGCCGCCGAGGCACTTGGCGTCACTCAGTCCGGGGTGAGCCGCCAGGTGAGACAGATCGAGCAGGAGCTTGGTTTTGCCCTCTTTGCCCGGGAGCAGCGTCCAGTTACCCTGACTCGCTCCGGAAGAGAGTTCCTGTCATGCGCCGAGCGGATCATAGAGGACCTCGACAGTACGATCCAGTCAATAAAGGCCGGGAGAAGGCAACTGGCCGGACGTATTAGCATAGCGGCCAGCACCATTCCAGGTGAGTTTCTGGTACCGGACTTGCTGGCGCGGTTCGCTGCCCGCCACCCTGGCGTACGTCCCAGTCTGCTAATTACCGACTCCGCCGGGGTGGTCAATGAACTGCTTACCCGGAAGGTTGATATTGGCTTCCTGGGTGCCGCCCTGGATCATCCCCGGCTGAAGCTGGTGCCATTCGCTGAAGATGAGATTATCCTTCTGGCTCCAGCCGGGCACGCCCTGGCACAAAAGGGCGATGTCTCACTGGACGACCTGGCTGGACAGCCCTTTGTAGAGCGGGAGGGGGGGTCCGGAACTCTCGAAAGCCTGAAACGGTTGCTGTCCAGCCAGGGATTGAGCCTGCCCGAGCACCAGGTTACGATCATTGCGGGCACCAGCCAGACGCAACTGGCGGCGATCGAGGCCGGCGCTGGCCTGGGATTCGTGTCTAGCCTGGCACTAGCTGACCGTGACCATCCTAGGGTGGCCAGGATAGGGCTTCGGGGGTTGGCTTTCCGGCGCACGCTCTATCTGGCTTACGAGCCGGCTTCGCTCTCACCAGTGGCCAGAGAGTTCGCTCTGTTTGTAACGGAATGAAAACGAAATGGACAAATTGTTGTAGAGCATGTTGCCAGATGCTATAATACCGCCAATAACTTTGGCCGTTAGCAGGAGGGAAGGGCAAGCTGAGGAACACGGAGAAGATCGCCCACCAGCTACCCTGGGTCCAGGCTTATCTGGAAGCTATTCTTGCTTCATCCACAATAAAAGCTGCCCGTCACCAATCCGCACCCTTACATGTCTCTGATCCGGCTTCGCAGCCAGGTAAGGATGAGCTAGACCTCGGCCAGACGCTTACCAGCCACCGGCGCGTAATTCTGATGGGGCCCGCCCGTTACGGCAAGACAACACTTCTACTTTCGATCCTCCACGATTATGCCAGCCAGGCGGCCGGCAGGTCGGACGGGGCTGCATCTCACTCGTCGTACTGCGAGGAAGTGCGGATTCCCATTTACCTGGACCTGGAGGTCCTTTCTTCCAGTCATAGTCTTGAGGGCCTCGCCAGCCTCTGGTGCTCCGATCTACTCTCACAGGAAGTAACTACTGACCAGGTATCGGACCTTCTGAAGAGCGGCGATTGCCTGGTGCTCCTTGACCATATGGACCGGCTGGTCGGGCGCCAGCACCTCGAGGGCATCAACGCACTGCGTGACTTCATGGTGGAGAGATACCCTCACCAGAGGTACGTGCTCGCCCTGCCGGAACATGAGTACCCGCTCCTGGAGGACTGGTTACCTGCTGCCCATCCGCTGCATCTGGCGCCCCTGGTCGAGGAGGATGTGCTTACTTTCCTCCATGCTCAGTACGGTGAATCGCAGGCGCGGCGAATCACCAGGCTGTTGCGCACACGGGGGCTCTGGGCTCTGGCCCTGGACCCGTTGTTCCTCCAGATGCTTACGGATCTGCTTCAAGAGTCAGGGACGCAGGAGCCGGGCCGGGCCAATGTGCTGACAAGGCTCTTTGAGAACCTTTTGGCGGGTGTCCAGAGCTACGTCGCTCCGCTCGCCGGGCTGGCTCTAACCCTGGAACGTGAAGGACAGGACGAGTTCGATTGGTCCCGCTGCCAGGATATTCTGGACTCCGGCGGCCGGCTGCCGGACTTCGCGGAGGCCTGCCGGTTGCTTCTCGGCGCCGGTGTTCTCCGGTCTGACGCTGAACGCCGGAAGCTGAGATTCAGGCATGAGTACCTCGGGCAATACCTGGCAGGGCAGGCTCTCCTGCATAGCATTGAGTCTGGCATCTCACTCTCCAGCACGGTTGGAGGCCTCGGGCCGGCCTGGGCAGAGCCTTTGAGCCTGCTCTATGGGTCGATGGCCGATTCCAGACGCTTGCTGCAGGAATTGATGGCTCCTGATGCTCCATCGGAGGCCGTGTATCTGGCAGCCTATTGCGTTACGCAGAATGAGCCCAGAGAAAAGCTGCGCGCCGCCCTTCATCCCCAATTCTTCGACCCTCAGGTGAACTATTTACTTGGCAAGGCCCTCCGGCAGATGGGGTACTTCGAAGAGGCCAGGCTGGAGCTGGAAGAAGCCTTGCGCTTCCGCCCGGAGCGAGCCGATATCAACTATGAGATGGCGCAGGTGCTTAAGACCCTGGGCCGGACCGATGGGGCCCTGGCATCTTATCAGCGGGCTTCCAACCTGGGTCCTCCCAGTTCTGAGATAACGATCGAGGCTGCGCTGGAGCGGGCCAGGGGTCAGGACCCCGCCAGCGCCTCGGCTACATTGGAGGCGGCGCTCAGTGTGCTAAATGAGCGCAAGGCGCAGGCCCATAGCCAGCTGGCTGAGATGTGTCTGGACGCCGGGCAACTCAAAGAGGCCCTCGCCCACGCGGAGGAGTCGCTCCGTCTGGCAACTTTCGCTACCTCCCAGTGCATTATGGGCCGGACATTGGAGAGGCTCGATAATAGGGTCGAGGCAAAGCGGTACTTCCAGCAGGCCCTGGCTCAGGAGCCCGGAATGGTGCCAGCCCTTCTGGGCCTCGGCCGGGTACAGGAGGCCGAAGGGCAACTGGATGCAGCGCTGGAGCAATACAGGGCTGCACTTACTCGCGAGCCTCAAAAGCCCGGGCACTACTTGAACCTGGGGAGAATCTACCGCCTCAACGGGCAGGCGATGCTTTCGAAGCTATATATCGGCACGGCACTGGACCTCGATCCAACCGATGCCGCGGCGCTTGCCGAAATGGGGGCCCTGCTGGAGTCACAGGAGCGCTACAACGAGGCGGCAGAGCAGCTCCGCCGGGCCATTGACCTGAGCCCTCGAGCACCCGGCTACCATTACCGGCTGGGTTGGCTGCTCAAGCTGGCCGGGCGTCCCGCCCAGGCTGAAACGGAGCTGAGATTAGCCATCGACCTCAGTCCGGTCCAGGCCGAGTATTACAATCAGCTAGGGGTGGTGCTGGCGGACCTGGACAGGCAAAGGGAAGCCCTCGGTGCGTACCAGCGGGCCTCGCAATTGGACTCTGAAAACCCGCTTTACCATCGCAACGTTGGCGTCGCTCTGGCCCAGTTGGGACACAATCAGGAGGCTCTCAGGGCCTTCGACCGGACGCTCGAGCTGTGCTACGTGCCCGGCGCAACAGACGATGCGGTGACCTTGACCAATCTGATTGCTGCTGACGCGCACAGCGAGCGAGGGCAAATACTGGAAAAGCTTGGCGATGCCAGCGCCGCCCTGCGCGAATACCAGCGTGCGGTAGAGTTGATGCCGACTGAGTCCGCTTATCGCCTCCGTCAGGCCCTGGCCTACGGCCACTTTAGCGAGCCTTACCGGATGCTTCATATTCTGCACCGGACCGTGCAGATGAGGCCGGATGACGGTCTTAGCCATTACCATCTGGGCGAGGCGCTGGAGGCTATGGGTGAGACGGAAGAGGCGGTGGCCTCTTTCCAGCAGGCAGTAGACCTGATGCCGCGTGAAGGACGTTTCTGGAAGAGCCTCGGCCGGGTCCAGCGGGTTCTGGGCCAGATGGACGCATCCGTAAAATCACTCGCCCAGGCCAGGGAACTTCTTCCTGGCGAAGCTGATACGCACTACGAGTTGGGTCTGTGCCTGGAGGCGGCGGGCAGGCTGCAGGAGGCGGAGGAATGCTATCGCGGCGCCGCCCGGCTCGACGTGAACCGGGAAGAGTACTGGATGGCCCTCGGCCGTTGCTGCCGCAGCCTCGGCAGGCTGGCCGAATCTCAGGCTGCGCTACGCCGTGTGCTGTTCCTTAACCCGGCTCATACAATGGCCCACAGTGAGATGGCTGAGACTCACCTTCGCAACGGGCGGGACCGGGAGGCCCTGGCCGAGGCGCTCTCCGCCATACAGGGCGACCCTGAGGTTGGCCATTATCACCATCAGGCAGCCCGCGTTTACCGGCAGATGGGACATCAGCAGGACGCATTGCGGGCCTTGAACCGGGCGGCTGAGCTACAGCCCCACCGGGCCGACTGGCATCGGGAGCTGGGCGAGGTGCTAGAAGAGCTTGGGGAAACCGAAGGCGCCCTCTCGGAATACGAGAAGGCCTGTCAGTGGGATCCCGATTCTTCCCGCGGCTACTACCTGCTGGGCCGGATGCACCATCGTCTGGGGCGGGCCGACGATGCCCTGAGCGAGCTCACACGGGCCGTGGGCCTTGACCCGTCCAGCGCAGAGGCACGCATTGCCCTGGCTCGTCTCTCGCTAGAGAGGGGAGATCCTGAAGGGGCCCTGGAACACTGCAATGCCCTCATGTCCGTAGTACCCGATAACCCCCAGCCATTCTATGTGGCCTTTAAGTCTCTCCTCAAGTTGGGGAAAGAGGCGGAGGCAATACAGGTCCTGGAAAGGGCCACGACTCTTAGCCCCGACGATCCTGCCTGGCAACGGGAGCTAGGGCAGGCTTATGCCGGCGTCGGACGGTTGCTTGAGGCACAGCAATCGTACCAGCGGGCTCTGCACATCGGCGATGATCCGGGCCTTCGCCGGGAGCTGGCCTACCTGTACCGGAAGATGGGCTGGAGGCAGGAGGCCATCAAAGAGTTGCAGAGGGCCCTGGAAGGCGCTACCGAGTTTAACTACGAGGTTCGGGGCGCCTGGCTACTCGATTTGGGCGACTTCTACCAGGACACCCGGGATTGGGAACATGCGTCAGCCGCCTATGACGAAGCTGGAAGGCTTCTGGGCAGCAGCGGTGAAGTCTGCGAGCGAAAAGGCAGCCTCCTCGTGAGTATGGGACACTACGAAGATGCCAGGGCGGAGCTGGAGCGCGCCTCGGCCCGGGGGTATGCCGAGCCGAGGTTGAGCTTTACTCTGAGCCTGGCCTTGATGGGACTGGGCGACCTGGAAGCAGCGGCCCGCCAGGCCATCAAGGCGGCATTCGCCGATCCGACCAACCCTGAGTTCCAGCGCCACCTGGGCTCCGTTCTTCGGGTTAAGGGAGACCTATCGTCGGCGGTCAATTATCTGCAAAGGGCGATTGATCTCTCTCCTCAGGACCCGCACAACCTGCACGAGATGGCCCTGGCTCTTGAGGACAAGGGCGATGCCAGGGAGTCGTTGAAGCTGTGCCGGAAAGCCGCTCAGGCAGCCCCGGAAGTCCCCGTGTTCCATCTCGATCTCGGCCGGCTCCTGCTGGGTTCCGGCCAGACGGAGGAGGCCAGGTTAGAGCTGGAATTGGCCGTTGAGGGCGACCCTGATAACTCAAAGGCTCGCTTCCTCCTCGGACAGGCGCTGGAAGGACAGGGATCTCTGGAGCGCGCCAAGGAGCAATACGTAGCGGCGGCACGGCTTGAGCCTCAGACGGCAGCTTATCATTTCCATCTCGGCAAGGTTCAGCAGGTCCTGGGCGACTTCGCAGGAGCGTCGCGGTCCATTCGACGTGCCGTAGACCTGGATGAGAGCCAGCCCTCATGGCACAGTGACCTCGCATACATCTACGGACTGGCAGGTGAGTCGGAATTGGCCGGTAGGGAGTATCGCCGGGCTCTTGACCTGGCTCCTCAGAGCTATGACAACTGTCTTCGGGCAGGTGCTTTCTACTACGATGGCGGTCTCTTCAACGAGGCGATCGGGCTCCTGGAAAAAGCTGTGGCCCTGGGACCGGGCAGACCGGACGCCCATCACCTGCTCGGCCTGTCCAGGCTAAATCTCGGCCAGCGGGAGGAGAGCCTCCGGTCGCTGGAGAGAGCGGTGGAGCTTGCCCCGAAAGAGGTGCGATACCAAATAGACCTGGCCGATGCTTTCCGGAAATTGGGCGATTACTCGGAAGCGGCAAAGCGGTTGCTGAGCATAACTAAAGCCCTGCCGGAATCGGCAGAAGCCCATAGTTCTCTGGGCCTGGCCCTGGCCGAGCAGCAATGGCATGGTGAGGCTGTTGCCCCTTTGTCCAGGGCCGTCGAGCTAGATCCCGGCGTTTCACGATACCGATGCGCTCTGGCGAGAACGCTTATCACATTGGGACGGTTCGACGACGCCCTGGAGCAGCTCCAGCTGGCGTCGCAGAATCCCTCCTCCAATAGCAGTGACCTGGTAATGATAGGGAAGGCCTACGAGGAGATGGGGAGGCTTGAGGATGCCCTGGCTATCTACCGGCAGGGGCTGGAGGGCGAGCAGCGGGCCGAGCTCTACTACCAGGCATCCAGAGTCCTGAATCTCCTACGCAGGCAGAAGGACGCGGTGGCCTCCTTACAGGCGGCGCTGGCTCTTGAGGAGAGGGCGGCCTGGCACAACGAACTGGGTGAGTTGCTGCAGGACCAGGGACAGGAGTTGGAGGCGCTTCCCAGCTTCCAGCGGGCAGTCAAGATGGAGCCGAGGGAACCGATATATAGACGCAACCTGGGCGTTGCGCTGGAGAAGCTGCATCGGTTCGATGCTGCACGAGAGGCCCTTGATGAGGCGGTCAGGCTGCGGCCTGATTATAAGGATGCCCTCGGTCATCTGGCCTCGGTCACTGCGAAGGTGACTTTGGAGCGTGAGATTAAAAAACGTTCATCTCAGCATTGACCTATATCAACCCCTATGTTAGAATTCCCCCAACTCACCTAGTGATACGGACGGCGAAACCCCGCTTTGAGGTGACATATTGGTAATCCGCGATATCATGGGCATAACCATCTTTGCACTAGGCGTAATTACCGTTGCGATCGGGCTGGTCATGATCCTGGGCAAAGAATATCAGGAAACCTTGCGGGTGCTCTCCAGCCACTCGACACGGCTCAGTGGACGGGCGATAACCGAGGAGGGAATGGCGCCAGTTCTGGACGGAATGTCCCGTCTGCTTGACTCCGTAACGCGGCTGATCGCAACTGCCGTCGGGGTGGGAGCCTTTCTCTCCATGCTGGGCGTAGGCATGTCGGTCCTGGGCTTCTGGATGCTGTCCAAGTAGCCCATCATTATTTTGGAAAACACCCGGAGGCCATTATAAGCTGGAGGTGGCATGGGGCCTAGCCTCGAACACGGAGCCACTGCGGGGAACGAGTTGATTCCTCAGGAGAAGGCGCTCCTAAACCGTTATCTTCTGTCCGCCGTTTCAAGCTATTCCGGTATCTCTTCCGGCAAGAGCCTGGTCCCGCCGGTATTTCTCCAGCACCCGACCACGGCCGCGGTGCCGTTGGCCGATGTGCTGGCAGCCCGTTCCCCGATGGTTATCCTGGGCGACCTGGGTTCGGGCAAGACTACCTTCCTGCTGCGACTGGCGCGCGCACTGGCCCAGGCGGCAGCCGGCGAAGCCGGTACTGAAGGCGCCTGGCTGCCCTCATTGCCTTCTCTCGTCCCACTCTACCTGCCTCTCTCGACCATGGGTGAGGGCCGCCTGGAAGAGCTGATGGTCCTGTCGTTCCGGAGGGCAGGGGTACAGGATGCTACTTGGGAAGGAATCGAGGGCCTTCTGTCTAAGGTCCCATTCATGCTGATGCTGGATGGCCTGGACCAGGTTCCGAGGGCCTACCAACTCGAGGCGATGGAGTCCATCACCGCCTTTCTCAACTATCGGTGTCAGAACCACCGGGTTCTCCTGGCCTGCAGGCTCCAGGATTTCTCCCTGTTCAAAGCGTGGTTTGCCGGCGCTCAGACCGTAAGGCTACGCGAATGGGAGGACTCCCAGGTCACCGGCGAGCTCGCATCCCGCCTGGGTCCGGAGGCGGCTCAGGACCTCCTGGAGGGCCTGCGTCAGCGTCCCGGTCTTTCGGAGCTTCTGCGCAATCCGTTGGTCCTGAGCCTGGTGGAAGACAGAATACTCGTCAGGGGGGAAGTCCAGCCTCTTATAAGGCGTCAGGGCGAAGTATTGAACTCGTTGGTCCAGGGACTCCTGGAGTGGCCGGCGGCGAGCGGGCGAGACCAGCTGCCCGGCTCCGGAATGGGAATCCGGGAGGTCAAACTTGCCCTATCTCAAGTTGCCTTCTGGATGCGTCAGGAGGGACGCTCCTCAATCGATTATCTGACACTCAACGGTATGCTCAAGGAAGTGACCCCCAAGGGAGGCGCCACCCGTGACTTGCTGCATGGTGTCCTCGATACTGGGCTGATTCATTTCTCCGAGGACCGTCAGCGCCTTTCCTTCTGGAAGTCCATCCTGGCTGATTTCTTCGTTGCTCTCACTTTAGGCGAGCGAATTCAGAAGGGACAGTCTATCGACTCTTACATAGCAGACCAGGGCGCTCGAGATTCCTGGGAGCTTCCACTAACACTGCTCTACGGGATGTACCCAAAGAGGAGGGACATCCTGACGGAAATAATCGACGATGGGGAAGACCGGACGAGGGTCGACCTGGCGGTGCGACTGGTAACCGGTAATGAGCCCCCCCATCTCTATCGACAGATACTCTCTATCGACCCCTCGAACGTTGGCCTCCGCATGAACCTGGGCATTGCATTCCAGGGCATGGGCCTGGTCGAGGAGGCAATGGGAGAGCTGGAAGAGGCTCACCGTCTAAAACCTGACCGTACCGATATCATCGCCTTGCTGGGCGAGGTCCTGGAGACCGGCGGACGCTATCAGGAGGCCCTTCAGGTCTATCAAAAGGCGTCTGCCTTGAATCCCAAGGAGGCGACATACCAGAGGAATATTGGGGTCGTGATGGCCCGGCTGGGCAATGCTCAGGAGGCCCAGGAGGCCCTTCAGAAATCGCTTCACCTGTTCCATGCCAATTACGCCGATGCTCATTACGAGCTGGGCAAGGTGCTCATGCAGCAGGGACAGTCTGAGAGGGCACTGGACTCATTGCGGCGAGCGGTGGAGCTGGCGCCGCAGCAGGCGCTTTACCACTTCGAGCTGGCGCTGGCCTACAAGAAGCTAGGACAGTACCCTGAGGCTATGGAGCAGCTCCGCCAGGTGGTCAACCTGGACGAAGGCTATGCCCAAGGCTTCCATGAGCTGGGCCACCTGTACACCCTTCAGGGCTGGCACGAAGAGGCGGCCTCTGAACAGCGGCGCGCCCTGGCGATTCAGCCGGCCAATCCTGGCTTCCGGTATCACCTGGGCGTTGCTCTGGCGGCCGGCGGGAAGCTGGAAGAGGCCGCAATTGAGCTTGAAGAGGCTGTCCGCCTGGGTCCCGGCCAGGCCGGCGCACTGGACCAATTGGGGCTCATTTACCTTCAACAGCGGCGTCAGCAGGACGCCAAGGCCGTGTTCCAACGCGCTGTGGGGTTTGAGCCCAGAGTAGCTAATTACCGCCATAACCTGGCGCTGGCGCTCGCCCAGATCGGCGATTTCACAGAGGCAGCCCGGGAGATGGAGGAGGCGCTCTCTCTGGAGGAGGAGAACGGGTCCTGGCACAGCCAGTTGGCCGATATCCTTTGCCAGCAGGGCCGTCCCAGGGAAGCGTTGCTGCACTATCAGCGTGCCCTCCAGCTCCAGCCTAGAGAAGCATATCACTACTATAGTGCCGGCGCCCTGTGCCGCCAGCTGGGGAGCCTCGACGATGCCCTGCGCTACCTCCAGCAGGCGATTACCCTCAAAGACGATTTCGCCGACGCCTATAACGAGCTGGCCCAGGTTTACGACCGAATGAACCGGCCGGATGAGGCCCTGGCGGCCAGCCAGAAGGCCATGGCGCTTGCTCCTGCTCACGGAGAATATCACCGCAGCATGGGCCGCGCCTACAAGGGCCTCGGGCAGGTCGAGGCTACGGTAGAGGAGCTTCGCCGGGCCGTAACGGTTCAGCCAGCCAGTGCTGACGCCCATTATGAGCTGGGACTGGCTTTCCAGACTAGCGGGCAGATAGAAGCGGCCCTCTCTGAGTATAGGGAGGCAATCACCCTGAATCCCCGCATGGCTATCTACCGGCGCAACGTCGGGGTAGCGTTACGGGATATGGGAAGGCTTGCCGAGGCCATCGAGCAATTCCGGGAGGCAGTACGTCTGGCTCCTGATGACGGGGAGAGTCATTACCAGCTAGGCCTGACCCAGCTGGTTTCCGGGCAGCACAGCGAGGCCGCGGAATCCCACCGTCAGGCCGCCCGCCTGGCGCCGGAGAATCCCGGCTATGCCTTCCATGCCGGCCATAGCTTCAGACTGGTGGGGCGCCTTAATGAGGCTGAGGCTATGCTGCGTCATGCCCTGTCGTTCCATTCCAGTCATTCCGGCCAGGCGCCGGAGACGGCGGACTTGCGGGATGAGCTTGGCACCGTCTTGACCCTCCAGGGACGCTACCAGGATGCTTTGTTGGAGTACCAGGCGTCGCTCGTTCTAAACGACGCCCCGGCCACCCACCGTAACCTGGGTAGTGTGCAGGCGAGGCTGCGCGATTTCGAGGCAGCCTCGCAATCCTATTCGAAGGCTCTCCGTGAGGAGCCTTCCAACGCTCAATGGGAAAGTGAGCTTGGCGATATCTTCATGGCGCAGGGCCAGCACGATCTGGCGCTGCATCATTACCTCCGGGCTTCGGAGCTTCACCCGTCACGCTCGCTCTTCCAGCGTAACGTGGGGATTTGTCTGAAGCATCTTGGGCGGGTCCAAGAGGCCCGCGGCTATCTCCAAAGGGCACTCGATCTGGAACCGGAGAACCCGGACCTCAGGAACCACCTGGGTATAGTATTGACCATACTGGATAGTCTGCCCGACGCCCTGACCCACCTGTCCAGGGCCGTCGACCTGGCGCCCCAGATCGCTGTTTACCGCCGGAACCTCGGTGTCGTTCATGTTCGCATGGGGAAGCAAGCCGAAGGGGCGCGAGAGCTGTCCAGGGCGGTCGAGCTGGAGCCAGGCCGTGCCGAATGGCACAACGAGCTTGGCAAGATACTTCTCTTGCTTGGTGAGGTTGAACGTGCCCTGGCATCGCTTCAGCGGGCCGTCGAGATGGAGCCTCTGGAGGCCGGCTACCATCATGACCTGGCAGAAGGCTTGCAGCGGGCCAGCCGGTTCCGTGACGCAGCGATGGAGATGGCTGAGGCCCTACGCGTCAGGCCGCAGGAAGCTTCATGGCACAACGAACTTGGTGATATCTACGCGGCACAGGGATGGTACCTGGAGGCGCTGCCGGAGTATACCAAGGCGGCCGACCTCTCTCCCAAGGAGGCCATTTACCATTACAGCAAGGGGATGACGGCCTATCGTCTGGGCCAGCTACCGGAGTCATCATCTGCCCTGGAAGAGGCAGTACGGTTGAACCCGAGCTTCACGGAGGCCCGGTACCAGCTTGGGATAGTCTACCAGGCCCAGAAGCTCTTGCCCCAGGCGCTGGCCGAATTTCAACTGGTTGTGGGGCTGGAGCCGGAGCGGGCGGATTTCCATCAGGCGGCCGCTGCGGCCCACCGGGAGCTTGGTGAAGACAAGGAAGCGATAGATGAGCTGGTCAGCGCGATAGTGCTGGAGCCCGGCCATGCACAGTGGCACAACGACCTGGGAGAGCTATACGAAGGCCGCGGGCGCCAGGAGGAGGCCCTGGTCCAGTTCCAGAAGGCGGTGGAGCTTCAGCCCCGCTACGGAATGTTCCGGCGCAACCTCGGCGCTCTCCTTTACCATCTGGGACGCCACCGGGATGCGATCGCGGAGCTGGAACAGGCGTCCAGCCTCGAGCCCGGTGACGCACTTGCCTACCACTGGCTTGGCGCAGCCCGGTCATCCGTGGGGCAGGTCACAGAGGCTCGAGAGAGCTTCCAGAAGGCTGTTCAGTACGCTCCTCAGAATTCAGATTATCAGCTCTCTCTGGGACGCACACACCTGGGGACGGGACGCACCGAAGAAGCGATTGGGGCCCTCACTGAGGCCATTCGGCTCAACCCCAAGAGCGCGGATGCCCATAATGAGCTGGGCAATGCCTACAATGCCCAGGGGAAGCACTCGGATGCGCTTCTCAGCTACCACCGGGCACTGGAGCTGGCGCCGGGGGCCCTTTATCACAGGAATGTGGGATTGATGCAGGCCAGGCTCGGCCGGGTCCAGGAAGCGGTCAACGCCCTGGAGGAAGCAATACGTCTGGACGGTTCGGTTGCCTCCTGGCAAGCGGAGCTGGGCCAGTTATACGGGGTTCAGGGACGGCTGGAAGACTCGTTTCGCCATCTCGAGCGGGCCTCCAAGCTCGCCCCTGACGAGGGCGCTTTTTCCCGGCAGGCGGGCCATGCCCTCCGCAAGTGGAGGGAGTACGAGGACGGGCTCCGGGATATGGGGATGCTCAGCGAGAGACAGGCGCCAGGGTTGGAGCGGGCTGTGGAGCTGCTCGAGCAGGCGCTGCGCTCAGACGCTGAGGACGCCGAGGCCTATGCAGAGCTGGGTCGATTACAGGAGATGCTGGGACAGCCTTCAGAGGCGCTGCAGCATTACCGGCGCGCCAGCGAGCTGAAGCCGCACGATGTGGAGCCTCTGGTGCACGCCGGCGCCATGCTGAGGGCGTTGGGAAGATTCGATGAGGCCGGTCAGGAATTGGGGAGGGCGCTGACCATCCAGCCCCAGTACGCTGCGGCCCATTACGAGACCGGTCGGCTTCTCGAGAGCCAGGAAGAGTTCGGGGCGGCATTGGAGGCTTACCAGGACGCTGTTCGCCTCGCTCCCAGTGACCCTCTTTATCACCGGGCCCTGGCCGGGGTCTTCAAATCCCTGGGCCAGCTTGACCAGGCGGCGGCGTGTCTGGAAGAGTCGCTGCATTTGGAGCCGAAGCGCATAGAGTGGCAGAACGAGCTTGGGCTCATCTACCAGATGCAGGGCAAAGAGCGGGAGGCACTGGTCAGTTTCACCCTGGCGGCCGAGAGGGAGCCCAGCGTGGCCGATTACCACCGCAACGCGGGAGTGATTCTGGAGCAGTTAGGGCGCTTCGAAGAGGCCGCCCAGCAGCTCCGGCAGGCAGTCCAGCTGGTGCCGAACAATGCTGTTTGGCGGATGGAGCTTGCAGGAGTCCTGGAACAGGTGGGGTTGTATGAAGAAGCCCTTAGTGAATACAAACGGGCAGAGGAGCTGCAAGGCGAAGACTCCCAACCACATCTCAGGGAGGCGAGGGTGCTCCGCTGGTTGGAGCGCCTGGATGAGGCTGTCCTGGCCGTGGGCCGTTCGCTGGAGCTGCAATCTGATGAGGCCGCCGCTCATTATGAGCTCGGACTGATATTGCGAGCACGGGGTGACAACCAGGGGGCCCTGGCGGCCTTCCGAAAGACCCTGGAGTTGCATGCCGATGATCCGGCTGCCAGCCGTCAGGCTGGACTCACGTTAATGGAACTCGGACGCTATGATGAGGCGGCTGCAGAGCTTGAATCGGCCCTCACACTTCAGACAGAGCTACCGGAGACCCATTTTGAGCTGGCTCAGGTCTACGAGGCCCAGGTCAGGCTGGATGCCTCCGTTAGTGAATACCAGGCGGCGATCAGGCTTCAGCCTGCCAAGGCAGCCTACCATGCCCGCCTTGGCGATGTCCTGCGCAGGCTCAAGCGCTTCGATGACAGCGCCGTCGCTCTCCGAAAGGCCGTGGATCTGGAACCGGGCCAGCCGGAATGGCACAACAGCCTTGGCGAGGCGCTGCTGCAGCAGGAGCTTGCAACGGAGGCTTTGCAGGAATTTCAGAGGGCCATGGAACTTGACCCACAGGAGGCCCTTTACCACTTCAATGCCGGCCTCGCTTATAAGAGAATGCGTCGCTATGATGAGGCCGTCTCCCAGTTCAACCGGGCGGTTAAGCTAAAGGCCGACTTCGTAGAGGCCTACAAACAGTTAACCGCTGTTACTGCCCTGGCCCTTATCATGAAGGGGATGCGAAAAGGGGCGTGAGGCCAGGAGAGCTTCTCTTTCGGGGCGAGCTGGCCCTCCGCCTGGGGCATCCACAGTATGCAGCAGCTGCCGCCCGGCAGGTGCTGGAGGAGCTACCCGGACACCTAAAGGCCCACAACATCCTTGGCCAGGCTTTACTGGACAGGGACCTCCTGGAAGAGGCCGCAGAGGAGTTCCGCCGTGTGCTCGAGCTGGATCCGGAGAACGTGGTCGCGAGGAGCGCGCTGGCAGTTGCGCTGGAGGGTGAGGGTCAGCTAAAAGGCGCTATCGCTGAGATGGAGACAGCCTGGGAATCCGATCCGTCCAACCCCGACCTCAGAGAAGCCCTGACCACTCTGCGGGCCAAGATAGAGCGAGTTTACCCGGGGCCGGAGCTTTCCGCGGCGGGTCTGGGTAAGCTGTACGCCCGTAAGGGCCAGCATTCCAAGGCCCTCGGCGCCCTGCGGGAAAGCGTTGCGGCCGGGTCAACCCGGCCGGACATCCTGCTGGCACAGGCTGAAAGCCTGTGGCGAATGGACCGCCTTGAGGAGGCGGCTACTGCATGCCAGTCCGTGCTATCCCAGTTACCGAACGCTGTCAAAGCCAGGCTGCTTCTGGGCCTGATTCGCGTGAAGCGGGGTGATGTAGCCGGGGGCGCCGCCCTTCTCCACGAAGCGAGCAGTGCCGACCCGTCCGGCAGCGTTGCCATGGCCTTTCTTGAGGGCACCGGCTTTGACCTTCCGAAGCTTGAGGACACTGTAGACCTGGACCCGCCAGCGATGCCTCTGCCGGCCGAGGTGGAGACAGCCCTGGCATCCGGATTGAGCGCCAAGGGACTGCCTGCCCTGGAAGAGAGACCGCTCCCTGAGATCGAGATTGAGATAACACCCACCCCGGCGGCCCAGGAGCTTCAGGATGCGCTTTATGACCTGTCCGACCGGATGGTGGTTACAGAGACGGATAAGGGAGGCCGGGAGCCTCATCTGGGTCTCTATCACCTGGTGACCAGCCGGTTGTCCCTGACGGAGAAATACGGCGAGAAGGGCTACGCTGCTGTCGAGCGCAAGCTCAAGGCCCTGCACCAGGCCCTTACGCAGTCCGGTTACGATGCCCACATCCTCCTCTTGGAAGAGAGTAAGGACGCCCAGGTGGCACTGGAGATGATGCAGCAGCAGATCCATCAGGCGGAGGACTCCGGGGGCTCTGGTTCTATGGGCCATGTCTTGCTCATCGGTGGCGATGACGTCATCCCCTTCCACCGTCTGGCCAACCCTGCCGAAGACGATGACGACCTCGTTCTCTCTGACACTCCGTATGCGGCGGGGCAGCACCTATTCATTTCCCGGCGGGCGGTTGGCCGCATCCCGGATGGCAAGTCAGGAGACCCCCGGTTCATGCTTTCGCTCCTTGACGGCATGATTGCCACTCATCTGAAGCCGGCGTCCAAGAACGGGCATAGCCCTTCGCTACTTGGTTTTCTGGGGCAGGCTAAGGGCCAGAAGAACAAGACTTTCGGCTATACCGCTCTGGTCTGGAAGGCAGCTACCGAGGCGCAATACGAGCTGATAGGCGATCCGCGCTCGGTGCAGGTGTGTCCGCCGGTTAATGACAAGAGCCTGGAATCGGGAATGATTGACCGCTGCCGCTTCCTTCTGTTCAACCTGCACGGCACAGAGGACGGCGCCTCCTGGTACGGCCAGAAGGACTCCTCTTATCCGATGGACTTTCCGCTCTTCCCTGTGGCCCTGAGCCCTCACAACTTGGACAAGGTGGACCTGACGGGGGCGATTATCTTCACCGAGGCCTGCTACGGGGCCAATATTGTCGAGAAGGCGCCAGAGGAGTCTCTGGCCCTGTCATTCCTCCGCAGGGGAGCGTCCTGTGTTGTTGGCGCTACTCGCCTGGCTTATGGGACGAGCGAGCCTCCCCTCATTGCAGCGGACCTACTGGCCCGGAACTTCTGGCTTGGCCTGGAGCAGGGCATGACCGCCGGGGAGGCCCTGGCCCATTCCCGTACCCGCCTGATCCAGGAGGCGCAGTCCCGCCAGGGCTACGTTGATGGCGACGACCAGAAGACTGCCCTGGAATTCATTCTTCTGGGCGATCCCGCAGCCCGCCTTGCCACGGCCAGGAAAGGGGCGAACATTGAGGAGAGCAGGATCGATACGTCCGCGCCTCCACCTCAACTTCACTGCAAGAGGCATTCCTCTGAAGGAGGGGCGGTCAGAGTCGAGGGCGAGTTCCTCTCTCGCGCCCGCAACTATCTGAAACGCGTGGCTCCTGACGCCTGGGACACGCAGCTTAGTGTGCTTCCACGCCACTGCTGTGCATCCGGACGCTTCTTCGAATGCCAGGGCGACTGTCATCATGAGAAGTCGGCGCCCACCGGACCGTATTTCGTCACCGCGCGAAAGTCCATCCTGACTCAGGACGGCACTACCCTGCACCGGGTGGCGCGCCTGACCGTTGCCGAGGACGGGCGCCTGCTCAAGGCTTGCGTTTCGAAGTAAGCGGGGTAACCCCGGCGTGATGTGCCGGTGGAGAGCCAAAGCCAAATAGGCAACAGAGGGGATCAGGAGACTCGCCCCTAGGCTGAAAGTCTTTCAGCCTAGGGGCGGGCTGCGCAAGCTACCGGGCTGCATCTCGTCGTGATGTGACACAAGCGGAAATCCATCGTATCTAACGTCATCAATGCTGAAATTAGCGGGAGGCTCAAAGTGAAACTAGCTGGTAAGGTGGCAATTGTTACTGGAGGGGGCAGGGGCATTGGCCGGGCCATCAGCCTGGACCTGGCTGCCGAGGGCGCAAATGTGGTTATCGCCGACTTGAACCTGGAAGACGCGCAGTCGACCGCTAAGGAGGTCACCGCTCTCGGGCGCAAGGCCCTCCCGTTCAAGGCCGACGTGACGAGCAGCCGAGAGGTCAACGCTATGGTGGCACAGGCCATCAGGGACCTGGGCGGAGTCGATATCCTGGTAAACAATGCCGGTTGGGACAAGCTGGAGCCTTTCGTCAAGAGTACGGAGGAAACCTGGGACAAGGTCATCGCCATCAACCTGAAGGGCCCGATTATCTGTGCCAGGGCTGTCCTGGACCATATGATTGAGAAAGGGTCCGGGAAGATTATCAGCATTGCCTCCGATGCCGGTAAGGCGGGAAGCAGCGGCGAGGCTGTCTACGGCGGCTGCAAGGCCGGAGTCATTGGTTTTTCCAAGACGCTGGCCCGGGAGACGGCCCGCTATAACGTGAACGTCAACTGCGTCTGCCCAGGACCGACAGACACTCCTCTACTCCAGAGTCTCATGGGCTCGGCTGACACCGGGGCTAAGATGCTCCAGGCAGTTATCAGGGCCGTTCCGTTCAAGCGTCTTGGCAGACCTGAAGACATTGCCAAGATGGTGACCTTCCTGGCGTCCGATGATGCCAGCTACATCACCGGCCAGGCGTTCAGCGTCAATGGCGGATTGACGATGCAATAGATGTTTTGCACCGTTTCCTCATAGGGTGTATCATATCGTAGTGGAAGTCCTCGATCTGCTGAAGAAGACGGGCGAATACCTGCCCTCAGCGGCCCAAGCGACGATCGAGCGAGCTTACGATTTCGCCGCGGGCGCTCATAACGGACAATTGCGCCTTTCCGGCGAGCTCTACATCCAACATCCTCTTCAGACTGCCTATACGCTTGCCCTGCTCCAGCAGGATGCTGAGTGCATAACGGCAGCATTGCTGCACGATGTGTCCGAGGACTGTGGCGTACCTATAGAGGATATCGACAAGCAGTTTGGCCACCAGGTAGCCAGGTTGGTGGACGGAGTGACCAAGATCTCCCGCATCTCGTGGCCGGCCCTGGAACCGACCCGCAAGGGCGCTGAGGACGGGCTGGTCCAGGCTGAGAATCTGCGTAAGATGCTCCTGGCCATGGCGGAGGACGTGCGGGTGGTCCTGATAAAGCTGGCTGACCGCCTGCACAACATGCGCACGTTGTCCGCACTTCCTCCTGAGAAGCGAATTCGTATTGCCCGTCAGACCCTCGAGATATACGCACCGCTGGCGAACCGGCTGGGCATATGGGAAATTCGTTCACAACTGGAAGACCTGGCCTTCATGAACCTGGAGCCGGAGAAGTACCGCGAGGTCGCTCGCATGGTCGCAGGCAGGACCGCTGCCGGTGAGAAGTACCTTGAGCAGGTTGTCGAGATTCTCAAGTCGGAGATGGCCAAGGCCGGGGTGAGGGCGGATATTAGCGGCCGTCCGAAGCATATCTACAGCATCTACAAGAAGATGGAGCGCTATGCTGCGGAGGGCAAGCCGACGGCCCAGATATACGACCTGGTAGCGGTGCGGATAGTGGTTCAGGAGGTGCAAGACTGCTACAGCGCCCTGGGCGTGGTGCACGGTCTCTGGATGCCCATACCCGGCCAGTTCGATGACTACATCGCTGCGCCCAAGGAGAGCATGTACCAGTCACTGCATACTACGGTGGTGGGACCCGATGCCCGTCCGCTGGAGGTGCAGATCCGGACCCACGACATGCACAATATATCTGAGTACGGAATTGCCGCCCATTGGCGGTACAAAGAGGGGATCAAGCGGGACCCCAAGTTCGATCAGAAGCTTGCATGGCTGAGGCAACTGCTGAGCTGGCACAAAGAGGTGGCGGGGGCCGAGGAATTTGTAGATCTGATCAAGACGGATGTCTTCCGGGACCAGGTCTACGTTTTTACTCCCAAGGGTGAGATTAAGGACCTGCCGGTCGGATCGACACCCCTGGACCTTGCCTACCGGATCCATACGGACCTCGGCCAGAAGTGCATCGGGGCGAAGGTTAATAGCCGCCTGGTGCCCCTGAGCTACAAGCTGGTCACGGGTGACGTTGTCGAAATCGTCTCTTCGAAGAACGCTAAGGGGCCAAGCCTTGACTGGCTCAACCCCAATCTGGGCTATATCAAAACCTCCCATGCCAGGGAGAAGGTCCGCCAGTGGTTCCGCAAGCAAGAGCGGACCGAGAACATAGAGCGTGGCCGCGGCGTCCTGGAGAAGGAATTGAAGCGACTGGGTGTCAAGTCAATCAGCGACGATGAGATCACCAAGCTGTTCAAGTTCGATCGCTTTGATGACTTCCTGGCCGCGCTTGGGTCCGGCGAGATTACTGCACACCAGATTGCGGTCAAGATGATCCCGGAAGAGCCTGCTCCGATCCCCATCGGTGAAGTGTCGCAAGTTGTTCCTTCGGGCTTCACGGGTGTCGAGGTCATGGGGGTGGGCGACCTGCTCACGCATCTGGCGCGGTGCTGCAAGCCGGTGCCGGGGGACGAGATAATCGGGTTCATTACGCGTACCAAGGGCGTGACCGTGCACCGCAAGGACTGTGCCAATGTAACTAACGTTTGGGAGAAGGAGCGCCTGATCCGTGTCAACTGGGGCCGGGGCCGCCAGAAGGCTTACCCGGTTGCGGTCCGTATAGAAGCATGGGACCGCGTCGGGCTGCTAAGAGATATTAGCACCCTGGTATCCGGAGAGAAGTCAAACATAGTTTCGATAAACCTGTCCCAACCGGACACCTCATCCATCCACATATCACTTACCTTCGAAACCTCCGGCATGGAGCAATTGAGCCGGATCCTGTCCAAGCTGGAGACGATTCCCGGCATACTGAGCGTCGCTCGCGACGCCCAGTAGTCTCTCATTTCTCGTACCTGTTTTGCTGTTTCCCGCTCGCGGGCGCCAGCGCTGTTTTTGCGTGAGAATACTCTATTAATGGCGATTGAAGCCGCTCCGGGTGCCAGCTTCAATCGCCATTTACGTTTGGTTTTCACAAGAATTTGACGGACATCTGGCATTGCGGGACGCATTGACATTTGCCGCTGCGTGTCTTATGCTCAGGCCGACGACAATACCAAGTTTCCCCTGGAGGACTAAGTGGCAACGCTTTTCGTTACTTCTACTCAACCCCTCTCCGGTAAGACCGCCCTCTGTGCTTCTCTCGGAAGCAGGCTTATCTCCGAAGGCCTAAAGATAGGGTACGTCAAGGCCCTCACCACTCAAGTAACACAGGTCGAAGACAGACTGGTTGATGACGACGTCGTGTTTATGAGAGATGTCCTGGACCTGGGCCAGACCTGGGAAGCTCTCAGCCCTGTCAGTCTGACTGACGTGGAGATGCGTGGAGTGATCGAAGGCCGTGGGAACCCCCACCCGGATCGCCTGAAGGCGGCCCTGTCGGTCGCTGGAAAGGGCCGGGACCTGCTCCTGGTGGAGGGGGCCGGGTCACCTCTTACCGGTAGCCTGGTGGGCCTATCCGCCAAGCAGGTGGCCCAATTGACCGGAGGGACCGTGCTTCTGGTAGCCCGCTACGAAGGACCGGCTACGGCGGACCAGGTCCTCGGGGCTGTCGAAGCCCTCTCTTCAAGTCCAATGGGCGTGGTCATCAGCGCTGTGCCCGCCGAGGCAGAGGACTTCGTCCGCAATACGCTTGCGCCGTTCCTTGGCGCCAACGGTGTGCCCGTGCTGGGCATCCTTCCTGAGGAGCGTATCCTGATGGCGCCAACGGTCGGAGAGCTCGCGGAATATCTCGATGGTGACTTCCTGCGTGGCTCGGAAAAGGCCGACGACCTGGTCGAGGGGTTCCTGCTGGGGGCCTTGAGCACCGACTACATGCAGGACTACTACAACCGGCGTTCAAACGTGGCTGTCATCACGAGCGCTGAGAAGACGGACATACAGCTCTTCTCGATGACTCCCAACACGCGGTGTCTTATCCTCACCGGTTACCGGCGCCCGACCGAGCTGGTTATGGCCCAGGCAGCCGAGCACGGCATACCTGTGGTTATGGTAAAGGAAGATACGCTTACGGTGGCTGAGAAGGTAGAGAGCCTTTTTGCGAACGTGCGGTTCCACCAGCGCCGGAAGCTTCCGGTCATGGCGGAGGCCATCGAGACCGGTCTCGATCTGCCGGCTATCTACGATGGGTTGGGGCTAAAAGCCAAGGTCTAGAATCAGCCCGTTCCTCACCACCTGATAACGGAATACCATGAAAGGCCAGATGCCTGAAAGGCTCTGGCCTTTTTTGCATCGTTGGAAACAGTCAGGGATCTGCTTCTTTCAGTCCAATACCCCTGATCCTACGGGCTGACTTATCGGAGCTGCGCAGTATGGGCAGACCGTCCACTTAGGTAGCAGTGTTCGCTTGCAGTAGGTGCAGAGCCGTTTCAGTTGGGTGCGGCAGGCGGGGCATACCAGGAAATCGTGCTCGGTACGTTTCTTACAGACAGGGCATTCCTTGGGGTCTTCCAGTTCCTGGAGGAGAGTTTCTTCCCGGAGAGCCCGCTCGTACACTTCGGATATGGTCTCCCTGGGACGAAAGATGTTGTAGAGGAGGAGTCCAGGCAGGTTGAATAAGAGGACCAGCAAGACTGCCAACACCTGGGCAAGGGGCTCCTGGCTGCGGGCCCGGATGTCCCGGAAGGCCCAATAGACCAGTCCAAACCAGAGCAGTCCAAGGTATGAGCCGAATAAGACTATAGATGCCCACAACAGTCTGTCTGTCGGGACGCCGAGGATGTCCGTTGGAATGAGTGGCATTCTACTCCTTTCCCGCACCCTGCGTTCGGATGCAAGTGATGCGCGACTTCGCCATTTTACCATTCAGACGGCCTGTTGTCATTAGGGGTTCAATAGCCTGCCGTGACCTCACCAGCCATACCGCTCCGGATGTCCTGCAGCATCCTGGCGGACCCGGGACCGCAACCGTTTCTAAGACCGGTACGGTCTTGGTAGTAGATTTATGCCGGCTCTGAATGCCTTGACATTGATGGAGTGCCGTGATAGTCTTTTGGTAACGATGATACGATTCCGTATTGCCCGAATCGCCCCTCTTTTCGTCATCTTGACGATTGCTGCTATACTCACTGTAGCCTGTGGCAGCGGAACGTCGTCTACTCCCAAACCGGGTGCAACGAGTCAGGCTCCCATTAATCCGACCCTGGTCACTACTCCCCGCGCCGCCACCACTCCGGGGGGATTTTCGTCCACGATCCAGCCTCCCGGGAAAGCTAGCCCACCCATCACGGTAATGCCACCTCAATCCGGTACCACGCCATCAGCGGGGCCGGTAAGCTTTAGCAGGGACATCCAGCCGGTTATCCGGCAGAACTGCGGCACTTGTCATATAGACCAGAGCATGGGCGGACTCTCTATGAGGGACTATAACTCAATCATGAAGGGTGGACAGAGAGGCTCGCCAGTCATTAAGGGAAACCCGGAAGGCAGTCTGCTCATACGTAAGCTACGCGGCGACCCTGCCGTGGGAGCCAGGATGCCCGCAGGCGGGCCGTATCTCCCTGACGGTACCATCAAGCAGTTCGCCGATTGGATTGCCCAGGGGGCACCAGAGAACTAGCCCCTTTCCTCCGGTTTCTCCGTTTCCCTCTCTACAGAAGCAAAGCGTTCCAATACGGTTTCGTACATAAAGATCAGGACTAGCAGCCAGATAGCCCCGACAATGTAGCCTCCGGCTACATCGGTTGCCCAATGCGCTCCCAGGTAGACACGGGACGGCCCAACCAGGACTATCAGCAGGGCGCAGATTATTACGATGACCCAGCGCACCCGTCCGGCGATATGCCTCCATGCCATATAGGCCAGTGTCCCGAAAAAGCTCATGAAGAATACCACGTGCCCGCTGGGGAAACTGTATCCCTCGAAGACCTGGATAAATCCGCGTGCGTCTGTGAGGTCGTACATCGGGCGCACCCGGCCGACAATTACCTTGAGGGTGGGGCTGACAACC
>Ga0082335_1000868_pt1 | contig 70579 bp, 60 predicted proteins | sample Subgrocontami58m_FD_72375 | JGI IMG/M metagenome (GOLD analysis project Ga0082335, IMG submission 72375) | Subsurface groundwater microbial communities from S. Glens Falls, New York, USA - GMW37 contaminated, 5.8 m (SPADES assembly) (version 2) ... | reverse complement strand
GTGCCCCAATAGCGTGATAGCGTTCAGGTCGCTTGAGGAAATCGACGACTTCCAGGAGTTCTTCCTTAGCCTCTTCCTCGCCCGCCACATCCGCAAAACTAACGCCTGGGAGTTCCTGATTGTATACACGCGCCTTGCTACCTCCGAAGCCAAAAAGCGACTGCTGCCCACGCTGTGCCTGGCGTCCCATCATGATCATCAGTCCAACGAGAAGGAGCATCGGTAGACCGGTAATGGCCAGCTCCAATAGCCCTGAGCCGCCGCTGGTATCCTTGGCAGATACCGTTACCCCGTGCTCATCCATAAGGGGCAGAAGGCGGTCATCGCCTTGGGAAGGGATGACGGTGTTAAACCTGCTATAGGTCGCCGGCGCCGTCTCGGGTGCATTGGTCGCCGGAGTAGCTGCGCTCTCGCTTGGGAGTGGCGCGTTCTTGGATCCTGGGAGCCCTGTGATAGCTGTGACGAACGTCCCTTCAATAACTTGGCCTTTCATGGTTACGCTCGCGACGTTCCCGGAACGGACTGCCTCGATGAATGCCGTGTAGGAGAGAGGCGCGGCGGGAGGCTCCTTGGGAACAGCCAGCGTGTAGGCATTCCACGCTAAGGCCATGACCATTAGCAACCACCATGCCCACGGGGGTATAACCAGCCGGAAGGGAGTGGTTTTGTGCGGGCCTCTGGCGTTGGATTGGTCGGGACGTTCAGCCAACTTGGGTGGGTCGCCCACTCTTTCTCCTCGTTATACTTCGATCCGGCGAAGCACTTCTGATTCGTGGATTATACCGTCTTTCACCCTCTCCCTGGCGGGGCCCAACTGCACCGCCTCGGCCATGCTGGCGGCGCCGATCATTTCGACGGAGCACCGCTTCGTCTAAGGACAGGTCTCTGGATACCGCCACTGAGGATGAGCGCGTTCAATACCGATCACCGGTTGGCAGCAGCGCATCTCCGCCCGTGGCCAGAAGCCACGACGTGGTCGTCCCCCAGCGTCGGAGGCGAGCCGTGGGCGCGAGGCACATGCAAAGATACGCCAGGTAGACCATGGCGAAGAAGGCTACTACGGCCAGGATGGTGCGCAGCGGTTGTGTGAGCGTACCCATTCGGCATCTCCTCCTCAGCGAACGGGGGTATCACTTTGCATCGCCGCCTGTGGATCCGAAGGGCAGCGATGCAAAGTGATGAAAGTCGAACGGCTTAGCTGCGGGAGCGATCGTAGGTGTAGGTGCTGCGTGTCGCTGGTTGGTGAAAGAGGGGCAAGATCACCCGTACAATGGCCCAGCCCACCAGGGCATAGACGAGCATCGCGATGAGCGATGGGACCTCCAATACCATGCCGCCGGCGGACGGGCTACCGGTCAGGCCGAAGAACGGCGCCAGGAAGACTCCGGCGAAATTGTAGATGAAGCCACCAAAGTCGTTGGCGGAGTTGGCCCCGATGAGCTTCAGGAAGACGCGCAGTCCGATCAGCACTTCGATGAAGCCGACGAACAGCCAGACTACCTGGGTAACCTTAAGGAATCTCAGCCGGTGGTCCTCACCCGTATCGTGAACAGTCCGCTCGCGGTGTTCGAGGCCGGTCTCATTCGTGACAACGCGCTCGCGTTGTTCAACGCCGGCGGTACCTTGAACGACCTGATTGGTGACAACGCGCTCTTCGCGTTGTTCAAGGCCAGACGGAGTTTGAGCGACCTGCTCGGAGGACTCGATGAGAGCCGGGGCTGGCGCTGGATCGCCGGCTGGGGAGCTCCGCTCGTCGCCCCTGATGGGCTCGTGGCGTTCGACCGATCGCGGCTCGGGGGCTTGCGATATCATGTCTTCTTCTCCTTTTTCTGTTTTACCTGCGCACATGGGAACTGGCTTTCCCAGTCCTACTGCTAGCGTATCCGTAATCCACGCCGCCTGTCGTCTACCGAAAGGGTTATTCAGGGATTAGAAATCGGGGGCAAAGATTAGTACTGGTATCGCGGTCCTCCAACTCAGGGGAGGGCGCTCTTACCTGACAGGCGTCGGGCCAGGCTATCTGACTCTCCTCAGCGCCAACCCGACGAGGGCGGCTCCAGCGCCTCCCATCAAGGCAAGCGAGACCAGACCTATGCTCAAGGGGTCACCGGTGAACGGCAGCCTCACAGGCGACGCCGCTGTCGGTGTGGAGGGTGTTGCCGTGGGCAGCGGCGCAGACGGAACAGGGGTTGCGGCGGCGGGCGTTGCCGGCGTCGCTGGCACTGCCGTCACTGTGGTGGGCGGGGGGGCCGTGGCCGTGGGGGTCGCTGCGGCGATAGCGTCGGCGGTGCCAGCAACGGCGGTCGCCGTCGCGGGCAGTGGTGTCAACGTGGGGGTCGATGCCGCGATGGCGGTTGCGGTGGCAGCAATGGCGGTCGTTGTCGCTGCTGCCGTCGCTGGTACTGGCGTCGCTGCCGCCGCCTCTGGCGCCGGAGTCGCGGTAACGTCAATTTGTATTCTATTGAAGAGGACCGTTTCTGTTGCAGTATCACAAGCGACATGAGTTGTCTTACCGGTCGGCCGGCCATTCTCCCAGATTTCCCATTCACCTACACCCAGACCAGAGAAGCGTACCTTACCCAGGCCCATGACCTCTGGCTTACTATGGTTGGCGCCCAAGACCAATTCCAGTTGTGGTAGATTCTCAGCCACGCCTAAGTCATTACCATTTTGATCTTCAAGTCTCTTGGTCAAGTTTACCCAGCCAAGACAATCTCCTGAAATTGGTGCTGGGGCTGGTGTCGCCGTGGCGGGCAGCGGTGTGGCGGTGGGGGTTAAGGCGATAGCGGTAGCAGTCGCCGCGATGGCCGTCGCCGTGGCGGGTAGCGGTGTGGCCGTCGGGGTCGCCGTCGCGGGCAGCAGTGTCACCGTCGGGGTCGGGGTAGCCGCCGCACACACGCTGGCGGAGACGGTGTTGGTATCCATCGTCACTGCACCATTTCGCGCCAGGGCTCTGCCGGACACGCTTGCGCCGGTATTCAGGGTGATGCTGGTGAGCGCGAGAATATTTCCTACGAACGTAGTGGTTGTACCCAGAGTCGCGGAGCTGCCGACCTGCCAAAACACGTTGCAATTTTGACCGCTATTGATCACCAGAACAGACGAGTTGGTTGCGGTCGTGAGCGTGCTCCCAATTTGGAAAACCCAGACCGCATCGGCGTTGCCCTGGGCGTTTAGAGTGAGCAGTCCCGTCAACTGAGCTGACGAGGAAAAACGGTAGACGCCCGGCGTGAGCGTGAGTCCTCCCAGATCCGTACCTGTCAAGTCGACATCCAACGTCTGGCCTGCCAGGTTATTGTAGGCAGTGGTGACATCACTCTGAGCCTGAAGCGCGACCGCATCGCCTGCGTGTGTCGTTCCATTCACGGTCCCAGGAGGAAAGCCGGTGACCGCGGTACCTGGGCTGACACCCAGATCTCCGGTGACCGTGGTCGCGCCGGTATTGGTCACCGTGGAGCCACCCAGGACCGCGAAGCCCTGCGCCGAACCCAGTGATGGCGCAGTCGCCGCAGTCAACGGGCTGCCGGCCGACCTGCTTCCCGGGTAGACGCTGGCAAAGAGCACTGCAAACGCGATGAATCCCCCAAATGCCGCCCGCGCGGTCCATCTATGTAGCTTGGTCATATTCCTCCTCATGCGCTGAACCACAAACTATTGGTCAGCATTGTTTTATTCCAATCCTACCCTATGGTTTCGGTCCAACGCTGATAGCCTTGATGGTCATCGGCTCGGTGGTGCCGGCAAAGCTCTTGTTCGTCATATCGATGACGGCCCTTTCAATCTGCCAGCCCTTCTCACCCGCCTTGATTTCGCCAAGCAAGGCCACGTCGTTGTTGCCTTGACGCCCGCATGTGAAGTTCGCGCGCTTGCCATCAATGGTGATGGTTGTGCCCGTCCCGGCAAAGGCACAGCTCGAGCCGTCTGCCAGTTCAATGCGTGTGACGAGCACAGTCTCGGTCGCCTTGGTCGTGAAGCCCTTGTCCGTCATGTTGACGACGGCCTTCTGAATCTGCCAGCTTTTGTCCCCCACCTTTATCTCGCCCAGCAGGACGACATTGCTCTCGCCCACCTTCGGGCAGGCAAAGTTGGCCCGCTTGCCATCAACGGCGATCGTCGCGCCCGTGCCGGCAAAGTCGCACGACGTCTCCTCCGGCGTGCCAGCCGCAGGATTTGCCGTCGGAGTCGCTGCGGCGCCGCACGCCACCACGGCCAGCGTTGACCAGATGACAAACATACCGATGATTCCACGTTTCACGTTTTCACCACCTCCTATCCTTCCAACATAGACTGATTCAAGTGCAGCTTCCTGGACCGACCCGCGCCTGTGGCCGGACCCAAACGCTACGGCGGTGGCCTCCTGGACGGACGCCTTGGCTGTGCCCTCCCGCTCGGAGGCCTTTTCTCCTTGGGATGGTCCAGCCACTTCTGGACTCCGCCCTTCATCTCGGCAATCTTCTGCCCCGCCTCGTCCATCCCCCTCTGTACCTCGCCCTTGATCTCGGAGATCGTCTCCCTGGCGTCGTCCAGACTCTTCTGGACTTTGTCCTTCATCTCGGCGACCTTCTCGCCGGGCTCGTCCACCGCCTTCTTGACTTCGGCCCTCACGTCAGCCACTTTCTCCCGGGCTTTGCCCCTGGCCTCGTGGACCGTGCCACGGGCCTGAGTTTCGTCTGACCCCGTGGCTTTGCCCACGGCCTTCTCGTCCTTGCCCTTGAGCTGCTCCGCCCTGCCGTTCATCTTCTCATTGACGACCTTGGTGTAAACCTCCTCAGTCTGTCCTCCTATTGCTGTGGCGCCGCCAAATCAGCTCGCGGTGTTGTCGACGACTCCAGTAGACGTCAGGCGATAAACACGCCCATTCGCACAGCTACTTCTCTGCCGGGGGGTGGCCCTGCTCTTCGCTCTGGGCGGGTATTACCTTATCCGCCACGATGAGAAGATCCTTGCCGAGGCGAGTGTCCTCACTGGCCTCGATGGTGTGGGTGTGGCCCAAGATCCTCGCGAAGATCCCCCCAGTCACCTCATAGCCCGTTATCTTGCCTGTTGCCGGATCAATGTGGACGTCGGAGAGCTCGCCCGCATAGTTGCCAGACGCCGTGGCCACTCTGCGACCCGATGCTTCGGCGACACTTACCATCCGGGCACCCTCGCCGAAGCGCGTCCGCATCCACCACCCCCACGCCGTATTACATCAACTATCGCACGGTCTCGCCAGCAGCAATTGGTATTAAAGACGAGTCAATCGGTGACCGGCCGGTTTAGCTTAGCCTGGAAGGAGTGCGCATACAGTGCACCAATTTTTGCGGATAAGCCTCGCTGAATCAACTTAAGCTCCATTGGTATGAAGAGCTACGGCACTAACCAAAGCATCGAAGTCCAATGGTTTGGGCAACAGAGTCACGGCACCTATCTGGTTGGCCAGAGTCCTGGCATTGGATTCGGCTGTCAGGAGAACGATCGGAGGAGTATTTGAGTTGTGCCGGCCATGAAGCTCCCTGGCGAACGAGCAGCCATCCATTACCGGCATATCTACATCAAGAAGGATAAGATCAGGCAAGCCGTCCTTAAGTAACTTCAGGCCTTCACAGCCGTTGGTTGCTCTCTGCACCCGGTATCCTTCAGTCTCCAAGATTGCGGCTACAATCTGTAGAATAACCAAGTCGTCGTCGACCACAAGCACTGTCTTTGGCTCCTCCACTGTTTTCTCCCTTCTCAAGGCAAATTATGGATATCTCATCGAAAACACCGAACCGTTTTCTAACTGAAAGCCCTATACAGCGCGAGATGAAGCATGCCGGGAACGCGGGGGGGAGGTTGCTTAAGCCAGCTCAGAGCCTGAGCGCCTCTATTACGGGGCTTCAAAGTTCGCTCAGCCGATCTCCTTCTCGTGTGCCCGCTCTCCCCACATCACAGGCGTGTCTTGCGTTGCCAAAACCTAGATAGGGCAGGTCAGGTAACCAGCCCATTGTTCAAGCATTCCTTCGCCAGCCCCGTTCAGAAGTTCATGGAAGTAGGATTCTACCTTATGCTGGTCCTTAACTTGCGTCACCAGAATATCCTTAGCAAGAAGAGGAAGTACATTATGATACGCGCCCATGAATAGCAGCCCGATCTCCCCTTCTCTTAGCGTCGTGTTTATCCTGTCCGCAACAAACCGATCTCGCTGGTCGGTCAGAACTTGCTTCTGATGCTCGTATGCGCGCTTATCTTGCGGGTCTTGCCCCCCCACCCCTCTTTGGGTAGCTTGAATGATCTGCCTGCCCTCTTCTAACAGAAGCGACAGGTCCTCTGTCTGTCGAACCTCAGCGCCTCTATTCATCAGGCTCAGCACAATCTGGTGGTTTTTGCTGCCCCTTCTGGCTGCCTCTTCTACCACTCTTCGGCCCAACTCTCTTTCAGCCGCTAACCCATCCTGGTATATCTTAAGGTTAGTAGCATCGACGGAGGCAAGATAATCCTCTATTACGTCCCAGAGGCGAGCGACTATATCCTTGTGTCTCTCCCATCGGTTTTCGCCTACCATGGATGCACTGGCCTGATCGATGGCTAGGCCAAGGCTTCCCATATCCGATTGGCTATGGATGATAGGCACGTAAAGCAGGCTTCTCAACTTTTTGAGCTCTTCACGGCGCTAATCGCCTGTTCGAAGTGGCGAGCGGCAACCTTAAGCAGCGCCAGTCCCTCAGGGGTGGGGGTTCCCGACAGGCTGTCTATGAACTCTCTTATGGCCAGCATGGATGCCCTTTGGCAGATCCCGCTAATGTCCGCGCCAACAAGCCCGTCGGTGGCATTAGCTTGCCTGTCTAGGTCAACATCGTCGGCCAGCGGTTTGCTCAGCGTATGAATCTTGAAGATCTCCAGTCTCGCCGCCTTATCCGGAGCGGGAAGCTCCATCTGGCGATCGAAGCGCCCTGGTCTCAAGAGAGCCGGGTCTATGATGTCCGGTCTATTGGTGGCGGCCAAGACTACTACCCCCCTGAGCTCCTCTATTCCGTCTAACTCAGTCAAGAGTTGACTGACCACGCGTTCACCTACGTGGGAATCGCCTCCCGAACCTCTTGAAGGGGCTATCGCATCTATCTCGTCGAAAAAGACGATGCAAGGACTTGCTTGCCTGGCCTTCTTGAAGATTTCCCTGATGCCCTTTTCCGATTCGCCCACCCATTTCGACAGAAGAGCCGGCCCCTTGATCGAGATGAAATTGGCCCCGCATTCCTTGGCGACTGCTTTGGCCAGGAGTGTCTTGCCTGTTCCGGGAGGTCCGCTCAGTAAGATGCCCTTGGGAGGGGATGCATTGGCCTGCTTGAAGACATCCGGGTATCTCATAGGCCACTCGATCGCCTCCATTAGTACTCGCTTAGCTTCCTCCAGGCCGCCTATGTCCCGCCAACCAACATCCGGGACTTCCGTGAACACCTCTCTCAATGCGGATGGCTCAACCTCTTTCAGTGCCCCCTGAAAGTCATCCATCTTGACTTCCAATTCCAAGAGCATCTCGTAGGGGATTAGATCGGCGTCCAGATCAAGCTTGGGCAACATCCTTCTCAAAGCCGTCATGGCTGCCTCTCGGCAGAGGGCTTCCAGATCGGCGCCGACGAAACCGTGAGTGATCTCGGCCGTCCTTTCCAGGTCAACATCTGAAGTCAGAGGCATCCCTCTGGTGTGAATCTGGAGTATCTCCAGTCTCCCTCTCTTATCCGGCACCCCTATAGCGATCTCGCGATCGAACCTGCCCGGTCTTCTGAGGGCGGGGTCCAACACCTGTGGAATATTTGTGGCACCGATTACCATTACCTGGCCTCTAGATTCCAGTCCGTCCATCAAGGCTAGAAGCTGCGCCACGACTCTTTTCTCCACCTGCTGGTCGCCACGGATGTCCTCTCGCTTTGATGCTATCGCATCGATCTCATCCAAAAAGACTATTGCCGGTGCGTTCTTTCCAGCCTTCTCGAAAACGGCCCGGAGATGTGCCTCGCTCTCTCCATAGAATTTGTGGATGATCTCCGGCCCGCTGATATGGAAGAATGAGGCATCGGTCTCGTCGGCTACAGCCCTGGCGATCATGGTCTTACCACACCCTGGAGGACCATGGAGCAGGACTCCTTTGGGAGCATCTATCCCCAGCCTCTCGAAAAGTTCTGGGTGCTTCAGGGGCAGTTCTATCATCTCCCTGATACGCTGAATCTCGCGATGCAGCCCACCGACATCCTCATATGTTACTCCGGTCTTCTCCTTCCCGGAAACACTCTCTCCTCTTATCTTAACCACGGTCGAGGGAGAGATAAGGACTACGCCAACGGGACTTGCATCAACAACCGAAAATTCTTGGTGTCGTGCCCCCATGATGGTCACCCTGACCTTGTCCCCGGGAACCAGCGCTAACCCTTCCAGGAGGCGTCTCACGCGAGCTCCGTCGTTCTCTCGGAAGGAGGCGCTGGTGGGATTGACGGCGGCCAGAACGATAGTCTTGGCATCCGCATAGTCCGCTTTTTGTAGCTGAACTTTGTCACCCAGACTGACCTGGGCGTTTTCGCGGATGATTCCATCCATCTGGACAATGCTCTTGCCCCGATCCTCGATAAGCGCGGGGACGACTTTAGCGGCGGTGGCTCTCTTCCCCAAGATCCTGACGATATCTCCTGCCTGGAGTTCCAGCGTAGCCATATCATTAGGATCGAGCCGAGCAATGCCTCGGCCCACATCCTTCGGCAAAGCCTCCGATATCCGGAAGATCAAAGTTTCAGTTGGTGCCTGCGCCATTTCCCTCTCCGTGAATCCATAATTAGTCTACCCTCGCCCCTTTGCCCTTGCTGCAGAACTGGATTCCCTTGGGTAGCTCTGTCGTCCAGGACAAAAAACACTAAACTGGGGTTGACACCAGGTCCTTCTGCTGTCTTGCCCCGGCCATGCTCAATGACTCCCACAACTTCCTGCTGGTCTTCCTCATCTCTATGGTATCGCCATTAAACCTGACCTCTCTGGCTCTTTCAATGATCCTCTCCGCTTCACTCGACCTGGCGCTTACGTCCAGTTCACTCTTTACCCCCTGTTGTTCCTCGGCAAGCGATATAATAGTGTCCAGGATAATACTTGCCTCGGCTCGCTCCCGACGCCGACCGTCTGCGTCGGCGTGGCGCATTGCTTCTTCGATGATGTGGTTCATCTCTTCGGGGTGCAGGTCCTTTGAGGATACTACCTTAATGCTTTCCTCAGCATCTCCGAAGAGGTCCCGGGCGCATACATGAACAATCCCATCTACGTCTACGTCGAAAGTGACTTCGATTTTGGGCACTCCCCGAGGAAGCGCTGGAATGCCCTCCAGGTGGAACTCTCCCAAGGATATGTTATCGATTACCATCTCTCTCTCGCCCTGGAGAACGTGGACATCCACTGATGTTTGGTCATCGACTGCCGTGGTGAAAATATGGCTCTGGGAAGCCGGGAGAGGTGTGTTTCGGGGGATGACCCTTGCGAATAGCCCCCCTAGCGTCTCAATACCAAGGGAGAGCGGGATAACATCCAGCAATACGACTTTTCTACACTTGCCCGTCAAAGTCGCCGCCTGAATTGCAGCACCCATGGCCACTACCTCGTCGGGATCGATGAGCCTGTACGGTTCCTTGCCCAGCAGTTCTCTGGCCTTTTGCCGGACCGCAGGTATTCGGCTAGAACCTCCTACAAGAATCACCCGATCGATGTCACTTACCTCTAGGCCAGCATCTGCCAAAGCCTGGCGGGTAGGGGATACCATCCTATTGATAAGGTCTACCGTAAGTTTTTCGAAACTATCACGGGTCATGTTCGTATCAAGGGCCTTCAGACCGCCTGCGCCATTGAAGTCCACGTGCACCTGAACTGTGGGCCTCTCGGACAGTTCGATCTTTGCTCTTTCTGCTGCCTCTTTGAGCTTCTGCCACGCCAATTTGTGCTGGCGAGGGATATCAACGCCGTATGTTGCCCAGTACTCCAGCGCCAGGTAAGACATCATGCGTTCATCGTAGTCGTCGCCACCCAACCAGGTATCCCCACTTACGGCTCTTACTTCGAAGATCCCGGCACCCAGTTCCAAGACGGAGACGTCAAATGTGCCGCCACCCAGGTCCCATACCAGGACAGTGTGCACATTCTCCCTATCGAGGCCATAGGCCAACGCTGCGGCCGTCGGCTCGTTGATGATCCGTATGACGTCCAGGCCGGCCATAAGCCCTGCCTCTCTTGTAGCTTGGCGCTGGCGGTCGTTAAAATAGGCCGGCACGGTAATTACTGCCTTCTCCACCGGCTGGCCCAGGTAGGCTTCCGCATCGGCTTTGACTTTTCCTAGTATCAGGCTGGAGATCTCCTCCGTTGTGGAATCCCGCCCCCCTACCCTGGCCCGGTAGTCAGAGCCGATGCGCCGCTTGATGGAAAAGACCGCGTCTCCGGGACTGACAGATGCGCGATCTTTGGCTGGCTGGCCTACCAGAGGTAACCCATCTTGGCCGAAGGCGAAGACTGAGGGTGTGAGGCGCTGGCCCTCCGCGTTGGGGATGACCCTGGGCCGGCCATCCTCCAATATAGCTGCGACTGTGTAGGTGGTCCCTAGATCGATTCCCAACGCAATAGACATTGGCAAAACCTCAGTTGGCCGACAATGAGGGGACAGGCAATTCCATTTGGGCCCTAATACCCTGGTCCCATTCCCTCATGATCCCGTACTCTATCATGGTCTCCATGCCTGCTATCGCGGCTCTCAGGTTAATGCCGATCAACGGAATGCCGGCAACAGAAATGATGATATCGGCACTGATTATTAAACCCTTGTCCAGTACGCGATCCAGCAAATCAACGACGCTGGAATAGTTGCTTCGAGTTGGTTCCAACGGTATCTCCCTTCAACCTACGAAGCTATAAGGAGGCCAGGGCCCAGTGAACCGGACAGAAAGGCCGCGAATCTGACATATTTTATCCAGCTCCTCTCCCAAATCTTTATAACTGTCTTTGCTGACAAGGCAAGAAAGATTCAGGATCATCTGGACTTCTGCTTCTGCCATCTTCACCTTTTCTACGTGGACGTCATCTGCAAATACCCGGATCCGGCTGTAGCACTGTTTGAAGAACCGGTCAGCTCCAGCTTCCATCTCTTTTCTTAGCAGGCCCTCTAATCGTTGCCGGTACATGTAAGCCATGCCTCGTGGTTTCGAGCGGATCTCTTCCTCTAGACGACTTAACTCCGGGGTCGTTTTGGCGATGTCCTCTGCCACAAGTTTTGGCTCCCACAAGACCTGAACGCCGTATTCGGCCCTGCCCTTGACTCTCTCGATTTTCTGCCTGAGCCTCTCGTGGTTGTCTTCTATCCATCGGCTTACGCTCTGCCTGGCATCGCGTCCAGCCTCTATCCTGACTATAGTGTTAAAGCTAAATGGCAGAACAGCCCCACATCTATTCCAAGCGTTGTCAACGGTTGCCTGATGGGCCATCGCCCAGTGCCGTAACTTCGCCCCGTCATCGGACTTGTACGGCTCAGCCGGGCAGTCATGAACTACGGCGGAGATGTCACGGTAGGAAACCGTATATACCTCATTGCCGTCGATTCCGATGGCCCCCAGACTAATGCGGTCCCCGGTATCGGCAACGCAGTAAAGGTATCTCCCTTCCGTTGCGCTTCCTGGCATGTTCAGACTCATCGTTCCGTTATTCATGGGTGCGCGGACAGGTGTCCCCAAGCCAGCTGTCAGGGTTCAGGAACTTTTCTACAACTTCATCCACGATACCGTCGAGGCCATCTCTCACCGACATAACCGAATCCGCTATTCCTAGCTCCTCTTTGATCTGCTCCAAAGCTGCATCCAGATCCATGAGAGCCTCTCCCAGCCTTTCGATTTCCGCATCGGTGAGATTGCCTCCTTCCATCCTTTTCACGGCTTGATGCTTCAGCGCTTCTTTCACGATCTCTACCAACGCTATAATTAGCCCCAGGATGCCTTGCTTAAGGTTGTTCTCTTCGATGTTAATGACCATGATTAGCGGTCTGGCTTCCCGCCGGCTACTGCGCGTACGCTTCTTGGAGGATGAGGTAATATCCCCGCCAGACTGATCATCCTTGCTTAACCGCCTTGGACAGTCGAATCTCCAAGACGCCATTGCGGCAAGTGGTTTGGAGACTCTGTGGGTCTACGTCCGCCCCCAGCTCGACGTCTTTCTTGTATGCTCTGCGTGCGGTCGGCTTGGGAGATATGTGGAGTACCCTGCCTTCAACGGTCAAAACCAGATCATTCAGGTCAACACCGGGTACATCAGCAATGATGGTCAGGCCATCCGGCTCGTCGAAAATGTCGAGGGGTGGTTCCGCCACATCCGGGGACTCTGTCGCCTTTTCAGCCTTGGCGTGTGGTCTCCTACCCGCGCCGGTTCCAATATGGTACTCTTCCTCTCCCGTAAGGCTGCGGACTCGGACAAATCCGCTGACGCTGGTGGCTCCACCCTTCCAGTCCTCGTCGCTCAGGGTCTCCTTCCCTCCGAGATCTTTCAGCCTTTGTCTGAGATCTTCGAGTTGGCCGGAGGCATCCTCTGGCGAGGAAAGAAGTTTGCCCAGGTCTAATTTGAGCCCGAAGAGATTAAGTGTTCCTCCGATAGTGCTCGATATGTCATTGTCTACCGGCTGGCCCTTCTTTCGCATGATTCCTCCTATTGCCAGAAATTTAGACCGTTTCTTCCACGAGGACGGGGGTCGTCAGCTTAGCCTTGACGCTTGTCCATCCGCACCAGGGGCAGTGAGATGCGATGAGCTCTTCTATTGGCACTCGCTTGAGACACTGCGGGCAAGTTTCCTTGACCACGGCTGCCTCCTGCCAAGCCCGCTCCTGCAACCTGGTGCCGGAGGGAAACTCCAGCCCATACCTGGCCGCTGTCTCGAAGGATGCCAGGGCCGCTCTGATCTTGATCCCGAGCATCTCGATCCCGACTACCGAGATAGCGATATCAGCGTTTATGACCAGCCCCTTATCGAGTATCCGATCTATGACATCGGCCAGCGTGCCAGCGCCGTTTCTTTCTGCTTGTAAGGCCATCCATCACCTCTTTCATGAGTAAACTTGGTTTGCCAGGTATCCAAGCTACTGCCGGATCCCCTCCTCAGCCCACTGAGTCCGTAGGTAATATAGCGTTGAATTGAGATTATTATTTGCCCAGTTCGTCATCCACAGACTCTGATCGGAGGTGGCTCCGCTTGCGCTGGAACTTCAGCATGGTACCTTCGTCGTCCAGCAAAACCTCGTAGAAGCCCAGCACATCGGTGCTATCAGGAATCCGCTTCATCTCAAGCATGTCCATTGAGACATGCCATCCTCGGTCATCCTTGAAGGCTGCGCTTATTAGAACCGGCTTCAGGCCGGTAACCGTTGTCAACTGTGCCTTGGCCCTCTCGCCAAGCTCCACGAACGTCATGTCAGTTCCTCCTGTCTATTCCTCCGTGTTGACGGTTTCACGCAACACGGCCATACGGACGCACCAAGCTATCCCTTAGCCTCTCGGATAGCATTCAATCGTTCAAGCAAGACATCCTCAGACCCGCTGTATTCATCTTCTGTTATCTCGTCCATGTCGTACCGCGCCTGTAACTCGACGAGTTCCCCCTGAACTCTATCTTCGTCGTACATCTCACTTTCCGCCGTTTCGATGAGCTTCTGACCAAGCCACCGGACCATTTGTATCGGCCCCAAAACAGGAACAGTCAGCACATCTAGTGGCCCCATTGTTTCCTCCTTTCCAAACTTCAAGGCGAACCGCAGCTTCGCTGTCGCGGCCAACCGGACGCCGAAACACGGCATGCATATTTAGCGTAGGCAAGATTGCGTTAAGTCTTCCCAGTTGACCACAATATCCACAAAATTGTACGGAGGGGTAGGCCCGACGTATTTGAAGCCTATCCGGTCACCATACTCCGCATCCAAAACATCGACGGCCCGATCAAACTCTACTTCCGAACGCGCATCAATCAGGAACGAGACATTGAATATCATACGGTCCGCCATGGTATTGTTCTCACGTGTTCGTTCGGCTAAAGGCAGAAGCTTGGCCAGTTGCTTGGCTGCTTCCTGGCTTTTCTTGAGTCCCAGGGCTTCCTTCACCATCCTTCCTAGCTCGATCCCTTGAAATCGGATTGCTTCGGTAGGCTTTCCTGCAAGCCTGTTGCGAAGCCTCGTTATCTCAGGGTGTTCGGCTAGTATCTCACTATAGATCGCTTTCTCGTCGCGCCAGAAAGCCTTGAGCCCCAATTCGACTTTGCCTTCAATATCCTTGAGTAGTTCGGTAAACTCTTGACACCGGCTACGCAGCAGATTCTGAATGCTTTCTACGGGTGAAGCCGCGTCGGCAACTGTCCCAAATCTGACAGGGAGCAGAGTGAACTGCTGTATCACCCTTTCAAGCACCTTTTCATGAGCGATCATGTTGCTGCGTGTGTTCTCATACGTGACCTCAGGTGAATCGCTAGCAACTACGGCCAGGCCGTCATGCCTGATCGTACTCACCTCATAACTCTTGCCACCAATCGAGGTGACGTCGAAGATACGGTCTTCGTCACACGGGATGATGCAGTAGATATATTTAGCTAGCTGGTCCATGCGCTGCCCACCATTCCTTTGCATGATGGGTTTAGTCCCTCGCCGGCCAACCGCCTTACATTAACTAGCAGGGCCGGTGCGATTGAATCGACAGTGGTGTGATGGTTTCGCTGTGGTTCATGTGGCTCTACCTTCGCTTGACAGTAAGACAGAAGTGTCTCCGATGCCTCTCGTAGCTCCGTCAAGTCCTGCTTGATCGCTCCTTTGTCTACGCTCATGTCAGGGTGGTTGTCGGCTGCGAGCCGGCGATAGGCTCTCCTGACCCCATTCTCCGAAAGAGGGTCATCTATCCGGAGAAGTCGCCGTGCTGCCTCTATCTTGTCGAGATCGAGCCTGGTCACCTCTACTGTGGCGAAGCTATAAGGAGGCAAAGGGCCGATGATCCGGAAATCGATCTGATCATCAAAGGAGTCGTTCAATCGTGTAACGCGGTCATCGAACTCCGTTTGTCTACCTTTGAGCAAGAGAAAGGCAACATTCATCACCATCTGGTCGGATACCAGGATATTGGAATGCAGGTCCAGAGCTACGGGGCCCAGAAGTGCCAACATCCGTTGGCGGTAGCTGCGACGACGCTCTTCCAGAGCCTCTTTCACAATTTGTCCTAAACGCACTTTGCCTTGGAAGGTTGCACTCGACGATGTCGACGTTATGGCCGTCCTGGCGCGTACGATGTCCTCCTGGTCGGCCAGTTCCCGTAGCACCTTGCTCGTGTCCCAAGTAGCTGCTACTTCCATCTCCACTTTGTCCTGGATCTCGGTCAGACTGCTGACAAGTCGGCGCCTCCCCTGGGACATGAAGGCACGAACTTCGTCTTCACCTGAAAAGACAGTTCCGAACTTTACGGGCAGAACTGTGTGCCTTTCCATAGCCTTCTCTACCACAGCCTGGTGGGCCAAGAGGCAGCGAACCATCTCTTCTTTCGAGAGAGCTGAGAATTCGCGCCCACGGTAGTCGCTCAAAACACAAGCAAGATCGTCCTGAACGATGGTATACGCTGGCGATCCACCGAGCCCAGCAGTCTCAAAGGTAGCGCATTGGTCCGCCAGGACGATACCATATACATACTTACGTTCCATGGACGCTCACCTCACATACAGAGGACGACAGGTCTTGCACGTCAAGAAGCCCTTGCTTTCGGGTAGGAAGGCTGAAGAGAACGGCAGTCGCTTCAAACCTACGATTGACCCCGAACTTCTTATAAATATTAGAAAGGTGGGTCTTGACGGTCCGCATGCTTATTCCCAAGCATTCGCCGATCTCCTGGTTCCTCTTTCCCTCCACCACCATTCTCAACACCTGATCTTCCCGGCAAGTAAGGCGCGGGCGCTTCGGCGGCCCCCATTTCCTTCGGTAACCTATGGTCGTACCAACCCCTGTCATCTAGCCACCTCTTGTGAGAAGATTACTCGAGGTTCGCATTGCACTAGCCTGACGGATTCGGCAGATCGGGCCGCTCAAGCGCGTGCAGCTTGCGAGCTCCCCTACTATCGACATTGATTGTCATGCTCAGTCATGCCAGCCTGAATCCGGTGTCTCCGTTCAGACTTGGCCTCTCGCTCCAAGGCCCAGACCCGGAAACCCAGCGATCTCCTGCCCAAAGCTTGCGCCCGTTCTACCGCCATAAGACGCCGAGATAGACTGCCGACTCCGCCAACTCTGAAACGCCCGGTCGGCGAGGACGTTCGCTCTGACTGGAGACTCTCTTGCATCGTTTCACCTCTATGTCCTACCGCTGCGAGTCGTTCTTAGTAATCAACGGCCAGTTTCTTCCACTGCAAATGCTGGTGATGCTGCTCTGAAGAAGACCTCAACGGCGCACTTTGGGGCGCGAGGATGCGATCATGTTGGGCACCACCTTCTACCTGGGCCATGGTCTTGCGGATCTCTGCCAGATGGGACTGGATACGCTTCCGCCTATGCTCCAGGCCGGCCAGTTCCTCAACGAGTCTTTGCGCCTCTTTGTCAAGAAGGTACAGGTTAAGGTACTCGGTCCCCTTTTGAGGAGGCTTCGCATGAATCCGACTGGTAGTGGCCGTCCTCAGGTCGCTCAGGCCTTTGCTCCGCACTAGGTGCCCCCTCTCGTCGTGTGTCTTATGTCGCGGGTCGTTCGGATGTCCTTCAGAGTCTTGGCGGCATGTTCGGCAGCCAGATGATGTTGGAGACGCATCATGCTTGTGAAACCCTTGCCACACCTCTCGCACCGGTGCTCCTTGATTACTTGGGATAGCAACACAGGTATACCTCCTCAGCAAATACGATCGATGAGTTGATTCACAGTTTCTTTCATCTTCTTGCTTTGCGCTCTGCTCCCCGCCCGCATGGATTCAGACGCCAGGATGTCCAGACAGACCTGTCGAAAGATCCCATCGCTGGCTAGTGGAGATCGATTCTGCAGCTTGAGCGCCTTGGCGACCATGATGCATCCTCGAATTGTAGGCTCAAAATCACATGCCTCGGACTGGCGAAGAGCCCGGACCAACTGTACGATCTTCTGAGCCTCCCACCTTTCCAGACCTGAACGGGCCTGTGTAATGGCTACCTCTGTTTCCTCATCGAAATAGTCCAGGTCAAGGGTAACCATCCTGTCCCTCAATGCATCTTGAGTTCGATACACTCCGGCGTACTCCTCAGGATTGCTGGTAAATAAGGCTGTGAAGTCTGGGTGGACTTTCACATAGCCATCTGTCTCTCTCGCCGCCGGCATGTCAAGTATCTTCTCCTGGAGCACAGACAGGAGCGCGTTGTTGGCCTCGGGGCGAGACCTCGTGAACTCATCGTAGATCAGCGTGAAGCCGTACTTACATGCGACAGTGAGGCGGTTATCCATCCATTGCCGGGTCATATCTTCTTCGGTTTTCAGAACCGAATGGATGAAGTTATCTATCACTTTGCGCATACGATAGCCGTACTCGCTTCCTACCAGATCCGAAGTAGTGAATTCCTCGTCTCCGTGGATCATTACTACCGGCCGTCCCAGCCTGCTTGCCACATGTAGCGCCATGGTTGTCTTGCCAGTGCCAGAGGCTCCCCGAAAGTGGACTGGGAAGCCGGCGGCGACATAGGACAGCGCCCGCTCCGTGATAGACTTCACGAAGGGACTCTCGACGAAATCTCCCAGTGCTTTCGGTTCCAGGACCGTGGTTGCCGCCTCAGCTACCATGAACAGTCGCCTCCCTTACTTTTCTTGGCCTATATGGCGAAATAGAGCAAGTCCCGCTTTTCCACCATGTTGTCATCCATCAGGGTTCTCAGGACCCGGCTCATCTGAAAACGGCTTGCCCCCAAAGTCCCCTCAATCTCCACCAGCCTGGTTCCGTCGGGGCGATCAACGAGATATTTGAATACACGGTTACTTAAGAGTGCGAACTCTGGATTCTCTTCAACTGCCGGCTCTACAGCCTTGGGGGGAGACATAGGGAAGATCTCGGGGGCCGGGACAAGCTGTTCCACAGGCTCCACTAGAGGCCCGGCCGAAAACCCCTGGGAGACGGCCCCAGTGCCGATTTCCAAACGTAGTCTTTCACCGGAATTGGGCAAAATTGGACTATCCGGCCGGACTCCTAGAGTTCCTCTGTTTGCGGGACGCATCGTCGTAACGAACCGCTGCCACTCGTCCCGAACCGCTCCGCGCTGTTTTCGAACTTGTGCCTGCTCGTCCAGGAAATCCTTGCGCATAGTATGCACTGCTTCTACACGAGAGGCATTGCTGTGTACCAAGTCCGTCCTCAGGGTCTGTGACATTGCCTGATGGGTTGCATTAAGTCCTACCAGCATGGTTCCTACAGCGTGTTTTCGCTCAGAGGACTCCCGGGATAGATTCGCCTGAAGAGTCTTGGCTAGAACCTGGCGGCCCTTTTTGAAATCAACAAGCGTGCTTCGCATCGCAGCGCTGCGCGCAGGGGCATCTTGAGCGAGGTCTTTGTGCAGAGAGATCGCCATGCCGTGCTTGGATTTATGCAGTTCTGCTAGCGTGGCCTCTACCGCGGCATTGCGATCGGCATTCTCTTGACTCAAACCAGAATGGAGCTGCCTGGACATGCTTGTGCGAGATGCCTGGAAACCCTTGAGCATCCCTGTCATGGTTTTCTGATTGGCTGCCTTGGCACGGGCCAAGACAGACCGCTGGCTCTTGGACGTCGCCTGTCGTGCGCCTTCGAAATCTGCGAGCATGTATGCTACCTTACCTCTAAGGCCGCTTATTGCTTCCACTCTGTTGCGATGGGCGTGAATGATTTCCCCCGTCAGCGCTCTCATGTCTTCTAGTGCTGGCATTTTTTGTTTCTCCTCTCTTCTATACTCAACTCGGGGTGGCCATTCCGGGTAGCTGCCGCCTTGGCGCCATGGCAAGTCCCGCCTGGAATACCGTCTAACTGGGCAGGGGGAGCCCACCTGACAGGGCTGCGGCGCTTAATGACCACCCCGAGCTAGCATCATCGTTTTTGCTTAGGCTGCGGCCGCTGTCAGCCCGACGGCCTCTGCGTACTTTAGGAAAGTGTCTACCCCGGCTACCACGACCCTGGCCTCCAGGGCAAGGATCTCGATTCCCACCAGGCTGACCCGCACCCAGGCGTCCACTACAACTCCCTTGTCCAGAATGCGGTCCACTACTTCTGACAGGCTGGACGAGGCCATAGACTTCTCGATCGCCATTGAACTACCTCCTGTTTCGCTCTCTTCGCTAAGTTTAGAATCGTGGACGAAGCGGAGACGGCTCCCTTGTCTCGACATTGACCACTGATGAAAAGCATATTATGAGTTGCGTGCTGCGGTGAAGCCTCTAACGGGTACTCTTTACAAGAATGCCGATACCGGGTTGGTGCTCCAAGTGGGTCGGCACGAGAAGTGCAATGCTTGTTAACCTTATCTTTACGTTTTTGTTTACCGAATGGCGTATTGACAGGGAATCCTCACAAGCACAAGATATTGGTACATACTAGGGTAGGCCTGCTCTGGTCACCGGAGTTGCAGGTTTCTTCGACCCCTGCATGTGGTTAGCAAGGAGGCAAACAACGGCTACGGCCTTATCGTTTATCGATGGCAGAACACCGCTGACGCTTCTTTTGACCACGATTCCGCTGCGTCTGCGTGCTCATGGTCATCCAAAAATTGGAACAAGGCGCTCCAAACCCTCGCTCGTGGCGATTCTTTCTAATCAGGTACTACCATCGGCACTTGCCGGCTCGACCTGGATGAATGAATCCGAGAAGTATTGGGGTTCCTACGGACCCGACTCCCACGAGCTCACGAAAGCCCCTATCCGTCTGCGGATTCCAATGCGGAGAAAGGAGGATCAAGTGACATGGAGAACATAAGGGTTCTCATTGCAGATGACCACCAATTGGTAAGAGAAGGCCTGAGGGCCATGATCGAGGGCGAGGAAGACATCGAGGTGGTTGGAGAAGCGGCCGATGGTACGGAAGTGTTGACGATGGCTGAGCAAATCGATCCCACTGTGATCTTGATGGATATCCGGATGCCTGAGGTGGATGGGCTGGAAGCGACCAGACGCCTAAGAAACCTCTACCCAACTGTATCGGTGATTATGATTAGCATATATGACAATGACACTTACATTGTTGACGCGATACGGGCCGGGGCGTCTGGCTACATATTAAAGGACGTTTCCAGGGACTTGCTGGTCCACACAATCAAGGCGGTAAGTGCTGGAGGGGTATTGCTCAAATCAACCCTGCTGCGCCGAGCCCTTGACAGCGTGGCCAACAGTCAAGCAGAGGCCGAGATAGAGGCCATCACCCTGGTCGCTGAGGCGATGTCTGACAGGGAGATGGGAGTGCTCAGGCTGATGGTTGATGGCTTCACCAATAAGCAAATTGCTGCGCAACTCTGTTTGGCGGAAGACACTGTGAAGAAACATGTGCAGAGTCTGATCGGCAAGCTACAGGCTTCAGATCGGACTCAGGCCGCTGTAAAAGCCGTAAGGGCAGGGTTGGTTCCACTTATTAGGAAGCCCCAAGTCTAAGGTACGCCTAGCCCCGTTTTAATGAATGTAAATTCAGCTTTTTCGAAAAGCTCCAGGCATTTTCCCACCACTTTCCTGTCGTAGAGTATGCCGCTATTCTGGGTAACCTCTCCAAGTGCCTTGTCCTGGCCCAGAGCCGGCCTGTAAGGCCTGTGAGAGGACATAGCTTCCACAACGTCGGCTACACCTATGATCCGTGCCTCCAGAAGGATAGCATCGCTCGATATGCCAGAAGGATACCCAGAACCATCAAGTCTTTCATGATGTTGAAGCACTGCGTCCGCGACTGGCCAGGGAAATTCTATCGTCCTTAGAATATCGTATCCAAATCTCGAATGAGTCCGAAAAAGACTCATCTCGATTTGACTTACTGGTCCGGGCTTGTTGAGAATCTCTGTTGGTACACATATCTTGCCTATGTCGTGAAGAAGTCCAGCAATGCGAATTCCTTCGATTCTCTTTTTCGTGAGTCCCAGCTCAAAGGCAATGGCGCAGGCGAGTTGGGCCACGCGCCTCTGGTGGCCAGCAGTATATGGATCCCGCATTTCAACCGTTGATGCGATCGCCTGGACCGTCCCCTCAAGAACCCTTTGCAATCGCGTAAGACCCCGCTTGACCTCTTCTTGCGCGCGCCTCCGTTCGCTAATGTCGCGACTCACGCTCAGGATTAGTTTTCTGTCTTCCCATTCGATAACGCGAGAGTGCACTTCTACGGGCAGGAGAGAACCATCTTTAAGGACGTGTACCGACTCAAAAAAAGTTGTGCCTTTCTCGATCAAATCGTTGAGCCGTTTCCTTTTACGTCTTGAAGATTCCGCGGCGCCTACATCCTTATTGATATTGCAGAGCTTGAACTCATCCCTGGTATACCCGTATGTTTTGTGTGTCGCTTCGTTGAAGTACTCGACGTTCCCTTCAAGATCGTGGAGGAAGATCGAGTCGGTAGCAGCGTCTAAGAGTTGCGCCCTCAACTTTAACTGTGCCTCCGCCTGCTTGCGGTCGGTAACATCCCTTAGTGAAGCCAGATAAACCAGTTCCCCTTCCCAAACCGTCTCCACTACGCGCATTTCCGTCGTACGTAAACCTTTGTCCTTGCTTAAGACGCAGATTTCTTCAGTTTCTCCTGTTACCAGACAGAAGCCAAACGACTCGCACAGAAGGTCCTCCGCGTCGCAGCCAAATAATGCTCCCAAAGCGGGATTCACAAAACGCACGATACCCTTCCGATCGATGACCGCTATGCCATCAGCGTTGCTTTCGACTAGGACTCGAAAACGAGCTGCACTGGCCTCCAATTCCCGTGTGTTTTGCTCCAGTTTCGATAAAATCCGCTGGCGCTCTATGGCGCGGCGTATCGAGCGTGTCAACAATTCGCTATCCAGCTTGCTCTTGCACAGGTAGTCTTGGGCTCCTGCCTGTACGGCAGATAGGCCAAGCAGTTCATCGTCGCATCTCGTCAAGACCACCACGGGTACTGGGGGAACATGAGCGTCTATCTGGACAAGCGTATCCAGTCCCGATTTATCCGAGGATGAAAGATCCAGAAGCACTAGATCGACGGCACCGTCAGAAACACGTTCTAGCCCAGCGGACAGACCACAAACGTCGTCCAGCTTGAAGTAGCCATTTCCTGCTTGGGCGAGCATGTCACGTATTACTTGTACGTCATCCTCGTTTTGCCGTACAAGCAGCACTCTTATCTGGTTGGGCTCAACGCTCATCGTTCAACGACATTCTTTCCAGCGAATCGCTCTGAGGTGCGTAATCATTAAAGTGGGGGCCAATCTCACTGTACCCCGCTGACGCTCACGTTACCAGCATAAAGACAACAACGTAAGCCTCAAATGGGTAGTCTTTTAAGAAGTCTGTAATCCATTTCGATCAAAGCGTTTGGCCCAAATGGGGTGCCAGATGGGGGAAAACGGTGTCTTTACTTTAGCGTTGGTTTCTTTAACTCGGCGGGCCGCAGTAGTTGTTTAGCAGGTCCATCAGGTTCTCGATGTCCACGGGCTTACTCAACACTGCCACCGCCCCCAAGCCCAAGAGATGCTGTGTTGAGTCATGCATGTCATAGATACTAACCAGAGCTACCGGAACCTCAGGACGAAGCTCTCTTATCTCCGTTAATGCTTGGATCCCATCCTTCCGGGGCATCCGGACATCCATTAGCACGAAGCAAAAGGGCATACACCTTACGCTATCCACAGCCTCCTGGCCGTCGCGAGCGGTGGAGACCTCATATCCCGCGGCATCTAAGATTCCCGCCAGGCTGATGCGGACGTCCTCATGGTCATCGACGATGAGGATCGTGTTTTGGGGCGTCAAAGGCTAGCTTGGGGTTTGATTACTGATGCCTCGTTCAAGTTAGTCCTAAACTCATTGATGAGTCGTGCCTCCAATGTGTCATGAAGTAGTCATCCTGTCTCATTGGCCATTCTACATGGCATAGTGTCTGGTCAGGAACCCCCAAGAGGGTAATCTGCAGGGCCTTCTCTAGACCATTTGGGCGGTATTTCCGGCTTGAAGGGTTATCCAAACGGGTATGAACGTGTCTTGCCCTCTCTTCCTACGGTTCTCATGTCGATTGCATATATGTGCCCGGGGGTACTATCGCATTCAACCGCGATGTGGGGCGATAGCCTCCATGACCAGCTTCCAGAGCCAGCTATACAATAACACGAACGCACCCAACCTGGATAGACGGACGGGACGGGGCTGGAAAGCTCCGCCGAAACAGATCACAGTTCAACGTGATCGTACCGTTGACTTCGGCTCTATCCGGCGAAGCCCGTAGAGAAGTCCCGATAGGGGCATTAAAGTTTATCCGACCGCCGATTCAGGCCGTCACGTAGCAAGGTCATTCATCGAGGCTTGGGTCATTGGCCTCCTGGACCGGTACGCTGGCACTCACCCTGGTACCCTGGACCGGGTTACTCTCCACCTCGAAGCTTCCTCCAATAATTTCGGCCCTGCGACGCATACTCACGAGACCGCCGAAGCTCTTGTTTTTCGTCACCGCCTTCACGTCGAAACCGGGGCCATCGTCTTGGATAACGATGCCAACGTTATCGTGCTCCCACTTGACGGAAACTGCCACCAACTTGGCCCCTGCACTATGTTTCCTGACGTTCATCAGAGCCTCGTGAAAAATCCGGTAGAGGATCCCTTCTACATGTTTTGGCGGCCTGGACGGGCAGTCGGCGTCGATTCTGGTTTGAAATCCAGTATATTCTTGCAGTTGATGAAGTTCTTCCTCTATGGCGGTTACCAGTCCATACTGTTCCAACGTGGGCGAATAGAGGGCCTTCATGATGTTACGGGTCTCGTCGATGGCCCGTTGCTGTAACTCTAAGGTGCGGCTCACCATCCGGTGTGTTGAAACGTCATTCTGGCTGGCTTTCCTCAGCGCCTGAAGCTGTTGGTGGACCGCGACCAGGGTTTGGGCGATACGATCATGCACTTCATCAGCAAACGACCGGCGCTCCTCCTCCTGGGCGCGGGCTGACGCTTCCGCAAGCATCCGAATCTTCTTCTCGCTTTCCCGAAGCGCCTCTTCTGCCTTGTTTTCTTCGGAGATGTCTGACATGATGAAGACTAAGCCACCGAGTCCCTGGTCGGGATTCTGTAGGGGATATACCGTGATCGCAAACCAACGGTCGGCAACTTGCAGAATTGAGGTTTCCTTGCGTTTTGTCTGTAGTACACGAAAAGCCGTACAATCTTCCTTACCCTCCGAGTCCCCACATATCAGATCACAACAACCGCGTCCGAGGATTTCGTCAAACGGTAGCCCAAGGAACGTCTGCATCGCCAAGTTGCATCGTAATACCCTTCTTTCGGTGTTCAGTACAAGGATGCCTTCGGTTATGCCATCAAAAGTCGTACGCCATTCCTCCGCGGCAGCCTGCGTGGCCCTATCGCCCATCTTCAGCTCGGTGATGTCCCGCGCGATCGTGGACATGAACTCAATGCTTCCGTCAGGCGCCTTATGAGCTTGAGCAACAATCAGGGTGGCAATTTCTTCGCCGTCCAAGCCTGGCGACGTAATCTCGCCGGTCCATCCACCGTCCCGGATTACAGCCGGCATTATCTCGTTTGTGAGCCTTGTCCTGGTCTTATCTTGGACAAGTTCCGCTATATTGCGGTTTGAAGGGAGATCATCTTCTTCAAGCTTCAAGGCCCTGCAGGCAGCCCTGTTGGCATAGAGTAATCTTCCATTCACGTCACAGATCACAACAATATCGGGGGTTGCCTCGAGGATTGTGATCAGCCGTTCTCGCTCCCTTTCCATTCGCTTGCGTTCGCTAATGTCGCGCCAGTTCACCACGACGCCTTGCACGTCGGGCTCTTCAAGCAGGTTGTTAAAGGTAACCTTTATCCAGGAGCGCTGTCCTTCCTTGTTGCGAGCGCGTAACTCGGCAGTTTTGACGCACCCCGGCTCCTTAATTGCTTCGTCAAATCGGGCTAGGGCCTTGTCGCGGTCCTCAAGATCAATGAGTTCGAATAGCTCGACACCTGCCATGTCGGCAGTGGCCCACCCTGAGATGCGAGTGTTAGATGGGCTGGCATAGGTGATCTCCCCGCCGGCTGTCAGCAGCAGGATCGAGTCCGAGCTATGCTCGATCAACGCCCGGAAGCGGTGCTCGGACGCAGCCAGCTGACGGAGAGCTTCTGCCAGGCTTGAGGCCTCGTCCTTGACACGCTGAAAAAGCAGCGCCTTCTCCAGGGCCAGGGAGGCCTGCGTCGCGTAGGTCGACATCAGGCGCAGATGAGACTGTGCAAAAGCGCCAATTCTCCTGCTAGCTACTACCACCACCCCTAGAACTTTGTCTGCTGCTTTTAAGGGGACAGCAATCATGGAATGATAGCCCAAGTCGGGGGCGCTGCTGAGATGAAGGCGAGGGTCGGTAGCCGCATCGTCGCAAAGGATAGGGAGTTGGTGGGCCGCCGCCCATCCGGCAATCCCTTGTCCTAGCTTCCATACCCTACCCGGAAGGAAGGCTTCCTCTCCCCACAGGCTCTTGGCCACCAATTCTCCGCTGGTCTCGTCGAGCAGGCAGATACCACCCTGGTCTGCCCACACCTGCATGCACATGATAGACAGGGTACGATCCAGAATCTGTTGGAGTTCCAAGGAAGAGGCTATATCCTGAGTAACCAGCATCAAGCTAGAGACCTCGCGTGCCTTATCCCTGACCCTTTCCAGGCGCTGAGCCCGCTCTGTGGCCATGCCGATCTGATTGCCTATTGATATGAGAAGGCGCTGCTCGTCCGGCGAGAACTCACGCGGTGCAGTTGTAGTAATACTCATGACGCCCAATACGTTGCCACTGGAGACCAGGGGGACACACGCGAGCGCCAGGAGGCCGGCGTTGGGGACTGCAGCCCGGGTCAGATGCTGGTTCTGGCGCGTATCCGCGACAAAGATCGGCTTGCCCGTCTGGGCTACCCTACCCTCAAAGCCCTCCCCGACAGCAAGGCGGTCTTTCACGTGAATGCGGTCTTTTTCGTGTCCAGTGTGCGCTCTAACGAGCAACATCGGCTGCTCTTCGTCTTTCAGATATATGACGGCCCGAGATTCTCCGGCTAGCTCAATCACCTTGTCCAAGACCAGATCCAACATGGTACTCAAGTTCGTGGACCCGCTGAGCAGCGCTGTCACACTATGAAGTACCTCGAACTCCCGGTTTTGACGTTCGAGCTTCTGCAGCAAGGCGTGGGCCTCCGTGATGTCCCGAAAGGCGACCACACTGCGTTTAGACCCTGGGATCATCGCCCCAGCAACTTCAGCCAGCAACCTTTGCCCGTCTTTAGCGATAATCCATAACTTGTGACAAGGTTGAGCGGCCTGAGACCTCTCACGCCGCATACGATGGACCGCCAGGGCCTGGTCCCGATCCTCTTCACATATTAAGGTTAAGAACGACATCTTGCCTTCCACTTCATGCCAGCGATAGCCCGTGATCTCTTCGAACCGTCGGTTCACTATCGCCACCGTAGTGTCGTCCTCAATTATCACCAAGGCATCATTCGATCCTTCAAAGATCGCCCGGTACTCGGCGGCAGACTTGATCACTGCTTCAGATTCTTCTGCAATGGAACCGTCCCTTTGCTTCCGAACGGTGATGTCCCGGACAAAAGCGATGTAGAGTCCGCTCAATTCTGGGGATAACCGGCTCACCGTCACTTCTGCAGCGAGGGTGGACCCGTCTTTCCGGGTTAGACCTAACTCGACAGTCGCTCCGTTGTCTTTGCTAGCGTCGCGCAACGGTAGCGTGACATCTGAAGCCGTGAAATCGCTTACGCTGTGACCGACCAACTCTCCCGGAGAGAAGCCCAACATATGGCATAGAGCCGAGTTGACCTCAATAATCCGTCCTCCCCGGCTTACGACTGCTACCCCTTCGCTCATGGTGCTTAAGATGCGCTCGTAGCGCTCAAGTCGCCCTGATTTCCGAGGCAAGCACATTACCGCTGTCAATCCGCCATTAGCATCTCTGAGGGGAAAGGCCTCCACCTTGGGGTAGTCCCGTCGGCGTGCAGAAGGGCTTTGCCGGCAAACGAAGGGAGCGGCCTGGCCGCTTTCAAGTACCCGCTTCACCGCGCATTCCCTCTCAACTGCCCGGCAGCAGTTCGCATCCCGCTGGAAGACGTAGTGGCAGGGCCTTCCAACTATGCGGTCCAGAGATGGTCCCAGGCGCTCAACCACGGGTTGGTTAGCGTAAAGGACGGTCCTATCGGCTCCCACGACGAGGACCTCTTCCCTAAGGTTCGAGAAGAGATCCTCCCATTTATTAGACCCGAACCCGGCTGGCACTTGAATTCCTTTGCAATTTGTGAACTCTCCAACTGCGGTAAGGATACCTGCTCAATTGCACAGGCTTCCGGCCTGTCTCCACAGACGCCCGACGAGCCTCCGCTCGATAGACGACGGGCACACCACTACCATATATCCGGTCCTTAGAGACGGCTTTCAAGGATAATGTTACTGCTATTGTCAATAGTTTCAACTAGTTTTCAGATCAGAGAGCCGGTGAGTAATACGCGCACCGCCTCAACTGTGTTAGCCAGGTTTATGACGCGGGCCTCCAACAAGATGTCTTCTCCGGAAAGCTCTGCTGGATAGCCAGACCCGTTAAATAGCTCGTGGCGTTCCAGCACGATTTCCCCCACAGGCTAGGGGAAATCGATATCTCTGAGGACGCAATAGCCGATTTCGGGGTGCATTATTAGCAGACTAAATTCATGAGTATTCAATTTCTGTGTTTGCTAATCTAAGAGTCAAACTAGAGTATCAAAAAGACTGCGTCTCTTACTGGGTTTCCTCAAACGAGAGGGATATTCGCCTCGAATTAAGGGACGTGGGGCTAAGAGAGGTCAGGCAGTTCATCGTCTTTCTTCAAAGCAAGAAGTACGATGAGCAGCCGCTGACCCCAGTGCAGAACCAGAAACTATCTCCCCAGACCATTCGCGCCCACGTAGAGACCTTGAAAGCTTTCTTCACTTGGCTCTACGAAGAGGAGTACACCCCCAAGAACAAGCTCGAAAAGCTGGAGTGGGTCCGCCTAAGATCCCTCGGCTGCAGTTTCTTCTTTCCTACAATTTGCCCAAGAACAAGACTCTCCAGTGGTTGAGCCCAATGGTGCGAGGCGGACGGATAAGTGCCAGCGAACATCCTTTTCGGAGAACTGCGTTGGGATGTGTTTCCAGCGTTCGCTTGCACAAATTGTGAAGATGGCTTCAAAGATGCGTGTCGCATCTGTTGCTAATATGCCTTCTTGGTGATGGACAACGTATATTTCTCCAATAATGATATCAAGGTTCTCAGTGGGAGTTATGAGTTTGTCAACGCCGGTTTATCTTTGGCATGTCCTTATGAATGGTGGCTCTCCCGCACTTTATGGGAGATGGTGTATCCTGAGAGGATACTGTTTATAGGTAGCCACCATAGTCTCCTTTCACTCGCATTCGCCCATTCGTATTCTAAGCATCGGGTTGGATGGTCAACTGTAAAGCTAGAGGCAGAGACAGCAATCCGATCTGCTCGTTGCCCATCTTGCCGAGTTCGAACATCAAAGATTCATGACCGCTATGTGCGCCGGCCTCTTGATCTGCCATGGCGAGGCCATCCCACTCGACTAACGGTAAGAGTTTGTTGTTTCCGTTGTCTAAACTCCCGTTGTAAGCGCAGGACCTTTGCCGAAGACTGTGGTCCGAACATTGCCGAGCAGCTCTACCTGTGGGCTGACGTTGGCACCCCCATAAATATCGTAGCCTCTTAGAGCCCTCCGAGTAACAAGTATTGGCCCCCTAGAGGCTGAGCACAGACAAAGCCAATCGGGCAGACGGTCCATTCAATTCAGAGACAGCGCCGTATTTATAAAGGATGGCGGGTTCTTGAATAGGCCTCCGCCATGGCATTGACGCATGCCGGTGGGGATACTTCGGACAAGATCAACACTAACCGTAGCCGGGTCGAATTGTCGCAGACAACACCGCCTGCGCCTATTTCTTGATGGGGTCTCCAGCCGGCGATACGACATACCAGATGCTGCCTACGCCCTGTCCGTTAGTATCGCCCGGCTTCTGGTCGCCGGAATAGCGATATAGGGGATGCCCGTTGTAGGTAACCTGGGTAGTTCCGTCGGTGCGCTGGGACGTCCCAAGAAAACCACTGTTAACGCCCGTCTGCCCCGTGGGTGGACCCTGAGTAAGCAGGGGCGGCCACCTTTGAGCACAAGCATCAAAGCAGGTGCTCTGGGAACTGGTGTCCTGCAGGAAAACATAAAGAGTGAGGCCTTGATTATCGGTGAGAAACTGCCCGAGAGTGGCATTCTGACCAATTGCAAGGGTTGCGGCTGCGGTGGGCGCCGCTGGCTTTGTTGCTCCGACGGTTGGCATTGTGCCGGCAGCAGTAGGAGTAGCGGCCGCGATAGTAGGCTTCGGCGCAGCGGTTGGTGTGACCATCTGGGCTGCTCCCACGGTTGGAGTTGCAGCGATACTTGTAGGAGTAACCGCGGCGGTTGTGGCCTTCGGTGCGACCGTTGGTGTCGGTGGTGCCGCGGGTGCGCACGCAGTCAGACCGAACAGTAGGACCAGCGAACTCAACCAGGCGATGCGACATTTCATTTGCGTCCTCCTAAGCTCTTGAAGCTATTTTACCACTCCAATCTCCCTATACGCGCACTCTGGTCAGATAACCACATCGTAAGAGCCTAAGTGACAGTCTTTTCATGCTTATTCGGCTACTACTAGGGGCAGATCGAATATCGAGCCTGTCACTACCTGCGGGGCAGGTCCGCGTGAAAGAGTTATTGACGGTGGCCGTCGCGCAGGTACTAAGCTGAAGCGAGTTTTTGCAAAAGGAGGTCGAAGACAAATGGCTGGAGAGTGAGCGCCTCTATTGCAGAGGCACAGGCGGTTGCAAGAGCCGGCTGGTTTCATTCACTCGGATATGCGTTAGCCACTTCACCCACTCGAACCCGCGATGCGGCGGGGCAACCAGCCGGACGGGATAGCCGTGTGGGTGATTGAGCTGCGTGCCTGCCACGCGCAGAGCCAGCAAGAATCCTCTTGACTCTTCTACCTCAAACCTACGCCCATAGCCTGAGACCGCTTCAAAGCTTATGCTCCGGGCGCTAGCCTTCATACCAGCCATGTCCAGCAGGGCTCCCATGCCTACGCCTTCCCATTCCTGATAGGCATACCAGCCGCCTGTACAATCGATCAGCCCCACCATAGCGTCCTTGGCCATTTGGGCAAGCTGGTCATAGGTCAGGACCAGAGGAGTATCGACCGCCGCGTCAATCGTCAGACGCCACTGCCGGACGTCGATCGGCGCAGGGTAATCAAACAGCCAGATTACAATGGGAAAATCGAAGCTGTAGCTATCTGTTTCATAGGACCCGGTAAAACGCCGTTTGGCGCCAGGCAGTGCAAATATATCCATTACCCGCCCGGCCAACAGGTAAAGCGCAACGCCCCCCAGGGCTATGCCCCCGGCTCGGAGGAAAGTGCGCCGGCTCATGGCGTTCCTGTTCCTGAAGACCCAGCGCTTGCCAAAGACGTGCCACGGCAGCAGCGCCAGCACGCCAAAGGCGAGAACGATATGAATGGTAATCAGGCTGTAACCGTAAATGAGAATGCGCCCGGCGAAGACCCAGATAAGCCCGGTTGCCAGTGTCGCCAGCAGTAACGTGATCAATACTAGGGAGTTCATCAGCCCCGCACGCCAGCGCCAGGGGCGACTGATGGATTCCAGCACGATCCGGCCCTTCCATGCCAGCAGGAACACAATGCCATAGGCGCCGGCCCCGTGCAGCCACAGCATCCAGCTTGAGCCTTCCGAGCCGTTAATCAGACCCGCAAATCCTGTCCCAAGCTGGGCCACAGCCAGGGTGAGGAGGACCAGATTCGCCCAGCTAAAGCGTAGGATCCAGCCTCTGGAGCGCATCTTCATGCTCATGGAATCGTTGCCGAATATACCGACCTATCGCTGAGCACCCGCAGAACAACTCCGGGGTAACGTCCGCGGCTGTTTGCAAGCCATCTCGATTATCCGCTCGTAGAGAGCCGTGTAACCATCCGCCATTACCGGCACGTCGAAGTGCTGTCGCACGTGCTTTCGACACTGTTTGGGGTCCAAACGATCCAGTCGGTAAATGGCCTTCACCATCGCATCAACTCCATCTGCAAGATAGCCGGTCTTGCCATCAACGATAATCTCCGGGGCGGCTCCTCGAGGGAATGCTATTACGGGCGTACCGCAGGCCATTGCTTCGGGCATAACCAAGCCGAATGGTTCCTCCCAGTTCAGGGGTACCAGCAGTGCCATCGCCTTACGGTAAAGCTGCCGCTTCTGCACGCCATTCGCTTCCCCGAAAAACTCAATTAGCTTGCCGTCGATCAGCGGCTCTACTTCAGCGTGAAAGTATTTGCGATCGACTTTGTCCACCTTGCCCGCAAGAATGAGCTTCTTCCCCAGCCTTTTGGCCACCTCTATGGCTGTCACGGGCCCCTTCTCCGGCGAGATCCTGCCCATGAAGAGCAGATAGTCTTCCTTGTCCTCGTCGTACGGAAAGCTGGATACATCTATCGCATTGTAGACGACGCCAGCGAAGTTCCGATCCGGAGACCCTCTCTTGGACGCACGGCTGATCGTGTTGTAGTACCACTTGTAACGATCCCAGAGAAACCTCATATCGGTCGTGATCTCGCCATGGAGCGTGCTCAGCATCGGGGTGCTGATGGCCGAGCTCATCGCCATGGGCAGCTCGCCCGAATGGTTATGGATGATATCGAACTGGGCGGCGTCCTTAATCACGCTGGCGATATGTACCCATTCGTAGGCGTTGGTATCCTTCACCTGTCCGTTATTCTCAGCCATACGAAGGGGGACATCGAAGACAGGCCGCAACTCAGCCAGCGTCTGGGAATCACCGGAGGCGTACAAAACAACCTTGTGTCCCCGCCGGGCCAGCTCGTCGGCCAGGAGTGATACCACCACCTCCGTTCCGCCGTATTGCGGCGGGGGTACCCTCTCCCACAGTGGGGCCAATTGGGCAATCTTCATAATGAGGCTCCCTCCTCCTCCAACCAGGCATCCGGGGGAATGCGTAAGGTGCAGTGGACGATCAAGAAACGAAGCGCGTGGTTCTCTCTATTCAATATAGGGTAGATATGGAATTCGTGTCAATTAATAATTGCCATTCCGTCATCAAACGGATCGGAATGTAATATAATCCGTAGCGACTAATGAAACTTGCCCAATAGGATTGTAACCAGCGATTGATCCTAGATGGCCATTACAGTTGCGTCGTTTGCCGAGTACTGGCCACCTTGAAACACTCTCAGCCACGACACAGTTTGGCACCCTCGTAACGGCTTTGGGATTACTTTTTATCTTTTCCTAGTAGGCTATAATTAAAAGAGGGACCTGTATACCGTCCTATTTCTAGGATCCTGCTGGCAATCTACCATCTGATCGGTATATCGGGAGAAGCTCGGGGAGCCGGACAAATTCAACCCAACCTAGAACACGGTCCATTATGCCCAGAGAACTGCTTGACCAGGAACTGCACACGTTGCTCGAGAACCTGCTGGCCATGGGGGCCCTGGCAGACAAGGCCATTGATAAGGCCAGCCAGGCGCTGGAAAGCCAGGACAAATGGCTTGCCAACGAGGTCGTGGAGGGGGACTCGGCAATCAATGAGGCCCGCTGGGGGCTGGAGAACGAGTGCTATCGCCTCCTGGCCACCCAGCAGCCCATGGCGACAGACTTGCGCACCGTCGGGGCAGTGCTGGCTATCGTATCCGACCTGGAGCGCATCGCGGACCACGCCAAGGGGACGGCCAGAATTGTCCTGCGCATGACGGATGAACCCTTGCGCGAGCCAGCCGATGTTATCCAGCAGATGTTCAAGATATGCCGGAAGGACCTGCAACTGGTGCTTCAGGCCTTCGTAAATCGAGATGAGCAGCTAGCACTTTTCGTTCGCGCAGCGGACGACCAGATTGATAGCCTCTACAGGCAGGCGTTCAACGAGTTGCTAGCTGTGATGATGCGAGATCCCCGCACCGTGAATGAAGGCACCTACCTCATCTGGACAGCCCATAAGCTAGAGCGCATCCACGACCGCATCAACAACATCGCACGCCGCACCATCTTTATGGTCACCGGACGGATGGAAGAAGTGGAGGTCCGATAAGTCTATCATTGCATCGAAAGACTCGGCAAGCCTTGGAACTATTCGCGTGTCATTAGTAGACAAGGGAGGTGAGAGCCATGAGCATAGTACTCGGCACCAGTGAAGGAGTCTGGCAGATACGGGACAGCACGACACAGCTTATCGGCTTGGAGGGCCGGAATGCTACTCATGTAGCGGACCGCAATGGAACTATCCTGGCGGCAGTACCGCGTGACGGCCTTTACGAGGTTTCAGATGGGGATTACCGCCGCCTGTGGGAAGGAGATGCGCGGGCCTGCGCAGTGGCCCCTGACGGCAAGCTCTACGTCGGCAACGAGCCAGCGATGGTCTATCGGAGCGATGACAAAGGAGACTCCTGGCAAAGACTGGACAAAATAGACCAACTGCCTACCCGTGGGAAGTGGTATTTCCCGCCTCCCCCGCATTTGCCTCATGTTCGCTCTATAGATTTCCTGCCCGATATTCCCGGCAGTGTCCTGGTCGGCGTCGAGGTCGGAGGAGTGCTCCTGTCCCTGGATTACGGCGAGAACTGGAAGGAGATGAACAATGGTGTTCATCTTGACATCCATACAGTTCGTCCGGACCCTTCCCGGCCAGGCCACCTGGTAGCAGCTACCGCCGCTGGCCTGTATGTGAGCGAGGACAACGGCAAATCATGGCAATTCTATATGGAAGGCTTGGAGCAAACTTATTCGGTTGGGGTGCATATCAATCCCAACCGGGCGGGAGAAGTCCTGGCAGCCACCGGCGAGCGCCCGCCCGGCATTAATGCACAGGTATACCATTCGCTGGATGGAGGGCGGTCCTGGGAACGGCTTACGGTTCATCCGCTGCCGGAGTACTATGAGATGGTGCCGGTTCTGCTGTTTGCCGAAGGTAGCGCATGGGTAATGACCGACCGGGGACAGGTGTTTCGGACAACCGACCCTCGCGGTGAGTGGGCCCTGGTGCACGAACTACCGGCTTCGATTCATGCCGCATCAGCGAGCGGAAGCCCGTGCTCGGTCGCGTCTGGACATGGCTGAGCTAGTGGATCAAAGCTGCCATTAACTCCAAACAAACATCGGAAATGCACATAGCTTCGCATCCGCTGGCCGCTATATAATATGTGGACCACCGGAAAGTGTGGTTCTTCCCGAATGACAGACCAAGCTTGGCAGTAAGATGACTAATATCCAACGTACCAACCTCCCCGAGGGCGGGGAGCCTCACCCGCCTGGTAAGAGCACTTCCCACACTCCAGCACATGGTGGATCCACCGAGGATGGGCAGGCCGAGCAGGCACAATCGCGGCTGGTAGCAATTGTCGAGTCCTCAGAAGACGCCATTGTCGGCCTGGACCTGAACGGGACGATACTCGATTGGAACCTGGGAGCTGAAGAGCTCTACGGATACTCCGCTGACGAGGTAAAGGGAAAGTCCGCAGCGGTGTTGATCCCGCCGGACCTTGCAGATGAGCTCGGCTCCATCCTGGCATTGATCAAACGAGGAGAGCGTGTCCGGCGCTATGAGACCGTTCGCCTGCGGAAGGACGGCCACCCTATTGATGTTTCGCTAAGCGTCTCTCCTATCAGAGACTCGGCAGGTGGCATTGTCGGCGTCTCGTGGATTGCCCACGACGTAACGGAGCGGAAGGTCGCTAGAGAAGAGCGGAGCCGGCTGATCGCAATCCTTGAGGCCACCCCGGATTTCGTCGGAATCGCCGACATTGATGGAAACGTTGTCTACATGAACCAGGCGGCTCGGCGAATGGTGAGCATCAGGGAAGATGAGGACACCTCCGGCAGGCACGTGCGTGATAATCATCCGGACTGGGCCTTCCAGCTCATTATGGGCGAGGCTAGAGAAACAGCCATTCGGGAGGGGCACTGGCGAGGGGAGAATGCGGTTCTAGCCCCGGATGGGCGGGAGATTCCGGTCTCTATGATACTTCTAGCCCATAAAGACGCGGACGGTACCCCAAGATTTATTTCAACGATCTCTCGTGACATTACCGAGCGTAAGCGGGCAGAGAGGCTCAGAGAGGAGTACGTTCGCACTATCTCCCATGACCTTCGAACGCCCCTCACCGCCGTGCTCGGCACCGCCCAGCTTCTCAAGCGATCACTGGCAAGCGAGACCGAGGTGGGTGAACGTGTAATAGCGAACGCCGAAACAATCGTGGAAGCGGCTAAGAGAATGAACGCCATGATCGACGACCTGGTTGAATCAGCAAGGCTCGAGGCCGGGCAGCTACGTCTTGAACCTAGTCCGATCGAATTGAGTTCGTTCATGGCGGTCCTGCTTGAGCGTGACCTCACCCTTCACGACAGGCGTAGAGTCCGTTTGGACATTGAGGAGACCTTGCCACCTGTCAAGGCCGATGCCCAACGGCTAGAGCGCATTCTTATGAACCTGATTACCAATGCGCTCAAATACTCTCCGGCTTCCAGCGAAATCGTGGCAAGAGCAGAGAAGACCGGGGAACAGGTTACAGTCTCTGTAACCGACAGCGGGCAGGGTATACCCGCCGAGGACCAGCCGCACGTATTCGACCGCTACTACCGGAGCGAGACGGTCCGCAAGACTGGAGGAGTAGGCCTTGGTCTTTACATTGCTCGCATGCTGGTTGAGGCTCATGGGGGAAGCATTTGTGTAGAGAGCCAGGTGGGCTTGGGCAGCACCTTCTTCTTCACCTTACCTCTTGCCACAGGCTAGTCGGATTACTCTTCAAAAGCTGCGAGTGTAGCATCGTGCCTTGGCTGGTTCCTGGCCAGTCTTGAGTGCTACTCTTAGCCGCTTTACCTAAGCTGATGAGTTCTTAAGGCCATTGGCGCCTAGCCGCGCCCGAATGTTGCGGCATTGCTTCGCTGGCCGTGGCACAACTCCTGAGCGCGTGTAATCCAGATTTCATGGGCCTCGTCTAAGCTCTAAGAGGAACCACGCAAATCAGCTTGACTGCCCCGTGATTCAGTTATCTCCAGTCTCCACAGGATGGGAGGAAGTGGAAAGGGTTGAGGAGATCAGTACTGCACGGAAAATGCTCATCGACGTTCATAAGTCCATCGACATCTGCTCTCCCATTAGCCAGGTATTCAGAGCATGGTCCCGAGATTTCTCTCGCTTCATTTCGCGAGCCGCGAGGGCAAAGAAACACCGAACACACTCGAAGACGTCTGCGGGACCAGAGCCAGACGCGAGTTGGGATACTGAGCTTCTGGCACTTGTGGACAACAAAGTCATATCGTGGAGGGGTCAGCGCGGAAACACTGGGAAATCAGCCGGAAACGTGCACTTCTTCGAAAACCCGGACGGCAGCACGCATATTGAGGTCAGGCTTGTCTATTGGCCCGGAGGAGCGGGATTGGACGGGGCTCCGTGCGCCCATCTCCCCGGAGTGTTGGAGCCAGTTCTGGAAGAACACCTTAAGGGAAACAGCAGATAACAAGGAGGTAATGATGCAACTTAAAGACATCATGACAAGAGAGACTGAGACCTGTCGCCCCGACGCTACCCTGGTAGAGGTGTCCCAGCAGCTCAAGCAGCGCAACATTGGGAGTCTGCCGGTATGCGACGGTGACAAGCTGGTTGGAATGCTAACGGACCGGGACATCGTGGTGCGTGGCATCGGTGAGAAACGAGATCCCAATGCTACCAGAGTGCGGGATATCATGAGCCAGGAGGTCGCATGGGCTTTCGAGGACCAGGATATCCGTGATGCAGCCAAGGTGATGGAGCAGAAAAAGGTCCGCCGGCTACCCATCCTTAACCGCAGTAACCGGCTGGTGGGGATCATCTCGATTGACGATCTGGCAGCCCGTGCTCGACAGGTGGAGAAACTGGCAGGCGAAGTGCTGTCTCAGATCGCAGAGAGCGGGGGCATACGCTGAAGGAAGCCTGACCTTGGAAGCCATCTACCGTTCCTTAACCGATGTGGTGGAAGCGGTTGGCCCGGCCGTGGCCCAGCTCATAGTGCGCCCAACTGGGTTCGAGGAGTACCTGGAGGCATGTCCGAGAGGGCTGGGAAGCGGGGTCATCTTCGATGAGCGGGGATATATCCTGACCAACCATCATATCGTCAGGGGCAGCCGTTCTGTTGGGGTGGTCCTGCCTGATGGGCGCAGCTACCAGGGCGAAGTGCTGGGGGGCGACCGCCGGTGTGACATAGCCCTGGTACATATTCCTGGGGGTGAACTCCCTGTAGCTCCGTTGGACCACTCTGCTCAGCCCAAAGCTGGTGAGATAGCCATAGCTATTGGGAACGCCCTGGGACCGGAAATCGGGCCAACCGTCAGCGTGGGGGTTATAAGCGCCAGAGCGCGCCCGGTTCGGGAGCCTGGGGGTGGCGTCATTAACGGTCTACTGCAGACAGATGCCAGTATCAATCCAGGCAACAGCGGTGGGCCTCTGGTCACCCTGAACGGCGGAATTGTGGGAATAAGCACAGACGCCATACCATCCAGGCAGGGTGTTGGCTTCGCCGTTGGTGCCGGGACAGCCCGGGCAGTCTTCGATGCAGTGCTGTCCAGCGGGCATGTTGCGCGCCCCTGGCTCGGGATAATTGCCATAGCCGCCAATCCAGCGCTGGCTGCAAACCTGGGACTCACGCCCAAAACGGGAGCCCTGGTGGTGCAGATAGAAGACGATAGTTCCGCTTACTTTGCCAACATCCAGGCCGGCGACATAATCGTCTCGATGGACGGAGCCCCTGTGGCGAGTTCAGCGGATATTCAGCGAGAAATAACCCATCGCCGCGTGGGCGACAAGGTTCACCTGGCAATCTGGAGGGGCGGCAAAGAGATGGCGCTAGCCGTAGGTCTAAAAGAGCTGCCGCTTCATTAGTTACTGTAATTACTGTGCCGCTTAATCAGGCGGTCGAAGGAGACAACCATGGCCACATTCGTTATGCTGACCAAGCTGTCAGCCGAGGCAATCAAGAACCCCAAGAGCATCGAGGAATTGGGTAAAGCAGTAACCGAAAAGCTGAAGGACAAGGTTCCCCAAGTCAAGTGGCTGGCCAGCTATTCGCTGCTGGGGGCTTATGATTACCTGGATATATTCGAGGCGCCCGACGAGCGGTATGCATCCCAGGCTGCGCTGGTTATCCGCAGTTTTGGCCATGCCACCACCGAGACTTGGACTGCTATCCCGTGGGACCGGTATCTGGGCCTGGCTAAAGAGCTTAGTTAGATCCTGACTTCCGACCGATCGCTGGCACACTGGGAAATAGCAGACAGGGCCTATCCTGGGAAAAGTATGCTCCGAGTGACCTTTCGGGTTACCCCGTCAGCCTTCAGTGCCCTATGCTTCTCTCGGCTTCCACCGGTAACCCCGGCTTCCACCTACTCAAAGTTCGGTATCCTACGGTCCAACGGGTTCAACCTACTGAACCACTCGGAGCTAATTATTTATACCATACCCGCTTCTGCGTGGCAACTTAAAGCCTGCAGCGCGGGAGCCCTTCCCAACGCAATTCGAGGCTTCGAGTCTCCATAGACCTTGCAATTTCATTACAAATGGCGATGCCTCTCGTGGCCTGGTGGTTGTGAAGCTGCGGTCCTCTTAGACCGGAGCGGTTTCACTTGTATTTCCCTCTGAACAGGGGCTAGACTGATTGGAGTTAGAAGGACTGGTATCCGGACATGCCGCGGCCGCACCTGTAGCGGCTACAAATGCTGCTGGTCCTTTCAGTTGAGGCGTTCACATCGTAAAGGAGATAGTTGTGAGGTACCAGGAGAAAACCCTTACCTGCCAGGATTGCGGGAGGTCCTTTGTCTTCACGGGCGAAGAGCAGGAGTTCCACGCGCAGAAGGGTTATACAAACTTACCCAAGCGATGCCCGGATTGTCGCCGTGCCCGCCGGCAGAGCCATGCGCTGGACACCGGCGGTTTTGGAGAGCCGAGAAGGCAGATGTATCCTGCCATTTGCGCCCAGTGTGGCAAGCAAACTGAAGTACCATTCCAGCCCCGTGGCGATCGACCCGTCTACTGCCGGGAGTGCTTCGCTGGTCAACAATCCTATTCATCCCGCAGATGACAGCCGACTTGGATGAACCGCCAGGAGAAGATCAGTCGATTCAGGTCCGAAGAAAACGCACCGAGCGCCAGATAATACACGTCGACCTGGACGCCTTCTTCGCCTCGGTGGAAGAGCTTCTGCAACCTTCCCTCAAGGGTAAACCAATAATCGTGTCTTATCGCGAGGGCATAGTAGCGACTGCATCTTATGCTGCCAGGAAGTATGGCGTTATCTCAGAGATGCCAACAGAGTTGGCTGAGCAGCTCTGCCCGGCCGGGGTATTCCTGCTGGCGAAAAAGGAGGTCTATCTCCATTACTCGGAGCGCGTTATGTCCTTGCTGGAAGAATACGGCTCCAAAGTGGAGCAGGCGTCAATAGACGAAGCCTTTCTTGATGTAAGCCGCGCTGAAGATTCCCTACAGAAAGCGAAGCACATAGGGCATACTATCCAGGACCGAGTCGCCAGGGAGACCGGGCTCTCCTGCTCAATCGGGATCGCCAGCAACAAGCTCGTCTCCAAGATTGCCTGCAATTTCGGCAAGCCGGGCGGTTTTGTGATTGTGCCTCCTGGATACGAAAGAAGCTTCCTGGCACCGCTTCCAGTCGATCAACTGCCGGGTGTAGGAGCGAGTACCAAGACCAGACTTGAGCTAATCGGAGTGCGCACGATAGGTGAAATGGCTCAGATGCCACGGGATCGGTTATTGGCCGAATTCGGGCGGCGGGGCATCACCTTGCATGAGTACAGCCAGGGAATAGAGGATAGCCCTGTGAAGCCTACCAGGATGAGTATCACCGGCGGCCGACGACTACGCTAGTATTGCCTATCTGCCTTCATTCGTCGGTCGTGCTCTTCGTCGGTTTTCGGTGTTCTCGCCGTTCCACCGCGTAGCGCGCCTTCTCCCAGGCACTCCATCCTTCCAGAACAAGCGAAAGTCCTTCAAATCCCTTCTGCTCCAGGATCGACAGGGCTGTCGCAGACCTGTTATGGGTGGCAGAGTAGACAGCCATCGGGTGATCTGCTGGCAATCTGTCCGCTTCCTGCGGCAGGCTGCCAGCCTCCATATGAACGGCTCCCGGAATGTGGCCCTGGCTCCACTCGGCGTCCGAGCGCACGTCCAGAACCAATGGAGGATCGGGGGACTTTAATCGTTCCTTCAGCTCGGAGACGGTTAGCACTTCCATGCTAGCCATTGGAAATCCGGCCTCACCCCCCCAGGCGGAAATACCGCCCTCCATGAAGCCGGCCAGGCTATCGTACTCCATAGATGCCAACCGTCGGATGATCTCCTGATGGGGCTGGCGACCCGTGGACACGATGATCAGGGGGAGGCCACGTGGCACAACCGATGCCACCCATTTGGCGAATTCATCCCGCAAAGGTACGCTGTATGACCCAGGTACGTGGCCAGCGGCAAAGGCCAGGCCCGGCCGGGTATCGACCACGACTGCTCCTTCTTTGACGAGGCGCTTGACCTCAATTGCCGAAAGTGGCTCTAGGTCCGGAATGCTCTTCAAAGTACGCGGCCCTCTTTGATTAACGGCCCTGAGCCCGGCGAGAGCTATTCCATGACTCGAAGACCCTTGTCCATATTCTTAGTCTTGGTCCTGGTACGCCGAGGCAAGTGGCAAACTGAAGTAGAAGCAACTGCCTTCATCCTCTTCGCTCTCAAACCACATTCTGCCGCCGTGTTGTTCCACAATCTGCTTGCTGATATGCAGGCCGAGCCCTGCTCCGGTGGCGTTTGCCTTTTCCACCGAGCTGGAGCGGAAGAAAGGCTCGAAGATTCTTGCCTGGTGGTCTTTCGGGATGCCTATTCCCTGGTCCTTGACCGAGAACATTACATCCTGGTCAAGCCGATCTACACGGATCTCTATGTCGCCCCCCTGTGGAGTATACTTGAGCGCATTGCTAAGAAGGTTAATCAGTACCTGCTCCAATCTCAACGAATCCCATTGGCCCCAGACATCACCACTGGGCACAGAAACCCTGAACCGGGCTCTATCCTCTGGCGACAGTTGGGCCAGGAACCGGTCGAACACGTCCATGACGAAGGAGGAAACGTCTATCTTTTCTCTGGCCAAATTGAGTCTGCCAGCCCTCAGTCTCGCAACATCCAGCAACTCGTCGGCCAGCATAGCCAGACGAATGGACTGCCTCTTGATGGTCTCCACTGCGAGACTCAACTTACTGGGACTGGACTGCAGAGACTTGATGGCCAGGTCCGCATAAGCCACCAGGACGCTGACCGGCGTTTTCAGCTCATGTGTGGCGATGGATATGAACTCATCCCTGGCTTTCAGCGCATCGTTCAATTGCAGAAGCAAGTTGTAGTTCTCTATGAAGGCCGCCAGTCGCTGGGCGATGAGTGTCCCGAAGGCAAAATCTTCCAGGGTAAACTTGAGAGGCTGACTGCCTAGAGATAAGAACGCTCCATGGACCTGTTTGGACGACTTTACCGGCAGCACCATGGCGGCCGAGAATCGGTATTCCCTCATCTGCAAAGCATCGATAGTAATGACGGGTGCAGGAGTGAAGTCAATATCGGGCACAAAGAGGGATCCAGTTCTCTTGACTACCTGGTTATAGATGTTGTCCCAAGACGCTTCGACCACGCTCGTTGCCGCTCTGGCCCGGTCCGGGTCCCGATGGATGAGTATCTTCCTGGTTAGGACGCCTTCATCGTTGAACAGATACAGACCGCAGGCGTCCCCCAGCAGTGTCGTGGCCCGGGTCAGGGCATCGTCCAGCGGAAGCTCAAGAATGCCGGGACCGCTGGGCAGCAAGGATGCCAGCTCCACGAGGTATTTGAGTTGTCGTGTTGTCCTTTCCACCTCTTGAATCTTGCGCCTAAGCTGTGTATCCGTTTCGGTATAGAGCCTGGCGTTCTCGATAGCTATTGCAGCAAAGGCCCCCAGCCTGCCTATCAGGTCTTCGTCCTCCTGGCTGAACTCGTCTGCTCCTAGCTTATCGGTCAAATAGAAATTGCCCAGGATGTCGCCCTTGGACGTGATGGGCACTCCCAAGAAGCTGGTCATGCCCGGATGATGAGGCGGAAAGCCAACGGACCTGGGGTCGTCATGGATGTGACGCAACCTCAAGGGTGTGGGATCTTGCAGTAATGCTCCTAAGAGCCCCAGCCCCCGCGGCCAGTCGCCGATTGCCTCGATCTGCTGATGAGTCACTCCCGCGACGACAAATCGGGAAAGGCCCTTGCGGTCTGCCCGCGCCACGCCGAGGGCGGCGTAGCGTGCTCTTGCCAGGTCCTTTGCGACATCGGTGAGCTTCTGCAACACTGCATCCAACGAAAGCTCGGACGTTATCGTTAACGCTGCCTGCAGCAGCGCACGGTCCTTCCCTGCCGACTCCTTCATCCTGTTAGCCCTCCATTCCACCGATCCGACCAGCCGCGTAGTCTAGATGAGGCAAAGGCCTACCGAACCCTGCCTGTGATACCTTCCACAGAGGTGTGTCAAAATACGAAAGGCGCATGCGTCTATAATACTCCTCGTTTATGAGATAAATATGCCTAGTGGCACACTGCATTCTAATCCGCGCGAATGAGGAATACAAGAGTGCGTCAGTGGCTATCGTAGGGGTTATTCGGCCTGGTGGTCGCCGGCAAGCTGGGGAACGAGGCTGTGCTGGCGTAAGATCGCGAGTGTCTGCTGGCAGAGGTGAGCAGACAGGCCAACGAAGCGGCGTTGGAACAAGACCGGTTGGGCGATCTGATAAACAGCATTACTGACGAACTATAGTTTTGTGACGCAGACGGCAGGTTCAGCCTGCTTAACGACGCGGCGTGGAAGGCAAGCACTTTCTATCTTAGCCTTCCATTGCCAGGCGAACATGAAGCATGCTAGACCAAAGACCGTTCTAAAGTAGACGTATCAACATCGTCTGGTACCTGGAGTGTGGTGACAAAGTGGGCCTATTTCTCATGTTCACGTTTCGTCCGCACTATTAACACTGGCACACTGGCTGTGTGCAGCACCTTGTCGCTGACGCTTCCCAGCAAGATACCGGCTATGTGCCCGTGTCCTCTCGACCCCATCACAACCAGATCGAACTTGCCCTTCTCTGCTACATCGCAGATGACCGACGCAGGTACACCGCGCCCCAGCCGGACCGTGATCTCTTTCCCAGTCCACAAGAGCTTGCGCCGCGTATCTTCCAGGACTTCTGATGCGGCCCTCTCCATCTCTTCGGACAAGGTTACAGGTATTGCCTCGGGTGGTAAAGACGCCTGAGCGATTGCCCCGGCATCGATCACGCTGAGGATGGTTATCTCGGCATCCTCGATTATCCTGGCCAAAAAGCCGGCGTAGACCGCGGCCTTATAGGCGCATTCCGACCCGTCCGTAGCGACCACTATCTTGAACATTGCGTCCTCTTGCTTGCCGACGTGCGGCTTGGCATGCTCACATCGTCGGATCTAGACAATGATGTTATTCAGCTGAGATCTCAGCCCGCGAGCCGCGTGGCGGCTCGAAAGCCTGGGGTTCACACAAGTGGATGATTACGTGCCTGGCAAGAACGACTGGCTTGCGGCAAGCCTATCCCGAGAAGGGAAAGCAGCCCATATACTGACTGCGGGTGATGTAGCCAGGGAAGTCCCCGTATGCCATTTCCGGGCAAGGATGGATGAAATCCGTGAGCGTGCCACTGGACAAGGCGTAGTCAAATGTGTGGCAGTTAATGACGAGAGGATAGTGATGGGGGTGTTGCGACCTGAGGCACTGCAAGTGGGCGATGACGCGACGGTCGAGCAGGCTATGGCACCCGGCCCAACGACGGTCCGGGCCAGTGAGACGCTTCCGGAACTGACCGAGCGAATGAGACAGGCAAACGTATCTAGCATGCTGGTAACCACGCCGGAAGGCCGCCTCCTAGGCATTCTGTACCGTGATGAGGCGGAGCGTGCCGTCGGGCAAATGCCCGTCTTCTGATGAGGATTAGCTACCTGCCTTGATACCTAGTCCTCAGGCTCTTTCTGGCTCTGTCTCCGGCCGGGCACGCCTACACGCGACAAGATACCGAACGTAACGGCGGTGCTGAGCCCATAGGCTACATGAAGCAGTGCTCCCATCCCGAGTTGCTGAGGCGGTTGGGCCTCCGGCGGAGGTGAGAGCTTCATCCGGGGCAGGGCATAGAGGGGACCAAAGGCCCAGACGAAGGTGCCAAAGAAGATACCATGTAGCAGGAGAGGAAAGTCCAGACTGCTCTGTATTATTGCGTACACGGCGCCCCAAAAGGCGCCGTAAGCCCAATGGATAGCCTGCGCCAAACTCTTGCGCTGCTCTTCAGGTAGCTCGGTCTCGAAAACAGAGGTGCTGACCTTTTCGACAAGCACCTCTTTGGGGTCCGCGCTCGGTTGTTCTGGCTGGGGTGCTGGCTGTTGTTTCTGCATCATCTCCATGGATTTCTGCATCAAGTAACCCAGGACCGCAGCGCCTGCCATGCCGGCTATTGCTCCCTTGATGACAACCTCCAGGGGCGTTTGATACCTGTTCATCGGAATGCCTATGCTCAATACCTGGCTGAGTCTAGTATCCTCTCCCGCTAGGAATATCTGCTAGACTGCTAAAGATCAGGGCGAGAGTCAACGTTGGTTGTCTCCCGTGATGCCGGTCTTGCCACCCGCCTTCTATATGCCCGCGCTCGGAGTCTGGAACGTACCGCCGATAATCCGGCGGCATGACTCAGCGGCTCGGTGACAGGCATCGTAGGCCGCCTTCATCTGAGGATCTTCTCCGAACTGCTCGAGACTCGTAGAGCACCGGGAGCAAATCTCGGCGACCACCTCTGCCAGGCGCCCAGACACCTCCGATGAGTGAAACAGGAGGCTTGTCTCTGCCTTGCAGAGCTCGGCAGTATCAAGCATCAGGCTGATGTGCCTGGGTCCAATATGTTTGCCACCCATGTCCAGACAGTACATCAAGCTCTCATGCAGGATGCTATAGCAGTTCTGAAGATCGGTGATGGCCCGCTGTTGTTCTTCGGTCATCTGGAATCCGCCGGCACGCTGGCCGAACCCAGGTTCACGCGTGGGATATTGAGATTCGTACGCCATTGTGCAACCTCCTTAATCCAATCAGGTTAGCTTACCAAGCCGTCATAACACTGGCATAAACCGGAACGAAGCGCCGTTGCAGAAATATATCAATTACACTGCTTTGTATCTTGTAGTTAGCAGCGTTACACCATGATTTGACACTAAGCCGTCGACAGAAACATACTAATCTGACGCGAGCCCTAACCAACACACACTTATGGTGCTGTGGGGCGAAAGAAATGGCTGGTGGAGGCAAGACTACAACCATGAATATACTCTGAGGAGGTGTTGTGGTGGCGGAGTTGCTTGAAGCGGTGAGGTCTCTTGCACGTCCGCTTACCGACGGCAGAGACCTTGACCCGTTGATGGAAATGGTAGGGGATCGAAAGTACGTGCTTCTGGGAGAAGCGTCCCACGGCACCCATGAATATTATACGTGGCGAGCGGAGACAAGCAAGCGGCTGATCTCCGAGAAGGGGTTCACTTTTGTTGGCGTCGAAGGCGACTGGCCAGATTGCTATGCCGTAAACCGTTACGTCAAAGGGTACGCCAATTCCGGCAAGAGCGCCAAAGAGGTGCTCAACACGTTTGAGCGGTGGCCGGCCTGGATGTGGGCCAATCGGGAGGTGGCCGAGTTCATCGAGTGGCTGCGTGAACATAACGAGAAGCTTCCGGAGGACCGAAAGGTCGGCTTTTACGGGTTGGATGTCTACAGCCTGTGGGATTCTATGAAGGCAGTGGTCGAATATCTGAGAGAGAAGGACCCGGAGGCCGTACGGGCCGCCATAAAGGCCTATCTCTGTTTCGAGCCGTACTACGAGGATGTAGAGGAATATGCTAGAGCGACAGCTTTTGTACCTGCCTCTTGTGAGGACGAGGTAGTAGAGATTCTTTCGCTGCTCAAAAGCCGCCGGCCAACGTTCGACGAGGACGGCCGGGAGGCTTACTTCTGCGCCGAGCAGAACGCCCTGGTGGCCCGAAACGCCGAGAGATACTATCGAACCATGATTCGCGGGGGATCCCGATCCTGGAATATTCGGGATACTGACATGGTGGAGACTCTTGAGAGATTAATGGGCTTCCATGGGCCACAGGCCAAGGGAATCGTCTGGGAGCACAATACCCACATAGGGGACGCCAGATTTACAGACATGGCAAACGGGGGAATGGTCAATGTCGGTCAACTGGTACGCGAGCTCCATGGCGAAGATAGCGTAGCGCTGGTCGGTTTCGGGTCTTTCAAAGGTTCCGTAATAGCGGGCGCAGAGTGGGATGCGCCGATGGAGGTGATGACCGTTCCGCCAGCCAGGCAGGGAAGCTGGGAGCATGCCCTGCATGAGGCCGAGGCCAAAGACAAGCTCTTGCTCTTTGACGACCGGGAGCATTTGGAGAGGATGCTATTTGAGCGGCGAGGGCATCGGGCTATTGGCGTCGTCTACAACCCCGCGTATGAGTCCGGTAACTATGTCCCAACTATCCTGCCCTGGCGGTACGATGCCTTCATCTACATAGACTCCACCCAGGCACTCCATCCTCTGCGTATGGAGGCCGGATGGGAGGAGGAAGAGGTCCCAGAGACCTACCCTTCAGCAGTCTAGCGCTGAGGAAGCGATCCAGGTAGCTTTTCCACCACTCAGATGGTCTTCCAGATCCTGCTAGTGTTCCGTTACAGATCTTTTGACCCGCTTCTTACGGGCCATATATGCTTGAGGCATGAAGAAGAAATGCACGGTCGTCTTGACTGAGACCGAACGAATAGAACTCAAGCAAATGGTTTCCAGTGGCAAAGGCCCGGCCCGCCGAGTAGCACATGCCCGGATTCTGCTCACGGCCGATACAGGACCTTCAGGTCCAGGGCTGAGTGATGAGGCTATCGCCGAGGTCGTGGAAGTTGGTCTATCGACCGTAGCACGGGTGCGCCGACGGTTTGTAGAGACGGGACTGGAAGCGGCACTGAACCGGCGTCTGCCTCGTAGAACAAGGCGGCACCGGTTGGACGGGCGCCAGGAGGCCGAGCTAATTGCTCTGGCCTGCAGCCAGGCTCCCAAAGGGCAAGCCCGCTGGAGCTTGCGATTGTTGGCGGACAAGATGGTGGAGATGGAATACGTGGATACCGTCTCGTATGGGACAGTCCGCCGGGTGCTAAAAAAAACGAGCTTAAGCCTTGGCTGAGGAAGCAATGGGTTATCCCGCCCAGGGCCAATGCCGAGTTTGTCTGGCGTATGGAGGATGTGCTGGATGTCTATACCCGTCCCTACGATCCCAGATTCCCGCAGGTCTGCATGGACGAGGTGAGTAAGCAACTGGTGGCTGACACGCGGGAGCCGATGGCGGCCGAGCCGGGTGAGGTGGCACGGTTCGACTACGAATATGCGCGCAACGGGGTGAGGAATATCTTCCTTTTCTGTGAACCCCTTGCGGGCAAGCGATGGGTCATCGACGCCGAGCGTCGGACAATGATTGATTGGGCAGAAGTCATCCAGGACCTGGTAGATGTTCGTTATCCCCAGGCGGAGAAGATTGTCCTGGTCTTGGATAACCTGAATACGCATACGCCGGCTTCCCTTTACCAGGCATTTGCCCCGGCCGAGGCCAAGCGTCTGGCGGACAAGTTGGAGATCCATTACACGCCCAAACACGGCAGTTGGCTGAACATCGCAGAGATCGAGCTAAGCATCGTGAGCCGGCAGTGCCTAAACCGGCGCATCCCCAATACCAGCTCACTCCAATCGGAACTGGCAGCATGGCAGAAACGGCGTGGCGCAGCAGAGGCCGAGCTTGAACACCCGTTTTGAGGAGCTTGCCTCTCAGACTAAACTCCAAGGCTGGCAACATGATGTGGACGCTTTCAAGAAGTTCAACAAGCAGAGAAATGAACTCCTCCACCATGGCGACCCAGCGGTGAGCATCACAGTCTCAGTGACAGAGGATGAAGTCCGGCATTTCCAAGACCTGGTGGAGCGATACATTAGTCTCGTATTGTTCGGAGATGCACAAGTCTATCCGGACCATTGGATCCGTAGGCCAGCAAAATCCAACGAGACTCAGGAGCCAGGCTAGCATTTGCTGGGTATGCTTGCGATCTGCATGACAGGCGGGCGGCGACAGGGGCAGTGGACTCGTGTGGGCGGAAAGCCATTCCTATAGAGGGCGCTTTCGGACCAATGAGAGGACAGGATATCGATCCAGCTACGGCACTCTTAGTCTCCCAACCAGTGAGCAGACCAGGCATGTACTGCACTGATTATATGTCCTACACGAGAGGATAGGAAAGGCAGATGCGGGACTATGAGAGTGCCTCTCAGCCGACGACGAAGGTTGATGGGAATCTCGGGCACCACGATCTGCTGCTGCCCGCTGAGCACGTCGTAGACCGCGACAATAATACTTTTGGAGCATAATGAACTCGCTGTCCAAGGGAGCATTCTAGCAGACAAACGTCCCGAAATGTCATTATTCGAAAAAAGAGCGAGCTACAACATTTGAGCCCTGGTCTGTGAAGGTCATTAAGGTCACCTTAGACACTAGCGTTCTGCCAAGAACTAGAATGGCAGCAATCATTGAATCTGCTCGCGGTCTGCCCATAGAGTTCGCCACGGTATATGTCACTCATCGTGAGGCGAGAGGCACTCCTTTCGAACTCCCTGCAAAACTTGTTCTTGATACCATGGTCTTGGGAGAGTCAGAACTGGGAGCTGCCGTATTAGGATCCGATGAACATGGGAGCATTCTTGATTCATTACTCTCCGTTATCAGTGACAGGTCATTCCCCAAGCGTGGATCGCGCAACAAGCTTTCTAGGGGCCGCGAGCATCAGCTAAGGGACGCCTTGATATTACTTGCGCACCGTCGCGAGAACCGCGATATATTCGTGACAGAGGACAAGAAGGGCTTCATTAATGGCTCTCGCAGGGAAGCACTTGAGCGTCTCTGCTGCACCCGGATCATGACTGTTGAGGAGTTTGGAGACTTCGGCGATAGTCTCCGGATCAGCAGTACTTGAGCGCAGATCGGGTGGATACTTACCGCAGCCTTCAGCAAAATTGACGGCTTACGGCAAGAGCCAAATGACAAAGGGCGGGTAGCAATGGCAGGAATGACTCCTTCGGAACTTCTACTCTTGCGAAGCAAGAGGGTCGATGGTCCACGGCGCGTGTCTAGCACTTTGCGACCACTGCGTATTGCCTACCTTGTGGATTCGGTTGATCCCAGGAACGCTTTAGCGGCTATAGAGGCCGCCTGCCTGGAGTTAGGGGGCCGGCATCAATTCCTGATACCTTGCATCCCTGAGTCACAACCAAGCGAAGTGTGGGAGCGCGTATTGGACAAATACGACCCGGACTGGATCGTCGATCTAGCTGGCGCTTCCTCAAGTTTCCTCAAAGAACAACGCGAACGATGGGACCGAGCCGTGTCGATCTGGGCAAACCCTCTTGACACCATGGACCTCACCGGGGCATTGGTGTACGGGGCACTCCGGCGGTGGAAACGGCTCAGAGGCTCATCGCAAGAGCAGGCAGTATTCTACTTTACTCCTCTCCACGACCATCCCTTGGGATTGCCACTCGCATTCCGGTTTGGACATCTAGCCCCACGCCCGATGATTGAGGGGCACCGTCTAAGTGATTCTTACCACTCCTCAACGCACCACGAGTTTATGGGAGTGCAAACGCTCGATCCAAAGTTCTTTCCTAGTGATAACCTCGTGGAGCTCATTCTTGACTACACGGCACCCAAACCGTTCCTCACCGTGTTAGATAGCAGGATCAGTCAGTGGCTAACATTGCCCAACTCAACGGTATTCAATGTGCCGAGCCGTGAGCCGTCCTATAGCCCATATGCGGGCACGGACCCAGAATCGCCTCAGCACGATGAAGCATACTTCCGGCGAATAGCTGTCGTAGGTTCACCATCGAGCGTCCATGATCTCTGTTTAGCTTGGAATATCCGCGCGCAGCGAATAGGAGAATTCGATTCTCCTGTCTGGATAGACCCGACCTGGCTTACTGACCCGGAGCTTGCAAAGAGAATTGAGCGTGTTATGACGTGGATGAGGCCAGGTCTCGCTGAATCAAACTCCGAGCCCCCCAAAGTGCATTTGGTAAGTGCCACGATCTCCGCCAGCAAACTTCAAGAGGTTGCGAAGAGCCTTTCACTGCAGGCGGCCGTCCACGACACTACAGGATTTGACCGGTTCTTCACCGCCAGTTTCAGAGTGGGGCTGACGAACGAGTCGACCGCGAGCTTCCAGGATGGCATCGCCAATATTGCGATGCCTGATTACAGGGACTTGGCGGACTTCTTCCCCTTCGAGACGGCTGGGTGGACTGTAGCTGTAGACAAGTACACTGTACCTCGTGTTTCTTCGAGCTGTTGTCGTCGGCAAGGGCTTATGAGCCGTATCGCCTCGGATGGGATAGCTGGTTTCACGAGTATTTACGGTGACCCAGGAGCACTCCAGCCTATTGGCCTCAACAACGGCTTGGAAATTATTGAGGGCGTCGCATGTCAGGCAGGGTACAAAGCCCAGGTTTCTGACAAGGGGAAGATTGCAGTTGCAGTGATCGGCCTGCTGGGTGACCACATGGGGCTGTCCCTAGTATCAAGCAGCCTCGTTTATCAGATGATCACGGACATGGCCGAGATCGTCCCGAGGCAAGCAACCCAGAGGACGCTAACGCGGCTCCTAGGACATGATCCCAGCCCCCGCGAAGTGAGTGAAGTTATGAGAGCCCTCCAGTCAGAACAGATCGGAGGCGGGCAATTCAACCGGCAGCATCGTTCATTCGCGCAAATACGGGACGCGCTGGGAATATCGAACGAGGCTGCCAGGAAGATCGTCGAAGCGTTACTCAGCAGGAAGGTGCTATTTCGTGGATACGAGGTGAAGTGTCCCAACTGCGGGTTGCGCCGCTGGTACCCGATAGATACACTGAGTGAATCGCATCGTTGCGAGGGATGCCAGACAGTATCATCACCCTCACCTGTTCCAGCGGGGCATCTTGAGTGGCGCTATAGACTTAACGAAATAGTCGCAACAGCGATTGACCAGGGCGCGCTCCCGCATATAATCGCGTCAAAGCGGTTGATTGAAATGGGCGCGTTTGGTTTTCTACCGGGACTCCTTCTTAGCCCAAGCGAACGAGGAGGTCCTCCACCCATAGAGACCGACCTGCTATCTATCTCAGAGGGTAGGGTCATGGTAGGCGAATGCAAAGCTTCCGGCCGCGAACTAAGCAGCCGGGAGGTAGATCGCTTCGCGACGTTAGGCAAAGCACTGAACTGTTCAAGGATCATATATGCGACACCCACGACGTTCGAGGATATTGCGCTCGTTATCCAGAGGGCCACGGAGGTCAGTGCCCCGATACACGTCGAAGTTTGGGAAAGGGCAGACTTGCTGGACCGACTGTATGGCCAGGGCGGTCAGCAACGCACGCCAGTTCAGTGCCTTGAAGACTTGGCAGCGATTCTCAATTGACGAGTATACCTGTGCGGATGAACCTAGGAACAGGATCGCGCGTGGCGGCGCAGGACGAGAGCGACAGCCCCCCAATGGCTATCGGCGTTGCGCCTGTGTCTGGTTCAAGTTCAAACGACACCGGGCCAATCAGAAACGGGCAAGCTAGTGTTCAGACTCGTTCAATGCGTAGTGGAGTACGAATATGCGTTACCACTATCCCAGGAGAAAAAGGGGAAACCTAGAGGCCGATTCGAATAACCTGCGAGTAAGTCTGCATACGGACGGTCTCGTCTGTATGCCGGATGAACAAGCCAATTGGCTAAGAAGGTTTGTCGCATTCTCAAGGCACACGCTATTGGACATGGCCTCGACGTTGCCATCTAAAGGGAAGAATCTTTAGATTAGCAAACACAATCCCCGCCACGGGTAAGAAAGTTGCAGGTCGCGGAGCTTACTTTCTAAGAATCCGGAACGGCAAAATAGTGGAGTGGAGGCGCAAACGTATCCAGACTTGGCCGGTATGATGATGCAGTTGGGCTGGTCCCGCCGGCGCTCTAATCGCCGCCAGCGGCCAAGGGGATTACGTTACCGGAAGGCTTCGCGCTCCCCAAACTGAAGAGCTTGCTAAGGCCGCCTTGTTGGGCGAGCCTTGGCGCCTTGTCTGCCATCAGCGAGGCGCGCCGTTTCTCGTTTTGGGACAATCGGCTCGCTACACGGGTCTGTGCGCTACGACCAGCTACTTGAGCGACAGTCCAAGACAGAGACGTTGCGATGTGCGCCGTGGTCAAGACTTTGTCAGATCAACCCATTACCGGGCTAACTCTTCAGGACCTTGCAGATATACCTGGCAATTTCAGAGAGACAACGACAGAAGTCCTGAACCAATTTAAGGCGGGTGGCCTCCTAGAGCTGCTCAGAATGTAAATTAGTGTGCTCAAGATTGATGGCCTGAGGGAAATCGCTGACGGCTGAAGCGTTGGCAGTCGAAGGCCAGCCTGCCCCCAGCTTCGCTTGGCGTGCGGATGACGGCCTTGCTGTCTCTTTGAGCGAAAAGTTGGGAAGCGGGCGCACTGTCCTTCTGGTGTTCCTGCGGCACCTTGGGCGACTGCCCTGCCGGGAGACGTTGCGCAGTTGCGCCAGCACCAGCAGCAGTTGACAGGCCCGAAGCTCGCCGGCTGTTGTCAGCAGATCGAAAGAATCACACCCGCATCACGCTGTTGCGGCTTCTGACTCACGGCGCGATAATGGTGCCGCAAGGGGTTAGCAGGGACCTCCTGCCTCGCGAGGCGTCAGCCTTGGGTTGCAACGTGAGCTTTATATCTGTGCCCTTGAAAAAGGACCGGCCTGCCTTCTAAGCAGTGGGTTGGGGGTTCGAGTCCCGTCTCCCGCTCCAAAATGGGGCAATCGCCGTAATGGCACGTCGGAGACAAGAATGCGGGAACGGAGGTCCGGAATTAAGCCAAGAGCCCGCCCAGCATTCCTGTTACTCTTTTTCCTCGGGGGCAACGGCTGCCGCCCTGTATGGATTTCTCAACGGAGCGTAATCGGCTGCAAGCAATAGGTCATCGATGTCGTGCAAGCTCAGCATCGAGGACCCTTGCACAAGAGACAGAGCCAACCTCAGGACCAGATCCCGACTAGGATTCTTGCGGTCACCCTTCTCGAGACGCCAGAGGTATGCCTGGTCGATCCCAGACCACTCTGCCACGCTGTACATAGATTCCCCAGTCCTTCGCCGAACTCGCTGTAGGACTCTTCCGAAGCTCATTTCCAACCTCCACTAGTGGGCTGCTCACCTGCGCTTATGCGCGTCAATTTTCAGGGTTTGCTGAAACCCCTTGGTTCTGACTGGTGAGATCGTACGATGACTACGATGCTGCTGCAATGACAAAAGTGCCAGAACTGCTCCAGAAGGTTGTCTTCTCGATCGAGAACGCCCCTATGTGACGCCATCCGAATCCATTCTGGCGTCATGTTAGCAAGTCCTTGCAGGCGGTGACGCCGGGCCTCCGGCGGGTGGTGTCATCAAAGAGTAATTCCAATCGTAAGCAGCGATCCCCAAACACGAAAAGCTGATTTTTGTAGTTGTGTATCTAGGAGCGGCATCATAGCATTGAGCCGAATGGATAAACCGAAGGTACACACGCGCTGGCTATGACGAGACGAGGACCGGATCTTGGCCCCGAGAGCCGCTGGATTGGTTCTCGTGGTGCTCCCGCGACTTCGCGTTGCACGACAAAGCCGGACCCGAAGAACCGGTTGAAGCGCCTGCAGCACGACATAAACATCACTGTTGACATAACCCAGGGCGAGTCTCCGATTGACGTCTTGTTGGCCTGGCGTAAGCTGTGGCAGCATCTTCTTGAGCCGTGCTATGCCGAGGAAGGAAGCCGTGCGCGGGATTTGGGGCAACATAACGAAGACTCCGACGTGAATCATGTTGATAGGCCTCCAACTACTGACTCCAACACTCACAACAACGCATAGGGCCTGCAAGAGCCAATCCAGGGCTACCCCGGCGGAGTATAATATGGTCGCCTCGTTCAAGAATGGACTGTAAGGTGACGTGGAGGAGAGAAGTGTTCGCGACCATATATTGCAGGGTATCGACTTCGGCTCAGGCAGAAGAGGGCACTAGCCTCGCATCGCAGCGTGATGCCTGTACTAAATGGGCCGCCGAGCATGGTTACTTGGTCAAGGATGATTTTGTCTTTCTCGAAGATTGGAGCGGCGCTGACCTTGATCGTCCGAAGTTAGATCGTGTCCGGGATCTGATCAACTTGGGCATGGCTCAGGCGGTTATCTGTTATGCGATCGATAGACTCGCTCGCGACCCCATTCACGTTGGTATTATCGCCGAAGAATGCGGGAAGCGGGGCGCTGAGCTTCTCTTCGTGCAGGAGCCTCTGGACTCGTCCCCTGAAGGTGCGCTCATCCGATATGTCAAGGGATATGCAGCCCAAATCGAGCGGGAGCGTATCAAGGAGAGGACGCTTCGTGGCAAGCGGAGCCGTGCCAGGATGGGATTCATGGTGCAGGGAACCGGTAAGGGTACGTACGGCTACCGTTATATCCCGGAGCACAAGAAGCGAGTTATTGATGATCTCGAGGCCCAAGTGGTGAGACGTATATTCGAGGGTTGTATTAAAGGAGAATCGTGTCACGCGATTGCTGTCGCGCTTAACCTGGATCAGATCTGCGCCTTTGGCGGAGGCCTTTGGTACCCGCTGACTATCAAACGTATCCTGACGAACCCTGCCTACAAGGGAGTTACCATTTTCGGCAGAACCAGGCGTGTGCGAGTCAACGGTAAGCGTCGGCTGATAGAAGAGAGGAAGCCAGAAGAGTGGATTGAAATACCAGACGCCACCCCCGCCATAGTCAGCGACACTCTCTTTGAGATGGCCCAAGACGCGTTGAGAAAACCCAAACGCCAGATCACATCTGAGCCGCGAAACTACCTACTGACGAGCCATCTCGAATGTGAATGTGGAGCGCCGGTGGTAGGGACAACTCTGAACCGAACCTATCGATACTATCGGTGTCGGTCAACTTGGCCTACCACTGCACGCCCAAGGACTTGCGACGCGAAGTATATAAAGGCCGACATCATTGAAGAGAAGGTCTGGATGGCAATCCGAGAAGTGCTTCAGCGTCCGGAACTGATTATCCAGGAGTTCAATGCGCAGCAGAGTGGTCAGGCCGTGCTGGAAGAGGAGATAAAGAGGACGAGTGGTCTTATCAAGCGGCTGGACGACCAGGAGCGGCGTCTGATTCGCCTATTCGGGATGGCACGGGTAACAGAAGATCACCTCGTGAGCGAGGTCGAGAAGGTTAAGAAGACCCGTGCGGGTCTTGACGAAAAGCTAGCTCTCCTGCGTACCCAACAGACCAAGCTTCATCGAACCAAGGGCCTCAGCGACCAGGTACGCGCCTTCTGCGCCTACGTCGCCAGCCAGCTTGATCAGTTCGACTTTGAGAAAAAGCGCCTCGCCCTTCAGGCCCTGCAGATCAGGGTGATAGCCGGATACGAGCGTGCAAAACTGTTCGGGGTTATCCCGACGAATTTAGCTACCATTGAACAAACATCGGCATGATCACATGCACGTAGCTGTCTTGGCCGATGGGGCGGAGGACGCCGGGGCTGGAGGGGCTGTTCGTTTCGAGGGCCACCTGGCGGGCGCCCAGGACGTTGAGGACGTCCGTGAGGTACTTGGCGTTGAAGGCTATCTTGCCAGGGTCACCCTCGACTACGGCATCGACCTCGCCCTGGTTCTCGCCGACCTCTTCCGCACGGGCGGAGATGGTCATGCGGGCGGGCAGGATCTCGTCGCCGGGCGCCATCTGCAGGCGGACGATTCCGCTGGCGTCACGGGCGAAGATGGCGGCCACGCGGGTCGCCTTCAGGAAGTCGTCGGTCGGAACCACTACCCGGCTGGTGAATGCGGTGGGTATGAGCTGGCTGTAGTTGGGGAAGGTGCCCTGGATGAGCTGGGAGAACATGTCCACGCCGGAGGTGTGGAAGAGTATCTGGCCCTTCGCCTGGGTCACGGTGATCTCTACCGGCTTTTCTTCTTCTTCGATGATGCGGCTTAGCTCTACCAGGCTGCGCCCGGGGACGATCACCTCCAGCGGAGCGTCTACCTCCCGCAGCAGAGGGGCCTTCAGGACCGCCAGCCGGAAGCCATCGGCAGCCGCCAGGGTCATCTCGGCGCCTTCCAGCTTGACATAAACGCCGGTCAGGACCGGACGGGTGTCGTCGGTGGCCGCCGCGAAGACGACCTGCTTGATGGCGTCCTTGATGGTCTCAGCCGCGACCATGGTGGTGATGGCATCGGTGGGCATCATGATCGGTGGGAAGTCCCGGGGATCGAGACCCTTGATCCGGGCGTCGTACCGAAGGCACCGGACCGCCATGGAGAAGTTCTGCGCCGATACGTCCATCTCGATCCGCTCGTTGGGCAGGGAATGGACCAGCTCCGTCAACAGCCGGGCCGGAACGGCGATCGAGCCGGCCTCTTCGACGGTGGCCGGCATCTTGTAGTTGATGCCGATTTCGAGGTTGGTCGCGGCCAGGCGCAGCGAGGATTCCTCGGTTGATATAAGGACGTTGGTAACTATAGGAAGCGTCGTGCGCGTGGCTACCGCCCGGCCGACGATGTTAAGGGCTTTGCTGAGGGCCTCTTGTGTACAGGACACCTTCATAATGCAATCTCCAACGGATAATCTGTCTGTGAAGACGTGTTTGATAGTATACACCAGACCCCCCGTGGGTTCAATATGCTGCGTAAAGGGCGCGTATATATCCAGATGTAGACACGTGGGGCTATATTGCGGCAACGCCGGCAACAGGTCCGGGCAATGCCAGCGAGCTTCACCGAGGCGTTTATGACATGACCTTTAGGCGTCCACCAAAGGCCAAATCCAGGCTCACTACTCTGTCAATCACAGGGGTGACGCTCTCCAGACCTGGGTTCACCCGGGTTGCTCCTGGCGGGCGTGCTGTGCCGATGCCAGGGGCTCCCCGCCCCGCTCCTCTGGATCCCAGCCTCCGCTGGGATGACAGAAGAGAGGCTGGGATGACCGAAGAGAGGCTGGGATGACCGAAGAGAGGCCGGGATGACAGAAGAGAGGCTGGGATGACAGAAGAAAGCGGAATGACAGAAGAGAGGCGGGGATGACAGGAGAAATGCGGGAACGACAAAGCCGGGCGGTAATGACAAAAGAGGGGCGGGGATTTAGAGGGCGAGCAGGGCAGAAGACATGCGGGAACAACACGAGAGATATGGGAACGGCATAAGACCTGCGGGAACAACACAAGGTACAGGGGAAAGTCATAATTGGCATCAACTCACAACTCAGCCCCTTCAGCGGGCTTCGGCTATTTAGCCCGGTCGCTTTAGCGCCGGGCGCACACCCATGCGGTGACCAACGTGCTATCTGGCTACTTCGCTCACGGCGATCCCCCGTGCGGCTCTCAGCCAACAACTCGGCTACTTCGATCATGGGCGATGCCCCATGCGGCTGCCAACGAACGATTCAACACAATCGCCCATGGGGCGATGCCCATGCGGCTGCCAACCAACGCCTCACCCGCATGCGGCCATGGCCGATCCCCCATGCCGCTCCCAACCAACGATTCGGACCCATCCCGCTAAGGGCGATCCGCCATCCAGCACCCAACCAACAATTCGGACCCATCCGGCGCCGGGTGATCCCCCACGCCGCGACGCAACGGGCAGCTCGACTACCACGATCACCGCCGACGCCTCCAGCGGCTACCAACTAACGATCTGACCCTACCCTACCATCGCCAACGCCTCATACGGCTCACCACCAACGATCCGCCCGAATCCGGCCATCGGCGATGTCCTATGCCGCGATCCGGCTAACGAATCGGCCCCACCGATCACGGGCGAGCTCCGGCTGGGCGGTTGACTTGATAATGCGACGTTCAAGGGATAGACTGACTTTAAGAAGGGGGGTGTCGCGGGGGTATTCCTGTCTGGCATCTACCTGCACTTTCTTCCCGTCAGGTAGCGTGGCCGGCCTGCCAGCATCCGATGCGAGCAGGGATAGGAGGCTACTTATCCGGCCCGTAATAGCCGTGAACCTGCGGCAATATCAAAAGCTTCGGGGGCTGGGTAGACCTCTACTATATTCGAACTTCTTTCAGAGAGCCGTAATTTGACTTTTAACACTCTGACCGTAGTATGATGAATTGAACACCGGCATAGGCCGGTGGATACGAAGGGGTAACACATGGAAAAAGCAACTACGTTAGGAGAATTACGCCGGAGCAATTATCGCGTCCTTCCTGTGAAGGAGGAGATGCGTAAGAACTTATTGAAGAAGATTCAATCCGGAGAAGAAATGTTTCCCGGTATCATAGGATACCAGGAGACGGTGGTCCCGCAGGTGGAGAACGCCATCCTGTCCGGGCACGACCTGATATTCCTCGGGGAGCGCGGCCAGGCGAAATCGCGGATAGCCCGCAGCCTGGTGGAGCTCCTGGACGAGGAGGTCCCGGTGATCGCCGGCTGTGAGATAAACGACGATCCCTTCGCCCCTATCTGCAAGAGTTGTCTGGATACCATCGAGAAACTCGGTGACGAAACGCCGATAGCCTGGATCAGCCGGGAACAGAGATATGGAGAGAAGCTCGCCACTCCCGATACGACCATAGCCGACCTCATCGGGGAGGTCGACCCCATCAAGGTGGCCGAGGGGCGTTACCTCTCCGACGAGCTGACCATCCACTACGGGCTGGTGCCTCGCACTAACCGGGGCATCTTCTGTCTGAACGAGCTTCCTGACCTGGCGGAGCGCATACAGGTTGGTCTTCTGAATATTATGGAAGAGCGGGATGTCCAGATTCGCGGCTACAAGGTGCGCCTGCCCCTGGACGTCTACGTGGTGGCCAGCGCCAACCCGGAGGACTATACCAACCGGGGACGGATCATCACGCCCCTGAAAGACCGGTTTGGCTCGCAGGTCCGGACCCACTACCCCCGGAGCATTGCTCACGAGATGGCGATCATGGACCAGGAGCAGACCGCCTACCAGGACGAGGGGCTGGAAACCTTTGTCCCGCAGTACATGCGCGAGATAGTGGCCGAGATAACCCACCTGGCCCGGAAGAACAACGACATCAGCCAGCGCTCCGGGGTCAGCGTGCGGGTCTCTATCTGCAACTACGAGAACATGCTCAGCAACGCCCTCAAGCGGGCCATCCGCCTGAACGAGAAGCAGGTCTGCCCTCGCGTCAGCGACCTCAACGCTGTCGTCGCCTCTTCCATCGGCAAGATAGAGCTGGAGTCTATCGGAGAGGCCAGGGAGGACAAGATCATGGAGAAGCTCATTCAGGGGGCCGTCTCCTCGGTGTTCAATCGTTACCTCAGGGTCGGGGACCTTGACGAGCTGATCATGGCCTTTGATAGCGGAATGGCTGTCGATGCATCGGATGACATGCCTTCGATGGACTATGTGCACCAGGTGGCCGAGCTTCCGGGCCTGAAGGAAGGACTGGAGAAGCTCCAGGCCCAGGGGAATCCGGCGACGGTGGCCTCCGGCGTCGAGTTCATACTGGAAGGACTGCACCTCAACCGCAAGTTGAATAAGGACCGCTTGGCAGGGCGCGCCCGGTATAGAAGGTAGCCATGCTTTACCGATACTCCCTATGGGATGGCACCCAGGAGATCGATTCCCTGGATGCCGACGAATTGATGGAGAACATCTCTGACGAGCTGTTGTCAGAGGGTGACCTGAAGAGCGTCCTCCAGCGAATCATGCGATGGGGTATGAACCGGCCCCAGGGCGAGCGCTTCGCCGGACTGCAAGACCTCCTGCAGAAGCTCCAGAAGCAGCGTCAGGAGAAGCTGGAGCGTTATAACCTGGACTCCATCCTTGACGACATCAAGGAACGGCTGGAGAAGGTGGTAAGGACGGAACGGGAGGGCATCGATAAGCGCCTGAAGGACAGCCGGGAGAGCCTCACCGAGAAGGGCGAGGATGCCCAGGGGCACCACCAGTTGCTGGAGAACATCGCCGCCAAGAAGAAGGCCACTCTGGACGGGCTGCCCCAGGACCCGGGAGGCCAGATCAAGTCGCTATCCAACTACGACTTCATGGATGGAGAGGCCCGCCAGGAGTTCCAGGACCTGATGCAGATGCTGCAGCAGAAGATGATGGAAAACTACTTCCAGGGCATGCAGCAGAGTCTCCAGAACATGACGCCGGAGGACCTGCAGGGCATCCGGGATATGGTCAAAGACCTGAACCAGATGCTCCAGGAGAAGGCTAAGGGCGGAGAGCCGGACTTCCAGAACTTCATGAAGAAGCACGGTAAGTACTTCCCGCCGGGAATCAATAACCTGGATGAGCTGATGGATTACCTGCAGCGCCGCATGGCGCAGATGCAGTCACTCATGCAGAGTATGACCCCGGAGATGCGGAAGCAGCTTCAGGATACGATGGACTCCCTTCTGAGGGACGACCGCCTGAAGTGGGAGCTGGCCCAGATGGGCGCCCTGCTCCAGCAATTGCGTCCCATGGATGCCAACCAGTATCCCTTCCAGGGAGACGAGCCACTGACTATGTCTGAGGCTATGCGCCTGATGGACCAGCTCCAGAACATGGACGACCTGGAGCGTCAGCTAAAGGCAGCTCAGAGGTCCTCCAACCTGGACAACGTAGACCCGGACAAGATGGGTGACGTCATGGGGGAGGATGCCCGGCGGCAGCTGGAGGAGTTGCAGAACCTCGCCAAGCTGCTGGAGGACGCCGGCTACGTGGAGCGGAAGGGCGATTCCCTGGAGCTAACCCCCAAGGGCGTGCGCAAGATCGGGCAGAAGGCGCTGCGGGAGATCTTCCAGCAGCTCAAGCGCGACCGTATCGGGAAGCACGAATCGCAGTTCCGCGGCGTCGGCGGTGAGAGGTCGGACGAGACCAAGCAATACGAGTTCGGCGATCCGTTTCTGGTGGACCTGGAGCGAACCCTGATGAACTCGCTCACTCGCGAAGGCGCTGGGTCTCCAATCGCCCTCCATGCCGAGGACTTCGAGGTCTATCGGACCGAGTTCCAGACACAGTGCTCGACAGCGCTGCTCGTCGATATGAGCCGCTCGATGCTGATGCGGGGCCTGGTCCTCTCGGCCAAGAAGGTCGCTATTGCCCTTAACAGCCTGATCCGGACTCAGTTCCCCAAGGATAACCTATACATAATCGGCTTCACCGGCTTTGCTCGGGTCCTGAAGGCAGAGGCCCTGCCCCAACTGGTGTGGGACGACTATGTCTACGGGACCAACATGCAGCACGCGCTGATGCTCTCCCGCCAGCTTCTGGCCAAGCACAAGGGAGGCAATCGCCAGGTCATCATGATCACGGACGGCGAGCCGACCGCGCACCTGGAGGGAGGCCGAGTCTTCTTCTCCTATCCGCCCACGTACCGGACCATGGAGGAAACGCTGAAAGAGGTCATGCGCTGTACCCGGGAAAACATCCAGATCAACATCTTCATGCTGGAGCGCAGCCCCTATTTGACCTCTTTCGTCAACCAGATGACCCAGATCAACAAGGGACGGGCGTTCTTTGCCTCCCCCGATCGACTGGGAGAATACGTCCTGGTTGACTACATGCGGAACAAGCGGAAGAAGGTGGTCTGACCGCGCGCTCAATCGCCTAAGGCAGCCCCTTTAGTGGGCTTGGTGCCTTTAGCCCGGCCGCTTTAGCGCCGGGCGATCCCCCATGCGGCTGCCAACCATCGATTCTGACCCATCGCGCTATGGGCGATGCCCCATGCAGCACCCAACTAATGGTCCGCGCGCATCCTGCCATGGGCGATGCCCCGTGCGTCAACCCAACCTGCGACCCGGCCATTTCGCCCATGGGCGATGCTCCGTGCAGAAGCCCAACCCAACCGCCCGGCTGCGGGCGGCCCCGCTGGGGGCTGCACGCGCTACTGGGCAGCAGGGTTGATCACGCAGCCGGCGGTGGCTGCGCCTAGGACTCGCACCCGTTCAATGAGCTTACGGCTACCAGGCGCTGTTTCTCGTCCAGTTGCATCCCGATATTCATCAATGTAACCCCCTGAGTGGCCCGGCCCTGCTTGGAGATGCCGGCTGCGGGGGTGCGCATCACGATTCCATCAGTTGACAGGAAGAGCAGGTCCTGGTCTAGCTTCACCATCCGGGCGGTTGCGACATTGCCGGTCTTTTTGGTGATCTTAAACGTCATTACCCCGCTGCCACCGCGTCCGTGACGGGGGTACTGCTTGACCGCGGTTAGCTTGCCGTAGCCGTATTCGGTCACGGTGAGCACGAACGCATCAGGCTCGACCAGGCACATGGCCACTACCCGGTCTCCCGGGGCCAGGCGGATACCCCGCACACCGCCGCTGGCCCTGGAGGCGGGCCTCAGGGTGTTCACGCCGAAGCGGATGGCCTGACCCTGCTCCGTTACCATGATCACGTCATCGTCAGGGTCGGTCAGCCGGGCGGCCACGAGCTGGTCGCCTGGTTCCAGGCCCATAGCAATCAGTCCGATACTGCGAGCGGTGGAGAATTTCTCCAGGGGCGTCTTCTTCACCTCTCCCTTCTCAGTAGCCAGGACCATGAAACGTTCGCTATCGAAGCGGCTGACGGCCACGACAGCCGTCACCTTCTCGGTGGGCTCGCAGGACACCAGGTTAACCAGGGGCAGGCCCTTGGCCTGGCGAGTTGCATCGGGGATTTCGTGCGCCTTCAGCTGGAACGCCCGGGCCTTGTTGGTGAAGAAGAGGACGCTGTCAAGGGTATCTGCAACCAGCAGATGCCTCACATCGTCGGCCTCACGAGTGGTCATGCCCTTGATTCCCTTGCCTCCCCTTTTCTGGGGGCGGTAGGTATCGCAGGGGACCCGCTTCACGTAGCCGCGGGCGCTCAGGGTAACGGCGATCTCTCGATGAGCGATCAGGTCTTCCTCGGTGAAGTCCTGGGCCTCCACATCGACTATCTGGGTGCGACGATCCTGGCCGTACTTCTTCTTGAGGGTTTCCAGCTCTTCCTTGATGACAAAGTCGATCTTGCGAGGGTTAGCCAGCAGGTCCTCAAGGTACGCAATGGTCTTGATGACCTCGGCGTACTCGTCCATGATCTTCTTCCGCTCCAGGGCGGCCAGACGACGTAGCTGCATGTCCAGGATAGCCTGCGCCTGTGCATCGGAGAGAGCGAACTTGGTCTTGAGGTTGGTCTTGGCAGCGTCCGCGGTCTGGGACTCGCGTATAGTCCGGATAACTTCATCCAGATTGTCGAGGGCAATACGCAGCCCTTCCAAGATGTGGGCCCGTTCCTTGGCCTTGGCCAGCTCATACTTGGTCCGGCGGGTAACCACCTCTCTGCGGAAGTTGAGGAAGTGGACCAGGGCCATCTTGAGCGTGAGCACCCTTGGCTCACCGTCAACGAGGGCCACCATATTCACGGCGAAGGCCGACCTCATAGCGGTGTACTTGTAGAGGGCATTCAATACCTGGCGGGGCTGGGCCTCTCGCTTCAGCTCAATGACCATGCGCATGCCCTGGCGGTCCGACTCGTCACGCAGGTCGCTGATGCCGTCGATCTTCTTGTCTTTGACCAGGTCGGCTATCTTCTCCAGCAGGGCTGCCTTGTTGATCTGGTAAGGCAGCTCGCGCACGATAATCTGGTGGCGGTTCTTACCCATCTCCTCGATCGTAGCGCGGGCCTGCAGGACCACCCGCCCGTGCCCAAAGGCATAGGCGTTCTTGATGCCCTCCCGGCCAAGGATGAAGCCCCCGGTCGGGAAATCAGGGCCTGTGACGATTGCGGCGAGGTCGTCCACCGTAATATCCGGGTCCTTGATCAGACGGATGACTCCGTCAGCGATCTCGTTCAGGTTGTGCGGAGGAATGTTTGTCGCCATACCTACGGCGATTCCGGAGGCGCCGTTGATCAGGAGGTTGGGAAGGCGGCTGGGCAGGACCGTAGGCTCTTTCAGCGAGTCGTCGAAGTTGGGTGAGAAATTAACCGTATCCTTGTCAATGTCCGCCAGCATCTCGCTGGTGATGGCAGCCATGCGCACCTCAGTGTATCGCATGGCCGCGGGTGGATCGTTATCGACGCTTCCGAAGTTGCCCTGTCCGTCGATCAGAGGGTGGCGCATGGAGAAGTCCTGCGCCATGCGGACGAGCGCTTCATAGACCGGTGCGTCACCATGCGGGTGGAACTTACCGAGAACCTCTCCGACCACCCTGGCGCTCTTGCGGTAGGGGGACGTATGGCGCTGCCCCATCTCTTCCATGGCGTAGAGGATGCGTCTATGTACCGGCTTGAGCCCGTCCCTTACATCGGGCAGGGCCCTGGATACAATCACGCTCATGGCGTAATCAAGGTAAGAGCTTCTTACTTCATCTTCTACCTTGACTTGCCTGATGTTTCCTATCTCTGTTACCATGGTTCCTCCTGTGGTGGCGCGCTGTTCAGTTCACGGACAAAGTTAGCCGGGGATAATGCGACAGAATAAAGCAGGGCGAAAAATGACATCGGATTGGCACGGCTTGTGCCATTCGTGGAGACACATACCAATTATAGTGTATTTGACGGAAAATGGCAAAGGCCTGGCTTAGAGGCTGCCCTCGGCCTCCAGCTTGCGCTTGATGTCTTCCGCCAGGTCACGCTTCAGGATCTTGCCAATGTTGCTGAGCGGGAACTCCTCCACAACCTCGAGACGCTCCGGCAGCTTGAACCTGGCAATCTGTTTGTCCATCAGGAAGCCCACCATGTCCTGGAAGTTGATGGTCTCGCCGGGCACGGTCTTGATGTAGGCGCAGACCTTCTCTCCCAGCCGCTTGTCCGGCATGCCGATAACCGCGACATTCTCCACCTTCGGATGTTCCAGCAGAAGCTCTTCGATCTCGAAAGAGCTGATGTTCTCTCCGCCTCGGATGATGATGTCCTTCTTGCGTCCTACTATCTGCAGGCACCCGCGGTGGTCGATGCGGGCGTAGTCACCGGTGTGGTGGAAGCCATCCGGATCGAAGGCCTCCTTGTTGGCAGCCTCGGCCTTGTAATAGCCGTAGAAGGTGTGCGGGCCGCGGAAGAGCAGCTCTCCGACCTCCCCCTGCGGGAGCTCGCGCCCATCGTCATCGACAATCTTCATCTCGTCGTCTTCACAGCAGGGCCGTCCGACCGTCTCGCAGGTGACATCGATTGGGTCGGTGAGGGTACTGCTGGTGCATGGACCTTCCGCCATGCCGAAGAAGTTGTGCAGGGAGCATCCGAGCTTCTCCCTGGCCTCCCTGACCAGCTCCGGGGGCACGTGGGAGCCTCCGCACACAATGTCACGCAGTGAGGACAGGTCGTACTTCTGAAGGCCTGGGAAGCCCAGGACATCGATAACCTGGGTTGGCATCAGGATAGTTGTGGCCACCTTCTCCTCTTGGATGGAGCGGCAGACCTGCTCAGGGTCGTGGCGCGGGATGATCACCAGCCTGGCCCCGTTGATTATCCCCACTCCTACACTCAACATGAGGGCGGCATTGTGGGCGATGGGCGTGCAGATGAGGATGACACTATCGGAATCGCGGGATACCATCCGGCCACACGCCCTGGAGTTGTTGACGTAGTCGTTGTGCGTACGAGGCACGCCCTTCGGCATGGCCGTAGTGCCGCCGGTGGTCAGAATAGTTGCCACATCATCCGGGTGGGGGCGGAAGCGCGCCAGGTGATCGGGCGCGTATTCCTTCTCACGGGGCCGGTCCAGGAGGTCCTTCATGGCCACCATTCCCTGTGGCACGGTGTCTCCAGCCACGATCACATGCTTGAGGGAGGGCACCTTCGTTTTGATCTCCAGCGCCATGTCTGTGAAGCTGAAATCGCGCATCCGATCAGGAATGGCCAGACCCACCGCATCGCTCAGCTTACAGAGGTGCTCGATCTCCCTGCCCCGGTGAGCAGGAAGGGCCATTACTCCGATAGCCCCTATCTTGGCCATCGCGAAATAGAGGTAGACGAATTCCACCGAATTGGGGACCTGAATTACGATGCGGTCCCCCTTGCCGATGCCCATTTCCAGGAGTCCGAGCGCCAGGCGGTCGGCGTAGTTCTTCAACTGGGTGTAGGTGACGCGCACCCGCTGGTCCCACAGGGCCTCTTTGTCAGGCACGGCCCGTGCGCTGATGTCCAGGACATCGCCCAACGTGAGGTCCTGCCAGTAGCCCTTGCGCCTGTACAGGGCCGCCTTGTCCGCCGGGAAGGGGGTGAATCCTTCAATAGACATCCGTTTCCTCCTCTTACTGAGTGAACATCATGAAGGGCGAATTCGCACGAAGACGGTCAAGAGAGTATCACCGCCGGATTACCGGGTGCAGCGATGGTCTACTACACGGGACCGGTTAAGCACCTAACAGGATAGCATCCTTATAGCACCCCGTTGGATCGTTGTCAAACGGGATTCACCGGGCGGTTCCACCAGGGACTGGAGCTACCGGCATGCCGGTTGGCAGGTGGATGGAGTATCGGTGGTTGGGTTGCGCTAGTTTGACAGCCCTTTCACCCTCTGTTAACCTTTGAATTGAACACTGGCCGGCCCTTCGTCAGTACGTTATCAGTTTGTAGTTCGGGGGTATCTGCCGAACCCCTCTTATCTAGGACCCGTGCCGGTTGATTCGCCGATCATGTATTAGACAAAGGCGGTGGAATGAGAAGCGAAATAGTTAAGAGCGGAGCCGAAAGGGCCCCGCACCGGTCGCTATTGCGTGCCCTCGGCTGTACGCAGCAAGAGATCGATCAGCCGTTTATTGGCATCGTCAACAGCTTTACGGAAATCGTTCCTGGTCACGCGCACCTGGAGATCATCTCCAGGGCGGTGAAGGACGGTGTCCGAATGGCCGGTGGCACGCCGTTCGAGATCAATACTATCGCCATCTGTGACGGGATCGCCATGGGGCATTCCGGTATGCGCTATAGCCTGGCCAGCCGGGAGCTCATTGCTGACTCCATAGAGGCCGCCGTGGAGGCGCACCAGTTCGACGCACTGGTCTTCATTCCCAATTGCGACAAGATCATACCGGGCATGCTGATGGCTGCCGTGCGGATCAATGTTCCGTCTATATTCATTAGCGGTGGTCCGATGCTGGCCGGGCGTACCTCCGAGGGTGAGAAGATCGACCTTACTTCGGTATTCGAGGGCGTTGGCAAGTTCGACCAGGGAGAGATGAGCGCTGCTGACCTTGACACGCTGGAGCAGCTGGCGTGCCGCACCTGCGGGAGCTGCGCCGGTCTCTTTACCGCCAATACCATGAACTGCCTGACCGAGGCCCTGGGTATGGGACTGGCAGGCAACGGAACCATCCCCGCCGTCGAGTCGCGCCGGATTCGTCTGGCGAAGCAGGCCGGGAGCCAGGTGATGGAGCTTCTGCGCCTGCAGTTGAAGCCGAGGGATATCGTGACTCCCAAGTCTTTACATAATGCACTGGCCGTCGACATGGCCATGGGTGGAAGCAGCAACTCGGTACTGCACCTGATGGCTATTGCCCACGAGGCCGGGGTTGCCATGCAGCTCTCCAGCCTGAACGAGATCAGCGCGAGGACCCCCCATCTGTGCAAGATAAGCCCGTCCGGCGAGGACCGCATCGAGGACCTCGACCTGGCCGGAGGGGTGCCAGCAGTAATGAAGGAGATGGGTACTCTACTGAACCTGGATGTTCCTACCGTCACCGGACGGACCCTGGGCGAGAACCTGGCCGGTGTCCTCGGCGCGGATGGGGTGGTCATCCGGCATCTATCCGAGGCGCACAGCGCCACCGGGGGCCTGGCGATACTCTTTGGCAACCTGGCTCCCGAAGGCGCAGTCGTCAAGAGGGGAGCCGTGGCGCCTTCAATGCTTCAACACCGCGGCCCGGCACGCGTCTTCGACTCAGAGGAAGAGTCGGTGTCAGCTATACGAAGTGGCTCTATCAAAGCCGGTGAAGTTGTAGTTATCCGTTACGAAGGGCCGCGCGGCGGGCCGGGCATGCGGGAGATGCTCACGCCGACATCTCTCTTGAGTGGCATGAGCCTGGGTGACAGGGTAGCGCTACTCACTGATGGACGGTTCAGCGGGGCCACCCGCGGCGCTTCTATCGGGCATGTCTCGCCGGAGGCCGCAGCAGGGGGGCCAATCGCCCTGCTGAAGGATGGCGATACGATTATTATCGACATCCCCGGCTGCCGCCTGGACGTGGACCTGACCGAAGATGAACTCGCGCAGAGGAGGCGGGGGCTGCGTCCCTTCCAGTCGAGAGTAACCTCCGGCTATCTCAAGCGCTATGCGTCGCTCGTGACGTCTGCGAGCACCGGCGCGGTCTTTGAGGACTGAGTCGATGTCTTCATCCATCTCGATATACGATACCACCCTGCGTGATGGCACCCAGGGAGAGGGCGTTTCCTTCTCTGTCGCAGACAAACTCCAGATTGTCCGGAAGCTGGACGAGCTGGGTATCCAATACGTCGAGGGCGGTTGGCCGGGGTCAAACCCCAAGGACGCCGAGTTCTTCGCCCAGGCCCGCGGACTGTCGCTGTCCCAGGCCACCCTCGCGGCCTTTGGGAGCACCTGCCGGCCGAAGAGCCGTCCGGAGTCCGACGCCAACTTGTTGGCCCTGGTGGAAGCGGGGACACGCGCCGTGACTATCGTGGGGAAGAGCTGGGACCTGCACGTCAACCAGGTTTTGGAAACTACCCTGGCCGAGAACCTGCGTATTATTCTTGAATCAGTGGCTTTCCTCAAGTCCAAGGGGTTGACCGTTTTTTATGACGCTGAACACTTCTTCGACGGATTCAAGGCCAACGAGTCCTATGCGTTGAGCACCCTGAAGGCCGCCGCTGATGGTGGGTCCGACTGCATTATTCTATGCGATACCAACGGGGGATCCTTGCCTGCCCAGGTTTCCGAGATATGCCGGCGGGTAACCGAGACGGTGTCCACACCTCTGGGCATTCACGCCCATAACGATGGCGAGCTGGCGGTCGCGAACACGCTGGCCGCCGTTGACGCCGGTATCACCCAGGTGCAGGGAACGATGAACGGGTATGGGGAGCGATGCGGCAATGCTAATCTCTGCTCCATCATTCCAAACCTGACGCTAAAGATGGGGCGTCCGACGCTGGCCGGCGGTGAGTTGTCCAGGCTCGCCGAGGTATCCCGCTACGTTAGCGAGCTGGCTAATCTCGCCCATAATCACCAACTGCCGTACGTCGGCGCCAGCGCCTTTGCTCACAAGGGAGGCCTGCACGTCGCCGCCACCATGAAGTGCGAGGAGAGCTATCAGCACATCAACCCGGCCCTGGTGGGCAACACTCGGCGGGTTTTGGTCTCCGAGTTGTCAGGTCGCGGGAACATCGTCTACAAGGCCCAAGAACTGGGCCTGGAGACCCTTTCCAAGGCCCGTGCCCAGGCAGTCCTGGCGCGGGTGAAGGACCTGGAAAGTAAGGGATTCCAATTCGAGGGGGCCGAGGCCTCCTTCCAGCTGTTGCTGTTCCGCTCACAGGAAACCTACCACCCTCCGTTCGAGCTGGTGGACTTCCTGGTTGTAGTGGAGAAGCACCGGCGGCCCTCGAAGCGATCGGACGAGGCCCTGGCTGAGGCCATGGTCAAGGTCAGGGTAGCCGGCGAAGAGGTCCACACCGCCGCTGAGGGGAACGGTCCTGTGAACGCTCTGGACCAGGCCTTGCGTAAGGCGCTCGCTCAGTTCTATCCGGCGGTCAACGAGGTGAGGCTGACTGACTACAAGGTGCGTATCTTGAACGAAGGTGCGGGCACCGAGGCGCTGATACGGGTGCTCATCGAGTCCAGGGCGGGCGAAGACGTCTGGAATACTGTGGGCAGCTCTACCAATGTCATCGAGGCCTCATGGTTGGCGCTGGTCGATAGCCTCGAGTACTGGCTCCTGAAGCAACGCAAAGGGCAGCAGCCGGACACCTAAGTAATCCGGCTTCCATCATGTCGATTGTAGGGGCGGTTCTAGAACTGCTCCTACGTTCAAGGATTGCAGAATTGCTGCCGGATTACCCGGAAGACCACCACACTAACCCTATGCATGCCTGGCGGCCCGCCGGACACCTATCACTGCACTACAACTTCCAGCTTGAATGTCCGTGACGGCGCAAGGCAGGGGGGCTGGTACTGCAGGCAGACGGGATCGCCCATAGCGTTGATCGTCGTCCGTCCCGTCTGTCTGGCCTCATAGACCCCCTGTGACCCTTGTCCAACAGCGACGCTCTCGACCCGGCTAACGATTGAAGTG
>Ga0082335_1000866_pt1 | contig 70733 bp, 73 predicted proteins | sample Subgrocontami58m_FD_72375 | JGI IMG/M metagenome (GOLD analysis project Ga0082335, IMG submission 72375) | Subsurface groundwater microbial communities from S. Glens Falls, New York, USA - GMW37 contaminated, 5.8 m (SPADES assembly) (version 2) ... | reverse complement strand
AAATCATCGAGGGTGTGAAGTTCATCGACGGGCTCGAGGTCGTCGCAACGCCGGCCGCCCCTCAGCCCCAAACCGCCGCCGCCTGATCCTTCAGGCCGTCACCAAAAATCGGCGATAGCTCCCCTTACACTTGGATTGCCGTCTTTTGTTTCAGCGAGGACTAAAACGTCGAAATCCACCTTTGTAAAAAACCCGCTCGTGCCCCCGGCCAGTAGATTGCCTTCCGAACCGATATAAGCTTCAGCGGCAACATTTTCACCACCAGGAGCCTTTTGAGCTTCGCGAATGCCGGCAAGAATCTGCGTGAGGCTTTGAGACACGAATGTTTTGAGGTCCATGCGTCTAACCAATCATACCTGCAAGCGCCGGCAAGAATGGAGCGATCACCGTCATATGCTCAGCCGCAAGACTGATGAACTTCTGGTAAGCAGGCAAAAAACCCTCTCGGTTCCCTTGCTCATGCCTCATCTCGGCCGTCGCGAGCAGAAGCGAATCAAGTTGCTCCTCGTCCTTGATCGCCGATTTTAGCGCATCACAAATATCGCCAAAAATATCGCCAACTACGACATTGGTTGATTGATCATGTGAGCCTATGTTCACGCGCGCATTGGAACCGGTGACGCTGACATTATAGTTCCCGCCAGCATGGGCAGGAAACATGCCTTTCCTTCTTACTTTTATCTGGAAGTGTGGGCCGAAATGCGCGTCGTAGAATACGGGATTTATTACAGTGAATGCCTCTTCCGTACCGTTGGGAAGCTCCCGACGTATTTCGTCTCCCGGATGTACAACAACGTTAGCGCCTTTGATCACAATTAGTTCCGCGCCTGCAAACTGCGCCTGTGGCTTCGAGCGAACGATCCCATCAGGCCCCACTATAGTGCAAGGATGCGTTTTGAAGCCCAGCACGTCCATCCTCCAAGGTAACTCTTGGTGACTGCAACGGCAGGTCGCCCGTAGAGTTGGCGCGCCCGAGAGGATTCGAACCTCTGACCTCTGCCTTCGGAGGGCAACGCTCTATCCAGCTGAGCTACGGGCGCAGGCGCGCTGCTTTTCTACAGTAAGCGCGCGTGCGCCGCAACGGCGGCGTCTGCCCCGAGACGACGTTCCGGAGACATGCTAAGCCGAAGCCCTGAATCTTGAGGGCATAACCTCAATCCTGAGAGACTGTCTTGGCGTTACTCGATCAATGGTTCGAGCGATTGCGCAACGCGCGCGACGAGCTTGTCGCCAATCCGCGATTCCAGCGCTGGGCGTTGAAAAATCCTTTCACCCGGCCCTTGGCGCGGCGGGGCGCGCGCGCCGGCCTCGATCTCGCCGCCGGCTTCGTCTACTCCCAGGTTCTCGTCGCCTGCGCCCAACTGAAGCTCTTCGACGTTTTGCGCGACGGCCCGTTGAGCCTCGACGCGCTGGCGACGAAACTCGCGCTTTCTGAGCCCGCCACGCGACGCCTGCTCGAGGCGGCCGCTTCGCTGGGCCTTGCCGAGCGACGCGGCGCGAAATACGGGCTTGGATTGCTCGGCGCCGCCTTCGCCGGCAATCGCGCGGCGCTCGCGATCGTCGAACACCAGCCGCTGCTTTACGCAGATCTCGCCGATCCCGTGGCGTTGCTGCGCCAGGAAAAGCGCGGCGCGCTCGCCGACTATTGGCCCTATTCGGATGGGGATGCGCCCGAGGCGCTGTCGGCGCAACAAATCGGTCCTTACAGCGCGTTCATGGCTGCGACGCAGCCGATGGTCGCGCGGGAGGCGCTCGACGCCTACGACATTTCGCGTCATCGGCGCCTCTTGGACGTCGGCGGCGGCGAAGGCGTGTTTCTCGCGGCCGCCGCGGCTCGCGCGCCGAATTTGCAGCTTGCTCTCTTCGATCTTCCCGCCGTGGCGGCGCGCGCCAAAGAGCGGCTCGAACAGGCGGGCCTGCTCGCGCGCGCCGACATTTATGGCGGCGACTTCCTCAATGACGCTCTTCCAGAGGGCGCCGACGTCGCGACCCTTATTCGCATCGTGCATGACCATGACGACGCTTCGGCGTTGAAACTCTTGTGTAATGTGCGCAAGGCGCTCGCGCCCGGCGCGACGCTGCTCATCATCGAAGGCATGTCCGGGATCAAAGGCGCCGAGCCGCTCGACGCCTATTACGGCTTCTACACGCTCGCCATGGGCCGCGGCGAGCCGCGCCGCGTCGAAGAGATCGAGGCGCTGCTGCGCGAAGCAGGCTTTGGGAAATTCCGACTCCTGCGCAATGCGTTGCCAGCTCTTGCGAGCATTCTCGTCGCCAAGGCGGTGTAAAGCCGCTCGTCATTACGACCGCGAGCACAGCGACGCGGGAGGCAGTCCAGACTCGAATGCACGAATTGTGGATTGCTTCGCCTTCGGCTCGCAATGACGACCCTCAGTGCGCCCTTCGCCACACGATCAGGCCCGCCGTCGATCCGTCCAGCCCTTGCGTAGATTCGCTGGGGTTTTCCACGATAGGCGCCAGGCGGTTCGCCAGCTCTTTGCCAAGCTCGACGCCCCATTGGTCGAAGGGATTAATGTCCCAAATCACCGACTGCACGAAGACCTTGTGCTCGTAAAGCGCGACGAGGCGTCCGAGCGTGCGCGGATCGAGATGTCGGTAAAGCAGAACGCTGGACGGGCGATCGCCTGGAAACGTCTTATGCGGCGCGAGGCGTGCGATGTCCTCCTCGCTCAGCCCCTGCCCGCGCAATTGCACTTTCGCTTCCGCTAGCGTTCGACCGCGCATAAAAGCTTCGGCTTGCGCCAGGCAGTTGGCGAACAGCAATTCGTGATGATGTTCGTCGGCGGCGGTGGGCTCGGCCGCGACGAGGAAGTCGATCGGGACGACGTCGGTTCCCTGATGCAGCAGCTGAAAGAATGCGTGCTGGCCATTCGTGCCGGGCTCGCCGAAAATCACTGGGCCTGTCTTATAACTGACGCGGGCGCCCTCGCGCGTCACCGACTTTCCATTCGACTCCATGTCGAGCTGTTGCAGATAGGCGGGAAACCGCGCGAGCCGCTGATCATAGGGGATGACCGCATGCGCGGCGCATCCCATCACGTTCCTATGCCAGATGCCGAGTAGCCCCATCAGCACGGGAATGTTTTGCTCAAGCGGCGCTTCGAGAAAATGCGTGTCGACGTCGTGTCCTCCCTGCAGAAACTGCAGGAAGCGCTCCGGTCCCACGCCGATCGCGAGCGCTAGACCGATCGACGACCACAGCGAATAGCGCCCGCCAACCCAATCCCAGAAGCCGAAGACGCGCGCGGGATCGATTCCGAACTCGGCGACCTTGTCGAGCCTGGTCGAGACGGCGGCGAAATGCGACTTCACCGCCGCTTCGCCGAGCGCGGCGACGATGCGGGCGCGCGCGCTTCTCGCATTCGCCATCGTCTCCTGTGTCGTGAACGTCTTCGATGAGACGATGAACAGCGTGCGCGCCAGATCGAGATTGTGCAGCGTATCGGCGAGATCGGCGCCGTCGACATTGGCGACGAAATGCATGCGCGGCCCCTCGCCGCGATAAGGCGAGAGCGCGCGCGAGGCCATCGCCGGACCCAGGTCCGAACCGCCGATGCCGATATTGACCACGTCGCTGAACGGCGCGCCTGTCGCGCCGCGGACGTCGCCAGAGCGCACCGCGCGCGCGAAGGCGAAAACCTTGTCGCGTTCGGCTTCGATCAGCGGCCGCATGTTTTCGCCGCCGACGAGAAGCGGACGCGACGAGAGATCGCGCAGCGCCATATGCATGGCGGCGCGCCTTTCGGTGTTGTTGATGAGTTCGCCAGAGAACAACGCTTCGCGCCGCGCGTCGAGATCACGCGCCTTCGCCAGCGAAATCAGCAGCGCGATCGTCTCGCGCGTCACCCGGTGCTTGGAGAAGTCGAAGAGAAAATCGTCGAGCTTGACGCTAAAACTCTTGAAGCGCGCCGGATCCTCCGCAAAGAGATCGAGCGTTCGCGTCCGCGCCAAAGCGGAGGCGTGGAACTTCAATGCGTCAAAAGCGACGGCGACGGCGTCCGACATTCTTTTCTCGAAAAGCAAGCGTGTTTCCTTAGCGATTTGTAGCCGATTCGAAGGCGGAGGGCGCGCAACGACTTTACGCCGCGAGGCTGGACCCTAAATTTTTACTGTATTGTGACAGAGGGATGTGAAATCCATATCTGTTACATGACGCTTTTCTGACAGCAGGACCACGATGGACGCGATTCACTTCCTCGACGTGCGCGACGGCGGCCCGGTCGCCCATGCGACGGCGCGGATTGACGCGGCGGCCGCGCTTCGCAAGGCCTGTCTTGGCAAGGTCGCGCCGATGGGCCGGGTTTGCCTTCCGCCAATTGACCGTATTGCGGCGAATTGGCTGAAGCGCTCCGCCTCCGCCTATCGGGGGGAGCTTGAGCGCATCGTCGCCATTCTCGGTTTTCCCGGCGCGATGACGCTGAACATGTCCTATCTGTTCGCCTGCACCACTCAAGCTTATGAAGACACAAACGGTCTGCCGCGCCTGCGCCGCACGCTCGACTGGCCCTTCCAGGGCCTCGGCAAGGGCGTGGAAATCGCGTTGCAGTCCGGCGCGGCCGGCGAGTTTTACAACGCCACCTGGCCGGGGGCCGTGGGCGTGCTGAGCGCGATGGCTCCAGGGCGCTTTTGCGCCTCGATCAATCAGGCCCCGATGAAGCGCCGCACGCAGGGCTCCATCGGCTTCGCCTATGACGCCATCCTCAATCTGCGCGACGCCTTGGCAAGCGAAGGCGGTTGGCCGCCGGACCATGTGCTGCGCTATGCCTTCGAAAATTGCGCAAATTTCGAGGCGGCGGTCGAGTTTATCGCCAATGCGCCGATTGCGCGTCCAACTCTCTTCACCTTGGCGGGGGCCAGGCGCGGCGAGATGGCCCTAATCGAACGCACGGAACATGAGGCGCGCGTGCTGCGCGGACCGGTCATCGTCGTCAACGATTGGCAGGAGCCGCAGGTCGGCTGGCAGGCGCGCATGAGCTATGAGAACAATGTGAACCGCAAGGCCGCGATGCGCGCCGTCGCGCCTGACGCGCCGCGCTTTTCCTGGGTGCGGGAGCCCGTGCTCAACCGCCTGACGCGGCTCGCAGTGGAAATGTGCGCGGTCGGCGCCGGCGATTTCGCCGCGCGCGGCTACGAGTGCCCCTATGTGAAGGGCCAGCCGGCCCCGGCGACCCAGGACTTCTGCCTGCGCGCGGCGACGCCGACGGCGCTCGCGGCCTAATCGAGTTTCGGTGCGCTGGCGCGCCGCAGCCGATCGTTGATCGCCTCGCCGAGTCCCCGCTCCGGCACATGCGCCACCGCGACATTGGCGATGTGGCGCGTGTCGAATTCCCGTAAATGCGCGAAAAGATTGGCCGCCGCCTCGACGAGATCGCCCGACGGCGAAAGATCGAGCACCAAGGTCCCGGGCTTGGCGCGCGGGGCGAGCCTGCCACCGAAATCGAGCGCCGCTTCGCCCGCGTTGAGCTCATGCGCCTCGAGCCGCAGCCGGGCTGCCGGCGCGTAATGGGACGGCGTCATGCCGGGCGCAAGGACATCCGCCCGCGCCGGCGCGGCAAGCTTTACGCCCAAGACTTTCTCGATCGCCTCCCGCGCGACCGCGCCGGGGCGCAGCAGAACGGGGGAGTCTTCACAGAAGGACACGATCGTGGACTCAAGACCGGCGGCGGTGCGGCCGCCGTCCAGGATCATGTCGACCCTGCCCAAAAGATCTTCGGCCACATGCGCGGCGGTTACCGGACTGACATGGCCGGAACGGTTGGCCGAGGGCGCCGCGATCGGCCGACCGAGCGCCGCGATCAGCGCTTGCGCAACAGGATGCGCTGGAACCCGAACCGCGACGCTCGGCAGGCCGGCGCGGGCGAGATCGCAGATCGAGCCGCCCGGCGCGACGGGCGCGACGATCGTCAGCGGCCCCGGCCAGAAGGCCGCGGCGAGACGCAGCGCTGGCTCGGGCAGCGCCGCCTCGCGACGCGCGGCTTCGAGATCTGCGACATGCGCGATCAGCGGATTGAACGAGGGACGGTCTTTTGCGTCGTAGATCCGGGCGACCGCCCATGCCTGCGTCGCATCGGCCCCGAGGCCATAGACGGTCTCTGTCGGAAAGGCGACCTGCCCGCCCTCGCGCAGGATCGCCGCGGCCTTGCCGATCGCCGCGGCGTCGGCCGGCGCAACAATCGTCACGCGTTGCGGCCGCTGTACGGAGGCTTGGGGATCGCCATATGCGCCTCGCGCAGCGCCTTCGACCAGCTCTCGCGCAAATCGCGAAAATACGGATCGTTTGAACCGATTCTGGTCGCGACCTCGATCTCGAGCGCGTCGCGACGCAGCAGCGCGATATCGATCGGCATGCCGACCGAAAGATTCGAGCGCATGGTCGAATCCATCGAAATGAGCCCGATCTTCAGCGCATCATAAATATCGGTGTCATAGGCGACCGCCCGGTCGAGTATGGGCTTGCCATATTTGTGCTCGCCGATCTGCAGATAATTGGTGTCCGGCGTGCATTCGATGCTGTTGCCGGCCGTATAGATCATGAAAAGACGGAGCGGACCCCCGGCGATCTGACCGCCGAGCAGCAGGGACACGTCGAAGCTGACGCCCTGCGCCGCAGGCTCCCCCTCGGCATTGCCCATCTGGGAGCGCGAAAGACGCACCGCGCGCCCGACGAGCTGCGCCGCATGCAGCATGTTGGGCGTATTCATGACGCTTTCCACGACGCCGCTCTCGGGATGCTCGATCCCGTCGCCGATCAGGTTCACGACGCCCTGCGTCACCGAGAGATTGCCCGAGGCGGCAAGCATCAGCACGCGCTCGCCGGGCCGCTCGAAGAGATACAGCTTGCGGAACGTCGAAATGTTGTCGAGCCCGGCGTTGGTGCGGGTATCCGCGATCATCACCAGTCCATCGCGCACGAGAATGCCGCAACAATAGGTCATGTGACTCCGCAGCGGTTCGCGCCAAACGCTGCAGGACTTACAAGTTTCGCGCCATGAGGCAAGTGCGGCGCGGCCACAGCGAAGGAAAATCAGTCGCCGTTTTCGCTCTTGTAGGGAAGCTCGGCCGCATGCTCGGCGGCCCATTCCGCCACCGCTGCGCGCTCGCGCGCCAGATAGTCCGAAACCGCCTCGGCGAGGCGCGGGTCGGCCAAGTAATGGGCCGAATGGGTGATCACCGGCCCATAGCCGCGTGCAATCTTGTGCTCGCCCTGCGCGCCGGCCTCGACGCGCTTGTAGCCGCGTCGGATCGCGAATTCGATCGCCTGATAGTAGCAGACTTCGAAGTGAAGGAACGGCAGCGCTTCCAGCGCGCCCCAATTGCGCCCGTAGATTGCGTCATCGCCAAGGAAATTGATCGCTCCGGCGATATGCCGCGCGCCGCGACGCGCCATGACCAGCAGGATGCGGTCCGCCATGCGCGCGCCGATCTCGTCAAAGAAGGCGCGAGTCAAATAGGGCCGGCCCCATTTGCGCGCGCCCGTGTCCATGTAGAAGTCGAAAAACGAATCCCAGTGCGCCGGACGAATGTCGCTTCCCGTGAGCAGATCGATTGCGAGGTCGTCGCCGAGCGCATCGCGCCTCTCGCGTTTGATCGCCTTGCGCTTGCGCGCCGTGAGCCGCGCCAGAAAATCCTCGAAGTCGGCATAGCCTTCATTGACGAAGTGGAATTGTTCTCCGGCCCGAGAGATGAATCCGGCGCCGCTCAGCGCAACGCGTTCCTCCTCCGTGCAAAAAGTGACATGAATGGAGGACGCGCCGCTCGCCTTGCGCAATCCCTGCAAGCCGGCAATCAGCGCGTCGCACGCGCCTTCCGGCGCATCACGCGCGATCAGCAGGCGGCGCCCGGTCACCGGCGTGAAGGGCGCGGCCACCTGAATCTTCGGATAGTAGCGTCCGCCCGCAAGCTCATAAGCCTGCGCCCAGCTCTGGTCGAAGACGTATTCGCCGAGGCTATGCGTCTTGATATAGGCCGGCGCGCAGGCGACAAGACGACCCCGCGAATCTTCGACGAGCGCATGCGCCGGCGACCAGCCGGCGCGCGCGCCGACCGACTTCGACGATTCGAGTGCGCGCAGGAACGCATGCGAGACAAAAGGATTGTATCGCTCGCCGACCGCGTCCGGCAGGCCGGGCGGATTGGCGCAGGCGTCCCAAGCCTCAGCCGCGACGGAGTCGAGCGATTCGGCGTATCGAACCGAAAATTCTTGCGCCAAGAATTCTTGCGCCATGTGTCCAGTGAAGCAGCAGCGTTTCAAAGCTTTCTAGCACAGCGCCGCGGCGCCCTCTAACATGGCGTGAAGAGCGACCTCATCCAAGCGCAACGTTTTGATGGAAGCAAAAAGCGAGCCGCATGAGAATTAACAGTCGCGACTACAGAACGATCTGGCTCGACGCCGATGGGCGGCGCGTGCATGTCATCGATCAGACCGGCCTGCCGCATCGCTTCGAGACGAGAACGCTCGCAAGTCGCGAAGACGCCGCTGAAGCGATCCGCGATATGACGGTGCGCGGCGCGCCGCTGATCGGCGTGACCGGCGCCTACGGCATGGCGCTCGCCGCCTGGCGCGATCCAAGCGACGCCGCCATCGAGAGCGCCCATGCGGCGCTGCTCGCCACGCGGCCGACGGCCGTCAATCTGCGCTGGGCGCTGGATCGGCTGCGCGCGCTACTCCTCGTGGCGCCGGTCTCCGCCCGCGCCGACCTCGCCTATTCGGAAGCCGCCAAGATCGCGGAAGAAGACGTCGCCGCCTGCCAGGCCATCGGCCGCTTCGGCGCCGAACTCATTCATAAAGCGCGCCTCGGCGATCGCCAAATCAACATTCTCACCCATTGCAACGCTGGCTGGCTTGCCACCGTCGATTGGGGCACGGCGCTGGCGCCGATCTACACGGCGGCGCGGCAAGGCGCCCCGATACATGTTTGGGTGGACGAAACGCGTCCGCGCAACCAAGGGGCGAGTCTCACGGCCTTCGAACTGCTGGGCGAAGACGTTCCGCATACGATCATCGCCGATAACGCCGGCGGCCATCTCATGCAGCACGGTTTTGTCGATCTCGTCATCGTCGGCAGCGACCGTACGACCCGCGCCGGCGACGTGTGCAACAAGATCGGCACCTATCTCAAGGCGCTTGCGGCGCACGACAATGGCGTGCCGTTCTATGTCGCCCTGCCCTCTTCGACCGTCGATTGGCGCATCGCCAACGGCGTGCGTGACATTCCGATCGAAGAGCGCAGCGCGCGCGAAGTCACCCATATCAGCGGTCGGGGCGCCGATGGCGCGCCGATCGAAATTCAGCTCACGCCCGACGGCTCTGCGGCGCGCAATTTCGGCTTCGACGTCACGCCGTCGCGCTTTGTCACAGGCCTCATTACCGAACGTGGCGTCTGCCCCGCGACGGAAGAAGGTTTGAAAGGATTATTCCCCGATTTGGCGGGTTAAGCTTCCAACGCCGAACTCACGCGGTCTCGCGCGTTCCGTAAGTCTTGAAACGCTCGACCGTGCGCATGATCTCGTCGTCGGAAAGCACCACAGGTTCGCCGGCGAGCGCGCCGAGATAGAAGACCTGCGCGAGCGCTTCGAGCTCGACCGCGCGCCACAATGCTCTGCGCATATTTGCGCCGGTGACGATGGCGCCATGATTGGCGAGCAGCACGCCATCGCGATCCGTGAGCCCGGTGACGACGAGCCGCGACAGTTCCACCGTGCCATAAGGCGCGTAATCGACGCAGCGCACGGTCGGGCCGCCGAAGGCGGCGATCATGTAATGCACGGCCGGAATATCGCGCCGCAAGGTCGCGATCGTCGTCGCATAGGGCGAATGCATATGCGCGATGGCGTTCACGTCCGGCCGCACGCGATAAATGTCGAGGTGAAAGCGCCACTCGCTCGACGGCGGCAAAGGACCGTCGAAGGCGCCCTCGCCAGCCAGCGGCAGGCGCGCGATCAGACCAGGGGAAAGCTCGCGGCTGGGAACGCCGCTCGGGGTGACAAGCGCGGCGTCGCCAACCCGCAAGGACAGATTGCCCGCAGAGCCATGATTGAGCCCCAGCCGCTCCATCTCCTTCGCGGCGTCGACGATCGCCGCGCGCTCGTCGCGCTCGTTCATGCGGGAAGCATTACAGGCGCGGCGCGGGCCGTGGCAAGACGAGCTGACGCGCCAAACGATCCGCACGAGCCGAGGCGAAGGCGAGCGCGCGATAAGAGCGATTGCATGCAAGCCCGCGATATTGCGCGCGCTCGGGTTGCGGTATAGGAGGGGCGTCCCCGTCTCGGGGCCGGTAGCTCAATGGTTAGAGCCGGCCGCTCATAACGGTCTGGTTGCAGGTTCGAGTCCTGCCCGGCCCACCAGGCTCATGGCGCCGTGCAGGCGCTGTTCATAGCTTCCTTTAGATTTCAAAGCGCCCTTTAGCGCCCGCGCCTTTCGATCGCTATTTGTTTCAAGACATTTATTCCAGAACGGCCAGGGGCGCCGCCCAGTTTCAGTTCATCCCCAATATCAGCTGGTTATAATCAAATCGGTTTGTCAGCCCACGCCTCGCCCCGCTCCCTCGCGACTTGCGCGGAACGAACGCTCGCAAGCTGCGTTATAGGGACGATCGCTTCAGCAAACGCGAACGTAAGCTTTCGACCCGTCGAAGCGACGATCTCCCTAAGATGCTTTTAAAGATCGGCTGAGGGATTTTGCGCATGTACATGACGCCCATCGACTTTATCGACCTCGGGTTTCGCACCTTCATGCGCAACCCATTTTCCCATCCCGAACAAATCTCCCTCCGGCAAGGGGAAAGCGACTTTCGCTTGTTGGGCGCGCGCGAGGGGGTCGTCGTGACGCTCGGTCCAAAGACGTCCTTTTTTGATCGGCCAAGCAGGTCTGTTTGCCGGTGGCCTGGAACACGGAGCTTTCCGCGCCAAAGTCCTCACTTCGTGCCGAAACGCTCCTGGATCGTGAACGAGTTCGCCACATTCCTTTACGTGTGTTTTGGCGGCGGAGACGTGAAACTCAATCGGATCGCCACTTCGGAGAAGCAAAGAGAAATTTTGCTGACGGCTGGCGAAGGCAACGTCGTCGAGAAAATCGATCTGACGAAACTTGCAGGCGACAATTCGCTCCCGCTCCTGTTTCTCCAGCCTGCCTATCTTTGTTCATCCGCCAATGTCGTGATTGAATCCGTTCCCTGTGACGCATCGACCATGAGTTGGGCGCGAGCGCCTTATGTCTACAGGACGTGCCCTGTCGACGATTCGTCGACGCCCGCGATCTTATGTCTTGCCGGTAAGACGATGATCTGGTGCGAACGGATCGAGCCGGGCGAGAGTCGGGACTACGCGCTTGGAAATGTCATTGCGACGACCGCCAATGTCGTTTCCAAACTGCGGCCAACCAGCCAAACGCATCCTGAGGATATGAGGGTCGCCGTAGTCGAACAGGATCGCTCCAGAGCGAATGCAATCATTTCGGCTTCCGCAAAAACCAGCCGCAACAGTTCGATCCGCATGCGACTGCGTGAATGCGCCGCCGCCACGAAAATCCTCTTTGAATCGATCCGCGCCCGTGAGGGATTCTTCGTGTGCGAAGTGACCAATGAATCTGACGCGCCGGCCCATGTTTTTATCCAACTCAACAAAGGCGATTTTTATGGCGGCTCAGGGCTCGTTGGTATCGTGATAAAACTCGTATCCAGCATCTTCCGTATGTCGCACCTGTCGCTGGGCCATTGAGCGAGGCGCTGCCAGGGAGTCGACGCGAAGGGTCTAAGTGGTGAGATCTCTCCGCGCCCGTTGAGCTATTTGGTATTCCCTCAACCGTGATGATGTGCATGCCGATGCGGGGCGAGATCGGCGGGCGTGGCGCGGCGGCTCAAGCCGCCCTTGGCGATCCATTCCTGCGACGCCGCCGCGGCGCGAGAGATTAGTTCGCCAGCGCGCGAGAAATCGTAAGGGGAAACGTTTAGCGGACAGAGCGCGGGCGCGAGATGCACGTCGATCTCTTCAGGCAGGCGCTCCAAGTCGCGGATCAATTGCCAGGCGATCAGCAGAGTGATCGCGTGCAGTCCGCGACCGACGGCGCTCGCCGGCGGCTTTTCCAAAGCGCAGGCGTAACCCGTCGGCAAGACGATAATCCTCGACGCGCCGAGCGTCATGGCGAGCCACAGCGGCGTATTGGCCGCGATCGCGCCATCCATCAAGGGCGCGCCGTCCACCTCGACAGTCGGAAAGATTCCCGGCACCGCGGCGCTGGCCATGATGGCCTCTACCGCCGAACCTCGCGAAAAAGTCACAGCGAAGCCCTGCATGTCCGTGGCGACAATGTAGACCGGCAGCCTCGCCTCTTGCAGCGCGACATAAGACAGATGCCGCTCGATCAAGCCGCGAAGCGAAGAAGGATCCACCAGATAATCGGCGTGGCGCAGCAAGCCGAGCGCCGCCGACAAAGTGAACGGGAAGATGTCCCGGCGACGCAGATTGAGCCAAATCTGCGCCAGTCTTTCAACCCCTCCCGCATCCGGCTGGCCGGCGAAATAGCAGGCGTTCATCGCGCCGACCGACGAACCGACGATAAAGTCGGGTCGCACGCCGGCGGCCGTAAGGCTTCGAAGCATGCCGACCTGAACCGCGCCGAGGCTGCCGCCGCCGGCCAGAACAAAGGCGGTTTTGGCGGCGGTTCCCCCGTTCATGGCGCATCCTTTCGGGCGCGTCGGCCGCGTCGGACCAAGAGTCTTCCGACGGATATCTAGGAGGCCAGGTGAGGTCGATCCATGCGCGCTCTGACTTGTCAGTCGCGCCGCCGCTCTTGAATTCGGCGCCGGCCTGCTTAATTCGCCATTGCGGCGCTTTCCCGAGGATTTTGCAATGGCTGACGACGAAAACCCCACCGTTAAAAAGAACAAATACCTCTTTGCCGGCGTCGGCGCCGTTCTCGGCGGCCTGACGGGCGTCGCCATCGGCGGTCCGCTCATCGCAGTCGTCGGGGTGGGACTGGGGGGCCTGCTCGGATACAATATGCTGAAGCGGCTGTGACGCGTTAATCGTCGCGCTGACCCAAAAACAGCATCACCAGCGCCGCGCAGCCGATGAAGCGGAACGCGGCCTGCTGCATATCGGGTCCTGAGCGCCACATCTGGAACCATTCGCCGCCAACGGCCATGAAGCCGAACAGGTAAAGGCCGACGGCGAGCGCAAGCCCCGCAGTGGCGACATCCTTGGCGGCGTTGAATTGCGTCGCCTGCGCCTTGCGCGCCAGCAATAGCCGCCAGACGCCGGCGAGAATGAGCGCGGCGGCGGAGAATTCGATTGCGATGATGAATGCATAAAACATTCGGTGCAGCGTCACGTTTGTGATCGCGCGCCACTCGAGCGGGCTGCCGGTCGGCACTTGGTCCATCGACATCACATGACTGACGACCTGGTAGTTCGTGTCGTAGTCGGTCACATTATTGATCGCGACAAGCAGAATGAGCACGCCGAGCGCAGCCGTCAGCGAAATCTTCGAATATCTCATCAACATGTCGACCACTCCCGGGCCCAGCCTAGCATGACCTGAGCCATTGATCTTGCGACGCGAGGGCTTACAACACAGTCTGCTCTCCCGTCGGACATGCGACCATGATCGATCTTTATTACTGGCCGACCCCCAACGGCCACAAAGTCACGATTTTTCTCGAGGAAGCGGGACTCGCTTATCGGATCAAGCCCGTCGACATCACGAAAGGGGACCAATTCAAGCCAGAGTTTCTCGCGATTTCTCCCAACAATCGCATGCCGGCCATTGTCGACCGCGCGCCGGCCGATGGCGGCGCGCCGGTTGCGCTCTTCGAATCGGGCGCGATCCTCGTCTATCTCGCGGAGAAGACCGGACGGCTTTTTCCCGCGGACCTCCATGCCCGCGCGCGAACGCTGCAGTGGCTGTTTTGGCAGGTCGGCGGACTTGGCCCGATGGCCGGTCAAAACCACCACTTCGCCAAATACGCGCCGGCGAAAATTCCCTACGCGATCGAGCGCTACCGTAACGAGACCGGACGCCTCTACGGCGTCATGGACGGTCAGCTCGCCAAGACGCCCTATCTCGCCGGCGAATATTCGATCGCCGACATCGCCTGCTATCCCTGGATCGTTCCGCATGAGGATCAGGGCCAGGATCTGCACGACTTCCCGCATCTCAAGCGCTGGTTCGAAGCGATCCGTTCCCGACCCGCGGTGATCCGCGCCTATGCGGCCGGCGGGCCATATGAGCGGACGCGTCTCGATTTCACGGCGCTGGAGCGCGAAATACTTTTCGGCCAGACCGCCGAGCGCGGCGGCGCGAAATAGGCTATGGCTGCGCGGCTTTTTTAAACAGGGACTCGCCGCATCCATGTCGAACGACCGCCAAACCGCCGCGCGAGAAACCGCCAGGGCGCTGATCGAAGTGCAAGCGGTGCTCGTGAATGTCGATAAGCCTTTCATAACCACCGCCGGCTGGGCGTCGCCTGTCTACATCGACATGCGCAAGATCATCGCCTTTCCGCGGCTGCGGCGTCGCCTCGTCGAATTCGCGACGCGGACGATCGAGCGCGACATCGGCTATGAATCGCTCGACGTCGTGGCGGGCGGCGAGACGGCCGGCATTCCCTTCGCGGCGTGGATCGCCGACAGCCTCATGCTGCCGATGCAATATGTGCGCAAAAAGCCCAAGGGCTTCGGTCGCAACGCCCGCATCGAAGGCGATGTGATCGAGGGCGGCCGCGCCCTGCTTGTCGAGGATTTGGCGACCGACGGCGGCTCGAAGAAGGATTTCGTGCAGGCGCTGCGCGACTCAGGGCAGCGCTGCGACCATGTCTTCGTGTTCTTCTTTTACGATATATTCGCCGGCGCGCGGGAGGAGTTGGCGGCGCTCGGCATCAGCCTGCATGCGCTCGCGACCTGGCGCGACGTGCTCGCCGTGGCCCGCGAGCACAAATATTTCCCCGATGACGCGCTGAACCAGGTGGAAGCCTTCATCGCCGATCCCGTCGCCTGGTCGGCGGCGCATGGCGGCCTCGCCAAGGCGAAAGGATAGCCCGGTCGGGGCCGGCGTTTTTAACTGCAGCGGATAAATTCGCGATAGAGCCAGCCGAGCCGCTTGCCGCCGGGGGTCGCCACATAGGCCCAGGGCTTGCCGTGATCGTCCTCGCCATAGCGCTGCACGATAATTACGTTCCCGTCTTCGATGGCGCCGATGATATTTTTGCGCTGATCGTGGCGGGCGATCGAAGCGCCCATGGCGCCCGTCGCCTTGCAACGATCGCCAGCGAGCGCCGTCGCGCCCCATGCGATCGCGGCAGCGAGCGCGGCGAGAGTGAGGCCGGCGAAAGGCGCGAGTTTCTCGGACATCAAAGGCCTCCCGATTGCGTTGGAAAGACCTATAGTCGGGGTTCGACAGCAGCGAATTGCGCCAACGCACGTGGAGCCGCCATGCGCAGAGTGATGTTACTTCTTATCGGGGCGCTGTCCACGCCATATGCGCACGCCGGCGAGCCGCCGCCAGGCTTCGCGCGCCTTGCTGACGTCGCGCCGGGCATCGTTCAGGAGATGCGCTATGCCGGCCCCGATAATTTCACCGGCGCCCCGGTTCCCGGCTATGGCGCGCCGCAATGCTGGCTGCGCACTGAGGCCGCCAAAGCGCTGGCCGCCGCGCAGAAGGATGCGCGCGCCCGCGGGATTTCGCTCGTCGTCTACGATTGCTACCGACCGCTCCGCGCCGTTTCGGCCTTCGTCGACTGGTCGCGCAACGACGACCAGCGGACGAAGACCGAACATTATCCGCGTCTCGCCAAGAGCGCGCTGTTTCCGCAGGGCTATATCGCCGAACATTCCACCCATTCGACAGGACTCGCCGTCGATATCGGCGTCAAAGGCTGGGATTTCGGCACGCCGTTCGATTTTTTCGATACGCGCTCATGGACGAAAGCAAAAACCTCGAAGACGGCGCGGGCGCATCGCGACGCGCTCGTGACGCTGATGCGCCGACACGGCTTTGAAAATTTTCCGCGCGAATGGTGGCATTTCACCTACAAAGGCGCGGACGGCGCGCCGAGCTATGATGCCGAGATCAAGTGACCCGTTCCGCGCCGGCGAGCTGAACTCAATCTTCATGCGTCCCTCCCTGCTCGATCCCGTCTTCGGTCGCGTCGCCGCACTGCCCGGCGTTGGACCGAAAACCGCCAGACTGTTCGATCGGCTCCTCGCCAAGCCCGGAGCCGAAGCGCGCGTCGTCGATCTGCTTTTCCATCTTCCGTCGACCGTCATCGACCGCAGCGTGCGGCCCACGATCGCCGCCGCGCCCCTCGAGACGATGGTCGTATTGAAGGCGCGCGTCACCGAACATCGTCGCCCTCAGGGCCGATATTCGAAATCGCCCTATCGCGTGCTTGTCGAGGATGACACCGGCGACGTCGAACTCGTGTTCTTCCTCGCCAATCCCGACTGGATCGAACGCAGCCTGCCGCTTGGCGCGACGCGCTGGATCTCGGGACGCATCGAGCTTTATGACGGCCGCCGCCAGATCGTGCATCCGGACCGCGTGCTCGACGAAGCTGGATTGGCGAAGCTCCCCGCATTTGAAGCCGTCTATGGCCTCACCGAAGGCTTGCAGGCGCGTTACGTTTTGCGCGCGACGGAAGAAGCGCTGAAGCGCCTGCCGAACCTTCCAGAATGGCAGGACTCCAGCGTTCTCGCCACCAATAAGCTTCCCGCATTTGCCGAGGCGCTGCGCGCCGCGCACCGGCCGGCAAGCGCCGATGCGCTCTCGCCGCAGCATCCTGCCCGTCAGCGTCTCGCGCTCGATGAATTGCTCGCAAGCCAGCTCGCGCTGCGCCTCATTCGCGCCAAGATGCGGCGTCCCGCGGGTCGCGCGCACAAGGGCGACGGCCGCTACGCCCGAGCGATCGAATCCGCCCTGCCGTTTCGCTTGACGCGCGCGCAGCAGCGCACGCTTGACGAAATCCGCGCCGATCTTGCGTCGGAACAGCGCATGCTGCGGCTCGTTCAGGGCGACGTCGGATCCGGCAAGACCGTCGTCGCGGCGCTCGCCATCGCGAGCGTCGCTGAGACCGGCCGGCAAAGCGCCTTGATGGCGCCGACCGAGATCCTGGCGCGGCAGCACTACGATCGGCTTACGCCAACGCTCGCGTCCGCGGGACTGCGCGTCGCGCTGCTGACAGGCCGCGCCAGGCCGAGCGAGCGCGCAGCGCTCCACGCCGCCATTGGAGCGGGGGAGGTCGATGTCGTCATCGGCACGCATGCTCTCGTGCAAAGCGATCTCGCCTTTCACGACCTCGGCCTCGCCGTCGTCGACGAGCAGCATCGCTTCGGCGTCGAGCAGCGGCTGGCGCTCGGCGCCAAGGGCGACGCCGTCGACGTGCTGGTGATGACCGCGACACCCATTCCGCGCACGCTGGCGCTGACCGCCTTCGGCGACATGGACTGCTCGGCGCTCGACGAAAAGCCGCCCGGCCGCACGCCGATCTCGACGCGCGCGCTTCCGGCCGAAAGAATTGATGAGGTGATTGCGGGGCTGCGCCGCGCCTTGGCGGAGGGCGCGCGGGCCTATTGGGTCTGTCCGCTCGTCGAGGAGAATGAGGAGCTGGACCTCTCCGCTGCGCAAGCGCGCCATGCGGATCTCTCAAAGCTTTTTGGCGCGGCGGTCGGCCTCGTTCACGGCCGAATGAAGGGCGGCGAGAAGGACGCCGTGATGGAAGCCTTTCAGCGCGGCGAGGTCAAAATTCTGGTGGCGACCACGGTCATCGAAGTTGGCGTCGACGTTCCGGAAGCGACGATCATGGTGATCGAACACGCCGAGCGCTTCGGCCTTGCGCAGCTGCACCAGCTGCGTGGACGCGTTGGTCGCGGCTCGGGCAAGTCCTCATGCCTGCTTCTGTATAAGGGCCCGTTAAGCGAAGCGACGAAGGCGCGGCTGATGATCATCCGCCAGACGGAGGACGGATTTCGCATCGCCGAGGAAGATCTGCGGCTGCGCGGCGAAGGCGAAATTCTCGGCGTGCGGCAGGCCGGTCTGCCGAGCTTTCGGCTCGCCGACCTTTCCGCCCACGCGCGTCTCCTCGCCGTGGCGCGCGATGACGCCGAATTGATTCTGCGTCGCGATCCCGAGCTTGCGAGCGACAGAGGCCAGGCCTTGCGCGCCCTGCTCTACCTCTTCGAACGCGACGACGCCGTGCGCCTGCTGCGCGCCGGCTGATGCGACCTCAAAAGCGACGCGCGATCACGATTCGGTTGCTGTTGACGCCCTTCACATTGTTGGCGACGCCCCAGCAATTGCTGGTTTTCGTAAAGCTTTGCTCATTGACGAGCACGCCTAATCGCTCGAACGGAAGATCGACGAGCGCGCGCCAGACCAGTTGTTCGAGCGGCAGCGCCCCGCCCCTGACCTCGCCAACCTCGTAAGCGACGTGACCGCCCGGCTTCACGACTCGCGCCAACTCTTCGAAAACGTCGCGAGTCATCGCGCGCCAGTCTTCCGGCGCGCGAAGCTGAGAGAGGCGGATGCTCTCGGCCTCGATTCCCGCGAACCAGTTGCGCAGCCAATTGTCGCCGCGATAGTCGACGACGTCGAGAAAGGGCGGCGACGTGACGACGAGGTCGACCGTCGCATCAGCGATGTGCTGCAAATGCGCGGCGTCCGCCACGACGAGCGGCGCGTCGCAGGCCGTCGGCCCCTCCTCCGCCAAAAGCGCGCGCGATTTCTTGAAAATCAGCTCTGCGATGTCGCGCCGCGGCGGCGTTTGTTCCCGACGCGCATTGATTTTCAATTGCGCCTTCACGGAAACGGCCTGGTTCGGCGGCATCGTATAGACGGAAAAAAACCCGGGAGAATGGCCGGTCAATCGATTGAGCGCCACCATTCGGATCCAGTCGTCGACGGCGTCGAGACGTCGATCATGCTCGCGCGCGAGCAGATACCCACGCAACGCGCAAATCTGCCGCAGCGTCTCGGAATGATAGAAGGCGCGAAGGTCGTCGCGTTCGACGTCGCCGCGTCCCCAGGGCGCGGCCGCGAGCCTGGCCTCGATCTCGCACAGCGCAGGAGGCCGCAGCCGCGGGCGCGTCAGCAGCAGCGACAGCGGATTGGCGTCGGAGCCGATGGGCCTCCGCCCCATCAGCGCCGCTTGCAAGATAGTCGTGCCGCGGCCCATGAACGGGTCGCAGACGACGTCTCCTGGCTGCGTCAGCCGATCGATGAAAAAGGCCGGGAGCTGCGGTTTGAAACAGGCGCGATAGCTGATCTCATGCAGCGGATGCGCGCGCCTTTGCCCGGCGGTCCAGAAGGCGTTGAGATAATAAGGAACGCCGTCTGCGACAACGGCGCGGGTTGGAGCGCCGAATTCTGCGGACCAACGCAGGTCGTGGAAGAATTCCGTTTCCGCGAGCTTTTCAACTGCGCTCATGCTCAGTCGCGCTGACGATCGGCGAGGCTCGGCAATGACTTGATTCTTGCTCCAGCCGCGCGGCGCGCGAGAGAAAGCTCATATTGCGTCTGCAGCTCCAGCCAATCTTCGGGCTGGACGCCGAACCAATGTCCGAGCCGCAGCGCGGTATCGGCGGTGACGCCCCGCTGGCCGTTGAGGATGGCGGTGACCCTATTGACCGGCACGTCGATATCTCGCGCCAGATCCGACGCCGTCAGTCCGAGTTCCTGCAAATGACGGGCAAGAATTTCGCCAGGATGCGACATCCCATTCTCCATCGACGCCAGTTTGGATTTTGACGGGCGCGCGCGAACGCTCTCGCGTCGCAGATGCGTCGGTCGACGCGCATTTGCTGGCGCTTCCCGCCGAACGCCGATCAAAAATCTTCTGGTGAGCTCTTCATGGTAGCGGCCCATGTTCCGCCCCCGCCGAATATTGTTTCCGTAAACCATATTATCTGGTCCGTAAACTCGGCTGAGGTCGTTAAGCGCTTTCACCCTCGATCCATTTGGCGCGCGTTTCGGCGATGAAGTCGGCGAGGCGCCCGGCGCCGATGGCCGCGCGCAGGCCCGCCATCAGCTCCTGATAATAGGCGACATTGGCCTGGGTCAGCAGCATCATCCCGAGGATTTCCCCTGCTTTGACGAGGTGATGCAGATAGGCGCGCGAATAATCGCGCGCGGCGGGGCAGGATGACTGCTCATCGAGCGGCCGCGGATCCTCGGCGTGGCGCGCATTGCGCAACGTCACCCGTCCGTGGCGGGTATAGGCAAGGCCGTGTCGGCCAGCCCGAGTCGGCATCACGCAGTCAAACATGTCGATTCCCCGCGCGACGGCCTGAACAACGTCGTCAGGCGCGCCCACGCCCATTAGATAACGAGGTTTTGATTCGGGCAAATGCGGGGCGGTCGTCTCGAGCATGTCGAGCATCACGTCCTGAGGCTCGCCGACGGCCAGTCCGCCGACCGCGATTCCGTGGAAATCCATATCGGCGAGCGCCTTGGCGCTTTCGATCCGAAGCCGCTTCGATTCGCCGCCTTGCACGATGCCGAACACCGCCCTGCCCGAGCGTTCGCGAAACGCCTGACGCGAACGCTCGGCCCAACGCAGCGAAAGACGCATGGCGCGTTCGGCCTCGCTTTCCGAACATGGCAGGCGCACGCATTCATCGAGCTGCATCTGGATGTCCGAGCCCAGCAGATCCTGAATTTCCATCGAGCGCTCGGGAGAAAGATGATGGCGCGAACCGTCGATATGCGACTGAAAAGTCACGCCGCTTTCATCGAGCTTGCGCAGCTTCGCAAGCGACATCACCTGAAAGCCGCCGGAATCCGTCAAGATCGGATAGGGCCAGCGCATGAATTCATGCAGTCCGCCAAGCCGCGCGATCCGCTCTGCGCCCGGCCGCAGCATCAGATGATAGACATTGCCGAGCAGAATGTCGGCGCCCGCGGCGCGCACATCTTCGACGAACATCGCCTTCACCGTCGCCGCCGTGCCCACCGGCATGAAGGCCGGCGTATGGATTGTTCCGCGCGGCGTCTGAATCTCGCCCTGGCGGGCAAGACCGTCGGTCGCCAGAACGGAGAAAGAAAAAGCCTGCGTCACTTGTTGTCCTTCGCGCCGAGTACGGCGAGCTTCACGATGCGATAGCAACCGCTGTCGCTTTCATTGAACCACACGGCGAATTCTGACCCGACCTTTATCGTCGCGTCGCGCAAATCGGTTCTCCAGCTCTCGCCATAACCAAAGTCGACAATTCCGTCGCGCCGCAGGATGAATGGACGCACGCTATCGCCGTCGAGCGCGAATGCGCCAAAAAGATCCCACGTCGAAACGATGCGCGCATCATCAATCCGCGCATCAATCGTCATCGGCGCTTCTTTCGGGTCGTCGCGCCACAGCGCTACAATGCGCACCTCTCGGGCGGCGCTCATTTTTCGCAACGCTGCAGCAGACAGGCGTCGCCATAGGAATAAAAACGATAGCCGCTTTCGATGGCATGCGCATAGGCGGCCTTCATCCGCTCGAGGCCGGCGAATGCGGCGACCAGCATGAACAGCGTCGAGCGCGGGAGATGGAAATTGGTGAGCAGCATGTCCACGGCGCGGAAGCGATAGCCGGGCGTAATGAAGATCCGCGTGCGCGCGGCATAAGGCGCAAGCCGTCCGGTGTCGTCCGCGGCGCTTTCGAGCACGCGCAACGCCGTCGTGCCGACGGCGACGATGCGCCCGCCTCCCGCCCGCACCTCGTTCAGCGCCTGCGCCGTTTCAGCGTCAAGCCGGGCGAATTCCTCGTGCATCTTGTGCAGGTCCGTGTCATCCGCCTTCACGGGAAGAAAGGTGCCTGCGCCCACATGTAGGGTAACGCGGTAAAGACGAACGCCGCGCGCTTCGATCGCCGCCAGCAGCTGCGGCGTGAAGTGCAGGCCGGCGGTCGGCGCCGCCACCGCTCCCGCCTCGCGCGCAAAAATCGTCTGATAGTCTCTTTCGTCGCGCGCGTCGGCCGAACGCTTGCCCGCGATATAGGGCGGCAAGGGCATGGCGCCCGCCTGCTCTATCGCGACATCCAGAGCGGGTCCGCGAAGCTCGAAAGCGAGCGTAATCTCGCCGTCCTCTCCCTTTGCTTCGACGCGAGCGTCGATCTCGCCCCCATGGCCCATAAAGCTTATGCGATCTCCGATCGCGAGTTTCTTCGCCGGGCGCATCAGCGCGCGCCAGCGGGAAGCGTCCAGCCGTTCGATCAGCGTCGCTTCGACATTGGCGCTCAACGCCTCGCGCAAGCGCCGACCGGAAAGCCGCGCGTGAATGACGCGCGAATCGTTAACAACGAGCGCGTCGCCATCGCGCAGATAATTGGGAAGGTCCAGCACGCGCCGATCTTCGAAGCCTTCCTTCGCCGGCACGACCAGCATGCGCGCGCTGTCGCGGGGATTTGCAGGCCGCAGCGCAATGCGCTCGGCCGGAAGTTCGAAATCGAAAAGGTCGACGCGCATGGAAGCTCATATAAAGATGGCCGGGACAAGCCCGGCCATATGACGCGTCGGCTGCAGCAACGTCCCTAGCCCAACGTCGCCTTGACGATCTTGTCCGGATCTTTCACCGGTTCGCCGCGCTTGATCTTATCGACATTCTCCATGCCGGAGATCACCTCGCCCCAGACCGTATATTTATTGTCGAGGAAGCGCGCGTCATCGAAGCAGATGAAGAACTGCGAATTGGCGCTGTCGGGGCTTTGCGCGCGCGCCATCGAGCAGGTGCCGCGCACATGCGGCGCGCTGTTGAACTCGGCCTTGAGGTCCGGATACTTTGATCCGCCCGTGCCCGTGCCGCGCGGGCAGCCAGTCTGAGCCATGAAGCCGTCAATCACGCGATGAAAGACGATGCCGTCGTAGAATCCTTCCGAGACGAGCTTCTTGATATGCGCAACATGATTGGGCGCGAGGTCTGAACGAAATTTGATGACGACCGGCCCTTTCGTCGTCTCAAGCGTCATGGTGTCGGCGGCTTCGGTCATTATCATTTCCTTTGATTTTTGCAGGCGTAGCGGCTCTTGAACTCAGCTCTCGTCGCCAGCGACGCGCATCTTGATGATCTTATCCGGATCATCGACCATGCCATTATTGGACTTCGAACCCTTCTTGATCTTGTCGACGACATCCATGCCCGAGACCACTTCGCCGAATACGGTGTATTTGCCGTTGAGCTGCGGCGCGTCTGCATAGACGATAAAGAACTGCGAATTGGCCGAGTCGTTGTCGCCTGGCTGACGCGCCATTCCGAGGACGCCGCGCTTGAACGGCGTATTCGAGAACTCCGCCTTAAGATCGAGATAGCGGGAGCCGCTCATGCCCGTCCCCGTGGGATCGCCAGCCTGAGCCATGAAACCGTCGATGACGCGATGGAACGCAATGCCGTCGTAGAAATGCTCCTTCGCGAGCTTCTCAATGCGCTCGACATGCTTGGGCGCGAGATCAGGCCGCAGCTTGATGGTGACGCGGCCATCCTTTGTGTCGAGGTAGAGTGTGTGGTCATCGGCCGCGCTGGCAGGCATGGCGCTAAGTGCGGCGGCGGCCGCGGCGGCAAGGATGAGACGGCGCGTGAATTTCATGAAGCCTCCCTATGTATTGCCGCGCCTTTTTATGGCGCGTTTGAGTGCGGCGACGGCGGCGGCCGGCGCAAAGGCCGACACGTCGCCGCCAAGCGCCGCGATCTGGCGCACGAAGGTTCCGCTGACGTGGCGTAGCCCTGGCGAAGCCGGCAGGAAAATCGTGCGAATGTCGGGCGCGAGCGTCCCGTTCATCCCCGCCATCTGCATCTCATAGTCGAAATCGGCGCTATCGCGCAAACCCCGGAGAATGGCGCAGGCGCCGTGCTGGCGCGCCGCCTCGACGACAAGTCCGTCAAAGCCCGCGACCTCGAAAGCGCAAGACGCGCCCAGCCCGGCGCAGGCCTCGCGTATGACCGCCGCGCGCTCGTCGAAAGAGAGCCACGGCTCCTTGCCGTGGTGCACGCCGATCGCGACGACGATCTTGTCGAACAGCGCCCCGCCCTGCCCCATCACGTCGAGATGGCCAAAGGTCAACGGGTCGAACGTGCCGGGGTAGAGGGCCGTCCGCGCGGTGGTGGCAGAGGTCGCGATCATCGCAGCGGTATAGGAGATTTTGCGCGGTTTCGCGAGACGGTGAGCGCCTTCGCGGCCACAACCCGCTGCGCGCCGCCTACGATTGCCCGGAAGTCGCGCCCTGGCGCTGCTTTTCGGACCCGCCTACACTCGCGCGTTGCGAGCGGAGCGCTACAATAGATCAGGCGCATCCGGCGTGAATGGCCGGGCCTACGAAGGAGACTCCAGCATGGGACTTTTGGATTTTCTGACCGGAAAAGGCAAACCGGGGCCTGCCCCAGACGCGCTCAAGAAAACGGCCGAGGCTACCCCTAAGGCCGAAGAGAAGCCCGCCGCCGCAGGGTCGTCCGCGACAGAGACCTTCTACGTCGTGAAGCCAGGCGACACGCTGTGGAAGATCGCCGAAGCGCATTACGGCGCCGGCAAGGGCGCCAAATATATGGAGATCTTCGAGGCCAATCGGCCGATGCTGACCGATCCCGACAAGATCCAACCAGGCCAACGCCTGCGCATCCCAGACGCGCCGACTGGTCCCTCGGCCGGGGGCGAGTGGAAGCCTCCAAGCGAAATCGCCAGCAAATAGGGCTAGCCGACAGCTTCGCTTCTGGGCAGAGCAGATCCCGGACAGGCGCCATAAGCGCTAGGGCCGAATTTAGACCTTCGTCGCGTCAAAGGCGGGGACGGCGCGCGCAAATTCCTTAAGCCACGAGACAAGACGCTGGTGGTTTTCTCGCCACGCGCCCGCGAAACGCAAATCAAGATAGCCCAGCGCGCAGGCGACCGCGATATGGCCGATGTCGACCGAACCGGCCGGCGGGGCGGCCTCGAGCGCGCCGAGCGCCCGATCGATTTTGCCTTGCTGAAGCGCGATCGCCTCATCGTAGCGTAAGTCTTCTGGTCGATTGAATGTTTCGTAGCGGATCAATAGAGCGGCGTCATTGATCCCATCGCCGAGCGCCTGCAGCCGCAAGGCCGCGAAGCGGACCGTGGGCTCGGTCGGAATGATGCGCCCGCCGCCGGCGAGATGATCCAGATATTCGGCGATGACCCGACTGTCATACAGCGATGATCCGTCCTCCAGAACCAACGTCGGGATTTTACCGAGCGGGTTCTGACGACGCAGACTGTCGGCAGGATCGGATGCATCGGCGGTCGCGATTTCGATCCTTTCCGACAAGCCGAGCAGGTCGGCGGCGATTTGGATCTTCCTGGCGTAGGGCGAAGCGGGATGAGAGCGCAGAACGAGCAAGCGAGCTCCTTGACAGTATCGCCGGTGTGGGTTGTTCTTGATGGCACGTCGCGTTCGGCAGTAGCAACATCTGCCTTTACCGCGCAAAATTCTTTTATCGCCGCTCGAGCGGCGCCGCACGTTGAAATGCAGAAAATATCTTTGTTTGGGCACAAAATCGTTGTGTGTGGCCTGGCCCTGCTCCTCGCAGTTGTCGCTCGGGCCGACGATTTTGCCTTGCGAAAAATATTGGCTGAGAACTGCACTCTTGCTGAAGCAATCGTCAAGGGGAAGATAGTTTCTTCCGACTCGCAACCCAACGCATTTACGGAAACGCGCTTCGAAGTGATCGAGAGCGTACGTGGACCGATCGAAGCCGGAAGCACCATTACCTATTACTCTTTTAGAGAGACGGGGAGGCGCAACGCAGCTGAACTACAAAACGACATGATAGTTTTCTTGGTGTCGAAAACAGTTGGCGGGGTCAGGCTCTGGGGAACCGCCATAGATTTTTCCGAGTTCATTTCTTCCCGCCTGAGCCACAAACTACTTCAAGAGTGTAAATTTAGGAGATTGAAATGAAACTTCCTGCTTTTGAGCAATTAGTGCCTAACTATCCAGTGGGCCATGATGCAGAAAATGTAAAGAAAGACATAGGTGGAAATGTAGACGCCGATTGGATAACGAATACGTGCGTGATTAGAATTTCCAAAGCATTCAATTACGCGGGTCATAAAAAGTGGCAGATCCCGAATGCGTCCGACGACGGCTTGAGCACCGTTTCCGGAAAGGACAGACTACAATATGCCTTCAGAGTTCAAGAGTTTATAGATTTTCTTCGTGACACCTACGGCAGTCCGCAGGTTATCAAGAGCGGAAATGCGATCTCACGAGAGCCGTTCCGCGGTTTCACCGGAATCATTGCGTGGCGGGTAAACGGCTGGACCGACGCTACCGGCCATTTCACCCTGTGGGACGGACAGAGAGGACTTTATGAAGGTGACCACACTTACTTCGATTTTCCAACGAAAAGGCCAGACGGCGGGGGGCCCTGGTTGACTAAAGCAGAACTCTGGAGGTGCTGAGTAATATGTCGGCGGCATCTAGGCCGAACCGCGCGCTCGGTCCCTGGCCCAGCAAAACGTCGATGGCCAGGGCGTGACGGCAAAGCCCCTTATCATCAATCACTCGCCGACGAGCCACGCAACCTCAAAGCCCGCGCCTTCGCCCTGCGCCATCCGCGCAGCGAGGAAGGAAAGGATAATTCGCGCTTCTTCTTCGAACACGAAGGGCGGATTGACGATCGCCACTCCGCAGCTGCGCAACCCCTCACTGTCTCCGCCAATGCTCAACGAAAGCTGCAGGATGCGCCGTATGCCGCTTTCCCTCAGCCTATTGTGCAATTTCCGAATGTCGCGATCGCTCTTGGAGGGATGCCACAAGGCGTAAATGCCGGAACTCCATTTCGCATAGGACTTATGCAAAGCGTCGAATGCGGCTTCGAACTCGTCCTCGCGCTCGAAAGGCGGATCGATCAGCGCGAGCCCGCGCCGCTCCTTGGGCGGAACATAAGCGCCAAGTCCCACATAGCCGTCGATATGAATCGCCTTAATGCGCTCGTCGCGCGAGAACCGGCGACGCAGCGCCAAGAAGGCGTCGGGCCGCAACTCGCAGAAAATCGCGCGGTCCTGCGGGCGCATCAATTTCTGCGCGATCGACGGCGAACCTGGATAGAGCGCGGGCTGTCCCTCGTGATCGCGCGTCCCTAGACAATCGATGTAGGGCGCAAGCAGCGCGCGAACGTCCGCGCTCGCGCCGGAGAGATCAGCGAGACGCCCAACGCCGCCGCGCCACTCGAGCGTGCGCTCCGCCTCATCCGCTGAAAGATCATAGGCGCCCTCTCCTGCGTGCGTATCAATCACGCGAAACGGCGTCTCCTTGCGCCTCAGATAGACCAAGAGGCGCACAAGCAGCGCATGTTTGAAGACGTCGGCGAAATTGCCGGCGTGAAACCCGTGGCGATAGTTCATATGCGCTACAGCGGCGCGGGCGCGCTGATTTCTCGAACGTGGCAACCGCGCTGCGTAACGGCAGGACAGGCGCGAAACTCGCGCAGGTCCTTGGACAGGCAGATGCGCACGCCGTCCATAACGCCCCGCCGGCACGACACCGCCATCATGCCGGGCCGCAGCCGTGGATTGGCTTCGTAGAAGGCGCGCTCGACGTCGATCGGCGTAATGGTCTGGTCGCGGGTGGGTTTGATGAAAAGCGGCGGGATGGCCACGGCCGCATGGGCGCGCGCCACATCGGCGAAATAGTCGCTCGGGCTTTTGCCGCTGCAGACTCCATGCTTGCGCCACTCGTAACGCGCGAGCCGCTCGTCGGGAAACAAGCCCGCCGCTTTTTCGAGCGCGACGCGCGATGGGGACGGCGCGCCCGGACATTCGCTCGGGACGCCGCTTTCATATTGCGGCCAGAGCCCGTGAACGACGAAGCCGAGTCCCTTCCCCGGCTCGCACTGGTCGCGCGCGCCCTCGACGCTTTCGCAAAATCCTGGAGACCAGCTGAGCGCCAGCACGTAAAAGTCGAAGTCGCGCGCCGCGCCGGCCCGCGAGGCCGCGCGATTGGCGCAATCCTCCGCCGTGCAGTCGCCTTCCTTCGCGATAGCGCCGAAAAATCCGCCCGACGCCACCGCGCCGACCAGTAACGCCCATGCGGCGCAACGAACGAAAACTCTTCTCATCTCAAACGACTCTGCAAATAGGACGCGCTAAGGTCCGGCGGCTCGACAATTCGGACTGAAGGCATGATTACGGTCCAGCCCGACGACGCACCATGTCACGCCAGGTCCTGCGCCGATGAAGCCCAAGGATTCTCCGATATTATAGACGACCTCGCGTCTCACGCCGTCGTTAAAAAGCGCCAGTGCGCGACAATAGCGACGGGGAATATAGCTCAGGCCGTTGTTGCGCGCGCCGATGTCCTCGACGCCGTCAAAGTCCACAATGACCAGAGGCGAATTCCAGAACCAGGCTTCTCTCGCGGCAAAACCCTTGACGACTTCGTTGAGAATCGCCGGATCGATGCAGTAGGGCGTCAGTCCTGAGTAAGGCAGAATTCGAAATTCCGCCGGCGGGTTTTCCTCGCGTGCGGGCTGGGCGGCCGCCGCAGCCGCGGCAAGCGCAAAAAGCGCGGTCGCGGCGGCGCGCGTCCAAATTCCGCCAGACCCCCGGTTACGGCGCCGCATCTCGCTTCTCCTAAATCCCGCCCAGTCGCCGACGATTGACGCCAAAACCGCTCCATGCGTCAAGGCTATGCGCCACACAATTAAGAGAAGAATCGCAACAAGGATGCCAAGGCGTCCGGGACGCGCTATAATGGCGTCCATGTCTAGGAGCGTACAGACCCTGCGCCGCATTATGGCGCTCTTTCTTGGCGCGTTGTTGACGAGCGCGACGCCCGGCGCGTCCTTCGCGCAGGACCCCTTTACGGAATTCTTTGGCGGCATCTTTGGCGGCCATCCGCAGCATGGCTGGGGGCCTCGCGGCGAGCCAAGAGTGCGACGGATCATGCCGCACCGCGAGAATCGCGCGCCGACATACTGGCACGGCCAGACGGATAATCCGCGCCGCGCGGCGAAGCGTACGGACGGCGGCGCCACGGACCAGTCTCAGACCCAGCCGACGTTCGTTGTCGCGACGATCGGCGACACTCTCGGACTGCTTCTGGCAAACGGCCTGAAAGACGGATTTTCGGATCGCCCAGACGTCGCCATCCTTCGAAAAGGCCGGGAAAGCAGCGGTCTCGTACGCGAAGACTTCTACGATTGGCCCAAGGCGGCGAAAGAGATCGCCGCCGACCCGCAAAAGATCAATGTCGCCGTCGTCATGCTCGGCAGCAATGACCGTCAAGCGATCCAGCAGGGCCAAGAGTCAATCGAGCCGCTGTCGCCGCGCTGGCGTGAAATCTACGCAGCGCGGGTCGACGCGGTGATTGCGGCTTTCAAGGAAAAGAATATTCCGGTCGTTTGGGTCGGTCTGCCGGTCATGAAGAACGAGCGCCTGTCCGCCGACATGGCGCAGCTCAATGAAATCTTCAAGGCGCGCGCGGCCCACGCCAATATTCCCTATGTCGATCTCTGGGAGGCGATGACCGACGAACATGGGCAGTACAGCGCTTTCGGGCCGGACATCAACGGCCAGATCGTCAAGCTGCGCTCCGCGGACGGCGTGCACTTCACCGAGGCCGGCGCGCGCAGCGTCGCCCATTTCGTCGAAGGCGAGATCAAGAAGTATTACGACGCCTCTCGCCAGCAGGCTCCAGTCGCTGACGCGCCGGCGACTCCCCAACCTGAGGCGGCGGGCGCGACTTTGCCCCAGCGGCCCGCGGCGGCGGCGCCAGCGGACGGTCAGCCGATCGTATTCCGCTCGCCCGTGGGCGGGCCGTCGGCGGCGCCGAGCTTGCCCGAACGACCTGCCGTTGGCCCGACGCAGCAACTGACGGCCGCCGGAGCGGCGACAGAGCTCGCCAGGCGCACCCCGGCCGGCAAGGCGGCGACGGACGCAGGCACGCCCGCGCAGGCGCTCGCGCGACATGTTTTCATCGAGGGCGGGGACCAGAATCCGCGCAGCAATCGCGCTGACGATTACAGCTGGCGCCCGGCGACAAACGCACCTTCTCAGCCGCGCTAACGATTTGTGCGTTTGCGCACGGAACGCTTTTCGGTGGTTCTGCATTCTCTCTGCACGACAGAGAAATTGTGGAGCCGCCGTCATGTCCCGCCGTCAATTCAACGCCAGCCGCTTTCTGAAGGTCGCCGCCGTCGCCGCATTCGCGGGACTTTCGTCGTCCGCCGTCAACGCTCAGGAACGCTCCTTCATGGCGCTGTTCGATCCGTCGGCGGGCGCGCAGGAAATGACCGCGTCCTACGATGACGCCCGTGAGCAGCAAGCCTATTATGGCGGCCAGGATCAGCAGGCCAATTATGGCGCGCAGGACCCGCAGGCCTATTACGGGGATCAAGAAGACGCGCGGCTCGCGCGCGAATATCCGACCACGACGCGCGAGATCGTGCAGGATCCGACCAATGAGCGTCCTGGCACCATCACCGTCGACACGAACAATCGCTATCTCTATCTGTCGCTGCCGAACGGACAGGCCGTGCGCTACGGCGTCGGCGTCGGCCGCCAGGGCTTCACCTGGAAAGGCCGGACGCATATCGGCCGCAAGGAAACCTGGCCGGATTGGACGCCGCCGGCGGCGATGTTGAAGCGCCGTCCCGATCTGCCGCGCCATATGGTTGGCGGCGAGGACAACCCGCTGGGCGCGCGCGCGATGTATCTTTTCTCGGGCAATCGCGACACGATGTTCCGCATCCACGGCTCGAACGAGCCCTGGACGATCGGACAGGCGGTCTCGTCGGGCTGCATCCGCATGCTGAACACCGACGTGACCGATCTGTTCAGCCGCGTGAAGGTGGGCGCCACGGTCGTCGTGCTGTAAGCCGGCTCTCTGTCAAACGAAAGGCCCCGATCGCCGGGGCCTTTTTATTTTGCGCCTATTCGAGCGAGCAACTGAACACGAGGTTGGTGAGCGCCGAAAAGATCACTTGAGTGGCGACCCAAAAGCCGATCAGCGACCAGGCGAGCTTGTATTTCTCGCGGCCATAAAAGAAGGCCCCTACGAGCGGCACGATGAGAAAGTAAAATTGCCAGGGCGTGCTGACGAAGGTGTCACAATACCAGAGATTTAGCTTTTCACTGACCATTTACTCTCACCTTGGCAGATTAGTTTCGCCCATCAGGAATTCGTCCACCGAGTGGGCGCATTGGCGTCCCTCGCGAATGGCCCAGACGACGAGCGATTGTCCGCGCCGCATGTCTCCACAGGCGAAGATCTTCTCGCGAGACGCCCGATAGGCGCGCGTGTCCGCCGCGACATTGCCGCGCGAATCGAGATCGACGCCGAGCGTTTCGAGCAAGCCTTCCCGCACCGGCGACACAAAGCCCATCGCAAGCAGCACGAGATCGGCTTTGAGCTTGAAGTCGCTCCCGGGCTCCTCCTGCATTTTTCCGTCGACGCGCACGCAGCGCAGCGCCTTCACCGCGCCTTCCGCGCCTTCGAATTCGCGCGTCAGCACCGAAAATTCGCGCGACGAACCCTCGTCGTGGGAGGAGGAGGTGCGCAGCTTCAGCGGCCAATCGGGCCACGTCTGCAGCTTGTTCTCCTTCTCAGGGGGAAGCGGCATGATTTCGAGCTGGGTGACCGAAAGCGCCCCCTGGCGCACCGAGGTGCCGATGCAGTCCGAGCCGGTGTCGCCGCCGCCGATGACCACGACATGTTTGCCGGTGGCCAGGATCGGCTCGTTGGTTGAGAGCGGCTCGCCCGAGACCCGGCGATTTTGCTGCGGCAGAAAATCCATGGCGAAGTGAACCCCGCGCAATTCGCGGCCGGGGATCGACAAATCGCGCGGCTGTTCGGCGCCGCCGGCGAGGACAACGGCGTCATGGCCTGCGACCAGATCGGCGGCGGACAGATCGACGCCGACATGAACGCCGCAGTGAAACACCGCCCCTTCCGCTTCCATCTGCTGGACCCGACGGTCGATGAGGCGCTTCTCCATCTTGAAGTCGGGAATGCCGTAGCGCAGCAGGCCGCCGGCCTTGGCTTGCTTTTCGTAGACATGCACGTCATGGCCGGCGCGCGCGAGCTGCTGCGCCGCCGCAAGTCCCGCCGGCCCGGAGCCGACGACGGCGATCTTCTTGCCTGTCTTGCGCTTGGGCGGCTCGGGAACGACCCAGCCCTGTTCGAATCCGCGGTCGATGATCGCGCATTCGATCGTCTTGATGGTGACCGGCTGGTCCTGGAGATTCAGCGTGCACGAGGCTTCGCAGGGCGCCGGACAGACGCGGCCGGTGAACTCCGGAAAGTTGTTGGTGGAATGGAGATTGACGAGCGCGCGCCGCCACTCGCCGTGGTAGACGAGGTCGTTCCAGTCGGGAATCTGATTGTTGACCGGGCAGCCATTGTGGCAAAACGGAATGCCGCAATCCATGCAGCGCGAGGCCTGGCTGCGCGTGGTCTCGTCCGACAACGGAATGACGAATTCGCGATAATGGCGAATGCGGTCGGCCGCCGGCTTATATTTGCGGTCATGCCGGTCGATCTCGAGAAACCCCGTCACCTTACCCATCTTGTCGCGCACCTCTCGCGCCGCGCGTCGCGGCGGCAACGGCAATTCTCGTCGGCGCGGCAGTCTCGCGGGGAAAAGCCAATTCGCTTTTCCGAGCGCCCTGAGCTGTCGCAATCTTGGATGTTTTCTAAACGCTTTCGAGGGGTCGCCGTCAAGCCGCGAAGCTTCCGCGTCATGAGCTGACGATCGCCAGCATCCACTCCAGCATCCACTATTGAGTGCTGGGACGCATGCCGCGCTCCGCCGTCGCGATGCGGCGAGACTGATCCTCCTTAATGAGGGTGTGCAGCAATTTCACCTGCCGCTGAGCCTTCGCCTCATAAAGCGCTTCATCGGCCACCGCGAGAAGCGCCTCCGCGTCTGCGCCATGTTCCTTCACCAGAGCTATGCCGACGCTTACGCCGATCGTCGCGTGAACGCCGTCGCCGAGGTCATAAGGCGCAGATATGGAAGTCGTCAGCCGGTGACTCAGCTCCGCCGCCTGCTCGCTCGTCAAACTCTTGGCGAGCACCACGAATTCGTCGCCGCCAATCCGCGCCGCCACGTCGGTCGCGCGCAAGGACTGGCGGAGGCGCTCCGCGACCGATTTGAGCAGCCTGTCTCCGGCGGCGTGTCCGTACGTGTCGTTGATCGCTTTGAAGTTGTCGAGATCAAGAAAAAGGACGGCCAAATCGCCGCCCTGCGTCGGCGCGTTATTCAGGTTCGCGTCGACGGCGGCGGCAAGTCCGACACGGTTCGACAGGCCGGTGAGCGCATCATGCTTGGCCCGGTGGTCGTTCAAGCGTTCGGCCTGCATCGTCGCAATAAGCATTTTATTTAAGCTATAGGCGGCGGCGATCATGGCGGCGAGATAGAAGGGAATCTGAAGAAAAACAAGATAAAGCAACGGTTCGCCAGAGAGGGCGGCGCCCGGCAAAAACGGGCCGAGGCTCGTCAGGATCATCGCGCCGGCGAGACGCGGCGCGCCAAAATTGCGAAATCCGATGCCGCCGACCATGGCGGTCCCTGAGAGACAAGCGAGCGTCGCGGACACCCAATCGCCGCTTGCGAGGCTTATCAAGGCGCCGTAACCGACGCCGCTGCTCCAGAAAAGCTGAAGCAGGAGATAAACATCGGTCGGCGTCTGGCGATGCTCGAGAGCGGCGCGACGCGAGACGCTCAGGACGACCAGACGCACGGCTCCGAGCACGATTTCAAAGACGAACCAAGCGACGAAAGGAGGCGTCTGTTCGCGCGCGGCAATCGCTCCCGCCACGACAATCGTATTGATGATGCCGCCAAAGAAGACTGGCAGGGTTCCGAACAACCCGCCGATCAACGCCACTTGGATGTCATGAGTCGCGCCATGACCCGGGTTCACGAGCCACCGCATCGCGGGCCAGCGCGGCAAGCTGTAAACTCTAGAGTCCTCTTGCATCAGGCTTCCTGGCCGCCGTCAAGGAAAAACCGCCGAGTTTAAAACAGGTTAGCCCGACTCCCTCTCTTTAACAATCACTACTGACAAAGGCAAAGGCTACGCGCAAGTATTCCGCTCGTCAGTCGCCCAGATCACTCGCCCGCAGCCTTCAGCTGTTGCGGCAGTCCTTTGCGCGCGTTGATTTCATTGAGCGCGCGCCGATACTCGACCGGCATCACCTTACGGAACTTGCCCACGTAATTTGGCCAATCCGCCAGAATGTCGCGCGCCCGCGTCGAGCCAGTGTAGCGCAGGTGATTGGCGATCAGCTGACGCAACCGCTCGGCGTCGAAGCGCGTCATGTCGCTCATCACGTCGACGCGGCCATGGCCTTCCAGATCGCCGGACTGGTGATAGGTCTCGGTCATGACGGCCTCCTCGTCGCGCACCGGCTCGAGGTCGACCATCGCGAGATTGCAACGCGTCGAGAACGCGTCGTCCTCGTCGAGGACATAAGCGATGCCGCCCGACATGCCGGCCGCGAAGTTGCGGCCGGTCTGCCCAAGAACCACCACGACGCCGCCCGTCATATATTCGCAGCCGTGATCGCCAACGCCCTCGACGACGGCGAGCGCGCCCGAATTTCTCACCCCGAAGCGTTCGCCGGCGACGCCGCGGAAATAGCATTCGCCGGCAATGGCGCCATAGAGAACGGTGTTGCCGACAATGATCGAATTCGAGGGGTCGATCTGCCCGGCGTCGCGCGACGGATAGATGATCAGCTTTCCGCCCGAGAGCCCCTTGCCCACATAGTCGTTGGCTTCGCCTTCCAGACGCAGCGTCACGCCGCGCGCGACAAACGCCCCAAAGCTCTGGCCCGCGGTGCCCGTCGCGCGAATGTCGATCGTGTCCTCGGGCAGTCCCGCATGGCCGTAGATGCGCGCGACCTCGCCGGAGAGCATCGCGCCGGTGGCGCGATCGACGTTGCGGATCGGCGTTTCGATGGAAACCTTCGCGCCGCGATCAAGCGCCGCGCGCGCTCCGGCGATGAGCGTATTGTCGAGGACCTTATCCAGGCCGTGATCCTGCGTCTTGCTGTGACGGATCGCTCCGCCTTCTCCCTGCGGCTTGAAGAACAGCTTGGAGAAATCGAGACCGCGCGCCTTCCAATGCGCAATCGCCTTCTCCTTGTCGAGCATTTGCATCTGCCCGATCATTTCGTCGAAGCTGCGATAACCCATGGAGGCCATGAGTTCGCGCGCTTCTTCGGCGACGAAGAAGAAGAAGTTGATGACATGTTCCGGCAAGCCGACGAAGCGCTTGCGCAGAACGGGATCCTGAGTCGCGACGCCAACCGGGCACGTGTTGAGATGGCATTTGCGCATCATGATGCAGCCCGCCGCGATAAGCGGCGCCGTCGCGAAGCCGAACTCGTCGGCCCCGAGCAGCGCCCCGATCACGACGTCGCGGCCGGTGCGCAACCCGCCGTCGACCTGCACGGCGATGCGCGAACGCAGATTGTTCAGCACGAGCGTCTGATGCGTTTCGGCGAGCCCGATCTCCCACGGCGAGCCTGCGTGCTTGATCGACGTCAGCGGCGAAGCGCCGGTGCCGCCCTCGAAACCGGAGATCGTCACATGATCGGCGCGGCCCTTGGAGACGCCGGCGGCGACCGTGCCGACGCCAACTTCCGAAACGAGCTTCACCGACACGGCGGCGCGCGGATTGGCGTTCTTCAGATCGAAGATGAGCTGCGCCAAATCCTCGATCGAATAGATGTCATGATGCGGCGGCGGCGAGATCAGGCCGACGCCGGGCGTCGAGTGGCGCACCTTGGCGATGACTGCGTCGACCTTGTCGCCGGGCAGCTGGCCGCCTTCGCCGGGCTTTGCGCCCTGCGCCATCTTGATCTGAATCATGTCCGCGTTGACGAGATATTCCGTCGTCACGCCGAAGCGGCCGGACGCCACCTGCTTAATGGCGCTGCGCATTGAATCGCCGTTCGGCAGCGGCTTGAATCGATCCGCCTCTTCGCCGCCCTCGCCGGTATTGGATCTGCCGCCGATGCGATTCATGGCGATGGCGAGCGTCGTATGCGCCTCGCGCGAGATGGAGCCGAACGACATCGCGCCAGTCGAGAAGCGCTTGACGATCTCGTTTGCCGGCTCGACCTCGTGGAGCGGAATCGGCTTCCGACCGTCCTCCTCGGCGCCTTTGACGCGGAACAGCCCGCGCAGATTGAGAAGCTTCTCGTCCTGCTCATTCAGGAGCTTGGCGAAAGCGCGATATTTGTCTTGCGCATTGCCGCGCACCGCATGCTGCAGCAGCGACACGGTTTGCGGCGTCCAGCTGTGCGCTTCGCCTCTGATGCGGAAGGCGTAATCGCCGCCGACGTCGAGCGCCTCCTTGTAGACGGGCGCGTCGCTGAAGGCGAGGCGATGGCGACGCACGGTCTCGCGCGCGATCTCTTCGAGCCCGACGCCTTCGATGCGCGTCGTCGTGCCGGTGAAGAATTCATCGATAAAGCTTTGCGCAAGGCCGACGGCGTCGAAGATCTGCGCGCCGCAATACGACTGATACGTGGAGATGCCCATCTTGGACATCACCTTGAGAATACCCTTGTCGATCGCCTTGATGAAGCGCTTGACGGCCGTCGGACCGTCGACGTCGGAGGGAAACTCCGCCGCCGAAGCGATGAGCGTCTCAAACGCAAGATAGGGGTTGATCGCCTCGGCGCCGTAGCCCGCGAGGCAACAGAAATGATGCACCTCCCGCGCCTCGCCGGTCTCGACGACGAGGCCGACTGAGGTGCGCAGCCCTCTGCGGATCAGATGATGATGCACCGCCGCGGTCGCGAGCAGCGCCGGAATCGGGATACGGTCCGGCCCGACCATGCGGTCCGAAAGGATGATGATGTTGTAGCGGCCGCTGACCGCCTCCTCGGCGCGTTGACAGAGCCGCTTGATCGCGGCGTGCATGCCTTCGGCGCCCTTTGCGGCGTCATAAGTGACGTCGATCGTCTTGGTGTCGAAACTATCCTCGATCGTGCCGATCCAGCGGATCTTTTCGAGATCCTCGCTCGTCAAGATCGGCTGGCGCGTTTCGAGGCGCTTCTTGTTCGCCGAGCCTTCGTGGTCGAGAATGTTGGGCCGCGGACCGATGAAGGACACGAGGCTCATGACCAGCTCTTCGCGGATCGGATCGATCGGCGGATTGGTCACCTGCGCGAAGTTCTGCTTGAAATAGGTGTAGAGCAGCTTCTCCTTGTCGGAGAGCGGCGACACGGGCGTGTCCGTGCCCATCGAGCCAATCGCCTCCTGGCCTGTGACGGCCATTGGGAAAAGCAATAGATCGAGGTCTTCCTGCGTGTAGCCGAAGGCCTGCTGACGGTCGAGCATCGACACGTCCCATCGCGCGGGACGCGTATCGACGGGCTTCAGATCCTCGAGCTGAATTTGCGTGCGCGCCAGCCACTCCTGGTATGGATGAGAGTTCGACAGCTCCTTCTTGATCTCGTCGTCGGAAATGATGCGTCCCTGCTCCAGATCGACAAGCAGCATCTTGCCGGGCTGGAGACGCCACTTTGTAACGATCTTTTCTTCGGGAATCGGCAACACGCCCATTTCTGAAGCCATGACCACGAGACCGTCGTCGGTGACGAGATAGCGCGCAGGCCGCAGCCCGTTTCGGTCTAGCGTCGCGCCGATTTGGAGCCCGTCGGTGAAGGCCATGGCGGCGGGACCGTCCCACGGCTCCATGAGCGCCGCATGATGCTCGTAGAAAGCCTTGCGGTCGGCGTCCATCAGCGGATTGCCGGCCCAGGCCTCCGGAATCAGCATCATCACCGCATGCGCGAGCGAATAGCCGCCGCGCACAAGGAATTCGAGCGCGTTGTCGAAGCAGGCGGTGTCGGACTGGCCCTCATAGGAGATCGGCCACAGCTTGCTGATCCCGTCGCCAAACAGAGGGGAGGAGACCGACGCCTGGCGCGCCGCCATCCAGTTCAGATTGCCGCGCAGCGTATTGATTTCGCCGTTATGCGCGACGAAGCGATAGGGATGCGCAAGCCTCCAAGAGGGGAAGGTGTTCGTCGCGAAGCGCTGATGCACGAGCGCCAGCGCCGAGATAAAACGCTCGTCCTTGAGATCGAGGAAATATTCGCCGAGCTGCGAGACGAGCACCATGCCCTTGTAGACGATGGTGCGCGAGGAGACTGAGACGGCGTAAAACTCCCGTCCGCCGTTGCCGAGCCGGTAAATTTCGTTCGAGGCCGCCTTGCGCGCAAGATAGATGCGCCGCTCAAAGATGTCGGCGTCAGCGACATTCGGCCCCCGCCCGATGAAGATCTGCGCGTGATGCGGCTCGACGGCCTTCACCGCCTCGCCGAGATCGCTCGAGTCGACGGGAAGATCGCGCCAACCAAGAGCGACGAGCCCCTCTTCTTCGACCGACTTTTCGATGATGACGCGCGCGCGCGCGCGCGTCTCGGGATCGCGCGGCAAGAAAAACTGCCCGATGGCGTAATCGCCGGGGCCGGGAAGCTCTATGCCGAGCTTCGCGCACTCCGCTTTGAAGAACTCATGGGGGATCTGAAGCAGGATGCCGCAGCCGTCGCCGAGCTTCGGATCAGCGCCGACGGCGCCGCGGTGATCGAGATTGAGCAATATCTGCAAGCCCATCTCGACGATAGCGTGCGACTTCTCGTTGCGCATGTTGGCGACGAAGCCCACCCCGCAGGAATCATGCTCCTTGGCGGGATCATAAAGCCCTTGCGCCTGCGGAAGAGCGGGGTCGCGGCCGAGCGGCTGCGGTCCCGCTTCAGCGAAGTGCTCGGCGGCTTTCGTCATTTTCGGCGTCTCCTCGACAGGACCGCGCGCCTTTTCCTGCGCCCCTCCCGCCCGCTCATCGAACCATAAAACTGTCGTGGGCGTGACCTAAATCGTCACGCAACCCGACTCTCGCATTCCCCGTAACGCAGGCTCCGCAACATCGATTGCGAATCCCTCGCGTCCTCGTCTCGCGCGTTCGGGCGCAAGGCAAGGGACGCGCCACTTTGCGAGCCCTCTCATTTACGTTGGCCGCGGCGCGTGTCGAGCGGCGACCTTGAAAATGAAACAGAGCTTCCAAAAGCGAGCGCCGCTTTAAGGTCAGCAACGCTGACATATCTGCGGGCTAAATTACTGCCAGATTTGCGCCGAAGTGACAAGCAACCGCTTGGGCTTGGGGCGCTTGACGGTCCAATGCTCGCCGCAATGTTGTCAGAGCATCCGCGCGGCCGAGAGGGCTTGGATAGGGAAGAAACAATGCGGTCATTCAATGGGAAAGCGGTTTTGCCGTTCGTGTTGGCGCTGGCGGCGAGCGCCGCCGTTCCCCAGCACGCCTTCGCGCAGTTTTTCTTTCGGCCGTTCGCCAACATCTTCCGCACTCGAATTCCCGCCGAGGCTCCGCCAGCCTTCGCCTCCCGTCCCGCCGTCGCTTCGATCCTCGGGCGCACCGGCTTTCAACTGGTCGGACCGCTCGGTCGCCGAGGCGATCAGATCGTCGCCACCGGCGTCAGTCGCCGCGAGGGCGAGATGCGCTTTATCATCGACCCCTACGAGGGTCGTATTTTGCGAGCGGTGAGAGTTGGACCTCGGCCTATGTATGATCGGGGACCACGCTATGGCGGCGATTACGGTCCCTCCGGCGACGATGCTTATGGCGCGCCCCCGTCGACCGGCGGAGCTCCATACCCGCCCCCAGGCGCCGGCGGTCCCGGTCCCGGGGCGGTTGGCCCCGGCCCGGCCGCTCGCGGCATTGACAATGGCCGCTACCCGGATGGGGAACGCGGACGCCAGCAGCCCGGCGGCGCAGCTTTGGCGGATAAGGCGCCGAACAGCGCCACCCAACAGCGTGCTCGGGCGGCTCAGAAAAGCGCCGCGCAGAAGAGTTCGCGCGCAATCGCCCCGACGACGAAGCCCATGGCGACCACCGCGGCGCCGATGGCGATCGCGCCTGCGGCGTCCCCTGCTCCGGCTCCGGCCGCGGCTACGCCGGCCGAGCCCAAGGCTGCGCCGGCCGCCGCCCAGTCGCAAGAGCCCAAGCCGAACGCTCAGAGCGCCAAGACGCCGCCCGCGTCGAGCACGGAGCAGAAAGGCCCCGATTTAACGGCGACGCCTCCGGCGGCGACAGCCGATAAGACCGCTGGCGACAAGCCGGCGACTTCGGCTCCGCCAGAGCCCAAGTCGAACGAAGCCGACGCCACGGCGCCGGCGAAAGCGGCCCAGGGACCGCAGCCGGCCACGGAAAGTTCAGATAATCCGGCCCCAACCGCTGCTGAAAAGGCGCCGGACTCTGGCGCGGCTCCTTCGGCGCAGGCCGCCAAGGAAACGCCGACGACCGCGCCCACCGACAAGCCGGCGGCGGATTCGGCTTCGGCGCGGCCGAACGCCGACGCCAGCACGCCGCCGCAAGCGCAAGCGACGCAGCAGTCGCCGCAAAGCCCTGAAAGCGCCGCCTCATCGCCAGCGCCGGTCTCGGCTGATCATGCGCCAAGCGCTGCTCCAGTGGAGCGGATCGCCGAGAAGCCCGCCACTCCGTCGCAAAGCGTGTCCACACCTGCGAAGCGCGCAGCGGCCGTCCGCGCCGCCGGAGGCTCCTCGCGCCGGGCGATCGTCCCGCCATCAGGCGCGAGCGGCACGACTGTCGTGACCCCGACGGCGTCGACGCCGCCAGCTTCCGCCCCGATGGGTTCAGCGACGGCGAAAACGCCCGAGGACGCCGCAAAGCCAAAGACCGGCGGATAACAAGAGAGGCGCCCGAAAGGGCGCCTCTGGCAGTTCTCTCGGAACTTTCGTCGTTACGCAGCCTTGGACTCGACGATCGTCGCGGACGGCGTCGTCACGCCGATGTCAATGCGGCGGGGCTTCTGCGCCTCGGGAAGTTCGCGCACGAGATCCACGTGCAGCAATCCATTGACCAGACTCGCGCCGGTTACGACGACGTGGTCGGCAAGCTGGAACCGGCGTTCGAACGCCCGTGCGGCGATGCCCTGATGCAGGACCGCGCGGCCGTCGGAAGGCTGCGCCGGCTCTTTCGAGCCTTTGACCGACAGCGCGTTTTCCTTGGTCTCGACGGACAGTTCCTCGCGCGAGAAGCCCGCGACCGCCAGGGTCACGCGATAGGCGTTCTCGCCGGTGCGCTCGATATTGTAAGGCGGGTAGCTTTGGGACGTCTCGAAGCCGCTGGCCTGATCGAGCAGGTTGAACAGACGGTCGAAGCCGACGGTCTGACGGTACAGCGGAGAGAGATCGAACTGACGCATGACATATCCTCCAGTTGAGCGACATGCGGCGCGCTAGCGTTATCGCGCCGCGCCTCTTAGCGCGTCCGTTACGGCCCGCGCTGGCAACGATTTAGGAAGCGCTGCGGCGTCGTTCAAGAGGCCCCGTCGGGATCGGCGACGCCGTATTTCAGGCCGGCAGCGCATGGCGCTCGGGCGCGCGAAACGGCGACTCGAGAGCCAGCACGAGCCTGACCAGATCCGCCTGACGGCTCGCGCCGGTCTTCTGGAAGATGCTTTTCAGATAGCCTTTGACGGTTCCTTCGCTCAAACCAAGCGCGCGCGCGGTCGCCGGGACGCCGCCCACTTCGGCGATGGCGAGCAGCACCGAACTCTCGCGGGCGGTGAGGCCGAACATGCCCGCGGCGACCTCTCCACTTTCGCTGGAGTTGAGCGCGAGCCTGCGCATGAACAACGCCGACAATCCCTTCGACAGCGGCAGCACATGCATCACGCAGCAGCGTGACTCCCCGCGTTTCACCATGATCGCGAAGGCTTCCGCATCGGCCCCGCCGATCCGGGCGAGCGCACGCTCCAATGCCTCCTTTGCGCGCGGATCGCGCACAGTCAGCGTTTCGCCGCAGATCGCCAGCGCATCGCCTTCGCCGAGCATCTCGTCGGCGCTGCGATTCCGATGGACGACGCGCATCCTGCCGTCGACGACAAGCACGGGCGACATCAGCTCCTCGAACAATTCGACGAGAGCCGATGTGTCAGGCGCCGGCTTGTGCCGCGCGATGGCCTTCGCGAGATGCGGCAGAAGCGCGTCAAGGCGCCTCTTCGCCTCGATGTCGGCGAGACCTGTGGAATCATCGCGAAAGGCGACGAATAGGCAGACGCCCGTCTCGGAGCGATGAATGACGCCGCCGATGATATCGGCGAGGCCGAAGGGCGCCATCCAGCGTTGGTAGGCGCCGCTTTGTTGAAGCTCGTCCCGCGAGACGAAGTCTTCCGACGAGAACGCCCGACCGGCGCCAATTTCGGCCAGGACGCGCGCCTTGACGGGATCGAGTTTGCGATGATTGCGCAGATATTCGACGATCCACGCTTTCTCGGCGCGTGTCGAATGCTTGAGCTCCAACAGCGCCGAACAACGGTCTTCGAACAGCAGCGCTGCAAAACGCGCATCTAGGAAACGCACGATCTCGTCGAGCGTATCTGGCCAGCGCTGCGCGTCGGCGCCCGCGGCTTTGATCGCCGCGATGACGCGCGCATCCGCATCTTTCGTCGAGGTCATGTCTTCACCCGGTGCGACCTCTCGCCACACCTTCGCAAAGCCGGTCGTCGCGATGGCGCTTGCCGCGCAGCGAAACGTCTTATTGCCCTGGAGTCCTAGAAGAATCGGCAAAAATACCAGGGCCCCAATCAATCGCAGCTTAGCTTCTGTGTTGCGCAACTGCAACAAGGACAAGAATTTACGCAAACGCCGAGCGTCACCCTCCCGATCGGGGGGAAACGGAGAAAAACGTAGCGGCTAAGTTGCACAAAATGAATCGGCGCGGCGGCATGTCACCTTCGGCTTCGACGAAGACAGCACAGACGGACGCAAGGCGGAAAGGCCTGCGCGCCTTTCTTGCCGCGACGCTTTTCGTCGTTTCGGCGTTGATGCAGGCGACGATCGCGCCGCATGCAGCCCTGTCGGCGACGCAAGAGTTCTGCGTAAGTAGTCACGACGCTGCGAACGGGAAGACGCCGAGCGGCGCGCCGACGCACGGCTGGCACGCGCACTGCGGCGCCTGCCCGATCGGAACTCCGCCGATCATTTCCGAAAGGCCGCCGATCGCGCGGCTCGAACAGCCGCCAACCCCACTTGTCTATTTCGACTCCTGGCCTTTCGAACCGCGCGAACGACGCCGGCCCGGCGAAACGCGCTCGCGCGCGCCTCCCGCGCTCTCCTGACGAAACAGATCACGCACCGTTTCAACCGCCGTTCGCCGGCGGATCAGGAGAACTCATCCAATGTACCGTCCCGCTCTACTGCGCGGCGCAAGCGCTTGCGCGTTGATTCTCGCCTCGCTTGCGACCGCCAAGGCCCAAGTCTCTCTTCCGCAGATCGTCGTCGGCGCGGCGCAACGCCAGGGGCCGCCAACCGCCCCGCCGCTGGAGAAGACCGACGAGACCGTCGTCACGCAGAAGGAAATCATTGAGGAGAAGCCGCCCGAGACGGATACGGCGAAGCTTCTCGAGCATCAGCCGGGCGTCAGCGTGCAGACCGGCGGCGGCGTTTCCGGCCTCCCGGCGATCCGTGGTCTCGCCGACGATCGCCTAAAGATTGTCGTCGGCGGCGTGCAGGCCACGTCCTCCTGCGCCAATCACATGAATTCGCCGTTGAGCTACACCGATCCGAACACGATCGGTCGAGTTGAGATCGTGACCGCGGTCTCGTCAGTCAGCAAAGGCGGCGATTCAATCGGCGGCTCTATTCTGGTCACTCCGAAATCGCCGGTCTTCGCGACGCCCGTCGTCGCGCCGGGGGTCGTCGGTCCGGGCGGCGCGCCGGCATCGCCGATCGTCGCCGCAAGTCCCTACCCGCCTGTTCCCTATCTGCCGCTGCCAGTTCCAGGGACGCTGCGATTTGGTCCCAACAATGAAGTGCTGGCGACGGGAACAATTTCCGCGTTCTTCCGCGGCAACAACAACGGCGTCGGCGTTTCCGCGAACATCAACATGGCCAACGACCATTGGAGCCTTCTCTACAACGGGTCCTGGCAGCGGGCGACGAACTATCACGCCGGCGGCAACGGCGACAAAGTTCTCTCAACGGGCTTCATGTCCGAGAATCACGCCGTCACGCTCGGCTACCAGAACGAAGGGCATCTGTTCACCTTCCGCGGCGCCTATCAGAACATTCCCTACCAGGGCTTTCCGAACCAGCGCATGGATATGACGCGCAATCGCTCCTATTCGCTGGACGCCCTCTACAAGGGGGCCTTCGAATGGGGCGTGCTGGAGGCGCGCGCCTATTGGCATCAGGTCTTCCACAAGATGGGATTCCTGGAGGACAGATTCTGGCTCAATCACCCGATGATCGCGCTCGGCCGCGACTTCGGCTATTCGGTAAAAGCGGAAATTCCATACAGCGATCAGGATCTTTTCCGCATCGGCAATGAGTTCCACGGCTATCGGCTGCAGGACTACTGGCCTTCCGATCTCACCGGTTTCACGCAGGGGTTCGCCACGCCGCCCGGCAGTTTGAGCCGGCCTTTCGCGAATGTGAACATCAACGGCGGCCAGCGCAACCGATTTGGCACGTATGCCGAATGGGAGCGCCGCTGGACGACTCAGTGGTCCAGCCTGATTGGCGTGCGCAACGACATCGTCTGGATGGACACTGGTCCTGGCCAGAGCTACACGCCCTTTATCTTCCCCAACTCACCCCTGCTCGCGCGCGCGAATAATCTGGCGGTCAATATCTTCAACGCGCAAAATCGCGCGCGCACCGACATCAATTTCGACATGACCGCTCTGGCGCGCTATGAGCCGGAACCTGGCAGCCTTTACGAGTTCGGCTATTCACGCAAGACGCGCTCGCCCAATCTCTATGAACGCTACACCTGGCCGGTGGCGGGCCCGTTCACGGCGATGTTCAACTGGTTCGGCGACGGCAATGGGTATACCGGCAACCTCAATCTGAAGCCGGAAGTGGCGCACAATGTCGCATTCACCGGCGCTTGGCGCGACATGTCCGGCGCGAACAATTGGGAAGCGCGGATCTCGCCCTTCTACACCTATGTCGAGAACTATATCGACGGCGCTAGAACCGGCGGGCCCTTCAACACGTTCCCGGTGGCGAATTCCTATATTTTCCAGATCATGCAATTCCGCAACTTCAACGCGGAACTCTATGGCGTCGACGGCTCGGGCAGAGTGAAGCTGCATGAATCGCCCGAATACGGCAGACTGCAGGCGGTCGGCGTCGTCAGTTTCGTCTATGGGCGAAATCTCGACATCGGCAATCCGCAGTATTGTCTGCCGGGCAACGGCTTGTGCTCTGTCGCGTCCTTCTTGATCAAGAAGGGCGACGGTCTGTGGAATTTGATGCCGGCCAATGCGCGCATTGCGCTCGAGCACCAGATTGGCGGGTTGAGCATGGCCGCCGAAACGCAACTCGTCGCGCCCAAGGATCACGTGTCGGCGAACAAGGGCGAGTTCACGACCCCGGCATACGCGCTGCTCAATCTCCGCACGGCCTATGACTGGAGCAATATGCGCATCGACCTTGGCGTCGACAATGTCACCGATGCGCTTTACTCGTTGCCGCTTGGCGGGTTCGACTTGACGAACTATTCGCGCAATGCGTACCTCTTCGGACGCAATGCGGGTCTTGCGAGCGTGCGTCAGGTGCCCGGCATGGGTCGGAACTTTTATGCCGGGCTGACCGTGAGGTTCTGACCGCGACGCTCTATTTTCAAAGGCGGCGCGCTATTGCGCCGCCTTTTCTTTGGATGCTTATGATGCGGCGATCTCTCCTTTTGACCGTTTTGCTCTGCGCCATGCTTGCATCGGCGCAGGCCGAGATCATCGGCGCGAACGCGCCGCGCGCTGTCACCGAGGACGAGATGAAGGCTTCTCTGGGGGAGGTCGATCTCGTCGGCGCAAATGGCGCGCCGCTCGATCTGCGCGCGCTGATGGCGAACGGGCGGCCGACGCTTGTCAGCCTGTGGGCATATTGGTGTCCGAATTGTCTCGCTGAAATGAAAGGCTTCAAAGCGATCGCCGCCGCCTGCCCGGATCGCTGGAACATCGTCTTCGTCTCGGCGCGCGCGAGCGATTACCCCAAGGATGCGGCGAAGTTCAAAACCCACGGCCTGCCCTGGAAAATCTTTCGCGTCGGCGATTCTACGAGGACGGACGTTTCAAAAGCCATGAGCGCCCGGGCCTTCTATGGCGCCACGGCCGACGGCGGCGTCGTTACCCCGCTGCACTATCTGATCGGCGCGTCCGGACGGGTCGACGCTATCGTCAACGGCAGACTGAACTTCGCGGAACCACAACGTCTCGCCGCCTTCTGCGCCGATTGAAACGGCGCCGTTCGGCCTTGTCGCCAAAATGCATTATCTTGGCGCGAAGATTCGGCTCTGAAGCGCCGAGGAGAGCCCATGCGAGAACTTGTCGCGTCGCCCGGCAACCCGATCCCCGAGGGCGCCGCCGTTTACACCCTGAAGACGCGGGACGGCCGGCGATTGCGCGCCGCCGCTTTTCCCTGCAGCGAGAGGGCGCGCGGCACGGTGGCGCTGTTTCAGGGCCACAATGAATTCATCGAAAAATATTTCGAGACCATCGAGGCGTTGCGCAGCCGCCGCCTCGACGTGGTGGCGCTCGATTGGCGTGGCCAGGCCGGCTCGGAACGCGAACTCGCCGACCCGCGCAAGGGCCATATCGACGACTTCTCGCAATATCAGCGCGATCTGGAGGTTTTCATCTCCCAGGTGTTGAGCGACCGGCCGCAGCCCTGGTTCGCCCTCGCCCATTCGATGGGCGCGGCCATCCTGCTGGACGCGGCGCATAGAGGAAAAACGCCGTTCCAGCGCTTCGTGCTGACCGCTCCCATGATTGATCTCGCCAATCTGCGGTTTCCGCGCGCCTCGCGCTGGCTCGCTGACACGCTCGACATGTGCGGACTGGGCGGCATGTACATTCCGGGCGGAACCGGCGCCTCCTTTATCGAGAAGCCCTTCGAAGGCAATCTGCTGACCACCGATCGGGTCCGCTTCGAACGAAACGCCGCCATTCTCAGGGTGGCGCCTCAGCTCGCCATCGGTGATCCGACGATCGGCTGGGTCAACGCCGCCTTCCGTCTCATGAGGGGCTTCGAATCGCCGGACTATGCCCGAAGCATCCGCGCGACCATCCTGATGTTCGGCTGCGGGCGCGAGATGATCGTCTCCAACGCCGCCATCGAGCGTTTCGCTAAAAATCTCGACAGCGGCGTTCTCGCGATGATCCCCGGCGCCAAGCATGAACTCATGATGGAGCGCGACGAGTTTCGCAGTCAGTTCTGGCGCGGCTTCGACGCTTTCATTCCGGGCGAAGCGCGCGTCTCCTAAGCGCCGAGGAGCTTCAACGCCTCTTCGTGCAGCGCTGGGTCGCCCGCCGCGACGATGGCGCCGCCCAGCGCCGCCGCGCCGCCGCTCCAGTTGGTGACGACGCCCCCCGCGCCCTCGATGATCGGAATCAGCGCGACGATGTCGTAGGGCTGCAAATTCGTCTCGATGACGAGGTCGACGTGGCCGGCCGCAAGCGCGCAATAGGCGTAGCAGTCGCCGCCGTAGCGGGAAAGCCGCGCCCCGCGCTCAACGCGGTGAAAATGCTCGCGCAGCGCCGGATCGATCAGCAGCGGCGAGGTCGTCATCAGCGTCGCCTGCGCGAGCTTTGGACAGCGGCGCGAGGCGATCTTGCGCGTCTCAAGAACGCCGCGCGCGCCCTCCGGCCCGCGCGCCGGACCGCGCCAGTAGGCGGCCTCGCCGTCGCCGAAGAACCGCTCTCGGGTAAACGGCTGGCTCATCAGGCCGTAGCAGGGACGCCCGCGATGCGTCAGGCCGATCAGCGTGCCCCACAGCGGCAGGCCGCAGATGAAGCTCTTGGTGCCGTCGATCGGATCAAGCACCCAGACATATTCGGCGTTTTCGCGCACATGTCCGAATTCTTCGCCATAGACCCCGTGGTCGGGGAAGGTCGCCTCGATCAGCCGCCGCATGGCGAGTTCTGCGCCGCGGTCGGCTTCCGTGACGGGATCGAACGCCCCGCCATGCGCCTTGTCGTCGGCGGCGAGCGCGGTCCTGAAAAAAGGCATGATGGCTTCCGCCGAAACGTCGGCGAGGCGCTCAACGAACTTCTCGAAATCAACGGCGGTCATGCCAGCTCCCAGCGGGGCGCGTCGAGCGCCCGGCTATTCGGCCGCCGCCCGCCGCTCGCCGCCCAAAATCTCGCTCAAGTCTTCGTGCCGCGCCACCACCGCCATGACGTCCGCAAGATCGCGGGCGACGGCGTCGAAGCGCTCGTTCTTCTGGAGCGTAGACTCGTCCATGTAAAGGCCACGCGACACTTCGATCTGCAGCGCATGCCAGCCCCCCGCGGGCTTGCCGTAATGCTCTGTAATGAAACCGCCCGCGTAGGGCCGATTGCGCATGACGTGATAGCCGCGGCCGCGCAATCGATCCTCGACAACGTCGACGAGTCCGGTGGAGGCGCTGGCGCCGTAGCGGTCGCCGATGACGAAGTCGATGCGCCGCTTTTCGCCCCGCGTCGAAAGCAAGGGATCGCGGGCGCCGGTCGAAGGCATCGAATGGCAGTCGATCAGCACGGCGACGCCAAAACGCGCCGCGGCGCGCTCCATCAGGCCGCGTAAGGCCGCATGGTAAGGCTTGTAGAGGCTGTCGATGCGCCGCAAGCCCTCCTCGAGCGTGAGGCGGCTTGCATAGATCTCGCGCGCGTCGGCGACCACGCGCGGGATCGTCCCAAGTCCGGCCGCGACGCGCAGAGAGCGCGTATTGGCGAAGGACGGCAAAGCGCCGTCGAAGAGCTTGGGGTCGAGTTCGTAGGGTTCGCGATTGAGATCGAGATAGGCGCGGGGAAAGCGCGCCCGCAGCAGAGGCGCTCCCATGGATGAGGCCGAGGCGAAGAGATCGTCGACATAGGCGTCTTCCGAACGGCGCAGCGTCGCCGCGTCGAGCGGCGTCGCGGCGAGAAAGCGCGCAGGATAGATCCGCCCCGAATGCGGTGAGGAAAAGACCAGTGGGGAAACGAGCGCGTCAGGCTCGATGATGTCGAAGGCGCGTTCAAATTCCGGTTCGCAGCAGGGCGTCGCCGTCGAATTGGTTTCGCGCCACTCGCGCATGCCGTCGTTCATTCGTTTTTCTCGTTTCCGCGCCGCGACCGCCTCTTCAGACGAGCGCCGGCGTGGCGGATCAGCTCAAAAAGGACGATGCGTCGCGCTATACTGGGCGCTAAGTTAACGCGGCGCCACCCCGGTTTCACCTGAAATTTACGAAGCTCGGGCGATATGGCTAAAAACCCGCGAGGATGGCCATGAACGATAGACCGACCGCAAGAATTCTGCTTGCGGAAGACGACAACGACATGCGGCGCTTCCTGGTCAAAGCTTTGCAGCAGGCCGGTTTTTCCGTCACCTCATTCGACAACGGGCTTTCCGCTTATGATCAGCTGCGGGTCGAGCCCTTCGAACTCCTGCTGACCGACATCGTCATGCCCGAGATGGATGGAATCGAACTCGCTCGCCGCGCGACCGAGCTCGATCCCGACATCAAGGTCATGTTCATCACCGGCTTCGCCGCCGTGGCGCTCAACCCCGACAGTCAAGCGCCGCGACAGGCGAAAATCCTCTCCAAGCCGTTCCATCTGCGGGATTTGGTTACCGAGGTGCACAGAATGCTTGCGGCATAAGCGCTTTAGATCACGCGGCATTTGGCCGTATTCGCCCAAATGCACATCATACAGCGCCGCTCTAAGCGCAGGCTTCACAGATGGCGGCGACATGGCGGTCGTCCGTCCCGCAACACCCGCCCAGGATGCGCAAGCCGGGATATGTCTCGCGCAATCTGCGATATCTGCGGCCGAGATCGATCGGATCGCCGGAGTCGAGCGTTTCCGATTCGTCGAGCTCGGCGTGGCTTTTTGTCGAAGCGTTGGCCTTGACGCCCAGCAGCCGTTTCATCCACGGCGCGTCCGCAGAGAGCGCCTGCTCGAAATGCGTCGGATGGGCGCAGTTGATCATGTAATAGGCAGGCGCTGCGTCGGTTTCGCGATCCACAGTCTCGACCGCGTCGCGCAAGCTCCGCCCGCCGATCAGTTTGCCGTCGGTCTCCACCGTGAAGGAAATTGAGCAGGGCATGGCGCGCGCGCGGGCGGCGCGGGCGATCCCGATCGCCTCCTCGACATAATTCAGGGTGTAGGCCGCGACCATGTCGGCGGCCGTTTCGGCGAAGGAGGCGATCTGCGGCGCGTGATAGTCTTCCGCTTCCGCGGCGCTCATGCGCCCTTCCGCGTAGCCGTCTCCGCGCGGCCCGATCACGCCGGCGACGACGATCGGCGTTTCAGCCGTCTCCCAGGCCTGCCGAAGTTCGTCGAGCAGCGCGATCGATGCTTCATTGATGCGCTTCAACCCTGCCGCGTCATAGCCGAGCTTCGCGCCCCAGTCGGGATTCGCGCGCCAGGTCGGACTGTCCAGAATCAAGCCGCGTCCGTGGCACCGCGCGATCGCGAGGTAGCGCTCGTAATAGGCGCGGAGCCGCGCCCGTCCCTCTTCGCTGTCGAGCAGAACAAACGACGCGAAATGCGGCAAGTCGACGCCCTCATGGAAGATCAGCGTCGTCTCCATGCCGCCGTCGCTAACGAAGAGCCCCGGCTTCAGCTGCGGCAGATCGGCTCGGTATCCGGTCATTTTCTATATTCCTCGCCTGTGGCGCCCGGCCGCTAGGGGCCAACTTGCCCATTTGCCCGCAGTGCGTTATCAGCGCCAGCAAATTCGCTTGTTTCGAACGGCCGACCCCGCGCCGCTGCGGCGTGGGTCTTCAGTCGTTTCCATCGCAAAAAGGCTGCATCGCTATGAAAAAGGACATCCACCCCGGATATCATATGATCAAGGTCGTGATGACCGATGGCACGGAATTTACGACCCGTTCCACCTGGGGTAAGGCGGGGGACACGATGCACCTCGACATCGACCCGAAGACGCACCCGGCCTGGACGGGCGGATCGACGCAGCTGCTCGACCGCGGCGGACGTTTGTCGCGCTTCAACTCCCGCTTCGGAAATCTCTCTTTCGGCAAGAAATAAAAAGAAGGCGGCGGTCAAACCGCCGCCTCCAGTTGGCTCGCCTGAAGGATATTACTGGGCGAAAGCGGCGCGCAGTCTCGCAATCTGCGCTTCGACCGGACTGGACGTCGGCGCCGGCGCGGCCAGAGCCGGCTCGAGCGCATGGATCAGACGGTCAAGGTGGATAATCCGCGCCTGCAGACGCAGCGACTGCAGCGACAATTCGCGCAGACGGTCCGGCAAGCGCTGGAAGAGGTCGGGGGCCGAGGCCAGCTCCTGTTCACGGAGCTTGACGCGATGCCGGTTGCTCGCCGCCTGATGGCGCGTCAGCTCTCCCTGATTCACCGCGCGCTGCAGCAGCAGCCAGGACGCAATCTGCATCAACCTTGTGGTCAGCCGCATGCTTTCAGCCGCATAGGCGAGAGCTTCGGTTCGTGGCAACGCCTTCGCCTCGAGACGTCCATCGCCGTCGAGATAGGAAGCGGCCTCCTCCACGAGGGTCATTCCTTCGCGAAACAGAGCGCAAAAGCCCTCGGATCCCGCCAGTCTCTCGATGAAAGAGACCGGCTGCTTCTCCCCTACGCTGCCTTTGACTCGAGCCATACGAACGTTCACGCAAATTGGACGCGGCTGCGTCTTTCGATGGCATGAACTGTAACGCAGAGGATCGAGGGGCGCGCGCTTAGCCTTTCCTTAACCTTAACGGGCCGCCCCGCGCCGAACGCAAAAAGAGAGCCGCGACGGCGGCTCTCAAGGCTTCTTGACAGGGAGGCATCAAGGACGAGTGGAGAAGAAGCCACTCGGATGTCCCACTTAAGGGACGCATTCAGGCTGCACGACAATCCTTAATTTAAGGTTAACGCGCGCCAAACCGCCGCTGCGTCGAGCGTTTTTTGGCCAATGGAGACGAAGCGGCGGCAAAAGAGTCATTTCCAGTAACCGCTTCTCGGGCCTGTTAGCGCCGCTCGCCAGCATCGACGACGCAAAGAAGCGCCGGCAAGCGCCGGACAAACGCCTCAGGTCAACGCAACGTTCTGTCAATCAAGCCGAAAAAGAGACTGGCTCCTGGACGAAAACTGGCGCATTTGAACAACCCTCCGCATGCGTCCCCGGGCGCCCCCGCCGCGCTCGAAAAGCGTTGAACCTCCTACAACCCTCCCCCTAGGCTCTCCTAAAATGATTCGCTCCGCCTTGATGAATGTGATGACCGCAGCCGCCCTGAAAGCGGGACGTGGCCTTAAACGCGATTTCGGGGAGGTGGAGAACCTCCAAGTATCGGTGAAGGGTCCGGGCGATTTCGTTAGCGCGGCCGACAAGCGCGCCGAGAAGACTCTGTTTGACGAGCTGTCGAAGGCGCGCCCCGGCTATGGCTTCATTCTGGAGGAAGGCGGCGTCGTCGAAGGTTCCGACAAGAGCCACCGCTGGATCATCGACCCGCTCGACGGCACGTCGAACTTCCTCCATGGCGTTCCGGTCTTCGCCATCTCTATCGGGCTGGAGCGCGAGGACCGTCTCGTCGCCGGCCTCGTCTATAATCCCGCCACCGACGACATGTTCGTCGCGGAACTGGGCCAAGGCGCCTATTTCAACAATCGCCGCATGCGCGTCGCGGCGCGGCGTTCGCTCGGCGAGTCCATGGTGGCCTGCGGAATTCCGCCGCTGGCGCGGGTCCGCGATCATGAATCCTTCAAGCGCGAGCTTGCAGCCGGCATGGGAAAGATCGCCAATATTCGCCGCTTGGGCGCCGCGGCGCTCGATCTCGCGATGGTCGCCTGCGGGCGTTTCGACGGCTATTGGGAGCGCGGCATTAGCTCCTGGGATGTGGCGGCGGGCATCGTGCTCGTTCGTGAAGCCGGCGGCTTCGTCAGCGACTTTTCCGGCGGCGCAGACATGCTTGGGAAGGGCGAGATCTGCGCGGGCAATGAGACGATTCATCGCCAGCTGCTCGATCTGATGAGGAAGGCATGAACGCCCCGCCCGCACATGCGTCGCTGAATCTGCGTTCGCGCGTCGATGACGACTGGCCGTTCATTCTCGACGTTTGGGTCGCCTCCTGGCGGGCCACCTACCCCGAGATCGACTTCGAGGCGCGCCGCGACTGGCTCCAACGCCGCCTTCGAGAGTTGGAAGCGATTGGAGCGGTGACGCTCTGCCTGTTTGACGCCCAGTCGACGCTTGCGGGCTTCGTCGTGATCAATCCGGCGGACGGCTGGCTCGATCAGATTTGCGTCGCTCCCGATCGATTCGGCGCAGGCTTCGGAGCCTCGCTGCTGTCCGCGGCGCGAAACGTCTCGCCAAGGCTTATCCGGCTGGACGTCAATGCGGATAACGCTCGCGCCATCCACTTTTACGAACGTGACGGATTTTCGCGCGTCGGGCGCGGCGCGAACACATTGTCCGGGCGCGAAACCATCATGATGGAATGGCGACCGCTGGGAGACTAACAATTCTCGCCTGCCGGGTTTTCATCGGGCCTCCGCTCCTATAATATTCATCGCGCATTCGAGTTTCGGCCGAACGATCTTGCTCTCTCGTCTCAAGACGCGCGGCGCCTGACCTTTCCCAAGCTTCGATTGACTGAGAAGAACGCAGCGATCCGCAGCGTTCCCGCGATTTTGAAAGGAAAAGCCATGCCGACAGGCGCCGTAAAGTGGTTCAACGCACAAAAGGGCTTCGGCTTCATTCAGCCGGATGCCGGCGGCCAGGACGTCTTCGTTCACATCAGCGCCGTCGAGCGCGCAGGCCTCGACAGCCTCGCTGAAGGCCAGAAGGTTTCCTACGAACTCGTCGTGGACAAGCGTAGCGGCAGATCTTCCGCCGATAAGCTGCAACTGCAGGATTAGACTTCGCCGCCTTGGCGCTGCTCGCCCAGATGTGCGATGCGGATCATGTTTGTCGCGCCCGGCGTGCCGAAAGGCATGCCGGCGACGATAATGACCCGGTCGCCAGGGCCGCCGAACCCCTCGCTCTCCGAATATTCGCAGGCGCGCCCCACCATGTCTTCAATGTCGACGGCGTCGCGCGTCTCCAGAGCGTGCACGCCCCAAACAAGCGCCAGGCGACGGGCGGTGTCGCGCTTCGGCGTCAGCGCGAGAATTGGCGACTGCGGCCGTTCGCGGGCAATACGCAGCGCCGTCGTGCCGGATGACGTCCAGGCGATGATCGCCTTCGAATGAAGCGTTTGCGCCACGTCGCGGGCGGCGACGGCAATGGCGTCGGCTGAGGTCGGATTGGGCAATTCGCCGCGCTGGGCGTTGATGATCGATCGGTAGATCGCGTCCGTCTCGACCTCTTCCGCGATCCGACTCATGGTGGCGACGGCTTCGTGCGGATATTGTCCCGCCGCGCTTTCGGCGGAGAGCATGACGGCGTCCGCGCCTTCAAAGACGGCGGTGGCGACGTCGGACACCTCGGCGCGCGTCGGCAAGGGCGACAGGATCATCGACTCGAGCATCTGCGTCGCGATGACGACCGGCTTGCCCAGCCGTCGCGCCGAACGGTTGATGCGTTTTTGAAGTCCTGGGACGCGCTCGAGCGGCACTTCGACGCCAAGGTCGCCGCGCGCCACCATCAGCGCGTCGGAAACTTCGATCACCTCTTCGAGCCTCGAAATCGCTTGAGGCTTCTCGATCTTCGCCATGACCATCGCTCGGCCTTGCGTGATCTGCTTCACTTCAAGGACGTCTTCCGGACGCTGGACGAAGGAGATCGCAACCCAGTCGACGCGCTCTTTGAGCGCGGCGTCGAGATCGGCGCGATCCTTGTTGGTCATCGAGGTGATCGGAATTTCGGTATCGGGCAGGCTCACGCCCTTGCGGTTCGAGAGGCGTCCAGCGACGTCGACGACGGCGTGCGCCCGCTCCGGCGACGTTTCGACGACATGCAGCCGCACGCGGCCATCGTCGATGAGGATCGAATCATTGACCTTGAGCGCAGCAAGAATCTCGGGATGCGGCAAGCGCACGCGCGTGGCGTCGCCAGGTTTAGGATCGCTGTCGAAGACGAAGACGTCGCCTTTGCGCAGATGCACTGAGCCTTCCTCGAAGGCGCCGATGCGCAGCTTCGGGCCCTGAAGATCGACGAGCACGGCGATCGCGCGCGAGATGTCATTCTCGATTTCGCGGATGATCCGCACATAGCTCGCGAGGCCCGCATGATCCGTGTGGCTCATGTTGATGCGGAAGACGTCGGCGCCGGCGCGCACGAGGCCCGCGATGACCGCTTTGTCGACCGTCGCCGGACCAAGGGTTGCGATAATTTTGACGCGCCGCGACCTTCTCATGATGAAGCAGTTCCTGAATTGAGTTATTGCGCGGGCGCGGCGTTGGGGTCAGTGAGCTGAACCGTCCAGCTCTTCGCGTCCCGTCCCGTGTCGATTTCGAAAAATCCGGTTCGATCAAAACCGCGCGCGAAACAGTCCTCTCTGCCGTCGATGCGAAATTCCCGATCACGCGTGCACATGAACGCCTTACCCTTCCACTCGCCGCCGCGCTCGTCCATCGCGTAGACATAATAATATTGGGCGGCGAGCGGACCGCGCAGAAGCGTTTCGCAAACGCTCGGCCGAAGGTTCCACCAACCCTCCGACAACCAATTGCGCCCGTCGGTATAAGCGATGGCGACGCTGACGCGCGCGCTCGTATTGTTGCACAGACGAAAATCCGCTCGGGCCGGCCCGGCGGCGCAAAACGTTAGAGCGGCAACAAGAACGGCGCGTCGAATCATATCTTTAGCGAGGCCTGGAGGGGGCTGAAGATAGCTCGCTGACGCGCGCGCAAGCGGCGCAGCTGGCGGTCCTGCAAACCATGCTTGCGAGTCTTTGTCCACCCCGCGACCTCGGAGTCTCGCCGCGCCGCCCGCCCTACCGGCGCGCCCGCCGTGCAATCCGCCGGAACAAAGCAATCGGGCCAATGTTTAGGACCCGTACGCGCTTGCGTGCTCGGGAGGCAGGAAAATGGAAAAGTCCGAAGTCATCACCACGTTGAATGAGCTTGCCGAAATCAGTCGTGACGGCGAGCAAGGATTTCTGGCCGCGGCTGAGGATGTCGAAAATCCGACGCTAAAGACTGTGTTTCGAACGGCGGCCGCGCGCTGCGCTGAAGGCGCGAGGGAACTCGAATCGAAGATCGTCAGCTTAGGCGGCGAGCCTTCGAAGAGCGGCTCCATGACCGGCGCCATGCACCGTGCTTGGACAAATCTGAAAGCCGCCCTCACAAGCCGTTCGGAACTGGCGGTGCTGGAGGAGGTCGAGCGCGGCGAAGACGCCGCCAAGGACGCCTATCAGCAGGCCATAGCGCAACCTCTCCCTCCGGAGATCCGATCGATGGTCCAGCGCCAGTATCAGGGCGTGAAGGAAAACCACGACCGCGTACGCAGCCTGCGCGACGCCGCGTAACGATCCTTTTGGAAGAAAGTGACGCGCGCGTCACTTTCTTCCTTGCAGCGCCCGCGCCGCGCTGAGCGCGAAATAGGTGAGGACGCCTGCAGCGCCAGCGCGCTTGAAGGCGAGTAGACTTTCGAGCATGGCGCGGTCGCCGTCGATCCAGCCGTTTTGCGCGGCGGCGACAATCATCGCGTATTCGCCCGACACCTGATAGGCGAATGTTGGCGCCCGGTAGACGTCGACGACGCGTCGCACGATGTCGAGATACGGCATTCCGGGCTTCACCATCACCATATCGGCGCCCTGCTCCAGGTCGAGACCCACCTCGCGCAGCGCTTCGTCGGAATTGGCCGGATCCATCTGATAGGTCCGCTTGTCCCCTCTCAGCGTCTTGCTCGTGCCGATTGCGTCGCGGAACGGCCCGTAAAACGCCGACGCATATTTCGCGGCGTAGCTCATGATCTGAACGTTCTCGAAACCCTCGGCGTCGAGCGCGTTGCGGATCGCTTCGACGCGTCCATCCATCATATCCGAGGGCGCAATGATGTCCGCGCCTGCGCGCGCTTGGGTGACCGCCTGCCGCGCCAGCACGGCGACCGTGGCGTCGTTGACGATCTCGTCGCCGACGAGAAGGCCGTCATGCCCATGGCTCGTGTAAGGATCGAGCGCGACATCGGTAATGAGGCCGATGTCCGGAACGGCGCTCTTGATCGCCTGGCAGGCGCGGCAGACGAGATTCTCGGGATCGAGCGCCGCGCTCGCGATTTCGTCGCGCAAATCCGGATCGGTATAGGGGAACAGCGCAACAGCGGGCACGCCGAGCGCGGCCGCCTCTGCGACGGCTTCAACCGCCGCGTCGACCGAGTAACGGAACACGCCCGGCATCGAGGATACGGGCTCGCGTCGATCCGCCCCGTCGATCAAAAAGAGGGGCCAGATGAGGTCCGAGACCTCAAGCGCGTTTTCCCTGACGAGACGGCGCGCCCATTCGCTCTTCCGATTCCGACGCGGGCGCTGTAGCAAGCTCAGCCGCGCTGCTGGTTCGACGGGCTTTCGTGCATCGTTCATGGCGCCTCCGGTCTCTCTGCTCGCTGACATGCGCCCTCCTTCGATCATCACCGTCATCCGGTTTCGAGGCGAACGGACTTCAGGCTATAGAGGATCGACGGCCATTGCGCTTGCGCGAGGAAAAGCATTGAAAATCGGCTCGCGCAACTCTTCTCTGAGCCGCCTGGCGCGCGCTTCGGCGATCGCCGCCGGCGCCCTTCTCGTTGCGAGCGCATCACTCGCACAGATCAAGCCGGCGACGCCAACGCCGCCGGTTCGAGCCCGCTCCGGCCCGGCGCAGCAAAAGCAAAGAACCCCCTCGCCTCCGCAGGAGGTTGGGCAACCGCCGGCGCGGCAGCCCCGTGCGACGCGACCTCCGACGGTCGTATCGCCGACGCCGAGCGCGAAGCCCGTTCCGCAAGCTCCGCGACTGCCTAGCGTCGACGCGCTGTCGCCGCCGCAAACGCCGCCTCCGGTCGATACAAGCCAGCCGCCGCCGACTCTCCCCCGCGCGCCGCGTGAGAAGATGCGGGCCTGCGCCGAGGAATGGGACAGGATGAAACGCGAGTCGAAAGAGGGTTTGCCGATGTGGCGCGATTTCGCGACGGAATGCCTGACGCGCTAGGCGCTAGGCGCCGCTAACGGCTGACGCGCGTCGGACGCGGCCGAAAATGCAGTGAGCAATGCTATCGCCCGGGATGCGTCTCACTGGACGCGCGCCCCCGGGCGATGAGTGCGTGAAGCGCTGCCGCAGTGACGCGAAAGACCGATCGCGCATGCGAGGCGCTTCGGCTTACGCGGTCACTGGCGCAGCTGGCGGGGTTGGCGTTTTCGCCTTGCGCGGAGTGCGCTTCTTCGCGGTCGCCTTGCGCGCGCTCTTCTTGGCGCCGGCCTTTTTCACGGCGCCGCGCTTTTTCGTCGCCACCTTGCGGACGCCCTTGCGGGCCGTCTTTTTCGCAGCGGACTTTCGCGTAGCCTTGCGGGCGCCCTTCTTGGCCGCTGACTTCTTCGTCGCAGCCTTCCTTGCGGTTTTACGCGCACCTTTCTTCGCCGCAGCCTTCTTGGCCGGCTTACGCTTCATTGTAGCTCTCGCCATAATAAGTCCCCTTGATCCGAATTGCCGGAACTATGGTCCACCGACAATACGCGCAAATAGCGTAACGCGGTTAAGCAGTCGTTCAAGTGCTGCGCGCGCAGAAGTGATCGACGCAACGCATGACGAGGCATGTTGAGCGCTGTCGCGCGACAAGCAAAATGATCGTGAAGCTGCTTTGCAAACGCTTCGCCGAGACTATCGCGACAGGTTTGCGCCGCGCGTTTTATTGACGACGATCCGTGCGCGGAATCGGTTGGCGACATCCCTTCCGAGAAGGCCTCCAGACATGCGGCCACACGCTATGGCGCAAGTCGCGCCTGTTGTTCAATTACTTGATTTGCTTTTGTATCCGCGAAAAGTTGCGACGCGCGCACGCTGCCCGAGATCGGCCATGGCGTGATATATCGTAACACGATGAAAAATTGCGGTGCGCGCCTATAGCGGTCGGGCGACTCGACGCCGGTGGAGAGACGGAGGACGTGGAGCGGCGCCGACCTTGCGCGCCTCGTAGGCGCGCGCGAGGTCGCGCATTCGCAGAGAAAAAAAAATTGTGATCAGCGCGGTCGGATCAAAAAAAAATGACGCGCGACAGCTGCGCTGGGAGAAGAATCGCGCAGCGCACGTCGTGAACTGATTCGTTTTTTTCGACGAACGGGCGCGCGTCAGACGCCCAACTTGCGTTTGAGCAGCTCGTTCACCGCCTGCGGATTCGCCTTCCCGCCCGTCTGCTTCATCACCTGGCCGACGAACCAGCCGAGCATTGTCGGCTTCGCCTTCGCCTGCTCCGCTTTGTCGGGGTTGGCGGCGATGACGGCGTCGACGGCGGCTTCAATCGCGCCCGTGTCGGTCACCTGCTTCATGCCGCGCGCTTCGACGATCGCCTTGGGGTCGCCGCCTTCCGTCCAGACGATCTCGAAAAGATCCTTGGCGAGCTTGCCGGAAATAACGTTCTGCGAGATGAGGTCGATGATCGCGCCCAAAGCCTGCGACGACACTGGCGAGCGCGTGACGTCGAGCCCCTCCTTGTTCAGACGGCCGAACAACTCGTTGATCACCCAGTTGGCCGCAAGCTTGGCGTCGCGCCCCTTCGCCGTCTCCTCGAAATAGTCGGCGGCCGCGCGTTCCATCACAAGCACGCCGGCGTCGTAAGGCGGCAGGCCGTATTGTTCGATAAAGCGCGCGCGCTTCGCGTCGGGCAGCTCCGGCAACTGCGCCCTTAGCGCGTCGACATATGGCTGGTCGAACTCGAGCGGCAGCAGATCCGGATCGGGAAAGTACCGATAATCATGCGCTTCCTCCTTGGAGCGCATCGCGCGCGTCTCTCCCCTCCCTGGATCGAAGAGTCGCGTCTCCTGGGAGATCGCGCCGCCGTCTTCGAGAATGCCGATCTGTCGACGCGCCTCGACGTCGATCGCCTGGCCAATGAAGCGGATGGAGTTGACGTTCTTGATTTCGCAGCGCGTGCCGAGCGGCGCGCCGGGGCGACGCACGGAGACGTTGACGTCGGCGCGCAGCGAACCCTGCTCCATGTTGCCGTCGCAGGAGCCGATGTAGCGCAAGATTGTCCGCAGCTTCGAAACATAGGCGCGCGCCTCCTCAGCCGAGCGCAGGTCGGGCTTGGAGACGATCTCCATGAGCGCGACGCCGCTGCGATTGAGATCGACGTGGCTTTCCGTCGCCGAAAGATCATGCAGCGACTTGCCGGCGTCCTGCTCGAGATGCAGTCGCTCGATGCCCACTGTGATGCGCTCGCTCGGCGACACGTCGACGATCACGACGCCCTCGCCGACGATCGGGTGCTTGTACTGAGAGATCTGGTAGCCCTGCGGCAGGTCGGGATAGAAATAGTTCTTGCGGTCGAAAACCGAACGCAGGTTGATCTTGGCTTCTAAGCCGAGACCTGTGCGGATCGCCTGTTTGACGCATTCCTCGTTGATGACCGGCAGCATGCCCGGCATTGCCGCATCGACCAGGGAGACGTGATCGTTCGGCGCGCCGCCATACTCCGCGGAAGCGCCGGAGAAGAGCTTGGCGTTGCTCGTCACCTGCGCATGTATCTCCATGCCGATCACGACTTCCCAGTCGCCGGTTGCGCCGCTGATGAGCTTGTTGGGAGCCGCCTGTGTCGTCATATCCGCCTCGCTAAACTTACGCCTTCCATATAAACCACGCTTCGCAAAAGCGGAACGGCCGGCGCGCAGCAGAGGGAACGGGCGAGATGGCCACGGGACGGAATTCTGAGGACAGCCGCCGAAACGGCCTCATCGCCCGCATGCGCGGCGCGCCCCGCTATGTGAGCATTCCTGTGGGCGTCGGCCTGATCCTCGGCGGAACCATTCTCGCGCCGCTTCCTGTCTTCGGGGTGTGGATGTTCCCTTTGGGCCTTGCGATCCTCGCCCCGCACTCCCCAGGCGCTCACAGGCTGTCGCGGCGTTTTCATTGGTGGTCGCTAAAGTTCCTGCGCTGGTCGATCCGTAACGGTTTCGTCCGCGTCAAGAGAAAGGCCCCCAACGGCGATCAGGAAGAGCGGTCGCCGTCCGCCGATCCTTGAGAGACGCCCTTTAGCGCGCGAGCGCCCATCAGCCGCTCTTCGTACTGGATCGACCAGTCAATCAGCGCGCGCCACAGGGTCATCGCGACCTCGACCGACAGTCCCTCGCGGCGCGCGGCGCCAAGCACATGCGCCAATACTTCGTCGACGCGCTCGGGGACATTGGCGGGGATTCCCAGCGCGGGTTTGATCCTTGCGGCCCGCTCGATTTGTCGCTGGCGCTTTGCGAGCAGCGCCACAAGCTCTTCGTCCAGCTCGTCAATCAAGCGACGCACGTCGGACATTTCGTCCTGCAGCGCTTGCTGCGGGCGCTCCGCAATATCCTTTTCAGCGCTCGGCGTCGTCATCATCAGCCCTCGCGCCACCATGGCTGCGGAAGTTCGATCTTAGGCGCCGCCCGTTCGATCGCCGCAGCGAGAGAGAATAGCGTCTCCTCGTCGAATGCTTTGCCGATGAGCTGCAACCCGAGCGGCAAGCCGTTCGCCGCGAGGCCGCCCGGAACGGCGACGCCAGGAAGACCGGCCATGTTCACCGTAACGGTGAACACGTCGTTGAGATACATTTCGACAGGATCGGCCGAACCCTTCTCTCCCTGCGCGAAGGCGGTCGACGGCGTCGCCGGCGTCAGGACGGCGTCGACGCCGGACGCGAAGGCTTCGTCAAAGTCGCGCTTGATCAGGCTGCGGACTTTCTGCGCACGGACGTAATAAGCGTCGTAATAGCCGGCGGAGAGCACATAAGTGCCGATCATAATGCGCCGCCGCACCTCCGGACCAAAGCCCGCTGCGCGCGTCTTCTCGTACATTTCGCTGACGTCGCGGCCCTGCTCACGACACCCGTACCGCACGCCATCATAGCGCGCGAGATTGGACGAGGCTTCGGCCGGCGCGATAATGTAATATGTCGGCAAGGCGTAGCGCGTATGCGGCAGGGAGATTTCGACGATCTCCGCGCCCGCGTCCTTCAGCCAAGCGGCGCCTCTATCCCATAAGGCGGCGATCTCCGCCGACATTCCGTCGAGGCGATATTCCTTCGGCACGCCGATGCGGCGTCCCTTCACGGAGGCGCCGACGGCGGCTTCGTAGTCCGGCACAGGCGCGTCGACGCTGGTCGTGTCTTTCGGATCGTGGCCCGCCATCGATCTGAGCATGATCGCTGCGTCGCGCACGGTGCGCGTGATCGGACCCGCCTGATCCAGCGACGAGGCGAAGGCGACGATGCCCCAGCGCGAGCAGCGGCCATAGGTCGGCTTGACGCCGACAGTGCCCGTGAAGGCGGCGGGCTGACGGATCGAGCCGCCTGTATCTGTCGCCGTGGCGCCAAGGCAAAGGCGCGCGGCCACCGCCGACGACGAGCCGCCCGAAGAACCGCCCGGCACGATCTTGGCGTCGGGATCCGCGGCGCGGCGCCACGGCGAAACAACGGGGCCGAAGGCGCTCGTTTCGTTCGACGACCCCATCGCGAATTCGTCGAGATTGAGCTTGCCAAGCATGGCCGCGCCGTCGCGCAGCAGATTTGCTGAGACCGTCGATTCATATGTCGGCGTGAAGTGGTCGAGGATTCGACTCCCCGCCGTCGTGCGCACGCCTTTGGAGCAATAGAGATCCTTTATGCCGAGCGGCAGACCCTCAAGCGGGCGCGCGTCGCCGCGGGCGATGCGGGCGTCGCTCTCCTGCGCCTGCGCCAGCGCGACCTCCGGCGTCTCCGTGATGAAGCAATTAAGCGCGCGCGATTTGCTGATTGCGTCGATGTGCGCCTGCGCCAGTTCAACGGCGGAGAGCTCTTTGGATGTGAGAGCGTCGCGCGCCTCGGCCAATGAAAGATGCGTGGGGTCGGACATTTGTCCCTTTATATCTGAGGCCGCCGCATGCGCGGCGCCGGCGCGACAAGCGCTATTCGATCACCTTGGGCACGACGAAATAATGATCCTCGCGCAAAGGCGCGTTGGCGAGAATCTCATCGGCGATGCCGCCGTCGGTCACGACGTCGGCCCGCTTCTTCATTTGCATCGGCAAAGCGGAGGTCAACGGCTCGACGCCGTCGACATCGACCTCGCTCAGCGTCTCCACGAAAGCCAGGATGGCGTTGAGTTCGCCGCGCAGGCGCTCGACCTCGCTGTCTTCGATGGCGATGCGCGAGAGATGGGCGATCCGGCGGACGGTCGCGGAATCAACGGACATCTAGGGCTCCGCAAGAAAGGTCTCGACGGGCGCTATAGCGCCTGGCCTTTCGCGGCGCAATGTTGCGACGCGGATCGCAGAGGGAAAAAGCGGAAGCGCGGAGCCAGCGAGTTTGCGGAACGGCCGCGGCGTGTTAGCGGAATCGCGGTGACTATGCGCGCGACGACCCTTGAAGAACTGGTGGCGCTTCTGCCGCCGAAGGGCCGGCTGATGGGATTGGATCTCGGGACCAAAACCATCGGATTGGCGCTTTCGGACGTTGAGCGGCGGCTCGCGTCGCCGCTCGATACGATCGGGCGCGTGAAGTTTTCTCAGGACGCCGCCGCCTTGCTCAAACGCGCGGCCGACTTCGATATTTGCGCCCTGGTCGTCGGGCTGCCGCTCAATATGGACGGCACCGAAGGGCCGCGCGCGCAGGCGACGCGCGCCTTCATGCGCAATCTTTCAAAGCTCGCGTCCCTGCCCTTCGCCTTCTGGGACGAGCGCCTGTCGACCGCGGCTGTAACGCGCGAATTGATCGCGCAGAACGCCTCGCGCGCCAAACGCGCCGAAGTCGTCGACCGAATGGCGGCCGCCTATATCCTGCAGGGCGCGCTCGACCGTTTGAAACGTCTGTAGTGGCCTCAATCGCAGCATTGCAACTTTTGATAGAATTTTGTTCTTGACACGGGATGGGCGTGATGGAAGAAAAACATAAGAAAGTCTGATGTTTACCCTATTCATTACCCGCCTCGTGGTCCGTGGAGACTGACAGCGATGCCCCGGCCGAACGTGCCTCAAAAAAATCCCAGTGAGCCCCGCGGAACGACCACGGAGAACGCCAAAATCAACGAGGAAGCGGCGTCAATTGCATCGTATATCGCTGACATGTCAGACGAAATGGCGAAACTCGCCAGTCGCTGCGACATGCCCATGCTCTGCTATTTCTTGAACCTCGCCCGCGCCGAGGCGGACATGCGGGCGCGCGAGCTTGGCGGCTATTCAATCGACCGCTCGGCCTGATCTACAACTTATAGTTGAGTGCGAGGGAAACGCTGTTCGCGCCGTGACGCTGCAAGCGCCCCTCGATGTCGAGCTCGACGAGGACTCCCTGCACCTCGCGCGCCGTCAATCCGGCAACGCGGATAAGATCGTCGATCGCGATAGGCGCAGGCCCGAGCAGAGACAGGATGACCTCATGCGCGTCGCGCTGCGGCGACTCGTCGCCTCGCGTGCGCGCGTCAAGATCGGCGACGCAATCTCCTGGCGGGCTTGGCGGCGAGAATTGTTTGGGAGCGGCTCTTTCCTCAAACGCCGAACCGTCGAGGCCGGCGAAAAGATCCAGTTCGTCGATCAGAGCGTCCTGTCCTTCGAGAGAGTCGTCGTCAAAGAGATTCTTGCGCGGCGGGGTCCCCGCGTTTTCGGCGAGCACCGAAATCACGTCCTCGGGGCGCGCACACAACGTCGCCCCTTGGCGGATGAGATCGTTGACGCCTTCGGCGCGCGGATCCAGCGGCGAGCCCGGAACGGCGAAGACCTCTCGCCCCTGCTCATTGGCGAAACGCGCCGTGATCAGCGAGCCGGAACGCCGCGCCGCCTCGACGACGATGGTCGCGCGGCTCACCCCGGAAATGATGCGATTGCGGCGCGGAAAATCGCGGCCGCGCGGCTCCCATTCGATGGGCATTTCAGAGACGATCAGTCCCCTCTCGGCGATCTCTTCGACAAGCCGCGCATGTTCGGCCGGATACGGTCGCGCATGGCCGCCGGCGAGCACGGCGATCGTGCCTGTTTCGAGCGTGGCGCGATGCGCGACGGCGTCGATGCCGCGCGCGAGGCCAGAGACAATGAAGTAATTTTCGAGGGCGAGGCTGCGCGCGAGCCGTTCGGCGAAGGCGAGACCTGCGGCTGAAGCGTTGCGCGAGCCGACAATCGCCACGCCGTCGCGCTGCGCGGTCCAGGACACGCCCCGCATCGCGATGAGCGGCGGCGCATCGGCGATTTCCCGAAGCAGCGGCGGATAGTCCGGATCGCCCGTGGTGGCGAAGCGAACGCCGAGCGCCCGCGCCGCCTCGATCTCGCGCAGCGCTTCCTCACGAGTGGCGATGCGGATGGTCCGACCGCGCAGGGACCGCGCCGCGAGGGACGGCAGCGCGTCCAGCGCCGCGCCAGCGCCGCCGAAGCGATTGATGAGCTGTCTGAACGTGCGCGGCCCGACATTTTCGCTGCGGATGAGCCTCAGCCAGTCGACGAGCTGCTCTTCGCTCAACCGACCTGGCGACGCCTCGGTCACGCCTTCTGTCCTATGCGCGTTTCGGTGCCGGCGCGCAGACGCGCGATGTTCTCTCGATGCCTGTAGAAGATGAGACTCGCCATGACGGCCACGACGAGGGCTTCAGCTGTGTAACCGAGCGCGAATAGCGCGATGGGCGCCGCAGCGCTCGCGGTCAGAGCGCCAAGCGACGAGTAGCGAGAGAACCCGGCCGCCGACAGCCAGACGGCGCAGAACATCAACGCGGTCGGCCAATTGAGTCCAAAGAGCACGCCAAGGAACGTCGCAACGCCCTTTCCGCCCTTAAACTGCAGCCAGACCGGCGCAATATGGCCGATGAACGCTGCAAGACCGGCGATCATGCCCCCTTCGGGCGAAAGCGAGGCGCCGATGAGCGCCGCCGCCGTGCCTTTCAGCCCGTCCAGCAGCAGCGTCGCCGCCGCGAGATCCTTTCGACCGGTGCGCAACACATTGGTTGCCCCGATATTGCCGGAGCCGATCGCGCGCAGGTCCGTCGTGCCCGCGAGGCGCGTGAGCAGTAGACCGAAGGGAATGGAGCCCAGCAAATAGCCGATCGCAAGGGCGACGATGTCGTAAATGATGGAGTTCATGCGGGAAAACGCGATACTTCTCGACAGCGAAAGGCTGGAGGATGCTAAAGGAGGCGCTATCGCGCCGCAACAAGCGTTTTCAGTCGCAGCGCCCGCCTATATTTTGGGACGGCCGTCGAGGCCTTGTGGGCGCCTTTTTTAATTGAAATCGCTCCTTGGAAGCACGCGCGACACATCCGCGCGTCGCGTTTTCGAACTCGAGGCGGTAAGAAGGCTAAAATCAGGAATCGAATGACTGAGCAACGCAGGCCGCGCCCACGGGCTTTTCGGCTCGAAGGCGACCAGACGGTCACAGCCAAGGCGACGCCGCAGATCGACGATGCCGGGAGGCCGTCGATCGAGGTCGTCGAAGCGGAATTTGACGCTTTCGCGCTTGAGGCCGCCCAGCTCGCGGACGGCATGACCGGGGATGAAGCCGCCGTCGAAGCGGCGCAGGCCGACGGCATGCTGCGCCGCTACGTTTTTTCCTGGGGCGGCGTCTTTTTGTCGGCGCTCAGCGGGCTTATGTCCCTGGCCTTCACGCTCTGGATATGGGGGTTTGTCGAAGACCTATTCCAGCGCTCCGCCCTTCTCGGCATGGTGGGATTGAGCCTTGCGGGTCTCGCCGCCGTCGCCGCACTCATCTCCATCACGCGCGAGTTTCGCGCCATCGGCCGGCAGAATCGTATTGTCAAGCTGCATGCCGCGCTGGCCGAGGCGCATGCGAGCGATGACGGTAAGGCTGCGCGCGAGCGCGTCGGCGAACTTTGCAAGCTCTATGAAGATCGTCCGAACACCGGCAGGGCGCGTGCGCTGCTCAACGACTATTTGAAGCAGATTATCGACGGACGCGATCTGATCACGCTTGCCGAGCGTAATCTCGTCGCGCCCCTAGACGAAGAAGCGCGGCGCGAGATCGCCGGCGCCGCCAAACGCGTCTCCGTCGTCACCGCGATCAGCCCGCGCGCGCTCCTCGACGTGCTTTTCGTCGTCGGCCAGGCGATCGTGCTGATGCGAAAAATCGCGGAGATTTACGGCGGTAAGCCGGGGCTGCTCGGTTTCTTCAAGCTGGCCCGCTCGGTCGGCGCGCATCTCGCCATCACCGGCGGCGTGGCGGTCGGCGACTCTATACTTCAGCAGGCGCTCGGCCACGGCATCGCCGCACGCATTTCGGCAAAGCTCGGCGAAGGCGTATTGAATGGGCTTCTCACCGCGCGAGTCGGCCTTTCCGCCATGGCCGTCTGCCGACCGACGCCCTTCATCGCCGAGAAGCAGCCGGGCGTCAGGGACGTCGCGCCTTTCCTCTTCGGCGACAAGACCAAGAGCTGATCCGCCTTGAAAGCAGCAAGCCTGAAGATCACCACCTGGAACATCAATTCCGTGCGGCTGCGCCTGCCGCTGATCGCCGACTTTCTCAAGAGCCGGGCGCCGGACGTGCTCTGTCTGCAGGAGACGAAATGCCGGGACGCCGAATTCCCGATGAAGGATCTCCATTCGCTGGGCTATGAGCATATCGCGATCAACGGCCAGAAGGGCTACCACGGCGTGGCCGTCATTTCGAAGCGGCCTTTGCGTTTCGTCGAGAAGCGCGATTTCTGCGAAAAGGGCGACGCGCGTCATATTTGCGTGGAAATCGACGCCCGGAGCGGCCCGATCTCGCTGCACAATTTCTATGTGCCGGCCGGCGGCGACGAGCCCGACGTCGACATCAATCCGAAGTTTCAGCACAAGCTCGATTTTCTCGATGAAATGCGCGACTGGATTGTCACCGAAGGGGTCGCGCGCGGCCGCGTGGTGCTGGTCGGAGATCTAAATGTCGCGCCGCTCGAACATGACGTCTGGAGCCATAAGGCGTTATTGAAAGTCGTGAGTCATACCCCCATCGAGGTGGAGAAGCTGACTGCGGTGTTGCAGGCGGGCGCATGGATCGACGCCATGCGCCATTTCGTCCCCGCGGAAGAAAAGCTTTATACGTGGTGGAGCTATCGCGCCGCCGATTGGGAGGCGTCGAACCGGGGACGCCGGCTCGATCATATTCTGGTGAGCGAGGCGCTTGGCGGCGGGCTAGAACGTCTAGACGTGCTGCGCGACGCGCGCAGTTGGACCCGCCCGTCCGACCACGTGCCGGTGACGATCGAACTGTCGGACTGAGCGCAACGGGATCGGGAGGCGAGACGGCGGCATGATCGCGCGCGATCTGATGAACAGCGACTTTCCTTATGTGACGGCGGACGCGGATCTCGATTACGTCGCGAAGCTTCTCGCTGAATGCGGGCTGGGCGCCGTGCCGGTCGTCGACGACGAACTGACGCCTATCGGAATCGTGACGCGCAGCAATCTCGAACAGGTGCGCCCGCAACCCCTGCCCGACCTTGGCGCCATTCCGGGATTTCTGCTGCGCAACAGGCCCAAGCCGGTATTTCACTCGAATGGTCGCGTGTTGCGCGAAGTGATGACGTCGCCCGCGATATCGATTTCTGACTTCGCCAAAGTTCCCGACATCGCGCGAATTATGGAGAGCCATAGCCTCAAACGCATCCCCGTCGTTGAAGGGCACAAGATCATCGGCCTCGTGCTGCGCAAAGAAGTCATGGAGGCGATGGCGGGAGGCTTTACCGCCATGGCTTTGGAGGCGCATCGGCGTCGTCCGCTGATCTCCCTTCCGCAGCAGACAGGCGATCGCTGCGCCGTCGCGACGGCGCTGGAATTTCGCGAGCTCGTCGCAGCGCATGAGCGTCAGCTCGACCTCGAGCGCGTCGAACGTCGACGGGCGGCGATCGAGCTGCGCGAGCAACGCATTCGTGATCTCGCGAGTCAGCGGCTGACCGACCCGCAATGGCGAGAGATGCTGGAGCAGGCGCGACGCAGCGCCGCGGCCGGACTCACCGAACATGTGCTCATCCGATTTCCGTCGCAGCTTTGCGCCGACGGCGGCCGCGCGATCAATGCGCCAGACCCCAATTGGCCGGCGACTCTGCGCGGCGAGCCAGCCGACGTCTTCCACCGGTGGCGTAACGAACTGCACCCTCGCGGCTTTCGCATCGCCGCGCAAATCATCGATTTCCCAGAAGGTCTGCCAGGCGACGCTGCGCTCTTCCTGATGTGGCGCGCGGCGCGTAATTAAGTGGCCGTCACCCTCCGCGGACGCCAGTGTCGGCGCGCAAAGCCGCAAGCGAAGGATAGCGCCGCGCGGCGCCATCGGTCTGCACTTCGACCGATCCGTCGGAAAACATCACATAGACGGATCCGCTGGCGGAATAACGGTCGACTTCAACCGGCGGCTTCGGCGGCGGCGTGGCGGCGACAGGCTGCTGCTTCTGTTGCGGCGCCGGCGCGTCTTCAACCAAATCTGCCGCGCTCGCCTGCGTCGCCGGAACTTTGTCGGCGATGCGGCCCAAAATGCCGATTGCGCGCCCAAGCGCTATCGTCACCACGCCGCCAGAGACCGCCGTGGCGCCGCCGATGAACAGGCTCCAACCGCGCTCAAGCTGAATGTAATCCCAGCCGGCCCACATGCCATAGGCGCCGGAAAGCGCAAGCGCGAGCCCGAGAAAAATGACGCCCAGGCCGTATCGTCTCATCGTCATCCTTCAGTGATTGTCCGGGCCGGAACCTATCACAAGCCGCGCCGACCGCCATATGAACGCAAGTCCCCGGGAACGACGCGCGAATACTTGCACACACGCGCAGCGCACGCGCCACCGCGAAACTTTAAATCAAGATATATGTATATTGCTTGTTATAACATCAATATCTAGTGGTTGAATTTATCTGCCATACCCGCGCTGGAGTATATTTTTTCGTTATTTTTCAATTAGATAATAGTATCTATAAGATGCGGCATGGTGTCACATCGTAATTCGATCAATCAATACAAACGTCATCGTCACAGGGTCGACGCGCGCGTGCGGCGGAAGAGCGCCGGAAACGGCCGACGTCGGCAATCGTGGGGAGAACCGTAGATGGCAAGTTTAACTGGCGTGCGCAGGCTGCTGGCCGGCGCAGTGATGGCGGCGGCTTTTTTTGTAGCGCCATCAGCCGCTTTCGCGCATGGCGGCGTGATGCTCGAGCAAGACGAGTGCGTGCTGCGGATAGGTCCGAACACAATGCACTTCATCGGCTATCAGCGCTCGGGAGAAGAAGCGGAGTTTTGCGAGGACATCGCCAAAACCGGGCCGACCGTCATTGCGCTCACAGCGGTTTCGCCTGAGCTGCGCGACATGGCGATCGGCATCCGCATCGTTAAGGATGTCGGCGAAGAAAAAGAAAAGACCAACCTCAATGCGGTCACCGTCGCCTTTATCGAGCCGAAGGTCTATCGCAACGGCACCATGACCTTCGAACACGACTTCAAGGATGCTGGTCGTTATGTCGGAATCGTCACGGTGCGCGACGATCTCGGCAATGAATGGGTCTCGCGCTTTCCCTTCTCAGTAGGGCTCTACACCTTCTGGGGGTTGATCGAATATATCCTCTACGCCGTCGGCTTCTTCTCGCTTGTCGGCCTGATGTGGTGGATGCTGCGCGCAGGCGCAAAGAAGAAGACGCAAGCGGGCGACGCGATCGCCTAAGCAAGCGGCCCGAAGATTGCAGCATGGCTCGGTCGCCGACGAGCCATGCTTTTTTGTCGCTACAAAGCGAACA